>Ga0315280_10001887_pt1 | contig 35026 bp, 25 predicted proteins | sample YL17G06_40_MG_FD_203697 | JGI IMG/M metagenome (GOLD analysis project Ga0315280, IMG submission 203697) | Sediment microbial communities from Yellowstone Lake, YNP, Wyoming, USA - YL17G06_40 | ecosystem: Environmental > Aquatic > Freshwater > Lake > Sediment | place: USA: Wyoming | collected...
GGATTCGTCGAGGGGATGGCGGCCGCGGCCTGGGCGGCGCCGTGGATCATTCCACGCTCGGTCTTTGGCGGCGCAGAGCGGGCCGCGCCCAGCGAGCGGATCACCGTCGGCCTGATCGGCGTCGGCAAGATGGCCAACGACTACCACATTCCCAGCATCCTGGCCGCCGCCGACGCCCAGGCCCTGGCCGTCTGCGACGTGGACACCACCCGCCGTGTACACGCCAAACGCCGGGTCGAACAGCGCTACGGCACCAAGGCGGGCTACAAGGGCTGTGCCGACTACAACGACTTTCGCGATCTTCTGGCCCGCAAGGACATCGATGCCGTCGTGATCGCCAGCCCCGAGCATTGGCACGCGATCCCCATCATCGAAGCCTGCAAGGCCCAAAAGGACGTCTACTGCGAGAAGCCGCTGACGCTCACCATCCTGGAAGCCAAACGGTGCATCGAGGCCGTGCGCAAGCACCAGCGGGTCTTCCAAACCGGCAGCCAGCAGCGCTCCAACGTCTTCGGCCGCTTCCGCGAGGCCGCCGAGATCGTCCGCAGCGGACGGCTGGGGAAGATCAAGACGGTGCACGTGGGCGTGGGCGGCCCGAGCCGCTGGTGCGACCTGCCCGGCCAGCCGCCCGAGCCGGGCCTGGATTGGAACCTTTGGCTCGGCTACGCCCCGGTGCGACCGTACAACTCGGTCCTCAGCCCGCGCGGCGTCCACAACCATTTCCCCGCGTGGCGCAGCTACCGCGAATACGCCGGCGGCGGCCACGCCGACATGGGCGCCCACCACTACGACATCGCCCAATGGGCCTTGGGCATGGACTCCTCCGGCCCGGTGGAAATCATCCCGCCCGAGGACCCCAAGGCCCAAAGCGGCGTGAAATACGTTTATGCCAACGGCGTGGAGATGTTCCACGGCGGCCCGGGCGGCTGCGTCTTCGAGGGGACCGGCGGCAAGCTCCACATCGACCGCGGCGTGCTCAAGAGCGAGCCCGAGAGCATCGTCAAGGAGCCGCTCGGGCCCAACGAAGTACACCTGTTCCGCTCGCCCGGCCACCACCGCAATTGGCTGGATTGCATCCGCTCGCGGCAGCGTCCGATCGCCGACGTGGAGATCGGCGCCCGCACGGTCACCATCGTCCACCTCGGGAACTTGGCCTACTGGTACCACCGCAAACTCCGCTGGGACCCGCAGAGCTGGCGCTTCGTCGGCGACGACGAGGCCAACACCTGGCTCGACCGCCCGCGCCGCGACCCGTGGCAGTTGCCGGCGGTGTGAGGAAAGGGGAGACAGGCTGGGTATCGCCAACGGCGAAACAACTTGGGCTGGAATCGACACTCCGGACACCGCATCGACCAAAAAAGGTGCCGGCCAACCAATGATCCTTACGGAATCGCGCCTGTCCCGCTTTCCTCGCACCCGCAGGTGCCTTCCACTTGGGTAGCGGCGATCACGCCTGGCCCGCAACGCCGGACGCCGCTCGGTTGAACTGCCGGGCCACGAAGAGGAACGCCAGCGTCACGGGGATCATCACCACGGCAAATATCGCGAAGTACGGGCCGGGAGCCAGGTTCAGTCCGAAGACCGTGGTGTTGTACAGCGGGGTGATCTGGGCATTGGCCAGGTCGCCGAGGGAGACGGCCAGCAACCAGCAGGCGGTGACGAAGCTCTTCGTCGTCGCGGGGGCAGCGGCGAACGCCAGCTCCAGGCCCACCACGGAGATGCAGATCTCGGCTGCGGTGATGATCACGTAGGGTATCAACTGCCACCAGATGGAGATTCGCGCCTGGGCCGCGACCTTTAGGGTTCGGTCGACGATTTCGGGGATTTCTTTGTGGTGCCATTTCGCCGCAGCGCGGGTCACGATTGACGCCGCGTCCGCCGCGCTCAAGACGGCTACGGCGGCGTGGAGCGAGGCGGCCTCCATGTTGCCCGCTTTAGCGGCGTCGGCGGCCTTGTGCGCGGAGACGCCCGCGGCCGAAGCACGATTGCCCGCGGACGAACACTCGGCCAAGAGTTTCCTGGCCGGCCCGGTGAAGCCCTCCGCGCGTGCCTTTTGCACTTCTTTGACGGCGCTGGTCGTTGCTTTGGCGGCGACGTCGGCGGCGACCGCCGCGGTCAGCGCTTCGGTTGCTGCGCTTTGGCGGCCGGCACCTTCTGCCCGGGCCGCGGACTGCGCAGCCCGGGCGGCACGCACTGCCGCAGCGCCGGCGAGGGCGGCAGTCGCCAGCACGGTCTCGCGCCGATCGGCCGCCGCGGCCGCCTTCTCGGCAGCGTCTTTAGCCGTTTTGGCGGCTGACTCGGCCGCCACCGCGCTCGTCTTGGCAGCGGCGAGGCTTTCCGAAGCCTTCCTGGCGGATTGCGCCGCCTCGATGACGCACTTCGACACGTCAGCCGACGACGACGCGGCGGCTTTGCCGGCCGATTCCGCATGGTTGGCTACGTAGCGGCCCACGCTTGCCATGGCGTCGACCTCCTCCGGCTCCCCGGCCAGACCTGCGATCTTCGCCATCTCTGCACTGCGCTGTGCCACTTCCGCGGCGATGATGGCATCGGCAGCCGCCATGGCTGAAGGATCATGGTCGGCGACCGCGGCCTTCGCGGCGTCTTCCGCCGCGGCGAGCGCCTTGGGGGCGCCCGCGACCGCAAACCTCTCCCCGCGGTACCCGGCCCAGGCGATGATCACCATCGAAGTGAACGTCAGGAAGAAGCCGATGAGCATTTTGCTCGTGGGCTTCAGGTTCAGGCCCACATTGGCCAGGAAGTGCCAGAACATCGTCACCGGCGGCAACAGTACGACGATCAAGACCGGGTTGATGGCCTGGATCTGGTCGGGCGAGACGGGCACGCCGAAGAGGTTCAGGTCCATGTGATCCCGCGCAAAGAAGATCCACGTGAAGGCCGACTGGTCGTAAATGCTCCAAAAGACCGCGACCACCAGGAACAGGCCGTAGAGCCGACCGAGCACGGCGAGCCGCTGCCGACGCTCCTCCGGGGTGACCTGCACTCGTTTGATCTTCTCCTCCGCGTAGAACGGCTTGCCGGCCGCGAAGACGATGAACGCCATAATCATCAGGGCGGCGGGAAAGAGGAAGGCGATGGCGTAGGCCCGGCTGTCGCCGCCGAAGAAGTTGCGGATGGCGGGCACGGCGAACGACGAGATCGCCGCCCCGATGTTGATGGCCCCATAGAACATGGCAAAGGCGTCGCTGCGCAGCCTCGCCCGGCCGGGGCGTCTCTGATCGTACGTCAGCCCCATGAGCGTGGAGATGTTCGGCTTGATCACGCCGGTCCCCATGGCCAGGAGGCCAAGAGAAGGAAAGAGGTACGCCTCGTTGTGTAGGGCCTCGATGCCCAGGATCGCCTGGCCGATGATGTAAGGGATGGAGAAGTAGACGATGGTGCGGTACTTCCCCAGGTAGTTGTCGGCCACGTAGCCGCCCACCAGCGGCAGGAAATAACAGGCCGCCATGAAATACGACATCACCCGGCTGGCCTGGCTGTCATTGAATCTGAGGATATCGATCATGTACAACGGCAGAATCGCCCGCATCCCGTAGTAGCAACACCGCTCGGCAAACTCGCCCCAGAAGAAGAACCAGAAGCCGAGGGGGTGGTCTGAGATCCGGGCGCGTTCTGCAAGCGGCGCCTTGTCGGGAGCGGCGGGGGCAGTCGCTTGGGTCATGGGCATGGATTCCTGGGGACTAGGCTGGAAATCCGAAATCCGAGATCCGAAATCCGAAACAAATCGAAAAGTCCAAATCCGAATGCACAAAACGTGTGGCCGGGTGTTTTGAATTTCCGAGTTCGGTCATTGGGATTTGTTTCGGATTTCGGATTTCGTGTTTCGGATTCCGTGTCTACCGGTTCTTCAAGTCCTCGGCAAATGCCTTGGCGTTGAGGTCCTCGCCGGTGGCGTGGCGGGTCAGTTGGTTCCAGGGGAGCGTCCGGCCGGGGGCGAAGACCCGCTGGACCATGAACCGCCCGGCGGCCTTGTTGCCCGCGTAGACCGCGGTCGCGGGGTCGCCGCCCCCGAGCACCTCCCGCACCAGAGCATGGTGGACCTGCGAGGCGAAAAGCTCGCCCATCTGGTAGTTGTGGTAATAGACCGGGGCAATGATGATGTGGATCTTGCTGGCGTAGTCGGGCTCGTTGCGCCCCTCCGGCCGCTTCACTTCCTGGTACTTCTCCACCAGGTCCCACCACAGCTTGTTCAGGTCCTGGTCCGGGTTGCCGTACAGCTCCTTCTCGAAGCGGAACATCACCTGGCACCACCGCGAGAAGATCAGCAGTTGGTTCCGCCGCATCTTCCTCGCCGCGGCCCCGAACCTCTCCGGCTCCGGCACGCTCACGCCCATCGCCTTGAGCCAAGCCGGGTTGTCGACAAACCGCTCGTACATGATCGCCACGCCCTCGGTCGTCAGCGGATGGGACTCGCACCGCAGCACGTAAGGGACGCTGCGCGGAATGTTCTTGCTCGAATAGACGCCGTGCCCCAGCTCGTGTACCATGGTCGCCAGCCACTGCCGGCCGGGCACGATGTTGCACAGCACCCGCACGTCCCCCTCGCGGTCGATGTCGGTGCAGAAGCCGTGCGGGTTCTTGCCGGGCCGCTCGTAGAGGTCGCTCCGCTGGATGACGTCGTCCACCGGCAGGCCGATGCCGTCGTAGAACTCGCGGCAGACCTTGAGGATGTCGACCCCGGCGTAGACCGCCTCGTTCTGCTGGCCGAAGATCGCCGGCGACTCCTGGAAGAACGGGTCTTGGTAGTGCCAGGGCTGGAGCTTGGAGGCCGGGAGGCCGCAATTGGCGGCCAGGACCGCGTCGATCTCCGCCTTGGCCTGGTGGAACGGCTCGCGGGTCAGGGCGTCCAGCTCGTCAAACAGCCGCAGCACCTGCTCCTGACTTTGCTCGGCCAGGGCGAGCTGCACCTTGTCGTAATCGCCAAATCCCAGCTTCCGGGCCGACTCGTTGCGAAGCTTCACCAGTTCCTTGAGGTCCTTCTCGACGATCCGGCCGACGCCCTTGCTCGCCTCCCAGACGGCCCGCCGCTCGGCCGAGTCCTTCGACTCGCGGAGCACGCGGCGGACTTCGTTGTCGGTCAGCTCCTTGCCGCGCACCTTGGGCCGGTAGACGTTGAAGGCCCGCTCGATCGCGTTGGACTTGAGCACCATCTGCTTGAGCAGCTCGGGATCGACCTGCTTGGCGAGGTATTGGAGGCAAAGGACCTCGATCTCGCGGGCCACCAGCTTGTCGCGGACGCCGGCTTCCTTGATGGCCTTCAGCGCGGCGAAGGTCTTGGGGTCGGCCAGTCGAAGTTCCAGCCTGGTCTCGGCCTCCTCTTTCCGGCGGTAGACCTCTTCCTTGCCGGAAGTGTTGGCGTCCCACCAGCGGCGGCCGACCTCGATCTCCATGGGCCGGACCGTGGACTCGTGTACGGCGATGAACGCCCGCGCGCGGGCGTCGCTGCCCTCTTGGGCCCGCGCGGCTCCCGGCCGGCCAACCACACCCATCGCCACCAACGCAAACACCGCCCCCAACGCGAAATGCGAACCGGACATGGAGACTCCTCCGCGAAGATGAGAAATGCGACCTGCTCCCTTACGGAACCGAAGCCGTGGGAACAAGATTCCCGCCATCTTACACGCTGCGGGGCGGGATGCAAACCGTGGCGCGGGGGCTCCCTCTGGCTAGTGGTCCGGCAGAACTTCAGACGCGGCTCAACGGTGGCTGAGGAGGGCAGGCATTCTTGCCTGCCGCGGGCCGAGCGTGCTTGAGGAGGGCAGGCATTCTTGCCTGCCGCGGGCCGAGGGGGGCAGACAGGAATGTCTGCCCTCCTAGGCACCGTCAAGGCGGCGATCTGACGGGGCGCGAGGCGTGGTTCCTTGGCGCGGAGTTCGGATCCCGGGCAAGAGGAAGTGAGGCCCCTTGACCGCGGAGTCGCCTTGCCGGGTGCGGACTCGTTCCTGGCGGTCGCGGATACGCTGCCGCTGCCCCCGGCGGCCGAGCGCCAAGCAGAGACCGGTCAACCGTCCGGCCCATCGGGGCAGGATCGAGAGATTCCACAGGCTGCGGACACTCTCTGCGGTCAGCAGGACGCCGTGCATCGCCAGCGAGCGCGAGAGGCCCGTAGTGGCCGCCCAGCGCCAGAAGAATTGCTCGGACTGCATCGCGTCGCAAAAACCTCCGTGGTGAAACGCCGCCTCTGGGCGAAGGGCCACGCGGCTCTGCGGCTCCAGCACCGTGCGCAAGCCCAATTGGCGGAACGTGAGCCCCAGGTCCACGCCGGCCAGCCGATCCGCGGCCTGGGGATCCAGTCGGCCCACGAGCTCCAGCGCCGAGCGGCGGTAAAACCCGGCCGCCGGATGCGGCGCGAGTACGCCGTTCGGCTGGAGTGGGACTTCTTGCACCGGCCTGCCGCCCCGCAGCGGAGTGACGATTCCGCCCAGGTGGTAGCTCATCCCGGCGGCAACGACTTGTTCGGGCTGCCCCTGGTGGACCACCAGCGGGGCCACGGCGGCTACCCGGGGGTTGTCGAAGTGCGCTAGCGCCGCGTCGGCCCAGCCTTCATCGACCTCGGCCCCGCAGGCTAAGAAGTGGACGATCGGGGCCCGGCTCCTTTCGATCCCTGCGTTGAGGCTCGCCACCCAGCCGGCGCGGCGCGATAGGCGAAGGAACTGAACCTCGCCGTCCAAGGCGTAGGGGTCGTCGTAGCGGCGGGCGAGCACGACGAGGACTTCGCGGTCCTTGGGCCGGTTCGACAGCACCGAGACCAACGTATCTTCGAGGAGCTTGGGGCCGCCCAAGTACGGGATGACAATGGCTAGTCGTGGCACCGGTATTCGTCCCTCGCCGATTTATGTCGTTCGTTCCGAGCGGCCGAGTGTGGCCCTGCCGGCCCGCCAGCCCGCGCGGACAAAAGCTTCGGCCAGAACATGCCAGTGGTCCGACAATAGGCGCGATACTGCTCGGCGAGCGCTCCGGCGAGAAAGGCCCGCTCCTCTTGACGGGCCGCGCAGTAGTAGAGCGTTCCGAGCCACACGAGCACCGGCAAGGACACGAGCGTCTCCGCAGTCAGCCCCCAGCCTGCATATCCGAGCATATAGGAGAGGTAGAAAGGATGCCTCGCGGCCCGATAGGCTTTCGAGCGCACCAGCGCGGCCGGGGCGACGCCCGCCAAGGCATGGGCCGGCCGGGCCGCACCGTGGGCAAGCACCGCCCCCCAAAATAGAGCAAGGGCCAGAATCGAAACGCAGACGCCCGATACGCCCAGCACCGGGTGCCTTCCCAGGTGAACGTTCCACAGCAAGCTCAGGACGCACAGCGGAGCCGTGACGTGCAAGAGAAGCTTGAGCGGAGTTCGGACCCCGAAATGCGAGAAGTAGGACACGGCGGCCCACCCAAAGGAAATAAGCGCCAGCCCGCTAGGAACCGCCCAAAGTACGGTCCAGTGCATTGATCCACCATTGGATGGGTACCGTCGGCGCGGACGTACTTCCCTGCGTATTCGTCCCTCGCCGATCTTATGTCGGTTTTCCCGGGCGGCGGAATTCACCCAATCGGCTCAGCCCAAATCGGGAGCATCTCGACGAGCCATTGCACTGCGCTGAGCATCTCGTCAAGGCATGCCCACTCCAATGGGGAGTGCGGCCAGTGTTGGCCACAGGCGAGGTTGGGGGTCGGAAGGCCCATCTCGGTCAGCCGAGAACCATCGGTCCCGCCGCGGACGATCGTCAGCCGGGCCCTGCGCCCGAGGCGTTCGAGGGCCCGCTGGGCGTAGGCCACGGCCCGAGGCTCCCGGGCCAGCCCCTCGGCCATGTTGCGATACTGGGGACGGATGTCCAGGTCGATTCGTGACCCGGGAAACGCGGCCATGCTGGCTGCCACGGCCTCGCGAAGAGTGGAGGCCCAACGCTCCAGGGCCGGCGTCTCGAAGTCCCGCAGCAGGGTCTGGATCCTCACTTCGCCCACGCCCCCCTGGATTTCGTAGGGGTGCAGGAATCCCTGGCGGTCTTCGGTCGTTTCGGGGGACGCGCCGGCAAATGGGAACCGGACCAAGAAGTCCGCTGCCACGCGCAGGGCATTGACCATCCGACCCTTGGCGATCCCCGGATGGATGTTTACACCGTGAATCGCGACCGAGGCCAAGTCGGCCGAGAAGGTCTCGACGTCGATCGTGTCGGCCCCTTGGCCATCCAGGGTGTAGCCGACCCGGGCCCCGAGTTCCTTCAGATCGACGTGCTCGACCCCGCGGCCGATCTCCTCGTCGCAGGTGAAACAGAGGCGCACGGGCCCGTGCTGAATCTCCGGGTGCTCGACCAGGCGCGCGGCCGCTTCCACGATTACGGCCACGCCCGACTTGTCATCCGCTCCCAGGAGCGTGGTGCCGTTGCTCGTGACGATCGTTCGCCCGACCAGGTCTTTCAGCTCCGGGTGCTCGTCAGGGCGAATCACCTGGCCGGGGGCTCCCGGCAGGACCAGCTCGCCGCCGCGGTAGTCTTCGATGACCTGGGGTCTCACGCCGGCCCCGGAGGTCTCGGGCGAAGTATCCAAATGGGCGAAAAGGGCCACCACGGGCGCCTCGCGATCGACGTTGGAGGGGACGGTGGCGGTAACGATCCCATGGCGATCTTGCCGGGCGTCGCTGAGCCCCAGTTGGCGGAGTTCGGCCACCAGCATCTTCCCCAACTCGAGTTGCCCGGGCGAGCTGGGGTAGCTCTCCGCCCCGGAGCGGGCCGTGGTGTCGACCTGCACGTACCGCAGGAAACGTTCCAGGAGACGTTGTCGATTCATACTGACTCCTTTGCTACTGTCGCCCCCCTATCTTCCTCGGTGTACGGTGTTTTTGGTAGGCTAGGGCGGACACAAACGTCCTGTCCCCGACAGACAGGAATGCCGGACAGACAGGAATGTCTATCCTCCTGGGAATCGCCAGCTAGAAAGGCAATCGCATGGCCGCCGCGCCCGTTCAGTATTTCGTCTTCGACATCGAGAGCGTCGCCGATCCGGCGCTGGTGGCCCGGCTCCGCTACCCCCGGGAGGCGATCGCGCCGGCGCAAGCGGTCCGCCGTTACCGCGAGGAGTTGATGACGAAGTACGAGAGCGACTTCATCCCGTACACCTTTCAGATTCCGATTGCCGTGGCGGTGGCGAAGGTGAGCGGCGATTTCCGGCTGACGGACCTGGTCCTCTTGGACGAGCCGCAATACCGCCCCCACGTGATCACCGAGAATTTCTGGCGGGGCTGGGAAAGATATCGCCGCCCGACCCTGGTGAGCTTCAACGGCCGGGGTTTCGATATCCCGCTTTTGGAATTGGCCGCCTTCCGCTACGGGGTGGGCGTTCCGGGCTGGTTTCAGGCCGGGGGCAAGTCCTTCGACCAGCCGCGCGGCCGGTACAACGTGCAGTCGCACCTGGACCTCTGCGAGCTGTTGACCAACTTCGGCTCGACCCGCTTCACCGGCGGACTAAACCTGGCCGCCAACCTCTTGGGCAAGCCGGGGAAGATGGACGTTCAGGGGGACATGGTCCAGGACATGTACGAGGCCGGGCGACTGGCGGAGATCAACGACTACTGCCGCTGCGACGTCCTGGACACGTACTTCGTGTTTCTGCGGACCCGGGTGCTGATCGGGCAACTTTCCCTGGACGCGGAACACACCCTGATTCAGGAGACGAAGCAGTGGCTTCAACAGGGCGCGGATCGGATCCCGGCTTACGTCTTGTACTTAAAGCACTGGGGCGATTGGCCGAATCCGTGGGAGAAGAGGGAGGAGGAGGAAAGGAAGGATGAGGGATGAAGGACGAGGGGGTAGGAAGTGAGAAGTGCAAAGTCGCTCATGCCGCGAAACGGCATGAGCGACTTTGCACTCTTCGCCAGCATTCACCCCGTCACCCTCTCACCCCGTCACCTTGCCCCTCGCCTCGACCCGCAGGAGGAGTGAATCGCTGACCCGGCACCAGGTCTCCCTCGTAGCGGACGGCCACAGGGAGGGCAATCGCCCAGACCTTGGGGCCAGTGCGCAAGACGATCCGGTTGAAGACCTGAACGTACCTGGCTGCCTGAGGGGCCGACATCAACCCCTCTTCGGCTGGCGCCAGAGCGACGGCTGTCGGCGGCAGGTCGGCGAAGCCCCGCGGCTGCCATCCTGAAACCCTGGTGATCCAGACGCGATACTGGCCATGGTTGCCCCGTCTATGGAGGGGTGCCGGTGGGGTTGAGCAGGTTGAATCCGGATTTCCACCCGGAGCCATCGAGCCGCCGGGGCCTGGACGCTGACCCGTCAGCCCCGAATCCTGAACCTGGAGGGCCGAGCCCCCCCGGGCCGACGCACCCCGGCCATGAACCCTGAGTCCCGTTCCCTGCGCCCTCGACCATTTTTTCGGCTCACGCATCGCACTCACCCTCCGCAATGAGGGATTCTTTAGTAGAGGCCCTTGACGGCGGCAGACGGGGATAGTATACGTTAGTATATTCATCCGTCAAGGGACTCGTGACGTTTTCTCCTGGCTCTTGGACCGCATGTACTGAGGGGATCGCCATGACCCAGCACGTGCCTGAAAACCTGCGGCGGTTGATCGCCCAGTTGGGGTGGACGATCGAGCAGGTCGCCGAAAAGTCGGGATTGGACCAGCGGACGATCCGCGGCATCCTCGAAGGCACCAATCGCCCCCAAGCCCGGACGCTGCACCGCCTGGCCCGCGGACTGGGCGTGCCGAGCAACGAATTGTTTCTCGATCCGGCCCGGCTCCTGTATCGCCACTTTGACCGGCAGACCAACCCGGTGATCGCGGAGGTCGTCGAGGACCACCCGGAGTTGTTCGCCGGCTGGACGGAGGCCGATTTCGACGAGCTGCACAGCCGCGTCGGCACCGGCGGGCCCTTGACGGCCGAGGGCGCCGCGACGACAGTCATCGCGATGAACCGCAACCGCGGCCTCCACGAGAAACTGGCCCTGCTCTTGGAGAGCAGCCAGGCTGAGCTGATCCGCTCGATCCTGGAGGTGATGTACGAGAAGATTGTGACAGGGGCTCCGTGAGGAGTGAAACCCTGGAAGGGCGGCCGTTGTCAGGGGTGTGTGAATTGAGGCCCGTGTGACGATTTCCCTCGCTATCGCGTCATTGGCGCTGGGTAAAGGAGGGTGACGCCTTGGAAATCCGTCCTACAAGTGGGTTGCCCGTGGGCTTGCTGGCCCGGCAATCCGTTACGGGCAACCCCGCTCCGTTGTGAATTGCAAATGACCAAGGACCAAGGTTCAATGACCAAGGACCAATGATCGAGGGAGTGGTAGCCGGTGTTTCCTTGGCCACTGGGCTTTGGTCATTCTCTCGCCGCGACCACGGGTCGCGGCTTTACGTGCCGCACCGCTTCCAACCGCGCCGACACGGCCCGGCTCTGAACTCCGGACTCTGGGCTCTCGACTCTGGACTCTGGACTCTCTCTCACGAGCAGCCCATGCTCGTGCCGCAGACGTGGCAGAGGTAGCAGTTGCCGTTGCGGACCGTGATCGCCCCGCAGTTGTCGCAGGCGGGAGCGTCGGTCTGGAAGGCCGCGAACTGCTCGCTCAGAACGCTCAGCATCGCCGCGGCGTCTGGTTCGAGCGTCGAGCCGATTCGGGTGGCAAGCGCCGGCTGGGCCGCGGACGAATTGCCCGGGCGGCGGCCCTCGCCGTTGGACGGGCCCGCCGGGGAGCCCAGGCCCGGGCGACGGCCGGAGCCGTTGGGCGAAGTCGTCGTCGTGCTGGCGGCGGCTCCCTCCTCGAAGTTCAGCCCGCCGGCCGTCTTGGCGGCGGGCCCGGAATGTGCTTCGGCGTCTCCCGCGCCTTTATCCGGCGAGTCCTCCTTGGGTTCTCCTTCGGCGGGCGGCGCGAGGAGCTTGTTCCCCTCGCGATAGCCGGGCAGAAAGGTGAGGCCCAGCCAGCGGAAGATGTAGTCCACCACGCTCTTGGCGATGGGGATGTCGCGGTTCTTGGTATAGCCCATCGGCTCGAAGCGGGTGTGCGAGAACTTGTTGACGTAGACCTCCAGCGGCACGCCGTACTGGAGGCTCATCGAGACCGCGGTGCCGAAGCAGTCCATGAGTCCGCCGATCGTGCTGCCTTCCTTGGCCATGGTAATGAAGAGCTCGCCCGGGCGCCCGTCGGGATAGAGGCCCACGGTGATGTAGCCTTCGTGGGCGCTGACGCTGAATTTGTGGGTGATGGAGCGGCGGGTATCGGGGAGGCGCTCGCGCCGCGGGGCTGCGAGGACCTTCTCTTGCTTTTCCGGCTCGCTCGTCTTGGTTGAGAGGGGCTGGCTTTCCTTGGCCCCGTCGCGGTACACGGCCAGGGCCTTCAGCCCCAGCTTCCAGCCCTCCAGGTACGCCCCGGCGATGTCCTCCGGCGTGCTGTCCTTGGGCATGTTGACGGTTTTGGAGATGGCCCCGGAGATGAACGGCTGGGCGGCGGCCATCATCAGCACGTGGGCCTTCCACGGGATGAACCGGGTGCCGTTGGACGGTTGGAACGCGCAGTCGAAGACCGGCAGGTGCTCCGGCTTCAGGTCCGCGGCCCCTTCGATCGTGTCCTCCTTGTTGATGTAGTTGACGATCGACGTGATCTCCGCGTCGCTGTAGCCGAGGGTTTTGAGGGCCTCGGGCACGGTCTGGTTGACGATTTTCATCATGCCGCCGCCGGTCAGTTGCTTGTACTTGACCAGGGCGATGTCGGGCTCGATGCCCGTCGTGTCGCAGTCCATCATGAAGCTGATCGTGCCCGTCGGGGCGAGCACCGTGGCCTGGGCGTTGCGGAAGCCGTGGCGCCGGCCTTGGACGAGGACCTCGTCCCAGACCTTGCGGGCCGCGGCCCTGAGATACTCCGGGCAGCCCTGGATGTGGTCCACCTTGTCCCAGTGCATTTCCATGACGTGGAGCATGGGCCCGCGGTTTTCCTCAAAGGCATCGAACGGGCCGGCGGCGGCCAGCTCGGCGCTGGTGCGGCAGGCGGCCCCGTGCATCAGGGCGGTCACGACGCTGCACAACCCGCGGGCCTCGTCGGAATCGTAGGGCAGGCCGCTGGCCATGAGCAGGCTGCCGAGGTTGGAGTAGCCCAGGCCGATCGGGCGGTAGCGGTGGCTGTTCAGGGCGATCCGATGCGTGGGGTAGCTGGCGTGATCGACCAGGACTTCCTGGGCGATGAAGACCAGGCGGCAGGCGAACTGGAATCGCTCGGCGTCGAAGGTGCCGTCCGGGCGGCGGAACTTCATGAGGTTGACACTGGCCAGGTTGCAGGCCGAGTCGTCGAGGAACATGTATTCCGAGCAATTGTGGACGACGATGCCGTTGGCGACGAAATGACGGGTTTCGGGCTCGGTCAGATCGTAGACATCTTCCGTGCCACAGGGTGTCAGCGATGCGACGCGGTCGATCAACGTGTCGCGGTACGTACCGACCTCCTCGTTGAGGTGCGCCAGGCGCTGGGCCTTTAGGCTTTCCGAAAGGAAGCCGATCTCCCGCTCAAAGAGGAGTCGGGAGTGCCGGGAGATGCGCAGCGAATGCATTTGTTCGACGACATACTTCTTCATACCGCCTTTGCCGTCGGGGAGCATAGCGGTGTTCTGCCCGAGGGCCCGACGGTTCTCGTAGATCTTCGCGTTGATGCCGAAGCCCAACAGTACGAGTTGCACCTGGCGCAGCAGCTCCAGGCTCGTGCTGTCCAGGGCGACGTACTGCGACTTGGCACCGTAGTTGGCCACCGTGCCGTCGGTGGTGAAGAGGCCTCGCAGGATGGCGGCCTGGCTGGGCCGGTCGAGAGCGAAGACCGCGTCGGTGAGCCTCTTGTGCGTCGCACCTGCATCGAGAATGGCGTATTGTCGCATCCTGTCGATGATTGCGCCGACGCTCGTCCCAACGCGAAAGGTGGTCGGAGTCTCCGCGACCTCCGAGTGGCGAAGCGACCGGCCGTCCCGAATCTCCAGCCACCGCTTGCTCTCCGAGATGTTCCCTTGAAGCCGGTGCGCGACCGCGGCTTCTTCCCGTCCGACTGTCAGCAAGAGGAAGTCTTGCTCACGCCCCCGGCTAATACAGCCGTCGCCCACAGCCGCCCCAACGAGCTCACCAAAACACTCCGGCACGAACTCGCTGCCGAAGCCGGGCCCCCTCAACTCGACCGCATCGTCTTGGGTCAGCTCGGCCGCAGGGACGTCGCCGCGGTTGACCGTGTACACGGGATGATCGGCCGTCAGCCGCAAGCGATAACCGCTCCGGGTCTTCAGTTCGTAGACGGGCTTGTGGCCCGTCTTGAAGATCCGGTCCACAGACACTCTGCATCCGCTGGCGCCGACAATCTCGACGGACTGGCCCACGAGGTCGCGAATGCGGCGGTAGCCGTCGGCGGTGCCCACCAGCGTATCGCCCGTCACGCAGGGATTCGAGGCATTGATCCGCCCCGAGTTCGGACAGGTGTGCCAGCGGTTGATGGTGGTGTCGTACTGAAGGCCCGGGTCGCCGCAGGCCCACGCCGCGTCGGCGAGCTTCCGGAACATCTCCCGGGCCTTGAAGGTGGGGCCGGGCTTGCTGGGCTCGGTCACCCAGTGGGTGGTCCACGGTTCGTCGGCCTCGACGGCCTGCATGAACTCGTCGCTCACGCGGACCGAGAGATTGGCGTTCTGGAACAGGACCGAGCTATACGCCTCCTCGGCCTCGTAGCCCTTGGCGGTCAACACGCGGGCCTTCTGCTCTTCCTTGCACTTGCACTCGATGAACTCCAGGATGTCCGGGTGCCAGACCTTCAGCGACTGCATCTTGGCGGCGCGGCGAGTCTTTCCGCCCGATTTCACCACGGCCGCGATCTGATCGTAGACCCGCATGAAGGAGAGCGGCCCGGAAGGCCTGCCGCCGCCGGAAAGCTTCTCGCGGTGCGAGCGGAGCGTGGACAGGTCGGTCCCGGTGCCGGAGCCGAACTTGAAGAGCATGGCCTCGCTGCGGGCCAGCTCCATGATGTCCTCCATGTTGTCCTGGACGCTCTGGATAAAGCAGGCCGAGGCTTGCGGGTACTCGTAAGGGTTCTCGGGCTGGCGCACGGTGCCGGTGGTCTTGTCCCAGTACCAGTTGCACATCGCCCCCTTGATGCCGTACTGGTGATACAGGCCCACGTTGAACCACACGGGCGAGTTGAACGAGACGCCCTGGTGCAGACAAAGCCAAGTGAGCTCGCGGTAGAATCGCTCGCCGTCTTCGGCCGTGGCGAAGTAGCCGTCCTGGGTAGCCCAGTCGGCGATGGTGCGGGTGACGCGGTGGATCAGGGCCCGGACGCTGCTTTCGCGCTCCTTGCCCCCCACCTCGCCGTAGAAGTACTTGCTGACCACGACATTGGTGGCCAACTGGCTCCAGGTCGCCGGGATTTCGCAATCTCGCTGTTCGAAGACCACCTCACCGTTTTCCCCCTTGATCGCGGCGGTGCGGAGGTCCCACTGGACCGTATCGAACGGGCTTGCCACATCGACCGGGCAGAAGAGCGGGTCGATGGTCAATCCCTGCGGGCCGGACGCCACCTCCTTGATGGGATGACGTTCTGCGATGGCGGACCCAGCGGACGTGCGAGGCTCCAGAGGGGCTTTTTCCATGTTGCGCTCCTTCTGCAGTTTGCCCGGGGCATCCATTCCGGTTCGGACATAGCGACAATGCAAGCCGGTCCTCTCGCGGCCACAGCAGCCGCAAGGGACTAACTCAGTATCTTATGCCGAGATCAACCGGCAGACTGCCTCGATGGACGGGTGCGTGCGAATACGGACACCACCTATATATTGTATGCTGCCACATACAGCACCACAACCGATAGGTGAACGGGGCAAAGTGTAACCGGATTCTCACGCGGGTCAAGCATGGCCCGAAAAGTGGTTTCAACTCGTTGGCGCGGCGGACGTTGCGGCGATTGCCCCCTTTGGTGGGCGGCATGAAGCAGGCGGCAGAGTGCGATGGTAAGTGTTTTCGGGCAAACGACTTCGGGAGATTCCGGCGAGTTTGGCTGAGATCGGGGCTGCAAGCATGGGTCAGTTGTGTGGGCTAAGCGGCAAGCCGCCTAACCCCTGCCTTTTCCCAGGTACCCGGCGCTGGACTGAAAGTACTTGCGCCGGCGGGACTGGACCGCGGTCCGGGCTTCGGCCTGCTGACGCTCCAAGTCGATGCGGTTGGCTTCGCACCAGCGGCAGCCGACGATCTCCAAATGAAAGCGGACGTAGTCGGCCTCCTCTTGGGGTAGAACCCCCAACAGGAGGTTGCCCAATTGCTCCCGCGACGGGCAACTCAGCCGGTGGCGCCGCCAGATCGCCCCGACGGTGTGTACCCCCGCGTCGCGGCGGCCGTTGATCGCGGCCAACCGGCGCACGAGCGCCGGGTCTTTGCGCAGGGCCTTCTCGATGCCGGCCATCTCTTCCGGCGGCAGGGCCTCGTCGAGGAAGGCTTCGAGATCGGAGTCGGAGAAGGGACTGCTCACGGCGTCACACTTGTCGCAGGGCGGGGAGAACACCACGGAGGCACGGAGGCCACGGAGAATGACGAATGATGAATGATGAATGATGAATACAAAACACGCAGTATCCTCCGCCGACCAATGTCTACCGTCTACCCTCTGCGTCCTCCGTGCCTCCGTGGTGAGTCTGTCGTCTCACTTCGTCAAGTAGCCTCGTACAGTTCCGGGAAGACCTCCTCGGGGAGCTTCTGGCCGCGCACGGCCGTGCGGAGCCTGGCGACGAGCTCGAATTTGTAGTTGGCCACGGTTTGCTCGGAGATGCCCAGCCGCGTGGCCACTTCCTTGTTCGGACAGCCGCGGAGGAAGAGGAGTTCGGCGCACTGGAGCTTCTGCCAATCCCCACGGCGCTGCCAATGGGCCACCTGCTGGGCGATGGCCTCGGCCAAGGCGTGCTCTTCGAGCTGCCGCCGCTCGCCGCTGCGGACGATGCTGCTGGCGGGCCGCGCCGGCCCGGCCGGCTCCCAACTGCTCGCCTTGCTGCCGCCTTCGGGCACCAAGGGGAGCGTCGGCCGGCGACCCTCGCGGCGGAGGTGATCGGTCAGCTTGTGCGCGGCGATCGAAAACAGGTAGCCCTCCAGCGGACGCCGCTCGTCGTAGTTGGGCAGGCTGGTCAAAAAGCCGACGAACGTCTCCTGCACGAGGTCTTCGGCCACGGACCGGTTCTTGGTGCGGCTTTCGACAAACGCCAGGAGCCGCCCCTCGAACTGCGCGATCAGTTGCCCCCAGGCGTCGGCCTCGCCCGCGCGGACCCGTTCGATCAGCAGGTTGTCGGATTGGGTCGAGGAGGTCATTGGAACCTGTCCCGCGAAGACCACGTGGTGGACAGGTCTAGTATAGCCTCAACCCGGGGGGCCCGGAATGGGGTGACGGAGTGAGGGGGTGACGGATGGCGGGTGACGGATGAGGAGGACAGACATTCTTGTCTGTCCTTTTGATCGGCAGGCAGGAATGCCTGTCCTCCTGGCCGACAGGCAGGAATGCCTGTCCTCCTGAGGGAAAGGCAAGAATGCGCGTCCTACTGCGAGAGGAACGCCACTGCTGCGGCGGCCGTGCCGAGGACGATCCCCGCCGCAGCCAGGCGGAGCCGCCAGCGGTAGGCCCCGGCGGTGGCCAGGTCGATCTTCAGATAGCCGTAGATCACCGACAACACCAGCAAGACGACGCCCAGCCCGCCGCCGAGGTACCAGAGCCGCTGCGACAGACGATAGCTCTGATAGGCTTTGGCAAAGTCAACCACGGCGGTGGTGCGGATGATGGGTCCCAGCAGGCCGGATTCCACTTCCTCCTGCGAGGTATCGACGACGAACTTGCGGATTTCCGCGGCGGGGAACGACACCTCGCCGGCGGCCTCCGAACCCAGGCGCCGCTCCACGTACTGCGAGAACGCCTTCTGCAGCTCCAGGTCCAGGTTGTCTTCGCAGTCGGCTGCGGTTTTCCCGTAGGCCGTGACCGTCTCCTCGCTGGCGGCGCTTCTGGGTGGCGACCGCTTGGCCGCCGCCGGGGGTTTCGCGGGGACCCGCGGAGCGGTCTTCGCCGCGGTGGCCGTCGACGGCTTGGACGGAGCCGCCCGAGCGGGCTTTGCCGGCGGAGCGTCCGGACCGGGCACGTGCGGAGGAGGGCCTGCCGCAGCGACTGGCTGGGCCGGGGGCGCGGACGGCCCAGCCGGCTGCGCGTTCTTCTCGCGGCCGTGATCGCGGATCGTGTCCAGGAGTGTCTTGCCGAGGGCCTCCAGCATCCGGTTGGCCTTCACGTAGATGATCGTCCCTTTGCCGGTCGGGCCATCCTGCTGGATCTTCACCGAAATGTCGTCGTTGGCCGGTCTGCCGGGCCTCGCCTCGTCCGGAGGAGACACGATGACGGTGAGCCCGTCCCCCTTGGGCTGCGGCCAATCGGGTGGCCGGAACACGGTGAGCCCGTCCCCCTTGGGCCCCCGAGCCCCCGGCCGGAGCATGGCCTCCATGGCCTGACGCGCCGCACGTTCCTCCGCAGAAGATTCTCGCCCGGGAGGACCATGAACCACTCTGACCGTGAACCACAAGCCGCCGAGGATCACCAGCGGCAAGGCCAGCAAGAGAACGCCCCAGGGCCGCGTGCGCGGGTTGACGAACAGATTCACCAGTCCGACGAGGAGCATGATCGCGACCACGCCCGCCCCGACCAGCACGACGAGTTTCCACGGCACCCATGGAGTCATTCCTGGGATCACCATTCCTCCGCCGGCAGCACTCATGATTCAGTCCTCCTGCTCCTGTTGCCCGTTCAGTTCCGCAGACGACGTTGGTCGGGGCTCAGCCAGGGGCTGGAAAGTTGGATGGAGACCGACATCGCACAGGCCACCATCGGCAGCCAGGGCAGCGGGAAGCTCCAAAAATCGGCAATCAGCCAGGCAAACAGCCCGCAGACGAACAAGGACCAAAGGCTCAACCGCGCGGAGCGGAGCGGAGCGGCCAGCCGCCACCACCGGATCAGGGCAAACAGGGTCGCAAAAGCGGCCAAGTTGTATTTCAGCGAGGGCCAGGGGTCCGATGCACGGATGGTGCGGTCGGCCAAGTGGGAAGGGAACATCTCGGAGTGGCGAGCGTGGGGCAGATCGACGGCCAAAAAACTCACCGCGGCAATGGCCAGCATCCCCAAGCCCAACCCGATCACCAGGAAGATGAACCGCCGAAGCATCACGTCCCCTTCGGCCCCTTCCCAGAGTTTGGAGGGGATCATTACGGTCCAGACCCCGGCGATGGTGACCAAGGCCAGCCAGGCGTACTGACCCCATTGCTGCATTCCCCAAACCTCCGGGCCTGAGCGGGTATCCCAAAAGGCGAACAGGACCTGCACGACCAGCGCAGTGATCAGCGCCACCACGGTCCCGCCCAGGAGCGAGCCGAAAAGCTCGACGATCCGCTCGCGGGGCGATTTCTGCCGCAGGATCTCGGCGGCCAACTCCCGTTTGCCGAGTCGGCGCGGCGCCCACCGCGGGCGTTCGGCAGGCCGCCAGACGCCGGTGGGGGCCGACCCTTCCGCCATGGCCCCGGCCGGCCCTTCCGGACTCGTTCCGGGCGATCCAGACTCGCTGCCCGCCGATGGCAAGACCGTCTCTTGCGGCACGCGGGATTGCTTGCGCGTCTGGTGGGCCAGCACAAACGCCCGAACCGTGAAATAGCATGCGTAGAGCATTAGCGCCGTACACAATAGCGGCAACATCCAGGGGGCGTTGGCACAGGCGGCGATCCCGATGATCGCCAGGATGAGGATCTTCTTGGCCGTGCTGAGCCGCGACCTGTTCCAGGCGTCGTGGCCGCGGCGCCAGGCCCGGCGCGCGGCCCGGTAAATCGGCTCGTCGCCGATGCCTGCCCCACCCGCCGCACCAGCAGCGCCCGCGTGCGGAGCGCCCGAGTCGGCCTGCGGCCCGCGCGTCGTCGCGCCCGTGGGGAGCGGCCCCATCTGCACCTCGACCCGGGCGGGCCGTGGCAGGGCGGCCAGCATCTCGGGGACCGAAGCAAATCGCTTGGCCGGGTCCTTTTCCATGGCCTTGGCGACCACGCTGCGGAACGGCTCGGCGAGCATGGAGACGTCGGGCGGGGTGGTGAGGTGCTTCATCAGCACCTCGCCGACGCTTTCGCCTTCGAAGGGGACCCGGCCGGTGAGCATCTCGTACAAGATGACGCCCAGGGCGTAGATGTCGATTTCCTTGCCGTAGCGTCCGTTGGCGATTTCGGGGGCCATGTAGTGGACGGTCCCCACGCTTTCGGTCTGTCCGCTGCGGCGGCTGCAGGAGATGAATTTCGAGAGGCCGTAGTCCCCAAGCTTGACCACCCCTTCGTCGCAAAAGATATTGCCCGGCTTCAAGTCGCGGTGGACGATGCCGTGATCGTGGAGGCAGGCCACCCCGCCGCCAATCCCGAAGAACCAAGCCAAGGCATCGACTTGCGGCATCCCCTGCGGATGGGCGGCGACCGCCTCTTCCAGGGATTGCCCGGTGACGAACTCCATCACCACCCAGTTGTCGCCGGTCTGGTCTTGGCGGATGTCGAAGACGGACAGCAGATTGGGGTGTTTCAGATTGAGGCAGTGGCGGATCCCTCGCAGTTCGATGTCGAGGTTGCGGCGGATCAGTTTCAGGGCGACCTCTTTGCCCGCATCGCTCAGCGCGTAGTAGACCTCCCCGAATCCGCCGTGTCCGACCCCGCGCTTGATCGTAAACCCCTCCAGGGGCCTCGACCCGCTGGGGTAGGCAAAACGAGTGCCCGAAGGCGGCGGCGGGGCGCCCCCGACTTCCGTCGGACGCAGACGCGCGGCATTAGGAGGGTTTGGTTCCACGGTAGCCACCAGTTCTGTCATGGGTCCCCGTCCTGTCGGCCCGCACGGGGAAGCCCCTTGCCGGCCGCATAACTTGTCATTGTACCACGAACCAGCCCTCTTCTCATTCCGCCCGCCGCACATCCCCCTCGCGGGTGAAGAGGTCTTCAGCCGTCAGCTATCAGGACGGGTGCCATGGCGACGCTTGCGTCGCCATGCCGGGCCGGAACATGCCCACGACAAGCGTAGGCATGGCACCGGCTGACTGCTGATAGCCCTCCTCACAACGCCTCCAGACTCAGTGAGAAGTGCGGTCCCACCACCCGGGAATCCAAACCAATCGGCCCTCGGTCGTTGACGTGGATCCCGTCGATCTCCAGCCTGCCGGGCGAGCGAAGGTACAACTGGCCCTCGTGGCGGTAGAGCACCACCTCGCTGGCCCAGTCCCGGCAGACCACGTGGCTGTGCGGCCTCGGGCCGAGCACGCACGTATCGGCCATCAACAGGATCGCGTCCACCGTCGGCTCCGTTCGATGATGGCTCAGGAAATCGAGCCGCGCGGTGGCACTCAGGGCGTGCGGCCGGCGGAACAGCAGCCGCACGGCGTCCCCCAATTGGACTCTGCACCCATGATTGAGCATCGCGACGTGTTCCACGCGGCGACCATCCACACGGACCTCCCGGAACGCCTCGATCAGGTATCCTTCCCCATCCCGCCGGATGCGGGCGTGCCGCCCGGAAACGTCCCCCAGGATCGGCACGTCGGTCTTGGCCGAGGCCCCCGCTTGCCCCAGAACCACCTCGTCCCGGAGGCAGACCCAGTATCCCCCGATCCCGTCGACCCAGAGCAGGAACCGCTCGCTTTTGTGGCCGTTCGACCGGTCCATGGGATTGGTTTTCCGCAAGTCGGAGGTGAACCAGATCATTGTGACGCACCCAATTGGAGCGGGCCAGGAGCGTGCGGAGGCATCGCGCGCCACGCTCTACTTGGTCTTCGCCACATGGGTCGCCTGCTGCCCGCTTGCCTTGGTCCCGGGCTCGGCGGCGGCAAAGTGCTGGCTGATTTCGTCCAGGATGTTTGCCGTGCTGGGCTCGCTGACCGGGATCTCGGCCGCGTAGTAGCCTTCGGAGTTCACCAGCCGCTCCTCGACGTCAAGCCGGGTCCGCAGGTCGCCCACGAGCTCCTTGACGCGGCTCAGGTGGCTGTCGTCGAAGTTGTAGTTGCTGGTGGTTTGGGCCGCGGCCACCATCTGCAGCCGCGCCTGGAGATTCTCCACCTCGACGAACAACTGCCGCCGGGCGTCCAGCGTTCCCTTGAGCTTCTTCTGGGCCGCCTCCAGGCTTCTCTGCCGGGCCTTCAGCGTGTCCCTCCAACTGTTCACGGTGGCCTCCGTGGTGGTGAAGCGGCCAAAGCGGGCGGCCAGGTCCGAGCGCACCTGCTCGGGCGTGTACGTGCGGTTGCCGTACGCGAAGCTCTCCTTGCCCGACTTGGCGTCCGCGGTGAGCTTCAGGATCTCCTCCTTCTCCCTGGCCAACCGGGCCTCGGTGTCGGCGATCTGCTTCTGGAGCTTCTCGACCTCCACCTCTTCCTTGGCAATGGCTTGGACGTTCTTGCGGACCTCCGGCTCCAGGTCCTTGATCATGCGCCGGGCCCGCTCGATCTCAAACTGCACCGGGACGCTGCTCTTGACGGAGTCCTTGACCCAGCCGACCGACGTGCGGAAGTAGCTTACCGCATCGCGGCCGAAGCACAGCAACCCCAGGACCACGACCAACCCTACAGCAATCACTAGTTTCTTGATCATACCCTCGCTCCCTTTTGCCAGATGGCCTTGACTTAAATGGTTCCCCCTTGGACGATTGCCTGCGGCCGCCTCGACCAAGCGGCCGCCTGGGGGGCTATTCGCCCAACGGGGAGTGATCTTGGAAAAACGTGGCTCTTCCGGTTCTTAGGTGCACTGCCCGTGAAGAACCGGCCTTCTGGCCGCGGGCGGTCTGGCGAAGCCTCTGGTTGTCGGCCCTCGCCTGCCGGGATATGCTCAGGGTGCACTGGCACCGCCGGGGGGTCTATGCGGGGCCGGACTTCGGCGGGGTACTCTCGCCGGCGTGGTTGGGCGTGTGCATCGCCGGGCGTGGGAAGACTCTCATGGGAGGAGATGTCATGAGGAACAGTCTGATTTGGTGCGTAGCGCTTCTCGCAACCGTGGGGACCGCTTACAGCGAGGGTCCGAAGCCATCGGAGCAGGGCAAGGCGCGGCAGGAGGATGGTGCTCGCGGGAAGACGGAAGGGCCGCCGAAGGAACTTACGGTGGACCTGGGCGGCAGAGTGAAGATGGAGTTCGTCTTGATCCCTGCCGGTTCCTTCATGATGGGCGACGAGAAGGGACTTGACTGGGAGAAGCCCGTTCACAAGGTGACCATCACCAAGCCCTTCTACCTCGGCAAATACGAGGTGACACAAGAGCAATGGCAGGCGGTGATGGGCGGCAATCAGAGCGGGTTCAAGGGGCCGAAGAACCCGGTCGAGATGGTGAGTTGGGATCACTGCCAGGCTTTCCTGGCCAAACTGAATGAGAAGTCCCTCTCTGGCGGCGCGAAGTTCAGCCTACCCAGCGAGGCCCAGTGGGAGTATGCGTGCCGGGCAGGCACGACGACTCGATACAGCTTCGGCGACGATGAGGCGAAGCTGGACGATTACGCATGGTGGTGGAAGAAGGCCAAGAGCACCACTCACGCCGTCGGCCAGAAGAAGCCCAACGCCTGGGGGCTGTACGACGTGCACGGCAACGTGTTGGAGTGGTGTGCGGACCGGTGGGACGTGCTATACTATGCGAAATCCCCGGCGGATGACCCAGTCGGCCCAGATTCCGGCGGTTTGCGTGTGTTGCGTGGGGGCTCGTGGCACAGCGACAATCCCGGCTACTTCCGGTGTGCGTACCGCGACGACCGCCGCCCGGGCCGCCTCGACGACCACATCGGATTCCGCGTTGCCAGGACTCTTACCCCTTGAGCCTTCACCCCTTTACCCCTTCCCGGTCCATTAGGAGCGCCGTGACCATGGACTTCTTCGATCCCCACATCCACGTCGCTTCCCGCACGACCGACGACCTGGAGACGATGGCCAAGATGGGCTGCCGGGTCGTGGGGGAGCCCGCCTTCTGGATGGGCTTCGACCGCAGCGGCCTGTCCAGCTTCTACGACTACTACCGGCAGCTCACCGAATGGGAGCCGAAGCGGGCCGCCCAATACGGCATCCGCCACTACGCCTGGATCGGCATGAATGCCAAGGAGGCCGAGAACGTCGCCTTCGCCCGCGAGGTGATCGGCGTCATTCCCGAGTTCCTGGAGCGGCCCAACGTGCTGGGGATCGGCGAGATCGGCCTGAACAAGAACACCCCGAACGAGGTCGCCACGCTCCTGGTCCTCATCGACCTGGCCATGAAGACCAATGAGCAGATGCTCTTCCACACGCCCCACCTGGCCGACAAGCACCAGGGGACGCGAATGATCCTCGACATCCTCCGCTCCGACTCCCGGGTGGACCGCAGCCGGGTGTGCATCGACCACTGCGAGGAGCACACGATCCGCCCCGTGCTGGATGAAGGCTACTGGGCGGGGATCACGCTTTACCCGACCACCAAGGCCACACCCGAGCGGGCCGCCGACATGGTCGAGGTCTACGGCGCGGACCGGATGCTGGTCAATTCGTCAGCCGACTGGGGTCCTTCGCGGCCCACGGCCGTCCCCGACTTCATCTTCGTCATGCGCCGCCGCGGGCACGACGAAGCCGTGATCCGCAAGATCGTCTACGACAATCCGCTGGAGTTCTTCAACCAGAGCCGGAACTTCCAGGGGAAATGATGAACGATGATTGATGAATGATGAACGGCGGACTCTCAGCGTGAAAGCGCGTCGCGTCGCTGCTTTTCATTCATCACTCATCATTCATCATTCATCATTTCTGCGCCGGCGTGATCGTCAGTCGGATCGTTGCGCTGGTGACCGGCTCGGCCAGTTCGATTCCCAGACGCGTCGGGATCCGCCGTTCCGGGAGATCTTCCCGGATGCTCTCGGACTGGAGGCGAAACCCTTTGGCCCCGGTGACAGCAATGCCGACTCTGACTGCCCCAGCCCCATCGCCGACAAGGATCGCGTCCCCCGGCGCGGACTTCGCGTTGTCAAAGGTGATGAGTGCCGTCTCGAAGCTCTGCGGCGACGCGAGCTCTACCTCATCGGTCACCGTGAGGCTCCCCGAGACCTCGCGCGAGAAAACGAACGTCCGCTCCAGTCTCTTGAGTGCCTTCACGTCGTAGGCCGAGCGGATGTCGAGCACCAGGGTGTCGGCCTGGTCGGTGAACTCCGTCTTGAGCACCTTGGCGGCGGCCTGGCGCCCGGTCTGCTGAAGTTGGCCGGCAACCCGCGGCACCGGGTGGCCAAACGAGTTGAGCACCTTGCTGTCGTAGCGGCGGCTGCTGAACGTCCGCGCGGTGTAGACTTCCGAGCCGGGGTCCACCAGCGGCGTCTTCCCGGCCAGCGCGACCACCCAGGACCCCACGTCGTTGTGATTGTGGTGCTCGGCATTGTGCCCGCCCTTCAGGGCGACGCCGAGGGCGTTCGGATTGTCCGGGGCCGGGCGGCAGATGAGGATCCCGGCGTCGGCAAACCAGTCGCGGAGCCCCTGCGGCGCCGGCTCCGCACCCGGCCGCCCGCTGGCGGAATTGGCAAACCCGAGGAGCCCCAACTCCAGGAGACCGTTGGTCGGCCCAGGCGCCAAGAGGAGCCCCCTCGCTTCAAGCTCCTTCCAGCCGAAACCGAAGCGGCGGCTGACAAAGGCCATCAACCGGGCGTCCGGGCGCGAGCCCACGTGGCAGTCGGCGAAGGCCGGAGAGACTCCCGGCAGGATCTCGATCCGGCGGCCGAACTGGGCGATCTGGCGGACCTTGGGGTGCTCCCACAGGTCGAGCTTCCCGCCCGTGGCCCCAGCGATGCTCTCCGCCAGCACCATGAAGTTGCCAAAGCCGTAGTTCCAGTAGCCGAGCCCTTCGGAGCAATAGCCGTCGGGCGTGAAGCCGGCCAGGAAGTTCTGGACGTACTTCTCCGCCGAGGCCACGAAGAACGCCCGGCGCGTCGGGTTCTCGATCTCGGCCAGCGCGGCGCCGGTCACGCCGGCCAGGCACACGGCGTTCCAGTTGTTCGTCGTGGTGAGCCATCCCAGCGATGGCTTGCCCTGTCGGACTGCGCCTTCAAAGGGTGTGAAGGTCCGCCGCTCCAGCTCGCGGTGAAGGAGTTCTCGCGTCTCCGGACGCAGCTTCTCGCCGAGCCAGTAGTCCGCGGTGCCCAGCGTCGAGGCCGTGGCCGCCGCCGTCAGGTCGATCTCGACCACGCTCCCCTTGAAGTTCCTCAAGCTCCCGTCGTGGGCGGGCAGCACCCAGGTCTTCTCGGCCAGGATCGCCCGCAAGCCCTCTTCGATCGCCGGCAAGAAGCGGCCCTTGTTCTCCAACATCTCGGCCAGCACCAGCGTGGCCCATCGCGAGTGCCGCCGGAAGAACACGCCCTGGTAGCGGTCGCGGTTGCCGGTGCGGGAATAGTCGAGGTACAGGTCATCGGGCAATTCCGGCATGGGCTCTTCCAGCGACCGCTCTGCCCGCCGGACGACCTCGCCAAAGCCGCGGGCCTTGGCCACCGCGTCCCATGCCTGCCGGTCCGAGATCGGCCGGCCGGCTCCCTGGGGCGCCTCGGGCAGCATTTTGGCGATCTCGGCCACGCGGGCCGCATCGGGACTGCCGTCGGCGGTCTTGGCCCTCGCGGTCCGCTTGGGCGCCGCTGCGCCGGCGGCCAACGAGCCGCCGAAAATCGCCATGGCCGCTACCACAACGCACAACCGTTTGCTCATGGGTGTTGCTCCTCCGCGTGCCGAAAACCGACGCGCCGCGCAAGCGCGGCGGCTAAACGTAACCGCCGGGCCGACACGGCCCGGCTCTGAACTCTGCACACTAGACTCTGGACTCTCGACTCTGAACTCTCGACTCCCCCTCACCGCATCACAATCCCAAACTGCCGCAGCACCACGTCAAACACGTCCGTGTCCGCGAGCGTCGTCCCCGGCAGTATACCGGGCACCGACGAGAGAATCACGGTCTGCTGGCTGCGATCCACCGCCGGGGCCCCGTGCGAGCCCCTCACGAGCGTCGCGTCCAGCGGGATGCTCTTGGTCGCAAAGTCGAAGCACAGCTCCACCGGATCGTAGCCCGGCTTGCGGTGGATGTCCACCGTGCGGGCGAATTTCGGGGCCCGGTCGTCGGAGAGCCACCAGTAGTAGGCCTGCCAACTGTCGGGCGTGGAAATAAGGATCACCTCGCCGCTGCGGGCGTGGTCCAGGTGGTAGCGGCCCCGCTGGTCGCCCGCGAGCACCTCCGCGATGCCGGGCTGGTTGCGGAACAGATCGGCGGCGCGGGCGACCACCGCGGGGTCGCCGTCGGCAACGAACACATGGGAGAGCTGGTGATCGACCATCGCGAAGGCCTTGCTGGTGGCCAGGTCGAGATGCTCGCCGTCGGCTCCTTCGCGGACCGCCAGGAGCCCGTCTTCGCGCAGGACGCGGTTGGGATAGGTCACGTGCTTGACCGGCCCAATCGCGTATTCGCCGGCCACGAGCACCAGAGGCTGGGCGTCGTAGGCTTCGCGGTACTCCCCGAGAAAAAGGCCCAACACGCGGTCCAGGTCGGCCACGGCTGCCTGGGCCTCGGGGCTGTCGGGACCGTGGCGCTGGGCCTCGTAATCGAGGTGCGGCAGGTAAATGTAGAAGAAGTTGGGCCGCCACGTCTTGGCCGCGTAAAGCGCCGACTCCAGGATCCACGCCGTCGACTTCAGGTTGGCCATCGGGCCCCAAAAGTGTACGAGCGGAAAGTGCCCGAGCCGGTCCCGCAGCGTGCCGTAGAGCTCGATCGGCCGCGTGTAGCACCAGAGCGACTCGGAGCCATCGGGGTTGTGGATCGGGGCGGGCGTGCAGACGTAGTCCGCCTCGCAGCCCTTGCTGTGCAGCGGGAACCAGACCGCCGAGGTCGGCCCGGCCTCGTGGTGCGAAAGCAGGTCCCAGAGCTGCGGCCGGTCGACGCACTCGTTGGGCGAGGTCCACATCTCGACCTGGCGGCGGTCCCGCCAGTAGAAGCCGTTGGCCACCACGCCGTGGACGCCGGGGCGCTTGCCCGTGGTCATGTTGGCCTGCACCGGGCAGGTGACGCAGGGGAAGCTGGGCACGAGGTCGGCGATTTCGCCGCCGGCCATCAGCTCCCGCAGGTGCGGCATGACCGCGACGTCCTTTTCGCGAAGGCCCGGGACCGACAACAAGACAACGTATTCAGCCATGATCCGCGGCAAACCTTTCCATCAGGCGATTGAGAAACTCGTAAGCCCGGCGTGCCGCCCGGGGGGCCTCGCGGCTGTGGCGGCTCAGCTCCACGTGAACGCCTCCTTGATAACCCACTTCGGCCAGGGCCTGCAAGGCCCCCGCAAAGTCGATCTCCCCTTCGCCGAACATCAAATGCTCGTGGACGCCGGCCCGCATGTCTTCCACGTGTACGTTCACCAGGCGCAAGGCAAAGCGGCGGACGAAGTCGGGAATCGGCAGTTCTTGCTGACACTGCAGGTGGCCCACGTCGAGCGTGAGTCTGAAGTTCGGGACATCGACAAGGCGAAGCAGTTCCTCGTAGCGGGCCATCGAGTCGATGAGCATCCCGGGCTCGGGCTCGAAGCCGATGACGACGCCGCGCTGCGCCGCGTAGTCGAGCACCTCCCGGAGACCTTGGACGAGCCATTGGGTCGCCAGGTCGCGGGGGACCAATCGCTCCGCGGCACCGGACCAAAGCGAGACGCAGTCGCTCTCCAACTCCACCGCGCAGCGGACGGCATGTCTGTAGAACTCGACGCGCCGGGCGCGGGCTGTGGCATCCGAAGAGACCAGCGTGGGCTCGTGCTTGCGCCGCGGATCAAGCAGGAAGCGGGCCCCCGTCTCGATCACCGACCGCATCCCGAGCGTACGCACCATGCGGCGGACCCGCTGCAACTGGCCGGGGGTCTCCGCCGACTCCGGCGCGAGGGCCCCATGGTCGATCGTGATCGCCACGCTCTGGTAGCCGATCTCCCCAAGCAGGACGATGGCGTCCAAGAGGTCGTGATGGGCCAGTCCGTTGGTGTTATATCCGAGGATCACGGCATTCAGAGCCGGGCCGTGTCGGCCCGGCAGGGTTCGGGGTTCGGGGTTCAACGCATCTGCGTAGCGGCCGGGCTTGCCCGCCATGTTTCTTTATCACGTGGAGCGAATCCATCGTCCCAATATCGTCGCCGGCAAGAGAAACAGGAGCACGACCGCCGCATCGCCGATGTCCCGCGCGGCGTAGCAGACCGCCGCGTCGAAGATCACGAGCGAAAGGATGCAGTGCTTCACGGTCACTTGCACCTGGTCTGGGCAGGGCTCGAAGATCACCTGGAGCAACCGCAGGGCCGGCAGCGCCCCGAGGAGGCCCAAGAGTAGGTACCAGCGGTAGGGCTCTGCGATGAGCGTCAGGATCGGCTCCTCCATCACCGGAAGCAGAAACATCAGCATCCCGACGCCCGCGAGAATCACGATCGCGGCCAGCGCGAGTTGCCAGCGGCTGCCCTGGCGGGCTTCGTTTCTCGCCAAGAGCGTAACGCCGACGATGTAGGTGCCGATCGCGGCGGCGACCAGCCAGTGCTCGGCTGCCCAGGGGATCGGCTGCACGCTCATACCCAGCAGCACGTTGAGCATCCGGCAGGCGCCCATGGCAATCGGTCCGAGCGGCGTGGGCTTGAGCAGCCCGTCGTAGAGCACGATGCAGCCCGCCAAGAGCAGCCCGACGACCGCCGGTCGCCAAGCGGTCGCCAGCACGCCCGCCGAGCACGCCATCGCCGCCCCGATGATCAGCAGTCCCCAACCGACCAGCTTTGCCGCCTGCACAGAGACCCGGCCAGAAGGGATCGGCCGCTCGGGCCGCTCCCGGGCGTCCGCCTCGCGGTCAAAAACGTCGTTGAGTGCAACCCCAGCGGCGTACAGGCAGCCCGAGGCCGCCAGCAAGAGTCCCAGCACCCAGCCGTCGCGGGCCCCGAACTCCGCGTGGGTGAAGAGGAACCCCATGGTCACGTCGGCCAGAGCGGTGAAGACGTTGGGCAGGCGGACCAGCTCGAGGCAAGCCCGGACTCGGGACGCGGGGCGATCGTGATCCGATGGACCGTCAGTCATGCCAAGAGTCTCCTGCCACAACACAGCGGTGAACTACGCACGCCGGCAAGCCAGGAATGTAAAATGCAAAATGTAAAATGTAAAAGGCAAAATGAAGATGGCGACGTCCAACGTTACAAACGAGTGCCTTTCACCAAGGCCCATTTTGCATTTTACATTTTACGTTTTGCATTTTGCATTCTTCACCTATCCCCTGGAACGCGCCCTCCCCCAGCCCCTAGTCCCCAGCCCCTCAAGATACTCCTTCGCTTCTCGTCCCGCGGCGTCGGGGTTGTCGATGTAAGGGTACAGCTCCACGGTGATCCAGCCATCGTAGCCGCTTTTGGCGATCTCGTTAAGGACGCCCGCCAGGTCGATCGCGCCGTGCCCGGGGATCAGGTGGCGGTGCTCGCGGCTGGGGGCGATGTCTTCGATGTGGTAGTGCTTCGTGTGCGGGGCCATGCGGGCGATCCAGTCCTGCGGGTCGTGGCCGACGCAAAAGGCATGGCCGATGTCGAAGTTCAGCCCGACCCAGGGCGAGCCGATCCGGCCGGCCAGCTCCAGGTATTGCTCGAACCGCTCGATGAGGAGTCCCGGCTCCGGCTCGATGAGCAGGAAGACCTCCAGTCGCTCGGCCAGCTCGACGCAGGGCATCAGCTCGTCGTAGAAGACCTTGGCGGCATCGGCCCACGACTGCCCCGGCCCGAGCGGCCCGCCGGGCTCGGTCTGGATCGACCGGGCCCCGAGTTCCTTGGCCAACTGGAGGGCCCGCCCGGTGTGCTCGCGGCGGATGGCCCGGTAGTGCGGATCGGGCTCGATCCACGACGGGTGCCAATACGGCTGGCGCGGGTCGGCCACGGCGTTCATCATGAAGGCGTTGACGTTGGAGATTGCCAGGTTGTGGCGGCCGAGACAATCGCGGATCGCTTGTCTCCGCTCTTCCAGCAATCCCGCCGGCCAGGCGTGCGGCACATCGGCCAGCAGTTCCAGGCCGCGATAGCCCAGCCCCGCGATCCGGCGGATGGTCTCTTCGATGGAGACGCGGGTGTAGGCGTTGGAGCTGAAGGCGAGGTTCATGTCAGCGGGCACTCGCAGAGCCGGGCCGTGTCGGCCCGAAATAGTCGGCAGTAGACAGTTCGTTTAGCGGCGGCGCTTGCGCCGCCCATCCTACACCGCGGCGTTGAAAGCGGGTAGCGGGCAGTAGACAGTGGAAAGGAGTCAGTGCCGGCGGTCCGTGGGGTTGAAGAACTCGCTTACGTCTTCGCCGCCGTTGCGGGTCAACAGGCCCTTAAGGAGTCCGGGATCGATGTCCTCGTGAATCGTCCCAATCGCCACATCGCAGAACACAACATTGACGTAGCCATTGACGTAGCCACGGTGTCTACTTCGGATTCCCCTTTTGTCAGGGTCGTCGACTTTGAAGCTCATCTCATCGAACTTCAGGTCCTGCGGCTCCATCCAATGGACCCCGGAATCGGACATCTCTGCGACGAGAATCGTGTTTGAGCTTCCGTCGGGCATCTTCATCAGATCCGTCGACGTCGGGCCATCCGAGATCGTCCGCGGCCCCACGACCATCACGTAGCTGGTGTCCCAAATGTTGGAATCGCGATCGCTGGGGCAATGGTACATGGGGTAGTTCGGGTTCATGCCTTTCGGCACGTCGCGGGCCAGTGCCAGATTGTGCGGGCTGTCCCACGGCTCATCGAACCGGTAGCGGTCGTAGAGGGCCTCGCCTTCGAGAAACGGCAAGATCAGCACCCGCCAACTGTGCACCGGGCGGCCGTCCTTGTCGGCGACGTACGCCGGCGGGAGGCAACCATACTGGCTGTAGTAGCGGTGCATCGCGATGCCGATAGCCTTGATCGCGCTACGGCAGGGGTTTGGCGGCCTGTTTCGTGTGGCGTCGATGGAAGGCAACAACAGCATGACGCCAATGAGAAGCAGCACGACGAGCAGAATCGCGGGCACCAGTTTGGCCCGCAAGCCTTTCCTCGGCAGGCTTTCCGGCGGATTCTCATTCATCTTTCATCCCTCATCCCTCGCCCCTCCCTCAACTACTTGCACTACGATAACTCACCAGCGCCCGGTTGAACACCCACCGCGATGCCAGCAGGCTCAGGACGGCGGCGGCGAGGGCGAAGGCGGGGAGCAGCCAGTCGGCGAGGGTTTGCGGCTGGAGGGGCTGGACGAGGAAGCGCGCGGGCACGTTGACGACTACGAGGACGGGGATGATGAACGTGAAGAACCATCGCAGCGGAGTGCCGAACCGGCCTTGGTAGATCTCCATCGGGTAGCGGGCGAAGTTGGTGATGTAGAACCAGAAGTCGAAGAGGTTTTGGTTGCGGCCGAGCCACACGCTGGAGGCGGCCATGGCGATCATCAGCGCGTAGAGGATCGTCACGCCGCAGACAAGGTACAGCAGATAGAGCACCACCTCGACTGGCCCGGGCGCGTAGCCCAATTGGAACAGGCTGAAGACGAGGAGCACCAGGCCGAAGACGAAGTTGCCGGCCGAGGACCAGTCGATGCGCTGGAGCGAGACGAGAAACTGGGTGTCGATCGGCTTTAAGAGGGCGAAATCGAGGCCCCCGGTGCGGATCAGCTCGCTGAACTCGTCGGCGTTGGTCATGAACAGGGCCTGAACGGTGCTATTGATCAACAGGCCGGTCGACAGAAAGAGGAAGAACTCCCACTTGCCCCAGCCCGTGCCGGCGCCGATCATTCCCGTGTACTGGAAGATCAGGAGGTAAAAGGACAGATTGATCCCCACCCAGCAGATCGAGGCGACGGTGTCGATGATGAAGTTGGCGCGGAAGGTCATGTCGCGCACGAGGCTGTTGCGGGCGAAGGTTTGGAAGACGCGGAGGTAGGAAGGATGGTCGCTCATGAGAGCAACTCGAAGAGTGAAAAGTGAAGAGTGAAAAGTGAAAAACGCTCAACCTCCAAACCCGCTGTATTGGCGCACGCCGAGGCGGAAGGTGGCGCGGGCGGCGAGGATGAAGAGGACGACCCATCCGAGCTCCACCGCGAGGCCCCAGGCCAACTCGGGCCCGGTGATTTTTTGGAGGAAGACGGCCGCGGGGAAATAGGCGAGGTACTGGAACGGCAACACGCGGACCAGCGGCCCCCATACGCCCGGCAGCATGTCGAGCGGAAACATGTGGCCGGAGAAGAAGAAGCTGAAGAGCATGTAGACGAACATGAGCGAGGAGATCTCCAGAAACCAGAAGCCGATCATGCCGATCGTGGCTTCCAGGAAGAAACCCAGCAGAAACGACATCACGAGGGAGGCCAGAAACGCGGCCACGGTGATCGCGTCGGGCCAGCCGGGGAAGAAGCGTTGGCAGAGCCAAAACACCAGGGCGAAAGGAATCGCCGCCACAAGGTAGTAGACCAGCTTGTGGGCCGTGCGATAGAGGAGCAGGAAGCCGAGCATGTCGATGGGCTGGATGAGATACTTCTTGACGGTGCCGCTGCGGATGTCGCGGGCGATTCCCGAGGCCAGGCCGGGCATGCTGGAGAAGGCCCGGCCGATCATGGTGAGGAGGTAGTAGGCGATGAAGTCGTGGTACGAGTAGCCGGCGACAGAGTCCGCGCCGCTGCCGGAGGCCCTGATGGCCTCGAAGACGGCGCCCCAGAGGAAGATTTGGGTGACGATGGGGAGGAACCGCATCAGGGTGCCGAGCGCAAAATCTCCCCGGTAGACCAAGCGTTCTTCGATGCTGATCCGGAGGATGGTGAGCCAGGTTGTCGCGCGGGCAAGCATGGAAGGAAAACGATAAATGATGAATGATGAACGGGGGAACGACGGAATGGAACATTCATCATTCATCATTTATCATTCATCATTCTTCCTCCCCCCTCGCCCTTCCATGAGAACACCTCGGCGATGACTTGCTCCAGCGGCGGGTCTTCGACGCTCACGTCCTCGACCGTGTGGGCGGCGAGGATGTTGCTGAGTACTTGCGGCACGATGCTGCGCTCGACGCGGAGCTTCACGCGGGGCGGGTCGGCCTGGAGGATCTCGCCGTAGCGGGCCAGGTCGGCGGCCGACGCTTGGCCGTTTGACATTTGCAGGGAGATCACCTTCTGGCCACCGAAGCGGTCGATGATCCCGCTGAGCGAGCCGTCGTAGATGATCCGGCCCAGAGAAATGATGACCACGCGGCGGCACAGGGCGGCCACGTCCTTCATGTAGTGGCTGGTGAGGAGGATCGTGATCCGCCGCGCCTCCTGGTAGTGGCGCAGGAAGGCCTGGACGTTGTACTGGGCGACCACGTCCAGGCCGATGGTCGGCTCGTCGAGGAAGAGCACCTCGGGCGAGTGGAGCAAGGCGGCGATCAGCTCCATCTTCATGCGCTCGCCCAGCGAAAGCTCGCGGACCGGCTGGGAGAGGAGGTGGCCGACGGAGAGCATCCCGGTCAGATCGTCGCGGGTGCGCTCGAACTGCTCGGGCTCGATCCGGTAGATTTGCTGATGGAGGCGAAAGGACTCGGCGGCGGGGAGGTCCCACCAGAGCTGGTTCTTCTGGCCCATCACCAAGGCGAAGCGGCGGCGATAGGTGTTCTCCCGCTTCCATGGGATGTGGCCAAGGACCCGGGCGGTGCCGCCGGAGGGATTGATGACCCCCGAGAGGAGCTTCAGGGTCGTCGTCTTGCCGGCCCCATTCGGGCCGAGGAAGGCGACGAACTCACCTCGCTCGACCGCCAAATCGATTCCGCGCACGGCCTCGATGGTCCGATACCGGCGGCGAAACAACCCGGCAATGGAGGCCAGGAGCCCCTCTCTCTTCTGATATACGCGATAGGACTTGCAGAGCCCTTGGATTTCGATCACGGCCATGATGCCCTGATTATAGGCCCCACCTTGGGCGGGGGGAAGGACGGGGAGAAACGAATGATGAATGCTGAATGATGAAGGATGATTGCGGCCGCTTGCGGCTTAGCAGCGCCTCGGGATCTTAGACTTCGCGTTGTCGGGGCGGGCGGGCCGG
>Ga0315280_10001888_pt1 | contig 35023 bp, 31 predicted proteins | sample YL17G06_40_MG_FD_203697 | JGI IMG/M metagenome (GOLD analysis project Ga0315280, IMG submission 203697) | Sediment microbial communities from Yellowstone Lake, YNP, Wyoming, USA - YL17G06_40 | ecosystem: Environmental > Aquatic > Freshwater > Lake > Sediment | place: USA: Wyoming | collected...
CGCCCTGGACCTCCTGATTCACCTGACGCGCCTGACCGGTGGGCGGCGGAAGATCACGACCCTGGCCGAGATAACCGGCACCGAGGGCGACACCATCTGCTTGCAGGACATCTTCTACTTCCACCAGACCGGAATCGACCCCGACGGCCACGCGACCGGGCACTTCGAGGCCACTGGGGTCCGCCCGCAGCTATTGCCGCGCCTACAGGCAGAGGGAGTCTCCCTGGACGCGGACTTCTTCCAGCGGCGGATACTTAAGAGCGAGCAGGGGGCCTGAACGATATGGCGATGCTGGCGGGCATGGGTGTGATTAACCTGGCGGCTGCGGCGGCGGCATTCATGCTCGTGCTGGCTGTATGGGTGGGCGGCGTGCTGATATGGTCCCTTCGCAAGTCCTTGGTCGAGCAGCAGATCGAGCAGCGGTTGGGCCTGGGCCAGCCCAGGGGTCCCACGCGGCAGCTTCGGCTTTGGCACGATGGCAAGGCGGCCGTGACGACCGTGCCCACGCGGGAGCCCCGGCCCTCGATTACGCAGATGCTGGCTGGGCTGTGCCGTGACGCCGGATGGGACATCCCCGCCGAGACCCTGCTGCTGGGGATGATCGGGGGCAGCCTGCTGATCTTCGTGACGGTTCTGGCGATAACGTCGCAGTTGGTGCTGGCCGTGGCGACCGTCATCGGGGCGCTGCTGATTTTCTGGACGTATCTGCGGCATCGGATCGCCAAACGCCAGGAGTTGTTCGACAAGCAGCTTGTCGATGGGCTGGAGCTGGCGGCGCGGTCGCTGCGGGCCGGGCATCCGCTGATCGCCTCCTTCCGCGTCATATCCGAGGAGATCCCCGCCCCGGTGGGGCTGCTCTTCTCGAAGGTCTGCCAGCAGCAGGCGCTGGGGGTCGCGCTAGACCAGTCGCTTCGAAGCGTGGCGGCCGAGACGAACAGCAACGACATGAAGCTGTTCGCCACGTCGGTCATAATTCAGCTTCGAAGCGGCGGCAACCTCGCCGACATGATGGATCGCGTGGCGGCGGTGACCCGCGGAAGGATGAGACTCACGCGGCACGTGCGCGTGCTGACGGCCCAGACCCAGTTCAGCAAGCGGGTCCTGCTGGCGATGCCTTTCCTGATCTTCGTGGCGATGAACGCCCTCAATCCGCGCTACCTGGAGCCGCTGTACCGCACGTACGAGGGCAAGTGGCTGATGGGCATTGCCGCCACGGCGCTTCTGTTCGGGGCCTGGCTGATGAACCACATGGCGAGGCTGAGATATTGAATGATGCCCCTGCCGCGGGGTAGGTGAGACCATGCAGTTGATGATAGCGATCCTGGTGTTCTTGGCCGTGATGACCATCGGCGGCGCGATCCTGGCGGCCCGCGCTGCCAGGCGCAAGCCCGTGGAGGAGCGCCTGCGCGAGCTGCAAGCGACGGGCGGCAGAGAGCAGGCCCCGGCGGACAGGGCCAAGCCCGGCCTGGTGGGTGTGTTGACCTACCTCGGTTCGCACGCCACCTTGAGCAAGTCCTCTGCCGGCTTGCAGGAGGAACTGGCCAGGGCGGGTTTCCACGGCCCCAACGCGGCGGCCATTTACCTGGGCGCCAAGATCCTCATGCTTGCCGTCGGACTGATCGTCCTGGCGCTGCTGCTTGCCGCGACCGGGCTGTCGGCGGCGCACAAGGTGCTTCTGACGGCGATCGGGGCGGTAAGCCTGTCGTTCGTACCCAACATGGTCGTCTATACCCGGAGAAAGAAGCGAACCGAGGAGATCCGCCATCACCTTCCGGACGCGTTGGACCTTCTGGAGATATGCGTTTCAGCCGGCATGGGCGTGGATATGGCCTGGAACGCCGTGGCTGACGAGGTGCGCCACGTCAGTCCGACCTTGGCTGACGAGATGGCCCTGGCCAACCTGGAGATACACCTTGGCGCGCCGCGGGCGGTTGCGTTGCGGCACATGGCCTACCGGACGGGCGGGGAGGACCTTTCGTCACTGGTGGCGATCCTGGTGCAGTCGGAGCGGTTCGGCACGAGCATAGCCGACGGCCTACAGACCTTTGCTAGCTCCCTACGCGAGATCAGAAGCCAGCGCGCCCAGGAAGTGGCAGAGAAGATGGCCGTCAAGCTCATTCTGCCCATGGCTGTGTGCATATTCCCGGTCGTACTGGTCGTCCTGGTCGGTCCGGCCGCGATAGAGCTGTTCCACATGTTGGCTCGTCAATAGGTAAGTTTCCCTGCATCCAACAAGGAGACGGAATACATGAGAAACGGACTGGCACTGACAACGTTGGCCCTTGTTGCCTTGGCAATAGGCTGCGAGGCAACCAACGAGGCAAAGACGCCCCCGGGATCGCTGAACGCCTGGCTGGTGGCCTCGATCCAGAACCCGCAGATAGACAACGCCATCATCGCTCAACACACGATCTACCCCTACCATTTCGCCCCCGACAGCGCCGAGCTCAACGAGTTGGGCGAACGCGACCTGCGCGTACTGGCGGAGCACTTCACGAAGACCCCTGGCGAACTGAACGTCAACCAGGGTCAGGCCGGCGATGAGCTGTACAAGGCAAGGATAACGAGCGTCGTGAATGGCCTGGCCAGGGCAGGGGTGGACGTCGACAGGATGGAGATCGTCGACAAGCTCCCCGGCGGCGATGGGATGTGCACCGAGCGACTGGTCAAGATACTTGAGCAGGAAGGCAAGCCGGCTGCCGAGGCGCCCAGCGGCGCGTTATACATAGGGGTGGCACCCACCAAATGAGGGCGTCTTGGCTGAGCGTACCGGCAGCCTGCCTGGCACTGGCGGCGGCCCTGTGCGCGCCCGGCTGTGCGCGCGACCGTGATGTCCCGGACTGGCTCAAAGCCAAACAGCCCCAGGACGATTTCGACCGGGCTACCGGCCGCCCACCCACCCCTAAGACGCTCTTCGCGATGGGCAAGCTGCTAGCCTCGCAGGGGCGCGACACCGAGGCCGCGGCTATGTTCATCGAGGTCGTCAGGCAGCAGCCGCGCCTTATCCCTGCCTACTACGAGCTTGCCGACGTCCACATGCGGCACAACAACCTGTCCCGTGCCGCCGCGGTGCTCTCCGCTGGCTTGCAGGTGGCCCCCCACGATCCGGTGCTGCTGAATAACCTCGGCATGTGCCGGCTATTCCAGAAGGACTACCCCGCTGCCCTGGCCAACTTCACCAAGGCGGCCGCAGCCGCCCCGGGCGACGGGCGGTACAGGGCCAATATCGCCCTGGCGCTCGGCCTGATGGGCAGGTACGAGGAGTGTCTGGCTGTCTACGGGCAACTGCTGAATCCGGCTGAAGCCCACTACAACCTCGCCGTGATATGCGATATCCGAGGCGACGAGAAGAGGGCCGACGCGGAATACGCCAAGGCCTTTGCCTTGGACACGACGCTGAAGTCCAGACGCACGCCGAGGCCCGCCCGCGCAAAGGCGGGCACCAAGTAGCCGCAGCAGGGATGTTTATCACCCCAGGTCCCGTTTTGCCCCGGTCTCCGGCAGCATTCGGTCACGCCTGTCGCAAGCGGCAATTTCCCACCTGATATCTTCAGCACCGCGAGCAGCCGGTCGGCGTGGAATTAAGCAGTTCTGCGGGTGGCTCGGCATTGTTGCCTGGCCGAGCGGGTGCCGGCGACTTCGGCCGCCGATGGGTGGCCAGGCAAACGCCTGGAAACTATGCTTAAGCCGCTGCGCTGCTTTGGCGACACTTACATAGAGAACCGCCCCGAAATCCGGCGATCCATGCGACTCTGCCATCTGGATTGCAGACAGCCAACCCCTTGCGTGACTGGGGCAGGCAACGATGACCAACGGTAACAGCCACATCAACAACCACACTGACCACCCAAGCTTTCGCCTGGAGCAGAGGAGGAGGACGCTGCAAGACTATGAGAGCCTGGTCGGGGCTGAGACCATCGACCGGGTTCGCAGAAAAGCCAAGCAATTGTCCAACCGGCATGTAGTTCACGTGAACTCTACCTACTACGGCGGCGGCGTTGCGGCGTACCTCTCGTCGCTCGCATTGCTGATGAACGACGTGGGCATCAAGACCGGCTGGCGGATCATCCAGGGCAACCCCAGCTTCTTCAGCATCACCAAGGCCATGCACAACGCCCTCCAGGGCGGGGAGATCGAACTGACCGAGGATGACAAGGCCATCTAGGAGGACGTGGTCTACGAAAACTCCATCAAGATGCACATCGACCATGACTTTGTGATCCTCCAGGACCCCCAGCCGCTGCCGCTGATCGAGCACTACCACCACGCCGTGCCGTGGATCTGGCGGGGGCACATCGACCTGAGCCACCCTCACCCCGGGCTGTGGAACTATCTCCGCCGGTTCATCGACCAGTTCAACGCCGTCATCGTCAGCATCCCCGAATACGCCCAGGACATCACGCCCCCGCAGGTCTTCCACATGCCGGCGATCGACCCATTCAGCTTGACCAACAAGGAACTCAGCGACGACCAGATAGACAACTGCCTTGCCCGCTATCCGATGATCCCCACCGACCTGCCTCTGGTGGTGCAGGTGTCCCGGTTTGACAAGTGGAAAGACCCCCAGGGCGTCATCGAGGCCTTCAAGATCGCCCGCCGCCACGTGGACTGCACGCTTGCTGATCGGCAGCGCCGCCACCGACGACCCCGAGGGCGAGGAGGTCTACAGGTCGCTGCTGGACCAGCAGGAAGAGCGGGTCATCATGATCAACCGCGAAGACAGCCTGCTGGTCAACGCCCTTCAGAGACGGGCCGCTGTGATATTCCAGAAGTCACTGAGGGAAGGCTTCGGGCTGACCGTCACCGAGGCGATGTGGAAGGGCACGCCGGTGATCGGCGGGAACGTCGGGGGCATCCGCTACCAGATCGAGGGCCGCGTCAGCGGCTTTCTAGTCTCCTCCGTCGAGCAGGCTGCCGAGTGCCTGATCCAATTGCTGCGGGACAGGGACGTGCGGGAGCGGATGGGGCGGGCGGCCCGCGAGTCCGTGCGCAAGAGGTTCCTGATGACCCGCCTGCTGGAACAGTACCTCGACCTGCTCAATGCCTTCGAGATCGTGGTCCGGCTGGACCACCGTCGCGCGCGGGAGCTGCGGGCCTCGCCGTTGGCGCCGTAGCCTGCCCCGGCCAGCGATGCGGCCGGGGGCTACTGCCGCTGCTGGCGGGCCCAGGAGTCGAGCAGTTCCAGCTTCGTCTGCGCCGGCGCTGAGGGGTCGTAGCCGGTGAGCTTGGGGGAGACCTGGCGGAGCAGATCCACGATGTTCCGCTCCAACTGCGGGTTGGCCGGGTCGGATGTGACGGTCTTCCTCAGTTCCGCCAGGAGGGGCAGTATCGCCCGGCTGGACATGGCCACCAGCTCGCCGGCGGCGTTGCGGGCGGCCTCGTCCCCGCCGCCCAGCAGCGGCACCAGCGCGGAGACCTTCTGCTGGTCAAGCACGGCCTGCTTTGCCTTGGCTTCCTGGGCCATCTGTTGCAACGTCTTGAGCTGCTTGTCGCTCAGCCGCTCGCCCAGGCGGGTGGAACCCTCTGCGGCCAGGACAATCACCGGCAGGTACTTGCCCTGCGAGTTCAGTTCGCTGACCCGGCCGAGAAGCCGCCTGAATGCCCCCGCCACGGCCTGCTCGTCAGTCTGGTTGGCCATGGCGGTCAGGCTGGCAGGGTCGTCGGAGGCGATCAGTGCGTCCAGCCACTCGTCCCACACGACCAATGCGTCGCTGTCGTTGCGGGCGGCGTAGGCGGCGTAGGCATCGGCTAGGGGGGCGGCGGCCTCGGCGGGCCTCTTGGCCTGCATCAGCGCCTCGCCCAGCCGACGCCGGGCCAGCGCCAGGCCCGGGCCGTTGCGGGCCTTCAGCTTCTCCACCAGCATCTGGAGTATCTTGACCCGCTCGGGCAGGGCATCCTCGCGGGCAGCCAGGTTGCCCGCTACCGTCAGCAGCGTCTGCTCGTCCGCCTGCGCCAGGACTGCAAGTGCGACCTCCCAGGCCTGTTGCCTCACCGGGGCGTCGGTCTCGATGGCCGGGTTGGTGAGGTTCAGGATTGTCGGCAGGTGCTCGCTGCCGCCGACGGTCCCGAGGGCGGCGATGGCCGCCTGGCGCACGCCGCGGTCGCTGTCGGCGGTCAGGGCGGCCAGCGCGCCAGCGGCGTCGGCCTTGCCCACCTTGGCGAGCGAGCCGACCGCAGCAAGCCGCACCTTGGCGGCGGGGTCCTTGATCGCGTCCTTGAGCACGGGCATGACGGACTCATCGCCGACTACTCCCATGGCCGATAGCAGCGCCTCGCGCAGGGCGACGCCGTTGGCGCCGGATGGGTCGATCTGCTTATATCTGGCGACCAGCGCCTCGGCGGCCTCGCCGCGCTGCGCAACGTCCAGCGGCGCCTTCGTGGCGATGCGTGCCAGGGCCGATGCCGCGGCCGCGGCGACGTTTTCGTACTTGGAGCTTATCTCTGACAGCACAGCCGGCAGGGCCTCGGCCTGCCGCAACTGCCCCAACGCCTTCAGCAGCGCCTCCCGCACCTCGGGCGACTGCTCCACCTGGAGCCTTTCCAGCAGGTCGCCCAGCGCCTCGGTGTCGGCCAGGCTGGCCAGGATGGTCGCCGACTCCTGCCTCACCCGGCTGTCGCCGTCCGTCAGCATGGACCAGACCTCAAGCCGCACATCCGGCGGCACCGGCTCATTGGAGGCGATCTTGCGGTCCACCAGCTTCAACCCGACCAGGCGCACATCGGCCAGCGGGTCCTTCAGGAAACTCACCAGCATCGCGTCGCGCTGGGCGGCCGCCGCGGCGTCGTACAGATCGCTCAGCGTGCGGACCAGCCGCTCGCGCAGGCGGGCGTTGTCGGCCTCCAGGGCCGCCTTGGCCCGCGCCAGGCTGTCGGCCAGGTCGATCAGCCAGGTGGAGCGGTCCTTGTCCTTGTTCGCCTCCCACCACTGCTTCCACTGCGATGGGTCCTCGCCGAACGCGCGGATGTCGGTGAGCTTGGCCAGCGACTCCGCCGCCGCCCGCCGCACCGCAGTCAGCGGGTCGTCCAGCAGGCGGACCATCGTCTCGACGGTCTGCTTGTCCGGCACAGCCCGCAGGGCGGCGATCGTCTCCGTGCGGATGGCGACGTCCAGCGACCCGTCGACCGCCACGGCCAGCAGCTTGCCGACGACCTCCCGGTCCTTGTAGCGAGCCAGTGCCCCGGCTGCCGGGCCGCGGACCGTCGGATCGCCGCCGGTCAGTATCGCAAGCAGCGGCTCGACGAATTCCTTGCGTTCCAGAGGCGAGGAGGCGATGGCCTCGGCGATGGCGATCTGGGCGGCGGGGTTGTCGTTGGCGCTGAGGAAGGACAGCAGGATCTCACTGGCCTGGCTGCCGGGACGGAGCAGCAGCATGCCGGCGGCTTCGGCCTTGGTCTTCGGTGAGCGCGCGGGGTCTTTCAACTGGCCGACCAGGGTGGCCAGCTCGAGCTCCTGGTTGGCAGGCTGGGTCGGCGCCGTCTGGGCCGGACAGGGCAAGACCAGACTGCAACATACTGCCGCGGCAAGCAGCGCCACTGATCGCCTGGACATGGCGGTCACCTCTCAGCCTAAAGCCTATCGAGCCACCGAGCTTAACCTACACAGAATCGCTGCCTGCTGTCAAACGGCCAAGCGCGCAAATGTTCATGGCATTGATACGTCGAGCGCGGCGGGACGGTTCCTGACCGGCCTGCCTTTGCGGCCTGTGGGCTGTCGCCCGCAAGTCGGCCTGGAAGGCTATGTCCCCATCTCGAAAGAGGTGAGGTAGTCCTTCTGCCGCCTGGTGAGCGAGTCGATCTTCATGCCCATGGCCAGCAGCTTCGCCCGGGCGACCCAGTTCTCGATCTCCACCGGCACCGGGTGCACGGTCGCCGTGAGCGAGCCGGCGTTGCGGATGACGTACTCGGTGGTCAGCGCCTGCGTAGCGAAGGACATGTCCATCACGCTGGCGGGGTGGCCCTCGGCGCAGGCGAGGTTGACCAGCCTGCCCTCAGCCAGGACGAAGATGCGCCTGCCACCGGCCAGGACATACTCGTCCACGCCAGCCCGCACGCCGCGGTTGATCTTCCGGGCCAGCTTAGCAAGCGCCGGCAGGTTGAGCTCGCAGTCGAAGTGCCCGCTGTTGCAGACGATTGCCCCGTCCTTCATCAGCTTGAAGTGCTCAGCGTCGACCACGTGGATGTCACCGGTGACGGTGATGAACAGCTCGCCGATCCTGGCTGCCTGCTTCAGAGGCATCACGCGGAAGCCGTCCATCGCCGCCTCCAGCGCGCGGATCGGATTGACCTCGGTGACTATGACGTTGCCCCCGGCGCCGCGTGCCCGCGTGGACACGCCCCTGCCGCACCAGCCGTAGCCGCAGACCACGACCGTCTTGCCGGCGAACAGGATGTCGGTGGCGCGGATGATGCCATCAATGGTGCTCTGACCCGTCCCGTAGCGGTTGTCGAACAGGTGCTTGGTGGCGGCGTCGTTGACGGCGATGACGGGGAACTTCAGCACGCCAGCCGCAGCCATCGCCCGCAGGCGAATCACGCCGGTGGTCGTCTCTTCCATCGAGCCGGCGACGCTGCCGGCGAAGGCGGCAAACTTGCCGTGCAGTGCGTTCACCAGGTCCGCCCCGTCGTCCATGGTCACCGCGGGTGAGTGGCGGCAGGCGGCGGCGATGTGCCGGTAGTAGGTCGTCTTGGGGTCCTCGCCCTTGATGGCGTACGCGCGTATGCCGAAGTCGGCCACCAGGCTGGCGGCTACGTCGTCCTGGGTCGAAAGTGGGTTTGAGGCACACAGGACCAGCTCCGCCCCGCCGGCCTTGAGCGTGCGGCAGAGGTTGGCCGTCTCGGCCGTCACGTGCAGGCAGGCGCTCATCCGCCGGCCGGCGAGGGGCTTGTCTTTGGCGAACCGCTTCCGGATGGCCGCCAGGACCGGCATGTCGTTGTCGGCCCAGAGGATGCGCCTCTTGCCCTCGCGGGCCAGGCGGAGGTCCTTCACGTCGTACTGACTCGCCTTTAATGCCATGTGTGCTGATCTCCTCGTCTGGTGGCACAGGCCTTCAAGCCTGTGCCGCCCATCTCACAATTCTGACTCGATTCCGAGCCGCGGAAGAACGGCCTGGAAGGCCTGTCCCGCCTCACAGCCAGAACTCGCTGTGCAACTCGTCGCCCTCGCGCGTGGCGCGGATGAAGGCGGCGACCTTCTTGAGGTCCTTCACGCCTGGGGCCTGCTCCACGCCGCTTGCGACGTCGACGGCCCAGGGCTTGATAAGGTCGATCGCCGTGCCGACTGTGTTTGCGTCCAGCCCGCCGGCCAGGACGATCGGATCAAGTCCCTTCATCGCCCCGGCCGCCCTGGCGTCGGCTACCATGGACCAGTTGAACCGCTCGCCCGTCCCGCCGCGCACCGCGGGGCTGTAGGCATCCAGCAGGATGGCCGCCAGGTTCGGCCGCTCCGCCAGCGCGCCCAGCCACGCGCGGACCTCCGCCAGCCAGCTCTCGTCGCGGATGCGGAAGGCCTTGATGCACGGGACGGCGATCTGGGGCACGATGTCCGGCGGCTCGTCGCCGTGAAGCTGCACGTAGCCGATGCGCGTCCGCTCTACCACGCGGTTGATGGCCGTGGCGTCGGCGTTGACGAACACGCCGACCGTCGCCACCCACGGCGGCAGCGCGTCCACGATGGCCCGCGCCTGCTCGGGGCTGACCCAGCGCGGGGACTCAGCGAACACCAACCCGATGGCGTCGGCCCCCATCTGGGCGATCCTCAGCGCCGTAGCCGGGTCGCGCAGACCCTCGATCTTCACCCGCACCCGCTGCATGGCCGAACTATAGCCAAAACGTGCGTAGCGGGCAACGGCCCTGCCCTAGCCGCTAGTCAGCACCTTCTCGAAGCACACGAACGGCAGGTCGCGGTGCGGGAAGAACACCTCTCCCGCGCGCGCGTATCCCATGCCTTCGTATAGGGCCAGGGCGGCGGGGTTGCCGCTGAAACCGTCCAGGCGGATGGTGGTGATGCCGCGTTGTGCGGCGAGTTGCTTGGCGAACTGCATCAGCCGCCTGGCCAGCTCGCGACGCTGGAAGGCCGGGTGCACAGCCAGGCGATGCACGACCAGCGCCCGCTGGTGAAACGGCGTCAGCCACCGCACCTGCTCATACTCTCGCTCGCCCTTCTCATTCAGCGCGACCGTCGCCGCCAGCCTGCCACCGATGCGGACGACGAAGGTGTCGGCTATGTCGGCCCAGACAGCCTGCAAAGTGGGGTACTGGGCCACCCACTGCCGGATGCCCCGGGCCAGCATGTCCTGGCGGCAGTCGGCCAGGAGTTGAATGATTGCCTCGGCGTCGGCAGGGGAGGCTTGCTGGATGCTCGCGTCGTTCATGTTGCGGCCCTAATCATACGTGCCTCGCCTGGAAGGGTGCGAGCTTTTGACTTACGGGCCGTCCGCGGCGGGGGTATGATTTGCCTGTTCCCGGCCGGGTGCGCCGGGCGGGGCCGTCTCGACAGGAGCATGGCATGGACAAGGTTCGCATCGGCGTGGTCGGCATAGGCGTGATTGGCAAGTTTCACTGCAAGAACATCATCAAGGCCGCCGGCCCGGACTTTTGCCTGGCGGCGGTGTGCACGCTTACGGCTGAGCACGCTAAGGCCGCCGGGGCGGAGTTCGGCGTTCCCTACTTCACCAAGGCCCAGGCGATGTACGACTCGGGGCTGCTCGATGCGGTGATCATCGCCACACCGCACTATTGGCACGCCCCGCTGACGATCCGTGCCGCCCGCAGCGGCCTGCACGTGATGTGCGAGAAGCCCCTGGCCTCAACTGTCGGCCCGGCTAAGGCGGCAATCGAGGAGTGCCGCCGGCGCGGCGTGGTCCTTGCCGGCATGCTCCAGCACCGCACCCGCCCGATCATGCAGCGGATCAAGAAGATGGTGGACAGCGGCGAGATCGGCGAGGTCTTCCGCGTCTCGATGATCTGCTCCAACTGGTTCCGCACGCAGGCGTACTACGACAGCGGCGCGTGGCGCGGCACATGGGACGGCGAGGGCGGGGGGGTGCTGATCAACCAGGCCCCGCACCACCTGGACCTGTTTACCTGGATCGCCGGCCTGCCCCGCCGGGTGGTCGGGCTGCTCGGCACGCGCGTCCACAACATCGAGGTGGAAGACACCGCCAACTTCCTGTGCGAGTACGACGGCGGCAAGGTCGGCTACATCTACGCCACGACCGGCGAGCTGCCGGGAGCGGAGCAATTCATGGTCTGCGGCGACAAGGCCACCGTCATCGCCGAGCACCACAAGCTGCGGATAGGCCACCTGCAATATCCCATCAGGGACTTCACCGTAGGCAGCATCACCGCGCTGGCCGATCAGGAGATCAAGAACAAGGCCGAGTGGACCGAGGAAGACTACTCCACCAACAAGGGCGGCCAGCACATCGAGGTCATCCGCCGCTTCGCGGCCCACGTCCTTCGCGGCGAGCCGCTGATCGCGACCGGGGAGGAGGCCATCGGCGAGCTGGAGCTGTCCAACGCGATGTACCTGGCCGGGTTCAAGAACAAGGCCGTCACCCTGCCGGTCGATCCGATCGAGGTGGACCGCCTTGTCGCCAAGCTGGAGAAGCAGCGTTCCACCGGCAAGGGCCAGGGCATCCGCCGCCGCGCCACCCGCGACCTCCGCAAACTCCTGGCGGCTGGCTAGCCCCCGCCGCGGTGGCCCGAGGACCTTGACATCTGGCTGGGCGTGGAATACGGTGGCGGTACAGCCTGCCCGGGTGGCGGAATTGGCAGACGCGCCAGCTTGAGGGGCTGGTGCCCGCAAGGGCATGCAGGTTCAAATCCTGTCCCGGGCAGTTGAGGGGCGGGCGGATTTGAGGTCCCGGGTGGCGGGTTTAAGAACCGGGCATAGAATGAGTTATGGACGGCCCGAAAGGGGCGATTTGACTTGAGTTTTGGCCAATTTGGCGGATAATGGGGCTTGTCAAGGACGACATTACCTCGCTGAACTGGATGGGGCCTTGCACATGACCGCTGCGCAGACCAACTCTTCTTACGACGCCGCTGTCCTGGCGGGCCTGGAGAACGGCCTGGCCGCCGCATTGACCCAGACGGCTGAGGAGGTCAAGCGGGTCGAGTGCTTCGACGACGAGCAACGGGCGGAGGTCTACGCCATCCTCCAGGCCTTGCGGACCGACACGGAGGCCCACCGTGGCATCGTCGACCTGCTGGTCCGCCAGCTCAAGATGGGAAGGGCTACCGGCAGTGCTTGAGCAGGCTATGCTTCGGGAGCAGTTCCTTGCCCTTCTGGACAAGGAGCGTCAGGCTGAGCGGATGTATGCCGACCTGGCTGCCCGCATGAAGTCCCCGGCCGTGCGCAAGCAGATCGAGGACCTCCACCGCGACAAGCTCCGCCACATCGCCCTGGCCGAGCGGCTGCTGGAGATCGTGGAGTAGCCGCCGCCGGCGGGGCGGCCCCACTCACTCGCCAGATTCCTCTTTTCTCCCACATCGACTGTGCCCACTGCTCCGCGATAGGCTTTGACAGCCGGGGCGGCAGGGCTGAGAATGCCTGGTCGTCCAGGGCGCGTGAGTGCGATCATGGCCAGGTGGTGTGTCGGAATCGACCTTGGGGGGACTTTCGTCAAGTTCGGCCTGCTGAGCGAAGACCGTCAGGCCGGGCCTACCTTTCAATTGCCCACGCTGGTCGATGCCAGGCCGGGCGGCGTGATCGCGCGGATGGCGGAGGGTGCCCGGCAGTTGATAGAGGGCAGAGGTGGGGAGGAGTTCGTCGCCGTCGGCGTCGGCGCTCCGGGGCCGCTGAACATTGCCGAGGGTGTGGTCGTCGCCATGCCGAACATTCCGGGGATGGAGAACGTGCCCCTCGCCGCGCGGCTGTCGGAGGCGCTGGGGCTGCCTGTCTTCCTGGAGAACGACGCTAACGCCGCTGCGTACGGTGAGTTCCTCTGCGGGAGCGGCGCCGGCTGCCGCAGCATGGTCCTGCTGACGTTGGGGACGGGGGTTGGCAGCGGCATCATCATCGACGGGCAGATCCTCCACGGCAGCCACGACATCGGCGCCGAGATCGGCCACATGATTGTCATCCCGGATGGCGAGCCCTGCGCCTGCGGCCAGCGGGGCTGCCTGGAGCGGTACAGCTCGGCGACGTACATGGCCCAGCGGGCGACGCGGATGGTCCGCCAGGGCCGTGCGAGCCGCCTGAAGGCCGTGCTGGAGCGAAAGGGGTCGCTTGACTCACTCGACGTGGAGCAGGCCCGGAAGGCCGGCGACGGGCTGGCGGCGGAGGTGTGGGACGACGCAGCTCGCTGCCTGGCGGTTGCGTGCGTGAACATCTGCCGCGTGCTGGACTGTGACCAGATCGTTCTTGCCGGCGGGCTGGCGAAGGTTGGCGATGAGCTGATGGTCCCGCTGATGGCCCATTTCCGCCGGCTGCACTGGTCGCTGACCGCCCCGCGGACGAAGATCGTCTTCGCCTCTCTCGGCAACGATGCTGGCGTCATCGGGGCCGCGGCGGTGGCCTGGCGGGGTTCCGGCTAGACTGGGCTCGCCGAAGTCCGCACAGCTAACCATCCCCCCAACTTATCCGGTATGATGCTTTTCCCGATGAATGAGCAGTGCCGCGTCTGGCGGCCTGGAACCTGACAGGTGACTGAACGATGAAACACTACTACCCGAATTTCGAGGAGTTCCTCAAACTTGTCCAGCGCGGCAACACGGTGCCCATCTACCGCCAGCTCTTGGCTGACTCGCTTACTCCGGCGATGGCCTACAAGCGTCTGGCCCACCCGGTGGGGTTCGCGCCTTGCAGGAATGCCTTCCTGCTGGAGAGCGTGGTGGGCGGGGAGCGGACGGCCCGCTTTTCCTTCGCCGCGGCCGACCCCGAGGCTACCTTCACCGCCTGCGGCAAGGAGATCACGATTCGCCGCACCGGCCAGCCGGCGGAGACGATGACCAGCGACGACCCGCTGAGCGAGCTGAGCAGGATGCTGGAGCCGTACAAGGCGGTGCACCTGCCCGGCCTGCCGCGGTTCACCGGCGGCGTGGTCGGCTATGCCGCCTATGACATGATTCGGTACTATGAGAAGCTCGGCGAGGGCCCGCCGGACGACAGGAACCTGCCGGAGCTGAGCTTCGGGCTCTACCGCACGATGGTCATCTTTGACCACGTCTACCAGACCATCAAGGTGGTGGCCAACGCGCACGTGGTGGATGACCCCGGGCGCGCCTACGCCCAGGCCACCGATGCGATCGAGCGGACGATCGGTCGCCTCCGCGAAGGCGACGGCCAGGCGGCAACCGAGATCAACATGGTCGGCCTGCCGCAGAAGCCCTTCCAGAGCAACTTCACGCGCGAAAGGTACATGAAGGTGGTCGAGGCATGCAAGGAGTACATCCGCGCCGGCGACATCTTCCAGGTCGTGCCCTCACAGCGGCTGACGGTGGAGACCTCCGCCAGCGCGTTTGAGATTTACCGGGCGCTGCGCGTGGTCAATCCCTCGCCGTTCATGTTCCTTCTGAACACGCCGGAGGTCACGCTGGTAGGCAGCTCGCCGGAGATACTCTGCCGCGTGGAGGACGGCGTGGTGACAAGCCGCCCGCTTGCCGGCACGCGCCGCCGCGGGGCGACCGAGGAAGAAGACAAGGCCCTGGAGCAGGAGCTGCTCGCCGACCCCAAGGAGCGGGCGGAGCACATCATGCTGGTGGACTTGGCCCGCAACGACGTCGGCCGCGTGGCCGAGCCGGGCAGCATCGACCTGGCCGACGTGATGACCGTCGAGCGCTACAGCCACGTGATGCACATCGTCTCCGACGTCAAGGGCCGACTGGCTGCGGGCAAGACGGCCTTCGACGCCCTGCGGGCGGCGCTGCCAGTCGGCACCGTCTCCGGGGCGCCCAAGATCCGGGCGATGGAGATCATCGACGAGTTCGAGCCCACCCGCCGCGGGCCCTACGCCGGGGCCGTCGGCTACGTGGACTTCTCCGGCAACATGGACACCTGCATCGCCCTGCGGACGATGGTGATCACCGGAGGAAAGGTCCACGTCCAGGCCGGCGGGGGCATAGTGGCGGATTCCGTGCCCGCCGAGGAGTACCAGGAGACCATCAACAAGGCCAAGGCCCTGCTGCGTGCGATAGAGGTGGCCGAGGTCGGTCTGGGCGAGTGATCGCGCTGGCCCGCGACGGGCGGAGGGCAGCTAGTATGGATACTGCGGGTAGTGGTCCTCTGGCGTCGGCACTTCGGGCGGCTGCGTCGCTCGGCGGGTGACCAGGCGAAGTATCTCCAGCACCGCGACGGCAATGGCCGCCCCCAGCACATCAGCCATCCAGTCATGCAGGTCGGGGTCGCGGTTTACCCAGGCCTGTGTCGTCTCGTCCACCGCGGCGTAGACCATCATGATGCAGATGACCAGTACGATGCGTCGCAGCCCGCGCACGCCGTAGGCAGCCAGCGTCAGCCAGAACAACACCCCCAGCACGAAGAACCCCGTCATGTGGAGGACCTTGTCGCTGACGTGGACCTTGACCTCCGGCGCCGGGATGTGCGTGGCCACCAGCGCGGCGACCCACGTGACCACGCAGGCGGCGAGTATGACGGCCCTCAGTCGCAGGATCATTGTCACTATCGCGCGTCTCATTCAGTCGCCCATTGCTCGCCCGGCTGGCAGGCCAACGGGTCGGCCTGGGCCTGTTGCGGCTGGTCCGCGCCGCCGGCTGCGGGTGGATACAGGCTGGCCAGGAATTCCTCAGCCAGCCTGCCGTAGTCTTCTGCCCCTCTGGAGGAAGGCTCGTACTGGAATATGGTCTTGCCGTGCGAGGGGCACTCCGCCAACTTGATGTTGCGGCGGATGACGGTCTCGAAGATCCGCGCGCCCGCCCAGGGGCTGTCCGTTCCGCGCGCGCCGTCGAGGAACCTCCGCAAGTCGGCGACCACCTCACCCGACAGGCGGGTGTTGGTCTCGTACATGCACAGCACCACTCCGGAGACCTTCAGGGCGGGGTTGATCCGCCGCTGCACCAGCGAGACGGTCTCCAGCAGCTTGCCCAGGCCCTGTAGGGCCAAAAAGTGCGGCTGGAGTGGGATGACGACCTCGTCGGCGGCCGCCAGTGCGTTCAGCGTCAGCAGGCCCAGGCTGGGCGGGCAGTCGATCATGGCCAGCTCCACGGGCAGGTCGGTCTGGCCGAGGCGGTCGCGGAGTATCTGCTCCCTGCCGACCGTGCTCACCAGTTCCACCTCCGCCGCGGCCAGGTCGATCACCGACGGCACCAGCCACAGGTGCTCCCGGATCTTCAGCGCCGCCTCCGCGATGCTCGCCTCGCCGGCTAGCACGTCGTACATGCTCAGCGCGGTGCTGCCGGGCTCGACCCCCAGGTGCAGCGTCAGATGCGACTGTGGATCAAGGTCGGCGAGGCATATGTCGCGCCCGCGCGATGCGAGGGCCGCCCCGAGGTTGACGACGGTGGTGGTCTTGCCCACGCCGCCCTTCTGATTGATCATCGCGATGGTTCGCACGGTTGGCATTATAGATTGCGGCGGGACCGGAGCAAGTGGGCACAAAAACGCAGCAGGTGCCGCCGTGGCGTGGCACCTGCTGCTCATTCATTTGCCTCCCAGCTTTCGTCTGGGAGGAACCGCCGAAGTCCATCAGCGGTTTACCTCTTGGCTTTCTTGGCTCTCTTCTTGCCTTTCTTCTTTGCAGCCTTCTTCTTCTTGGCCATTGTTCACCTCCTCTCAGGTGTTGCCAACCTAGGCCGCATCACCATCAATTACTGCTATGACGGTGTTTTTACTCTGGCAGAGATTACTCATGCAAGAGTTGTTGGATTTTTTCTCGACAAATTTTTGTCTCCCGGTTCAGGGTTTTTGTTGTCGCTTGCAGAGGCTGCACGCGGTCAGCGATCATGTATGCATTTAGATTCTTACATATGACTCCTCTGGGGTGCTCCCGGTGATTTCCTGCGCAGTCGGCGTCGCGGCGTGTCGGCGTGATCGTCTGCGCGGCCGAGGAGCAGTCGCGCGATGGTCGCTGATGGCAGCGATGCGGGATTGACTGTCGGTCGGGGATTGCATAGAGTTGTCAAGCCCCAGGCCCAGGGCGATCGACTTCTCGGCGCGGGCGCGGGGATGGAAGATGGCCGGCGGGGGCGTGTCGCGTTGGCGCGCCTGGTCGCGGCTGGCGTAAGATCGGAGCCCAGGGAATCATGCCTGAACAGAGCGAGCAGCAGCCCCAGGCGGACAGTGAGGAGTCGCAAGCCCCTGTCCTGCCTGAAAATACGGTCGCCGTCGAAGAAGCCGGGCCGCTAAAGAAGAGGATCACGATCACCGTGCCCCGGGCCAAGATAGACGCCAAGTACGGTGAGATGTTCGGCGAGTTGGGGCGGACGGCGCAGGTGCCGGGCTTTCGCATCGGGCACGCGCCGCGCCGGCTCATCGAGAAGCGATTCGGCAAGGAGATTGCCCAGGACGTCCGCAACGCGATGGTGGCCGACGCGATCGCCCCAGCCATCCAGAAGGCGGAGATCAAGACCCTCGGCGAGCCGGAGATCGACCTGGAGGCAATCACCCTTCCAGACAGCGGCGACCTGTCGTTCAGCTTCCAGGTCGAGGTGATGCCGAAGTTCGAGCTTCCGTCGCTTGACGGCATCAAGGTCCGCAAGCAGACAATCGAGCTGACGCCGCGGCGGATAGATGAGTACGTCGAGCAGCTTCGCCGCAGCCGGGCGCGATTCGAGGCGACGGACGGACCGGCCGCCGAAGGCGATGCCGTCCTGGCCGGAGCGACGATCAGCGGCGAGGGTCTGGCTCCCCTTGAGCGTCACGGGCTGAACCTGCGCGTTGCGCCGGGACAGATCGAGGGTTTGCCGCTGGTTGACCTGGGCAAGGCGCTGGCGGGCAAGAAGGCCGGTGAGAAGGTCTCGCTGACCGTCAAGGCCGGCGAGGCGCACCCCAACAAGGATTGGCACGGCAAGGAACTGGCCGTGGCCCTGGAGATATCCCAGGTCCGCAGGCGCATCTTGCCGGAGGCGAACGAAGAGTTCGCCAAGTCGATGGGGTTCGACTCGCTGGTGGACCTCCGCAAGTACGTGACCGACCGCATGAAGTGGCGGATCAAGGCGGAGGTGCAGCAGTCGATGCGCGACCAGGTCTGCCGCTACCTGCTGGACAGGACGCAGCTCGACCTGCCGGAAGGGGCCGCAGCCCGCTACACCGAGCGCGTGCTTCAGAGGCGGTTCGTCGACCTGCTGTACCGCGGCGTCTCGGCCGAACAGATCAACGCCCGCATGACCGAGCTTCGCGCCGCCGCCGGCGAGCAGGCCCGCCAGGACATGAAGCTGTCGTTCATACTGAACAAGATCGCCGAGCAGCAGGAGGTCAAGGTCGAAGACGGCGAGGTGAACGCAAGGATCGCCCAGATGGCGGCTGAGCAGAACCGCCGACCGGAGCGGTTGAGGCAGGAGCTTGCCCAGGACGGCTCGCTGTCAGCCCTTGAGGATTCGCTCCGCGAGGCCAAGGTGCTGGACAACGTGCTTGCCAAGGCCGACATCACCGAGGTCGCCGAGGCCCCGGCCGCCGAGCAGCCCAAGAAAAAGCCGGCTGCCGCTGCCTCCGCCAAGAAGGGCAGGGCAAAGGCGGCGAAGAAACCGGCCAAGAAGCCGGCGAAGAAAAAGTCATCGGGCAAATGAATGACAGTCCGCCCGCGGGGAGGGTATGATCGCCAGGGGCCCGGGCCCCAGGAGCGAGCAGAATGAAACGGAAAGTGGACTCCCGCATCGCAGCCTATCGTGAATACACCAGCCGGCGCGAGATGACGCTCGAAGAGCGACTGGCGGATGAGCGGATCGTCTTCCTGTGGGGCGAGATCACGCCGAACACCGCAGGCGGGCTGATCATGAGGTTGCTGGAGCTTCAGGACAAGCAGCCCGACCGCCAGATCCACCTCTACATCAACTCACCGGGCGGCTCGGTTGACGACACGTTGGCCGTGTATGACACGATGCAGTTCCTCACCTGCGAGGTGGCCACCTACTGCGTCGGCCAGGCCGCCAGCGGCGCGGCGGTCATCCTGGCAGCCGGCAGCAAGGGCAAGCGTTACGCCCTGCCCCACAGCAAGATCATGATCCACCAGCCCTGGGGCGGGGTCACCGGGCAGGCGTCCGACATCGCCATTCAGGCCGAGGAAATCCTCAAGGCCAAGCGGCTGCTGAACGACCTGCTGGCCAAGCACACCGGCAGGGACCTGGCGCTCATCGAGGCCGAGACGGAACGCGACCGCTACCTCACCCCCGCCGAGGCCAAGGAGTACGGCATCGTGGACGAGATTCTGGAAAAGCCCGCCGGCAAAACCTAGCACAGCCGGCATCGCAAGGACAAGGCCATGACGCTGAACCAGCACCTGGTGCCCATAGTCATCGAGAAGACCGGCCGCGGCGAGCGGAGCTACGACATATATAGCCGGCTGCTGCGGGACCGGATCGTCTTCGTCGGCGGGCAGATCGACGACGCCATGGCCAACCTGGTCGTGGCGCAGCTCTTGTTCCTCAGCAACGAGGACCCGCACGCCGACGTCCACATGTACGTCAACTCGCCGGGCGGGGGCGTGTCGGCCGGGCTGGCCGTTTACGACACGATGCAGTTCATCCGCCCCGACGTGGCCACCTACTGCGTGGGCATGGCCGCGTCTATGGCGGCTGTGCTGCTGGTCGGCGGCGCGAAGGGCAAGAGGCACATCCTGCCCAACAGCCGCGTGCTGGTACACCAGCCGCTCATCCAGGGGGTGCTGACCGGCCCGGCCACCGAGCTGGACATCGAGGCGCGCGAGATCATCCGCCTGCGCAAGAGGATCTACGAGATCCTGGCCGAGGGGACGGGCCAGTCGGCTGAGCAGATCGAGCACGACTGCGACCGCAACAAGTGGCTGGAGGCCGAGCAGGCGGTCGCCTACGGGTGCGTCGACAAGATACTCCTGCGGATGCCTGAGCTGCCGAGCATAGTCAAGGACAAGGAGGGGGCCGAATGACGCGAGTGACCATCTTGATGCGTTCGATGCTGGTAGTCCTGCTTGCCTGCCTGGCCTGCGGGTGCGAGGCGACTGTCAGCAAGACCCGGTTCGACGGTCTCAACCAGCAGTGGCTGGACTGCCTGCGCGACAACCGCGACCTGAAGCGCCGAAACGAGCAGCTCCAGGACACCATCGGACGCCAGAACGACCAGATTCACACGCTCCAGGCCCTCGGCGAGAAGCGCCTGGATCTGCTGTTCCACGTCACGTCGATCGAGCTGGGACGGCACAGCGGCGGCGTGGACACCGACGGCCTGGACGGCGACGACGCCGTGAGGGTCTACCTCCAGCCCTTCGACCAAGACGGCAACGTCATCAAGGCCGCCGGCGAGGGCACCGTGCAACTGTACGACCTGGCCGAGCCGCCCAAGGAAAACCTGATCGGCGAGTACCATTGGTCGGTGGAGGAGCTTGGCAAGCAGTGGGCGGGCGGGTTCTTTGGCTCCTCGCAGTTCACGCTGACATGCCCGTGGCAGCACGGCCCGCCGGTCCACGACCAGATCACCGTCCGCGTGACCTTCACCGACTACCTCACCGGCGGGGTCTTCACCGCGCAGAAGGTCGTCACCGTCCACCTGGCCGGCCCTGCCAGCCAACCCGCCTCCGCGCCGGAGTCACAGGCGACTGATTGATCGCAGCGTAATAGGCTGTGCTCTGTCACCGCTGCCGGCCTGGCGCGCGGCTGGACCTAGCCGTACTCTGAGGAACGCTGCTGGGACCGCCTTGTCGCGTAGCGGCGGGCGATGGTGCTGGCGGCGACCTTGCGACGGACGCGCAAGGCCTCGGGGTTTTCGGCGATGTCGGTAGCAGGCCGCCGGCCGGCGAGTGTCTCGGCGATACGCATGCGCGACTGCGCGGCGTATTCCTCGGAAAGCTCGATGCCCAGGTAGCCCCTGCCCAGCTTGGCGGCCACCACGCACGTGGTGCCTGAGCCGCTGAAGGGGTCCAGCACCATGTCGCCGGCGTTCGAGCAGACGCGGATGATCCGCTCCAGGACCTTCTCCGGCATCTGGCATGGGTGCCACCTGGCGCGCTCGTAGAAGGTCCCGCAGACGCGCGAGAAGCTCCAGACGTCGTCGGGCAACTTGCCGGCGGGGTTTGCCCGGCGGTCAGCGTAGGTGGTCTGGCGTGCAGAGGGAATCCGCACCGCCGAATCATTGAAGGTGAAGGTCCTCTGGTCGGCTGTCCAGTAGAAGAGGTGCGTGTGCGAGCGGGCGAACTTCTTCTGCGTGTTCTGCCCGAAGGTGTAGTGCCAGATGACCCAGTTGCGGAGGTTGAGGTCCAGCCTCCTGCCGATGAGGCGGACCTCGGCGGCGTAGTCGTCCCCGATGGCCACCCAGAAGCTGCCCGTGGGCTTGAGCACGGCCTTGCACGCGGCCATCCACTTCTCGGTCCAGGCGTAGTAGTCGTCGTACTTCTTGCGGTCGCGGTAGAGGTCGTACTTATAGCCGATGTTGAAGGGCGGGTCGGCGAAGATCAGGTCGGCGAAGGGCCCTTTGCCCTCCAGCCACTCTACGCAGTCGCCGGTGATGATCTTGTCTACCGGGGCCACAGCGTTCGCCTCCCGCGCCGGGGGCATTGGCCGGCCTTGTAGGTGCCTGCGCGCGTTTTACCAAAAGCACGGCGCGGGCGCAAACAGAATAATGCCGAGTCGCGATCGGGCGCAAGTGGATTGGGGTCCCCAATCGCAGTGTACCGCGATTGGGGTCCCCTGTCGCTGCGGGGGTGAGTCAGTCTTGCGGCGCAGCGGGTGGCGCAGGCTGAGACTCAGCCGGTGCGCTGGTAGCCGGCTGGGTTGCTGGGGCCGTCGTCGCGGGGGCGGCGACATGGAGCACCATTCCGCTGGCGAGTTTCTCCATCACGGCGTCGGCTGCCTGGGGGCTGGCGTTGGAGCAGATGAGCACCAGCGACAGGCACCGTTGGCCGGCCTTGCCCTCGGCTGTCGGCAGGGCGACGGATCGCTGGACGAAGACGACGTTGGAGGGTTGGGGCGCTGCCTCGGCGGCTGGCGTGGTGGCCGCCTGCGAGGCTGTGGCAGCAGAGGTCGGGTGAGTGGCCGGCGAGGCAGCAGGCAGGTGCTGCTCGCATACGATCTGCCAGCCCTCCCCCCCGGCCAGGCGGGCCGGGCCCTGCCAGACCAACGTGCCCACAGTGCCCTCGTGCTGAGCGGCATTGATGGCCGCCTGGACGCAGTTATCCGCGTGCTGGCGCACGCTAGTGCCTGCCGGCAGGTCGGCGAGGATCACGTGGGCGCTCAGCCCGGTCTGGCCGCCGAGCAGGTAGTCGGTCTGAGCGATAGCCAGCCCGGAAGGCGACGGCTGGACATGCCACCCATGAGGCATGGCGAAGGAGTAAAGCCCTCCTGGGCCCTCCAGCGGGTGGCCAAGCTGGCAGACGCCGATGTCGATGGGCCTGACCACCGTCAGCAACCTGATGGACTTCACCACGTCGCCGAGGACCGGCAGGACCTCTGGCTTCCTGTCCGCCTTGGCCTCGACGGTCACGACGTACTGCATCCGCAGCGCCCGGCCCGGCAGCTCGCGGCAGAAGACCGCCGAGGCCGCTACCATCTCCTCCCCGCGGAACGTGTAGGAGATGAAGCTCGCCGCACCGGGCATGTCGGCAGCCTTCATGGGCGCCTTGTTGATGACCTGTACGTTCCGGATGGCCAGGTCCGCCGATTGGGCGGCCAGCACCCCCGCAGCCAGGTCTTCGGGGGTGGCGCTGGGGTCGGCAAGCGGTAGTGCCGAGACCGTAACCGCCTGTACCCGCTGGCTGCTTATGTTCAGCACCGCCTTGGCCAGCTCGAAGGGCTCAACGACGATCTGCTGTTGATAGCCCGGGGGCATGATGAATGCGATCCCGGCATGGGGATAGTCCAGCGGTTCACCCCCAGCCAATTCGCCCATGGCTGCCTGACCCGCCGCCAGGCAGAGGCTCACGGCCGCAAAGAACCTTAGTGTCCTATTGGACATATGCGCTCCAGTCTCCTGCTTCTGCCGCGACCGGCGACAGGACAAGCCGGGCATTGTACCACAGCCAGCGTGCGAGGCCCCCTCCATTTTTGCAGCCTCGCCTGCGGTGAGGCTGGCCGGGCAGGACAGGGATCTCTCCTGCCTTGCCGGCAGGATGGGCGGCCAGGCCGGCCGAGCCAGCAGCGCGTGCATCGCGCCGCAAGCCGAGCGCAAACAGCCGTTGTGAATACGTAACCGTTTCAGAAGCAAGCGGTTATAACCGTGTCTCTGCCCCCTGGGCCTGTGCCGCCGCTGGCGAAAGGCCGCAAACTGGCCGTTCATGCGCCGCCGCCCCTGGCTCCACTGGCCGCGGGATTGCGGGGGACGGCTCCTACTGTGCCGGCGGGTGAGCCCCAGGGAGACAGACGCCCCGATTTTCGGGACAACTTGCTTGTTTGACCATGTTGGGGTGGTAAAATATAGTTGGCGGTTTAGATAACCGTGGATGTTAGGTGTTTGCCCCCCAAGCAGTCCTGGTTTTGGGACGGAGCAGCGCCGGCGCGCGGCACGGAGCGGTCTGTCCCTCTGAGGAGACAATAATGGTCAAGCGAATTGGGTTTACGCTAGTGGAATTGCTAGTGGTGATCGCGATCATATCGTTGCTGATCGCCATCATCGCCCCGTCCCTGAACGCTGCGAAGGACCTGGCTAGGTCGTCATATTGCCAGTCGACCCTGAACGCCCTGAACAAAAGCTCCTTGGTCTACACCGAGCAGAACAGGGGCTTCATGATGGTCTACCGCCATAATTTTGTGAACGTGGGCGGGGTTGACTACATCCAGGCGCCCCCGCAGCCTTCCAAGAGCACCGTGGCGTTCGAGAGCAGCGGCGGGATCGACCCGGCCACCGGGTTGTTCGCCATAGCCGACAACTACGGGCTGGTCTACGTCGGGGGAATCCTGAACAAGCCGGAGATGTTCTACTGCCCTGCCACCCCCGACAACTCGGACGCTAAGCGCCACAAGCTCAGCAGCTACGCCAAGCCCTGGGGCTCAACACTACCGGAGGGCGGAGGGACGCAGTGGGTCCGCTGCGGGTACATGTGGAACCCGTGGGTCTCGGTGCTCGAAGGTTCATCTTCGTCGGACAACAAGTGCACCTTCGAGGATGCCTTGATGCTCGATCGCCATCCCGCCGACCGGTTCCTCACCAGCGACCTGTTGTGGAGCCAGAACGTCTCGGGTCACGTCGAGGGCAACAAGGCGCACTGGAACCTGAGCTACCCGGACGGACACGTGCTGACGTTTGAGAACAAGAAGCTGTGGTCGCGGTACCTGAGTGGCATGGACACCGGCACCGAGTGGAAGGACTGGAACAACATCACCCGCCCCGCGCTGGAGGCGTATTGAGCATCACTGCTGACTCCGCTGGTGGCGCCACTTGACCGTCGCGCCGGCGGGGCTGATTAGCGGCAGCAGCCTCTACAGACATGTCAACGGGCCGGGCACCCTGCTCGGCCCGTTTGCTTTTTCCGCCAGCGGCCTGTTGCCTGTTCCAGCCAGGCGACGGCGAACTGCCGGCGCCGGCTCGACGGCGGGGTCCGCCCGCAGAACGGCGCCAGTAGGCGACCGCCAGGGACTCCCCCGGGATCCGCACAGCAGCCCACCAACGGCCATCGGCCTCTGTCGCGACAGCCAAGATGCCGCTCGCAAGGGCCGTCTGCGATAAGGCCCCCGAATCCAAGCAGTTACGCAGGCGCTCGTCGTCTTGCGCGCCGGCTGCGCGTAGAATCAATAGTGGAGGGCACCGTGTATACGTGCCCAAGCCCCAGGGGAGCTGCCTTGACGAGGACGTGGCGACGTCACCGCTGGTAAGGAGACACCCATGACTAGGCGAACCGCATTCACGCTGGTTGAACTGATGGTGGTGATCTCAATCATATCCCTGCTGATTGCCATCGTCGCCCCGACCCTGGGTGCCGCCAGGGCCCTGGCCTACTCGGCACGCTGTCGGACGAATCTCAACGCCCTGGCCAAGAGTTCGGCGGTGTACACCGAGCAGAACAGGGGCTTCATGATGGTCTACATGCACAGGTTCGTCACTGTGGACGGCGTGGACTACATCGCAGCCCCCGAGCAGCCGTCCAAGACCACCTTGGCATTCATCCCAGGGTCGATAGACCCGGCAACGGGGCTTTTCAGCGATGCCCGCAACTTCGGCCTGGTCTACGCCGCGGGAATCCTCGACAAGCCGGAGATGTTCTACTGCCCAGCCACCCCATCCAACGAGGATGCCAAGCGGCACAGGCTCAACAGCTACCCCACCCCATGGGGCTCAGCAGGAACGTCAGGCACCCAGTGGATACGCATGGGGTACATGTGGAACCCGTGGGTAAAGGTGCTTTCGGGTAGTACATCCGACGACAACCTGTGCACCTATGACGACGCCCTGATCCTGGACCGTCACCCCAACGACAGGTGTATCACCAGCGACCTGTTGTGGAGCCAGAACGTCTCGGGTCACGTCGAGGGCAACAAGGCCCACTGGAACCTGGGCTATCCCGACGGGCACGTGACGCCGTTTGAGGACAAGGCGCTGTGGTCCCAGTATCTCAGCACGGTCGACACCGGCGCCCAGTGGGGCGATTGGAACAGGATCACCCGGCCAAGGCTGCCGGGCCACTAGACCTCGCTACTGTCTCGCCGGCGGCGATGCTTGACCGCCAGGCCGGAGGCCCTGCACGCGGCTGAGGGCGGAGACCAACCCGCCGGATGACTTGCGCATACCCCTACCGACGGTCCGGGTGGCCGGTTGGCGACATTGATGATGGTCTGCATGCCTGCTGTCACCGTGCCAATCTGTGATCTGGCGACTGCTGCGACCGATCAGACTGTAGAGCTTGCACGATCCGCGCAAGCCCTGTCAAGTTCACTCTGCCACGCCCTGTCTCCTGCTCTGCGCTGGTGGCAGGTCCACAGGGGCATGGCGGCAATCCCCGCCCGAGGCTGTCCCGAGAGCCCCCCGGGGGGTCTGGTATAGCGGGTATGCAGCCATACGTTTTGTCGTGGGCATGACTTGTGAGGCATTGCGCCCTGTGGTTGTCGGGCGGGACCACCCGGGCATGTGCCTCGGCGCCGGGCCCGGTAGCTGGGGCTGCTGCGGGGTAATGGGGGGTCTGGAAGCCCCGAAAAATCGCTAAGACAATGCTGGACTCCGGACCGATGGCGCCTATATAATAACAATGGATGGCTACCTAGAGTGGTCCGGCTTGGCTGTCTGGCTTGTACTGCGCGGTGCCCGCAAGCACTGGGAGAACGAGCATGTCCAACATGAAGGCCTTTACACTGGTTGAGCTACTGGTGGTGATGGCGATTATCTCGTTGCTGATAGGCATCATCGCTCCTTCCCTGAACGCTGCGAAGGACCTGGCACGGGCTACATATTGCCAGAGCACGCTGAATGCCCTCAATAAGAGCGCCCTGGTCTACGCCGAGAGCAACCGCGGGTACCTGATGGTCTACGAGCACAAGATCGTGAACAACTGCGTCACGGCCCCGGATAACACGTACAAGAGCTACGTCTGCTTCAAGCGCAGCGCCCCGGATCCGGCTACCGCGCTGTTCTCTGACGCGCGGGGTCTCGGGCTGGTCTACGCCCAAGGCATCTTGGACAAGCCTGAGCTGTTCTACTGCCCCTCCCAGCAGGACCGCAGAAGCCAGCTCAATTTCTACCCCAAGCCCTGGGGAACGGCCATCCCGCCGGAGTCCGACTCTGACTTCATCCGCAACTCCTACATGTGGAATCCGTGGGTCGAGCCCATCCCGGATGACCCGGCCGGGCGGTTCACCTACGAGGACAGGCTGGTGCTCGAGCGGCACAAGAACGACCGGTTCCTGACCAGCGACCTGTTGGACAGGAAGATGACGATGAGCCACATCGAGGGCAACAAGGCCAAGTGGAACATGGGCTATGTCGATGGGCATGTGGCCGCGTTTGAGGGCAAGACGCTCTACAACCTGTTCACGGTGACGGGCCTCGATACGGCAAACGATTGGAACATGTTCAACCAGGGAGTCCGTCCCGAGTTGCCCGGAAGCCGCTGATAGCTGCCGGTAATGAATCAACATCGCAGGGCCGGGTGTGCTGAGCATCCGGCCCTTTCATTTGTCCAGCCGTGCGGGGGTCTAGTACTGCGGCGCGTCGCTCGGCAGGGGGGCGGGCAGGGGTTGCGTGGGGCCACCCTTGGTTCCCAGCGGATGGACGCCCACGTAGCTGGTGTACTCAAAGCCGAACCGCCGGCCCAGATCAGCAGCCCGGCCCAGCGCGTCGGCCTGCTCTCTTAGTGTGGCCTCGTCGGAGGCCATCGCCACTGCAAGCACCGTATTGGAACGGTCCGGGACCTTCTCAATCGCCGCCGGTAGCTGCTCCCATGTCACAGGCTGCCCCTGGAAGGTCATCGCGTCCTTGCCGACGACCAGCATCACGAATCGCCGCCACCTCTGCCCCGCCTCTGCTGGTTGGGTGGCTGGCGGCGCCAGCCTGATGTCCTGGAGGCGGGCTTCGACCCGCCGGAGGTTCTCCATGGCGATCTCTTCCTTGCCTTGCAGGGCCTGGACGACTGTGAGATTGGCCTGGAGGTCGCGCATGGTGTTCATGGCCTCGTTGTACCTGTCGCGGTACTCCGTCATCTGTTTGCTGACGCCGTCCAGGTCGGCCTGTGCTCGCGTCTTCAGTGCGCGGATCGCCGAGGCGGTCACCTCGTTCCTCTTGGCCTCAAGCTCCTTGGTTGTTGCCTTAATTCTCTCATCAAGCTCCAGCACCTGCTCCTGCTGCGGGCCGAGCTTCTCCGCCAGGCGGTTCCTCTCGATGACCAGATCGGAGAGGGCGTACTGTAACCGGCGGAGGTTGCTGTCCTGCTCCAACGCCTGTTGCACGTCGCGCGACGTCGATAGGGTTCCCGCTCTGTCCTGGGCCTCGATGACGGCCATGTCGGCTCTGGCCTGGGCCTGGCGCTGTTCCAGGTCAGCCAGCCGCTTGCTTATGTCCTGGAACTTTGTCTCATAGACGCTGTGTACGCTGTCAAGGGAGGGGAACTCGCGCTTGGCCAGGGCGATCTGCTTACGGATCGCGTCGAGCTCGGCCTCCAGCCGGTGCCGCTCAAGCTGAAGGGGGGCGGCTTCCAGACTCAGGCTGCTCCGCGACGCCGGCTGGGTGGTTGGCTCCCCGGCCCTGCCCGAGGGCTGACCTGCCAACGCGGCGATCTGCTCGGCCGTGCCGACGTAGATGACGTTGCCTCGCTCCGTCCAGGCGTACCCGGCCGAGGCCACTACCGCCTCCAGCGCATCGTAGAACGTCACGCCGTACAGGTCGGTAGTCACCGTGCCGGTGACCTCCTTGGTGGCGATGATGTTCTTTCGGCCCTGGGTGCCGAGAAGCTGGAGCACGCCTCGCAGGTCGGCGCCCTCCACGTGGATTTCGAAGGTGCCCTTGCGAGGGCGAACAGCCCCGGCATACCCATCTGGCTGGGTCTGCGGCTGGCTTGCTTGTGTCGCAACGGGGGACCTGTCAAGGGTCCTAGCGGAGATGAACTTGCCTTCCGGGCTGAAGGTGAAGACCTCGTCGATGACAAGTCGGTCCTTGCCCCAGATGGTCGCCAGGTACTTGTAGCGGATGGAGAGGTTGCCGGCAGTGTCTTTCTCCGCCTGGCCCCACTGGATCGTCTCGCGCTTGGTGATGTCGCGGTAGTTGTGCCGGAAGAAGTCTTCCACCATCAATACCGCCTGCTCCTGGTCGGCACTGGTTGGGGGTGTCGCCGGCTGTGCGGTCGGCTGGGCTGGGCCACGAGGCTGCTGCGTGCAGCTCAGGAAGCATGCGGCGGCCAGGGCGACGGCCAGGAAAGCCGCAGCCAGCGGCCAGCTTCCGCGCAGGCCGCGGCCCTGCTCGCCGCGCCCCAGCAAGCGGGTGATCCTCTTGCGCAGGGCGCTGGGCCGGCTAGCGGCGCCGAGGGCCACCGCCGCCAGAGGACGCCGGGAGGCAGCGGAGTAGCGGACCACGTGCAGGAGCGACTCGGCGTAGCAGACCTTCTCCGCCCCCGCCGCCAGGGCCAGGTCGTCGCAGCAGTTCTCACGCTCGATCCGGATTCGCCGCGAGATGACCCACACGAGCGGGTGATAGAACAGCAGCGTCTCGGCCAGCGACTGAAGCAGATTCACCAGGTAGTCGTGCCGGCGAATGTGGGCAAGCTCGTGAGCGAGTATCGCCTCGATCTGCTGGGGAGTCATCGCGGTGGCCAGCCCCACGGGCAGCAGCACGACCGGCTTCAGCCAGCCGATCACGGTCGGCACGCGGACGATCGCCGAGTTCAGCAGTCTCACGGGCCTGGTGATCGACATTGCCCGCGCCAAGGCTGCGACCGACCCCAACGGGTCGTCTTGCGGCGGCCGGACCGCCAGGCGGGTCAGCCACTGCGAGGCGATCCAGGCGTACATCTGTCGCGCCGAAAGCAGCAGCACGCCGAGGCACCAGACCAGCACGATCCATGGCAGCGCCGGCTCGACCGTGCCGCTTAACTGTTGCCACCAACTTGTCCGCTCGGCCTTGCCATGTGCTCCGGCCTGCCCGGCTGCGATGGGACTGCGGTCGCCAGACCTGACGCCAACTGGTGCGAGGGGCTGTGGGCCTGGCCGGCGGGGGTAATCGGCCGGCAGGTCAGCAGGCGTAGCCTGGGGGATGGGTAGGTGCACGTCCGCCGGAGCAGCCGCCTCAGGCCTGCCAGTCGGCAGGGCAGTGCTCGCGGCTGGGCGCGGCGGGGACAGCAGGAACACCGCTGCCGGCATCGCCACCATCGCCACCAGCGCGATGCAGCCAACCAGGTAGCGGGCGTTGGCGGATCGTCGGCGGAGAAGCAGGATCGCCGCTGCAAAGCCCGCCCCTATTCCAGCCCCCAGCCACAGGCTGTGGATCAGGGCCCAGCCGAGGCGGTAGCCGACCTGCGAAGTCCCAATAGACTGCAACAGTGTCATGATTGTTCTCCCCGTGTCTGCTTGCGCAATTGACCAATCGCGCGATGGATCTCCCGCAGTTCGTCAGGGTCGAGTTTGGTATCCTCAACGGCGCGGATGAGCAGCTTCCTCACCGACCCATCGAATGCCCGCTGCACAAGGTCGGCCACCAGCCCGGCCTGCGTCTTGGCCTGGGCGATGGTGGGGGAGTACACGTGCGGGCGCGTGTCGCTCCTGCTGGTCAGGCCCTTGTCGGTCATGACCTGGAGGATCTTCAATGTGGTAGTTAGGATGGTCTGACGGTCGGCCTGGAGGGCGCGGTGCACCTGGCGGACGGTGCTAGGCCCGCGCCGCCAAAGGACGTTGAGTACTTCCAGTTCCGCCTGCGTGGGATGCAGCGAGGCCCTGCGTGGCATTCGCTCGTCTCCTTTCCCCTTGTTGCGTCGCAGAGGTTCCAGACATCACCCTGCCGCTAGAGATAATATTCTACGACGTATTTCGTACTTAGCAAGCGGGGACTACGCGATTTTTCGTGAATGGCTGTCTGGCCCCTCCAGCCTGCGGGGCGGGCTCCTGGCAGGCTATTGACACTTCCCAGACTATGGCGGATAATACACAAGTTGACAGTGTAGATACGAACTATCTGGAGGCTGGCATGGCGGGCAAACATGCGGAAGACGATCTGGCCTACGTGAAGACGGGGGCAGGTGCGGAACTTGACACGGTGCTGGTGTTCAACCTGCTGCGGACCCGCGGCTACCTACGTCCCTTCATCGCCGACTACTTGCGGCACCAGAACCTGACCTCATCCCAGCTCAACACTCTGCTTGTGCTTCAAACGGCCGGGCCGGACGGCCTGCTGATGAGCGAGATCGGCCAGAGACTGGTGGTGACCAAGTCGAACGTCACAGGGCTTGTCGACCGGCTGGAACGCCAGGGCCTGGTCTGCCGGTCGGAGCATTCGGACCGCCGGGCCACCGTCGTCCGCCTGGCCGACGCTGGCAGGGAGCTGCTTCAGCGGACCGCCCCGGGCCACGCCGAGCTGCTGTCGGAGCTGACGGCGTGCCTGGCCGTCGAGGAGAAACAGACGCTGATCCGCCTGCTCACCAAGCTGCGGCGCGAGCTGCGACTGCGCGGAAGGAGTGGTCAGCCATGAGCATCGGCGGTGGTTGGCAAGGCCTCATGGGCTCGGTCGGGGGCGTGACGCGGAGCTACGGTCTCCAGTGGCACTTCAGCAGGGGCCTGCTGGAAGGGCCCCCGCCGAAGATCAGCAGGGCGGGGCTGCGCCGCATCAGCCGCTACTTCAGACCATATTGGATGAAGTGGCTGGTGATCCTTGCGTGCATCGGCACCGTAGCCGGGCTGAACGTGCTGCCGCCTTTCTGTGTCAGATTCATCCTGGACCGCGCCATACCGACCGGCGACATGCGCATCCTCGGCTTGCTTGCCTCGGCCATGGTCGGCCTGGCCCTCACCGCCGGGTTGATCGGCGTCCTACAGCAGACGAAGACGGCCAGGGTGGGCCAGAGCATCATGTTCGACCTGAGGAACGAGCTCTACCGCCACCTTCAGAAGATGGGACTGCATTTCTATACGTCGACCCGGTCCGGGGAGATCGTCTCGCGGATCAGCAACGACGTGAACGCCATCCAGAGCGTGGCTACGGGCACGATCGTCGCCATTGCCAATAACATGGCGGGGCTGACGGCCACGTCGATCGCGCTGCTCTCGACGAACTGGAGGCTCACGCTGCTGGCGGTGATGGTGGTACCCGCCTTCTACCTGCCGTCGAAGATCGTCGGCGGCATCAGGCGGCGGCTGTCGGCCCAGACCCAAGAGGCCCAGGCGGCGCTGCTGGCGTTCATGAACGAGCGGCTGCACGTGGGGGGCGCGCTGCTGATGAAGATCTTCGGCCAGAGGCAGGCCGACGCCGACGCCTTCGCCGAACGAAGCGCCCGTGTGCGCGACCTCACCGTCAAGCAGTCGGTGGTGGGTCGGTGGCTGTTCATGATCCTGAGCATCTTCAGCGCCACCGGGCCTGCGATCATCTACTGGTACGGCGGGTTCCAGGCGATTCGGGCCAGCATAACGCCGGGCATGCTCGTGGCGTTCGCGGCGCTGCTGACGCTGCTGTATCGCCCGCTGGTGCAGCTTGCGACGGTGTACGTGGACGTTCAGGGCGCCGTGGCCGTCTTCGAGCGGATCTTCGAGTATCTGGACATGAAGCCGCATGTGGAAGACAAGGAGAGCCCAGCGGTGCTGGACGGCGTCCGCGGCCACATCGTCTTCGACACCGTGAGCTTCTCCTACCCGCGGCGTGCCACTGCCCTCGAGGACGGCGACGATCCGGGCGATGAGGAGGCGGCCGACCAGTTCGCCCTGCGGGACGTGAGCTTCGAGATTCGCCCGGGCGAGAGGGTCGCGCTGGTCGGGCCGAGCGGCGCGGGCAAGACCACCATCACCTACCTGGTGCCCCGGTTCTATGATCCCTCCGACGGGCGCATCACGCTCGACGGGCACAACCTCCGCGACCTGGACCAGGAGCAGCTCAGAGGGCACATCGGCATGGTCACCCAGGAGACGTTCCTCTTCCACGCCAGCATCCGGGAGAACCTGCTGTACGCAAAGCCCGACGCCAGCGACGGCGAGATGATCGCCGCCTGCCAGGCTGCCAACATCCACGACTTCATCGCCGCCCTGTCGGAGGGATACGACACGGTCGTGGGCGAGAGGGGGTTCCGCCTCTCCGGCGGAGAGAAGCAGCGAGTGTCCATCGCCCGGGCGCTGCTGAAGGACCCGGCCATCCTTATCCTGGACGAGGCCACGAGCAATCTGGACGCCACCTCCGAGTACCTGATCCAGGCGGCGATGGAGAAGCTGCTCGCCGGGCGCACGTCGCTCATCATCGCCCATCGCCTTTCGACCATCCTAACCTCCGACAAGATCGTCGTTATGGATGGCGGGCGGGTGGTCGAAATGGGCCGACACCAGGAGTTGCTGGATCACCGTGGGCTGTACGCCAGACTGTTCGAGCAGCAGTTCAGCAAGGTGCTGGAGCTGAACGGCGAACGCCGCGTGCTACAGGCATAGGCCGCCGCGATGCGGGCCGGCAAGACGAGGAGGACCAGACGTTCCCGTGAGCCAAACCGTCCTACTCACTGGCCGAGCGGAGAATCCGGGGCAGTCGATGGAAGCAGGCTTCCTCCCAGGACCTGTGCAGGCCAGGTGCGGTCGATGATCCAAGGCGCTATGTACCGGGACGTGAAGGCCGCACAGGTATCCGCGAAATGCGCCCCTTCAAAGGGGCACATCATTTCCGCGGTCACTCGGACCTGGTAGAGCTTGGGGAGATCGGCTGTGAAGCCGGTTTGGCCGGCGGAATCACCGTGGCCGCCGTCCAGGTTGCCGAATATCTCCGTGCCCACCCCTAGCAGGGCGATATCGCTGAGGTCGTAGAAGTTGACGATGCCCTTGCGGCACTCGCCCAGCGCCGGTCGCAGGTCGTAGTCAGCCGACAGGCTGGCATTGAGCAGCACCAAGCCGTCTATGGGAGGCGCGCCGGCTTCAGCCAGCAACTCGGCTGCGAACACACAGATCGCACATCCCCCGCTCTGGCCGATCATGTAGACGGGCCGGCCTGGATACTGCTGCTGATAGGCCTGAATCTCGCCGGCGATTTTCTCTCCCCACCCACGGGCGTCGCGGACATCGGTCTCGTTGATCACCAGCCTGATCCCTGGAATCTGACTGCCCCAGGGATGGATCTTGATGGCACAGCGGATGCCCGATCCTTGCAGGCCGCTGCGAATCGTCTTGTAGTGGTAGTCCACGCCTTGGATGCCGGGCAAGATGTAGATGATGCCCCTGTCCATCATCTGGGCCGTGGCGAAGTCGGCGTTCAGCCTGTCGCCGCACCCACTCACCAGGGCTACCGGCAGTGCCGCCAAGATTGCGCCGGCGATAAGCCGCTTCATCCTTGTGTTCCCTGCTGGTTGGCTGCCGGTACAATTCTAGGCTCTTGCGCGGGAGCTACGGCCCGCCCCCAGGAGGACAAGACCGCCACCTTGCTGCTGGACATGATATGGACGTTCTAGGCCGACGGGCGGTACGCCCTGCTGTGCCGTGGCCCCTGTCGCAGGCCGGTCGGGTCCGCTTGAGGGAGCGGGCCGACCGGCTGCGTCATATAGCTACGCCCGGATGGCGGATGCGGCGAGCCCCAACGTGACCCTAGCACTTCTCCAGTGCCACCAGCATTCGCATGGCCGTCAGGCGGCGGGCCAAAGGTCTGGTTATCCAGTCCTCCAGTGTGTGCAGCACCGGGACCAGCGGGGCGGGCACGAAGCTCCTATAGCTGAACCCCCCGATGGCCGGATAGACCAGGAAGTCAGAATACTCCGTCGCCACCAGACGAAGCCCCGGAAGGTGGTCGGCGAGCCTTGCCCGCCCGCGGCCGAACAGCAGCTCGGCGATGGCGAGGTTGTTGAACAGGAACCCCACATTGGGCGGCTCGGACTGGTTGTCCTCGGCGAAGAGGTCCTGCTGTAGCGTGAGTTTTTCGTGATGGAAATGGCTGAACACGAATCGCGCCCATGGTGTGGCCGCCGGCTCGAAGAGCACGATGCGGCCGCCGGTCTTGAGTGCCTGTGTGGCCGAGCGCAGGAACTTCAGCGGGCGGGGCAGGTGGTGCAGGCAGTCGATCATCACCAGGTTGCCGACCTCGCCCTCTTCGAACGGCAAATCGCGGGCATCGACGACGCGGTCGATCCACGGCCCACAGGGGTAGACGTCGGTGGCGACGGCCTGCGGGAAGAAGCTCTTGAAGTTGCCGCACCCGGCGCCGATTTCGACGACCGGCCGGGCCGGCGAAAGGTGCGAAACGATCCGGGCGTGCCAGCGGCGATACAGCGCCCGCAGGCTGGGCTTTCGCTCCCAGGCCTGACGCTGGAACTCCAGCTCCCTGCGATAATCTGAGAATGTTTCCTTGGGCATGACGCTGCCGGCTGCTTGC
>Ga0315280_10001889_pt1 | contig 35020 bp, 26 predicted proteins | sample YL17G06_40_MG_FD_203697 | JGI IMG/M metagenome (GOLD analysis project Ga0315280, IMG submission 203697) | Sediment microbial communities from Yellowstone Lake, YNP, Wyoming, USA - YL17G06_40 | ecosystem: Environmental > Aquatic > Freshwater > Lake > Sediment | place: USA: Wyoming | collected...
TTCTAAACGAACACGGATTCGCTGCTGTTCCTTGCTAATTTCGCTGCAGGCACATATATCACGTGGAAGTCCGCATACTGGACAAATTTCCGCCATTACGCACTCTTAAGCTCCTTTACCTATACCTTAATTAAATGCAAAGGGAACTATTTAAGAATTTTCAACACAAAAGCAATTTGTTAAAAATAAATAGTTAAATTTCAAAGTCCCTCATATATTACTCGGAGGGACATCAATAATGACAATCAAGCCTAGAGTTTCTCAAATCCGCAAAAGAGATGGCAGAATCGTTAAATTCGAGGAGAAAAAGATCACTGACGCCATTCATAAGGCTATTTTAGCCGTGAAGCGAAAGGATGGAAAGTCGGCTCAGAAACTATCAGATCAGGTAGTAGCCATCATCGAGGAAAGATTTAAGGGAAAAATTCCGACCGTGGAGAACGTGCAAGACATAGTTGAAGAAGCCCTAATTAAAAACGGCTACTCAGACGTCGCCAAAGCATATATTTTGTATCGTCAAAAACGCACCGAACTCAGAGAAACCAAGAAACTATTAGGCGTAACAGACGACTTGAAACTGTCCCTTAACGCTGTCAGAGTCCTAGAAAGAAGATACCTCCTAAAAGACGATCAGGGAAACATAATTGAAACCCCTTCAGAAATGTTTCGCAGAGTGGCGAAGGCAATAGCTTCCACAGATGGCTTATACCGAAAAGACGCTGACGTGAGAGGAACTGAAGAGGAGTTTTACCGTGTTATGGCGAACTTGGAGTTTCTCCCAAACTCGCCCACAATGATGAATGCTGGAACCGAAATTGGACAGCTTTCCGCATGTTTTGTTTTACCTGTTAACGACTCAATCGACGCAATATTTGACGCCCTAAAGTCTATGGCTTTAGTCCATAAGTCTGGCGGAGGCACAGGCTTCTCCTTTTCTCGGCTGAGACCTGCAGGCGACTTGGTTAAATCCACGAAGGGTGTGGCAAGCGGCCCTGTTTCCTTTATGCGAATTTTCGACGTTGCAACAGACGTGATTAAGCAGGGAGGTAAGAGAAGGGGCGCAAACATGGGCATTATGCGGGTTGATCACCCAGACATCATAGAGTTTATTACAGCCAAGGAGAAGGAAGGCGTTCTAGCCAACTTTAACGTTTCAGTGGGCGTTACAGACGCTTTTATGAAAGCCCTAAACAATGATGAAGAATACGATTTGATTAACCCCCGCACTGGAAAATCTGAAAAGAGGCTCCGCGCCAGGGACGTTTTCGACCTAATAGTAACTATGGCTTGGAGGACAGGCGACCCTGGCATAGTCTTCTTAGATGAGATAAATAGGCACAATCCGACGCCTAATGTTGGTAGAATAGAGAGCACAAACCCGTGTGGCGAGGTTCCTCTCTTGCCTTATGAGTCATGCAATTTAGGCTCAATCAACCTTTCCAAAATGGTGAAGGATGGAAAAGTAGATTGGGACAAGCTTAGGGAAACAGTTAGAACGGCGGTTCACTTTTTGGACAACGTCATCGACGTTAACAATTACCCCTTGCCAGAAATAGAGAACAACACGAAGGCTAACAGAAAAATTGGTCTCGGCGTCATGGGCTTCGCGGAGATGCTCATCCAACTGGGCATCCCATATGATTCTGAGGAAGCAATTGCCACAACTGAAAAAGTGATGGAGTTCATTGCCGAAGAAGCGAGAAGGAAGTCTGTGGAACTAGCCAAGGAAAGAGGTTCATTTCCAAATTTCAAGGGAAGCATTTGGGAGAAGAAAGGCTATGAAAGGATGCGGAACGCCACTTTAACCACAATCGCGCCCACCGGCTCAATAAGTATAATTGCCAATGCTAGTAGCGGCATTGAACCCCTGTTCGCTGTTTCTTTTGTTCGCAATGTTATGGGAACTCAATTGTTTGAGGTGAACCACGTATTCGAAAGGATGGCGAAGGGAAGAGGATTCTATAGCACGGAGCTTTTGACGTTGATTGCGAAAAGCGGATCAGTGAAAGGCATAAAGGAAGTTCCCATTGATGCCCAGAGGCTGTTTGTAACGGCTTTAGACGTAGCCCCTGAATGGCATGTTAAAATGCAGGCTGCTTTCCAAAAACATACGGATAACGCTGTGTCCAAGACCGTTAACCTTGCCAATGAGGCTACGCTGGAAGACGTTAGAAAAATTTTCATGCTTGCCCACGATTTGAAATGCAAGGGCATAACTGTTTACCGTTACGGAAGCAAAAAAGAACAGGTTCTATACGTTGGTCAAGCCCAAAGCGCAACGGTTCCAAGCGAAAAGTACGTGACAGCGGACTCTGAATACGCAGGCGGTTGCCCCTCAGGAGTGTGCCCACTATGAAAGCCAAAGGAAAGAAAAGGAAAGGAGGCTTTATTCACCTTTACACTGGAGAAGGCGAAGGAAAAACTTTAACCGCTTTTGGAAGCGCCTTGAGAGCTATAGGGCACGGCTACAAGGTGATTATTGTTCAGTTTATGAAGGGACGTAGAGACGTTGGCGAGTACAAAGTGAGGGCGAGACTAGCCCCAGAATATGAAATTTATCAATTTGGTCGAAAAGAGTTCATAGACTTAAAAAGCCCAGAGCCCATTGACATCGAACTAGCCCAGAAGGGACTCGCCTTCGCTAGAGAAGCGCTGAAGAGAAAGCCGAAACTCCTCATTCTAGACGAAATAAACTTGGCTGTTGCGGTTGGTCTCCTAAAATTGGAAGATGTTTTAAATCTCCTAGATGAGATTCCTCCCTCAACTGTGGCTATTTTAACTGGGCGTCGAGCCCCTAAAGAGCTAATAGAACGCGCCGACCTCGCCAGCGAAACGCGTGAAATAAAGCATCCCATGAAAATGGGCGTGCCTGCCCGCAGAGGCATCGAATACTAAATGGGCTAAGTTGTTAAAGGGAGAATTTTACCAACTGTTCCAACACATAATTGCGAATCTCAGTTGGCTTCGGAAGCTTTGCAACTATTTTGCCTCCCTTGATAAGGGGTTTCAGCATCGCCTGAGTTTCGCCGCCGCATTTGGGACATTTTGGCGAAGATTCCTTAAAGGGTAGCACGGTGTCCACGAGACATTGAGAACATCTCCAAACCTGTTTTTTGCCGCCTAATTTACCCCTTTTAGCCACGAGTTTTCCGTCGATTTCTATTATGTCTAGGGCGAAGTCTATGGTGGGAGCGTTACTAACTGATGTTCCGACGCCGAAGGCCTCGGCTCCAGCTTCGCTCATGACTTTGACTGATTCTTCGTCTAGGCCTCCTGAAACAAAGATTTTGACTTTTTTGTACCCCCTTATGTCGAGTTCCCATCTGACCTCCTTAACAATGTCTACGAAGTTTCCCCTCCTTGATCCAGGCGTGTCTAGACGCACACCTTCTAGGCGATTTTTTAGGGCTTCAGCCGCCATAATAGACTCTATCTTCTCATCGAAGTAGGTGTCCACAAGGGCTACTCTTGGAACATTGGATGCCATAACTTCGTCAAAGGCTTTCCAAGCCTTAACTTGGTCGCCAAACGCCACAATAAGAGCATGAGGCATGGTTCCCATGGGCTTAACTCCTATTATTTCGGCTCCCTTAAGGCTGGAGACACCGTCAAAACCTCCAATGTAAGCGGCGCGGTCAAGCATCGGCGAAAGGGCTGGGTGCATGCGGCGGATTCCGAAGGCTATGACGGTTTTTTCGCCTGCGACTTTCTTTATTCTAGCGGCTTTTGTTGCTACGCCTGATGCTTGACAGACTAAGCCTAATAGTGGGGTTTCGAGGAGGCAATATTCTCCGTATGGTCCTTCTATGGTCATGACGGGTTCTCTTACGCCTCCATAATCCATGTGATGGAAAATGCTTCCTTCTGGCATGGCGTAAACGTCGATTGGATAGCCCTCAAATAGGTGGGCTTCTTCCTCTATTCCGCATAGGACCCCCCATGGCCATTTGTTCGGAAGTTCGCCTGCAGTTACTTCTGCTATTGCATTTATTTTGCTCAATTTTTTGGCTTCGAGGACCTCTTTAGTTCTTGAGAAGTATATGTCGGTGGTTTCGCCCCGTTTTATTTCTTCATCACTCGCGTAATGGAAAAGGCGCATGGTTTTTCGCCCCTCTTCTCTAAGATAATCCTCGCTTAATTAATTCGTTTACGGTCGTAATTTCGCACCCATACACCGTCTTTAAATATTTAAGGCTTGACTTCTGGTCTTCCTCAGTTGGAGCCTCCACGCCATCCTCAGCAACAATTATTCTGTAGCCACGAAAGAAAGCGTCGGCAGCAGTATGCTGAATGCAAATGTTAGTAACCAAGCCAACGAGCACCAGCGTATCGGCTTTCAGGTCCCGCAGGATTTGGTCTAAGCCTGTTTCAAAAAATGCGCTGTACCTTCTTTTTTGGAGGACATAATCGCCTTTAGCAGGCTTCAATTCGTCAATAATTTCGGCTCCTTTCGTGCCAACCACGGCATGAGAAGGCCAAACATCAAACTCCTTGTCAACGCCAGGCAAATGAGCATCATTCACATAAATTATGGGAATCTTCCTTTTTCTAGCGAAATCTAGCAGGCGCTGAATGTTAGGAATAATCCTAGAGGCACGTTCACACTTTAGAGTGCCAGTGACAAAGTCGTTTATCATATCAACGACAATAACAGCCGCCTTCAATAAGCCCAGCCTCCAAACAGATGTTAAACCATTTAAAAGGATCAGCTTTTATTAAGATATCCGTTTTAAACATAACTCTGAAGAGAACTCACAAAGGGGTTCTGTAAACTTATCGGTTGGTGGATACTGTTAACTTTATTAGGGGATCATTCTCAATCTATGTTCAACGGTGACTCTTTGAATTTATCGGGTTTAAGAAGGGACACAGTTATGAAATATAAAGATCTTATAGATAAAGTTGACAACCTTGAAGAAGAGGTCGAATTAGCTGAATGCATCTATCTAGGAGCGATTGAAAAACTCAGAGATGTACAACATGATTTAAGTAAATTAGACGATGTTCAGCATGTACGAAGAGTGATCAAACCCTTTCTTATCCAATGGGGACTAATGGGAAGAGTTGCAGGCAGAAAGAATTTGGATTGGAAGAAGTTAGGTCAAACATTACGTGAATCAGAAAAAGAATTTAAGGAACTCCGAGGTGAAACATTCCTTACTATAAATTTCAACGAAGAAAAAATTTCTCATATCATAAAAAGCCTCTATCATGAATTGGATTCCATACCCTACCTCGGCGGTCTTACTACTATCACGAAAGTCTTACATTTGATTAACCCAGAAATTTTTGTCCTTTGGGATGAGGATATCAGAAAAGGCTACAAGAAGAAGAATAGTCGCATACGTAATACTCCAGAAGGATATCTGGAATTTTTGAAAGAAGCATAAAAAGAATTAAAGGAAGCTTTAGAAGATCGCCGAGGAAAAACTGAAAAAGGACTAGATGAAATCGGAGACGAACTTCGGCGTAAATATAAGAATAAAACACTAGCCAAAATTATTGACGAATACAATTGGGCGTTAGCTCACCCAAATGCAATGTCAAGCCTTCCGGTAAACAAGTAGATAGCTATAACATCTAATACGATAATTAGCATTCTATAAGTGATTGCTTTTGCGAGCGATCTCCTATGTTCTGCCAAAACCATATCTCCCAATTTTTTTCAAACCCCTATTTTCTAAAGTCTTTTCACGTTTAATATACTAAACAATCATGGGCAAGACTTCTTTCCCTATAAGAAATAGCCAGATACAAAGACCCATAACTTCTCTGATAAGATTCCAACTACTACTAGTGCGATTACCGCTAAAATTCCGACGGCAATAGCCCCTAACCAGCCCGTTTCATAATAATGCCTAATCAGCAAAAGCCAAACAAGAAGGGAAAGAAGTATGCCAATCCAAAGAGGGAAGAATAGAGTGCAAACGGCTTCAATAATCGTGCCCATAAGGGAAATTACAAAGGCGTCGCTAAATAGAGCTCGCTTTCCGCCAACTACTATGACACCAGCAATATAGAAAACAAAGGTCAAAACAAACAAGCCTACTACAAATTTGACAAGAGTAAAAAGCAGCCGATCCTCAAACAACTTCTGCATAACCAGATTCGCAATGGACAGCCACATGCCAAGCCACCACATCGCCTTTCCTCTATCCAAGTTTACCTATAAAAGCCTTAATAAACGCTTCAAACAAACCCCCTCCCAAAAACTCCCAAAAGAAAACCAAAATTAAGCCAAACCCAAAATCCACAACACCGAAAGGCCCCAAAAATTAAAAGCGCTCCAAAAAACAAACTTAATGATCCCCCTCTACCCTATCCTAACAACAGAGCCATGCGAAAAGCATACTAGCCCCCATAGATAAAGTTACATTGACAACTCAACATAATTAATCGCGACAATCAAAGTGGAGAATAATGCAATGAAAGCAACCATTATCGAAAGCGTAATGGGCGTCCTCGCCTTCGGAGAAAACAACGAACTCGTCGACGCAGTTCTGTTCCCAAAAAATCCCAAGGAAATAGCAGAAAAACTAGAAAAAACAGAAACGGGAAAGGTAATAGAGGAAATAGCTAACCTAACCAAAAAACTACAGGAGAAAGGCTACACCATATTCATATTCGAACGCCAAGAAATAGCGAGAAACGCCCACGAAAAACTAAACATAAACGTGGACGTAGCCAAGCCTTCAGAAGCAGGCGAAATACTCCGTGGAAACCTAGACAAATTCGCAATAGACACAGGATTCGTGAAACAAGCCGGAGAAATCCGAGAATGGATTCATAAAGTTTCCATGGAACTCACAAAAATACGGGTAAGAAAGGCATCCGAGAAACGGGACTTAACGGTGGCTCAAGCCATTCAAACAATTGACGACTTGGACAAAACATTAAACCTCCTTATAGGCAGAGTCCGAGAATGGTACGGACTCCACTTTCCAGAACTAGACCGCCTAATAGAGAAACATGAAACATATTCCCGACTAGTCGCCAACCTAGGAAAAAGAGAATACTTTACTCCTGAAAACCTAGAAAAAGAAGGACTGCCAAAAAACAAAGCCGAAGAAATAGCTAAAGTAGCCAAAGCGTCCATGGGAGCCGAACTAGAAGACGAAGACTTAAACCAAATTCAAAACATGTGCAAAAACACGCTACAACTCCACGACCTAAGACAATCACTAGAAAACTACGTGAACTCCGCAATGGACGAAATCGCACCAAACACCTGCGCATTAGCTGGTCCCCTACTAGGAGCACGACTAATAGCCATAGCAGGCGGACTAAAAAACCTGGCTAAAATGCCAGCGAGCACCATTCAAGTGCTAGGCGCTGAAAGAGCCCTATTCAGAGCACTCAAAAGTGGGGCACGCCCCCCGAAACACGGAATAATATTCCAACACCCATTCTTCCATGAGGCAAAACGCTGGCAAAGAGGAAAAATAGCGCGGGCGCTAGCTGGAAAATTGGCTATAGCCGCAAGAATAGACGCCTTCAGCGGTAAGTACATGGGCGACGAACTTAAAGGATACCTCGAAAGAAGAGTTAAGGAAATTCAAGAAAAATACGAAAAGCCCCCGCTAAAGATGGCTCCAACAAAAAAGCCGCTGAGGAGAAGGGAACGTGGCCGTAAAAGTTGAGCCGCACCAAACGTTTCCAGAAATTTACTGGGCCACCCTTGAAGATGGAACTCGAAAGCTGGCTACCAAAAACCTTGCTCCTGGAGTAGATGTCTACGGTGAACGGCTGATTAAGTGTGGGGGCGAGGAATACAGGGTTTGGGACCCGTTCCGAAGCAAGTTCGCAGCCGCCATCCTAAAAGGCTCAGAAAAGGTTCCAATTCAGCCTAGTCACAAGGTTTTGTATTTGGGGGCGGCTTCAGGAACAACGGTCAGCCACGTTTCAGACATTGTCGGAGAGGGCGGTCACGTTTACTGTATAGAATTCGCGGCTCGATCCATTCGGGAGCTTGTGAACAAAGTTTGCGCTTTTCGTCCTAACGTGTCGCCCATATTGGCGGACGCGCGGTTTCCTGAACGCTATGTGGCGCTTGTGGAGAAGGTGGATGACATTTATTGTGACATAGCTCAGCCTGAGCAAGCCAAGGTTTTAGCGGACAACGCCGACCTATTTCTTAAAGCCTATGGATGGATTATGCTGGCAATTAAGGCTAGAAGCGTTGACGTTACAAAAACGTCTTCGGAAGTATACCAGAAAGAAATAGGCGTTCTTAAGAACCGTGGCTTTCAAATTGAGGATGTTATACACCTAGAACCGTACGATAAGGCGCACGCCATGATTGTGGCTCAGCATTAAGTAGAGGAAGCTAAGTTTATATGGGGCTCTCCCTCATGGTCTGATTGAACGAGGGAAGCTGATGAATCGGGCGGAAATGCTTGACACCGCTGAGACCATATTGAGCAAAGCTGGCTTCCACGTTTCTGAAAGATGCGTTGCGAGGCCGAGTTGCTTTGATTTTGTGGCTCGGAGGGGAGAACAATTAGCTTTTCTAAAGGTGCTTGTCAACATAGGAAGCATTTCTGAAGAGGAAGCTTCGGAGCTTCAGAAAATTTCGAGGTGCTTTTCTGCTACTCCGCTTTTCATCGGCGATCAAACGCGCAAGAACCCTCTGGAGGACGACACAATTTATATACGTTATAACATTTGTGCGATTACTCCGAAAACTTTTGGGAACGTTGTTTTCCTTCAGATGCATCCGCTTGTTGTAGCTGGGCATGGGGGGTATTATGTTGATCTTGATGGAGACGCCGTTAGGAAAAAGAGGCAGGAACTGGGGCTTTCTGTTGGAAAACTAGCTGAGTTGATGGGAGTTTCCAGAAGGACGATTTATGGTTATGAGCGGGGCATGGCTAAGGCTTCGGTTTCTGCTGCCTATAACCTTGAGTGGATTTTGGGCGTTCCAGTAGCTCGCCCCATTAACCCCTTTGAAGCAATTACCCAAGAAAAGGGTTTCTTCGCCAAGGCTAAGCGTGCGATTGTTGGAAACCGCCTTCTGCAAGCGGTTGTGGGGAAGCTCGTTCGATTTAACTTTAGGGTGGCTCAAACGGAATGGGCTCCCTTTGATTTTGTTGCTCAGTTTCCAGAAGAAAATGTGAACATTGTTGGCGGAGTCACGTTCGAGAGGGAGATGAGCGTTGATCAAAGGGCGAGAGAAATTATGAGCGTTAGCGAGGTTGTTAAAGCTCAGCCTGTTTTTGTTACGGACGGTAAGCAGGTTCCAAACAATGAAATTCCGCTGATTCGCAGCGAGGATTTAATGAGAATAAAGTGTCCAAAGGATCTAATGGCGTGCCTCTAAACCAGCTTTGTTTGATTTGCCTCAGCCTTTGTTTTCAGTTTTTTCGCTGGCTTCCACGATTTGCGCACAAAGTCTGGGTAGCATCCCGTTTTTTTAATCCATTTTTCTAAGAATTTTATGGTTTTTAGGTCGGATGGGTATCCTGAGCCTATGTTCCCATGTTTCTCTTTTAGTGCGGAGATCGCCTTGTCGCGTTCCACTTTAGCTATGATCGAGGCAGCTGACACTATGGGATATTTTACATCTGCTTTGTGTTCTGAAATTATTTGCAATTTGAACGGAAGGCACTCCGCGATGTGGCATTTAAATCGGTCAGCCAAAACGTCTGATGCATCCACGTATGCCACGTCGGGTCTTAGAACCTTTATTACTTCTGCCATGGCTTTAGCCTCAAGTCTGTTCAGCCTATGGAGCTTTTTTCCGGTGTTAACCACTGTGTCAATTTCTGCTGGGGTCAACATGACAACATGGAGTTTGGGAACAAGTTGCCTAATTTTTTCGGCTAGTTGCTCTCGTCTGCGTGCCGATAGAAGCTTTGAGTCTTTTACGCCTAAGGCTGCGAGTTTCGGCATGTCTCCTTCATCAATTAGAACGCCAGCGATGGTAAGCGGTCCAATTATTGATCCGCGTCCTGCGTCGTCGATTCCGGCTATCAGCATGATCATGACCCTTGCTATTTTTATAGCTGGTTTTAGGCTAGATAACTTTGTGGTTTCTCTCTCGTAGACCTCTACACAGAGAGGAACCGTAACGTTATTTGCTAAGGACGATTATGGGCTATGGATTTTAATTTTTAAAAGAGAGAAAAAATTTGAGGCAATGTTTTGCTTGTTGGTTGTTGAAGGTTTCGTTTTAAGGTTTTTGACGGATTTGGATGGCGGATTCGAATCTTTTGTTCACTATGTTCCAGTTTATGTTTTCGAAGAAGGCGTCTATGTAGGGCGGCCTTTTCGGTCCCTGATCCGCGTAGTAGGCGTGTTCATATACGTCGAGCACTAACAACGGTATCGCGTTTAATAATCCGTAAACGTTGTGGGCGTCTAAGCCGTTGTTAATTAGCCTTCCGTTGCTTAGGTCATAGACTAGGATGGCCCATCCTCTTAGGGCGATGCCACACGCCTTAAGGTCTTCTTTCCATTTTTCGAAGGAGCCGAAGTTTTTCTCTATGTATTGCATCAATTTTGCGCTCGGCTTCGTGCCCTTTCCGTCCTTGATGTTTTCAAAGTAGAACTCATGCAAGACGACTCCCATATAGTTGAAGCTCTCCTCAACCTTTGAGGCTCGGTAGTCGCTGAAGTTCTGGTTTGCCTTGCTGCGATCCACAGTCTGTAGCCTATCCCAAACCTCATTGACTTTAGCGACGTATCCTTTATAGTGGGTCTCAAAATGATACTCCAACTGTTGGTCTGAGATTCCCTTCAAACCCTTCGGCTTAAGATAATCCTTCGGGCTTAATTTTTCAGACAAAATGCTTCCTCCACACAGATCGTGTACGATATTGTCAGTGTCTTAAGAATTTAAATTTGATGTATGAGGCAAGAATAAAATTCTATTACGGCTTTTTCTCCATTGCCTTCTGCAAAAGGCGTTGATGGAAGTTTTTAAATGAGGGGCAAAACTCTATTAGGTTGGCTTTAACCATGTTTTTGGAGTATCATTCGAGGTTGAAGAGCATGTCTATAAAATCGTTTCTGGCTAAGGTTCAGGAAGAGTTAAGGAAGAAAGATGAGGTTCGAAGAGAGGTTCAAGAGGACATGCGTAGGGCCACTCGCTTATCTAAGCAGGCGATTCTTTTTGTGCATCAAGAAAGATTTGACGATGCGGAAAAACTCCTTAAGGAAGCGGAGAAACTTCTCGCTAAACTTCGCAGTGTTTCGACGGATCATCCAGACCTAATTTATTCCGGTCTGGTGGATGCGGCCTTTGAGGAATACACTGAAGCACGCACGCTTGTCAAGTTAGTTAAGGAAGGTCGGTTCATTAGCCATGAGGAGCTTGGTGTTCCAGCCGTTTCTTACGTGCTCGGGCTTGGAGACGTCGTTGGAGAACTCAGGCGTAGAGCCCTCGACTCCCTACGAAAAGGAGACGTGAAAACGGCGGAAGACTGCCTCCAAAAGATGGAACAGATTTACGTTGAGCTAACAGCCATGGACGACGCCTACATGCTTGCTCCAGGACTTAGGAGAAAATGCGACGTGGCTAGGCACGTCATTGAAGCCACCCGAGGAGACGTAACCATCGAGGCTCGTAGAAGCTCCTTAGAACGCTCCATAGAAAGACTGGAGAAAACCCTTAGGAGGAAGGAGAAAGTTGGTAAAACTTAAGCCTGACGAAATCTTGAAGCGGGTTGAAAAGGAAGGCTTTGAAAAGGTTTGGCGTGAAAGCGCCAATCTTATTCCCGAGCCTAAGAAAAGGCTGGAGCTTTTCCTTGGCAAACGCGGCCAATCGCATCCTCTTTTTGACATTATTCAAAAGTTGCGCCAATTCTTCCTTGATCTAGGTTTTATGGAGGTTTCGAACCCAGTTATCGTTGAAGAAGCTGAAGTGTACAAGCAGTATGGGCCGGAGGCTCCGGTTATACTTGACCGTTGCTACTATTTGGCGACCCTGCCCAGACCCGACATCGGCTTGAGTAAGGCGAAGTGTCTGGAAATTGAGCGTCGAGGAGTCAAAGTAACTGATGAAAGGACTACAGCTTTACAGGGAGTATTAAGGGATTATAAGAGGGGAGATATAGCCTCCGATGACTTTGTAGAAAAAATAGCCGAGGCTCTTAATATTTCTGATAGCACAGCCACCCTCATCATATCTGAAGTGTTTCCCGAGTTCGCCGCCCTCAAACCGCAATCTTCAACTCTTACATTGCGGTCCCACATGACAGGCGCCTGGTTTCTCACACTGCAGGCGTTGCAACATAAACTCGAATTGCCAATAAAACTGTTCTCCGTGGACATTCGCTTCAGACGCGAGCAAAGTGAGGACCCTACCCATCTTCGCACGCATCACGCTGCCAGCTGCGTTATTATGAACGAAGAATTAAATGTGAAGGACGGAGAAGAGATTACGAAGACTATGTTGAAGCCTTTTGGCTTCGAGCGCTTCCGTTTCGTTCAAAAGAAGGTAACTTCAAAGTATTATACGCCGGGAACGGAGTATGAGGGCTATATTTTTCATCCTAGCATGAAAGAGTGGGTTGAAATCGTCGATTACGGGTTGTACAGCCCCATCGCCCTAGCAAACTATAACCTAGAATATCCAGTTTTCAACTTGGGAGCGGGAGTAGAACGTATAGCCTCAGCGCTATACGGCGAAACCGACGTACGAAGGCTAGTTTATCCCCAATTTTACGCCGAATTGACACTTTCCGACGCCGAAATCGCTAAGATGGTCAAAGTTGAAGTGGAGCCCAAAAGCGAAACAGGAATAAAAATACGGGAGGCAATCAAATCCATTGCTTTAAAGCACGCTGAAGAGCCGAGCCCATGCGAATTCTTAGCTTATGAAGGAAAAATATCAGAAAAGCGGGTTAAGGTTTATGTTTACGAAACCGACGTCGGAACAAAGCTTCTCGGTCCAGCCTCCCTCAACAGCATTTACGTTTACGACGGAAACATCCTAGGCATTCCAGAAAAGGGAATGGAACACGTGCCCATCGTGAAAGAGGCTCGAGAAAAGGGAATCCCGCTAGGCTTCAGCTATCTTGGCGCTGTAGCCTCCCTCGCCGCAGCGAAAATTGAGGAAGCAGCGCAGCTAGGTCAAAAAAGTGTGAATGTTAGAGTGAAGATGGCGAAGCATCCCAGCGATGTCAACATCAAAATTAGCGATGTGGCTCGAAGATACATAACCAATAAGAAAAAGAAAATTGAAGTCACCGGCCCGGTGTTCATTGGAGTTCGAGCCGAAATTGCCCATTAAGTTTAGCCCAAGTTTCTCCACGAAAAAAGCGCATGAAACGCAAATGCGTCTGTCTAAAAGGATTATACGTGAAAATGGGCTGCCTAAGAACATTAAGTTTGTTGCTGGAGTGGATGTCGCGTATGCGGGAGATACTTCCATCGGCGCCGTAACCGTTCTCAATTTTGATTCATTTTCCCTCGTTGAATCACATACGGTCTACTTCAAAACGCGTTTTCCATATGTGCCCACTTTGCTTTCCTTTCGTGAGGTGCCTCCCGCTCTTTTAGCCATTAGAAAACTCCAGAGAAAGCCAGAGGTTTTCATGGTTGACGGTCAAGGAATAGCGCATCCTTATCGCCTAGGATTTGCTTCGCATCTAGGCTTGGTGGCAGACGTGCCGACGATTGGAGTTGCTAAAAGCCTGCTTTGCGGTGAGGTTGAATCCTTCAGAGGAAAGCGGTGGGCGCCAATCACTGAGGGAGGCGAGGTCATCGGAGCCTCCGTTATTACAGAATCGGGGAAAAAGCCGGTTTATGTGAGCGTAGGCCACCGAGTTTCATTAGAAAGAGCGATAGAACTGGTTCTGCTTTGCACAGGAGTCCATAGGATTCCTGAACCCATCAGAAAAGCCCACATGTTGGCAAATGAGAGGAAAAGAAAACTCATGACGATGCATGGTTGAAGCGAAGTCTTGTTCCAAACAGAAGTTTTAGGTTTTTAGTTTAACGTGACGCCGTCGCTACTCTTTCCATTTCGTTGCGCTTTTGCACACTGTAGCTCTTTACGTCGCCGTTCGCCGCTAAAATTAGCTCTTCGGCAAGAGACTCCTCCAAGGTGCGGGGGTTTCCAAATGTCACTTTTCTCGCTCCTTCAGAAAGTAGGCGGAGAGCCAAGTCCACTCGCCTCTGGGGCGAAATGTCCACTGCCATGTGGTAAACAACTCCTCCGAAGCTGATTCTAGTAGTGTCCTCGCATGGGGCTGAGTGTTCAACAGCTCTGACAAGAACCTCCACGGGGTTGCGTCCTGTGCGAAGGTGAATAATTTCAAAGGCGTTCCTCAATGTGTTTATAGCCCTAGTCTTTTTTCCAGAGCCTTTTCCGGGCCGCATAAGGTTGTTTATGAGCCTCTCAACTATGAGAACCTCAGATTTGCGGAACCCTACATGCTCGTGTCTTCCCATGCTGTGGGGAACATACATTGGCTTAATGGACACATAGCGTTTAAGCCCTAGGTCTTTAACTTCGATTCCGTCGAAGCTCCATTTTCCAAACAGGTTAATTTCCGGCTTCTTGCTCAAGCTTTTACACCTTCACACAGACCCTTCGGTTAAAGGAACCTCATTTAAAAATTTTGTTAAGAATTGTTGGTGAGGCTATCGTAAAGGTTTCTCCTTCCGACCATAAACAAGCTCTTTAAGGGCGACTCCATTAACTGTGACAACTTTGTATCGAACTCCGGGAATGTCGCCCATTGCTCCTCCGCGGGAGCCGCCGATTCCCTCTATTATTACCTCGTCATGTTCGTCGACTACGTTGAGGGCGCCGTCCCAAGGAAGAAAGGCGGTTACCATTATGCCGTTTTTAATGAGTTGAACCCTCACGCATTTTCGGATGGCACTGTTGGGCTGCTTGCTCTCAACTCCCTTTTTCTCTAGGACTATTCCGCGCCCCATAGGTGCACCTTTCAGCGGGTCAGCTTTCACGTCCAGTTTGAGCGTTCGACTTTTATACTCGAGGTCGCTCCACCTCATTTTCTTCCTTTTTTCCGCTAGCTTTCTTGCGGCGAATTCGCCCCTAGGAGCTTTAGAGCCCATATTTTCTCCTTTCCCTTTCAGCCCGTTATTTTAAGTTCAAGTGTAATATTTATGCGTATAGGCAAAAACTTCAGACCTAGCCTATAGCCTCACGAGTAAGCCCATGTGTTGTTGGGTTCCGAGGAATAAAGGTTCTCTACGATGACTGGCAATTAAAACTAATGTTTTATGTTATGCTCACGTTTTGTATTTGGAAGTATCGTTTAGCTAGGAAGCGGGTTCTTTCAGCGTTTCTTCCGTTTCTTCCTATGGCGACGCCCTTATCCTTCGGGTTAACGGAGACAACGGCTATACTTTTTCCGTCAGGTCGTTCAGTTATACGTATTTCTTTCACTTGAGCGGGTTTTAGAGTGTTTTTTATGAATTCTACGGGGTTTTCAGAATGTTCAATTATTTCGTGTTTCTTGCCAGTCATTTTTTCTAGAAGGTGAATGTTTTTGCCTCCCTTTCCTATGGCTATCCCTAATTCTCCTTCCTTAATAACGAAGATTATTCGGTTTAGCTCATCATCTATTATGCAGTCCTTCACGTTGGCGCCTGTTATGCTTTCAAATAGGGCTATGTATCGCATTTCTGTACTCGTGAACCTTATGCCGCTAGACATTCGCAGCCTCCGTGAGCTTGAGCTTAAGGATGTCTGAATCCCCAGGATCCCTTACTGTCAAGGCTGAAACCGTGAAGGGTTTTCCGCATACCATACCTAAATCTATGCTGGTTCCATTATAAAGAATGATCGGAATGTTAGAAAGCTTGCAATAGTGTTCGATGTCTTCGCGAATGCTCCTTGGAGCATTAGCCGCTACAATTATGAGTTTAGCCTTCCCTATTTTAGCGGTTTTTATTGTGTTTTTTGCTCCAAACAAGACCTTACCAGTTTTCACAGTGGCTGCAATAGCCTTGTTTATGTCGATCACTTTTCCTCACTCTCTCGGCGCGCCGTAGACATGTAAAGATCGACTAGACCCGTGCCGATGGGTATAGACTGACCCACTATTACGTTTTCAGTTACGCCCCTTAACGGGTCGCTTTCCCCTTTGACGGCTGCATCCACAATGTTTGCTACAGTGATCTCAAAGGCTGCTCTTGCGAGCACGCTGGACTTTTCTCCGCTTATTCCGTGTCTTCCTATTTGTCGCACGTCGCCGTTCGCCGTCATGATGTCGGCCACCAGCATTACGTGTCTTATGTCAACGTCTAAACCCTGCTCCTCTAGAACCCCCATGGCTTCTTTAATTATGGCGTTTCTTGCCGCCTCAATTCCGAGGGTCTTAGCGATTTCATGTACGTTGTTTGTGGATGTTCGTGTGGGGTCCACGCCTGGAACTTCAAGGGCCAGTGGCAGGTTGGAGCCGTCTGTTCGTATAACCCATTCTCCCTTCTCCTCAGTGACGAGGATCCTTCGGATGCCCGGCACCCCTTTAATGTAGTGTGTAGAAACTTTGTCAAGCAGTTTCTTAAGGTCTAAAGGCTTTTTAGGTTTGAGGAAAAGTTGATTATTTGAGGACCTTAGCAAACAATCCTTCAGGCACAGGATATTATTTAACTCGTCTAATGTGGCGGCTCTATCCTCCATCATAGTTTGATCGAGGCTGATGACGACCTCTCCTTCTTCGGGATCAATGTATATAGCGTGCGTTATATCCTCCGTGGTTGTATGAATGATTTTGCGAGCGACTTCGGTTGCCTTTTCCCTGCTTGCCCGGTGCTCCTTGTCGAGGTAAATTGACATGATTGGGGTTGAGGGCTTCCGTCGAGCGTCAACAATCTCGATGAGGCGAGGCAATCCGAGAGTCACGTTTTGTTCCCTAACTCCGGCGTAGTGGAATGTTCGAAGCGTCATCTGGGTGCCCGGCTCGCCTATAGACTGCGCAGCTATGACCCCGACGGCTTCACCGGGCTCAACGAGGGCTTCCCTATAGTTTTCTAGGGTTAAGTTGACCGCCCGATCTACTCCCTCTTTAGGCAGTTTGGCTTTAATTAACTCGATTTTCAACTCTTTGATGAGTATGGGAGTGAGTTGTTCCTTAGCCTTCTCTAGGGCTTCATCAATGAATTCTTTGGGTGCAGGTTTGCCACTCTCTATCATTAACTTGACTTGTTCAACGAGCCTACGGACGTTCACGGCTTTTCCATGGTCACTTTTAGCGGGGTCCACGCCATCTTCTCCGTAACTGAACTGAATTATGTCGCCGATCGAACTTCGAACGGTTGTGTCATATTCGATGCGTAGATGTTCTAAGGCGTTGATAAGCCTTCTCTGCATGTATCCGCTCTGTTGGGTCCGCACTGCTGTGTCCACGAGACCTTCTCGCCCACCCATAGCGTGGAAGAAAAATTCAACTGGGTCTAAGCCGTCTCGGTAGGAGGAGTAAACGAAACCTCTAGCCTTAGGAGTGGGATCCCCTGCTTTAAAGTGGGGCAAGGCTCGGTCAGTGTATCCCCTCATGATCCGTTTTCCACGTACAGACTGCTGTCCAACACATGCGGTCATTTGGGCAATGTTAAGGTTGGATCCCCTCGCGCCAGTTCTCGTCATAATTATGCCTGAATTTTCTGCATCAAAATATTTGTCTGCAGTTCTCCCTGCTTTGTCTCTGGCTTCGGCCAACTCGTTCATCACGTAGATTTCAAAAGATTCGGTGATGGTTTGACCAGGAAGCCTCTGGAGCGTTCCTTCCCGATAAGCCTTAATTAATTCGTTTATTCGATCTTCAGATTTCCTGATTATCTGATCGATTTTTTGTTTGGCAGGGCTAGCTAACTCAAGTTCATCAAAGGAATAAGTAAACCCACGCATCGTTATGAAAAGCTTAAGAAAACGACATATGCGGTTAAGGAATTGCCGCCCTGCGCTTGCGCCGTAATCCTTTATTATCCGGTGGAGGAGGCTTTCAGACTGCTCAGCTCCTATAGAGCTCCTATCAATTACACCACTTTTTAAGACACCGTCTTTTATGACCACGTAGGCGTCGTAGGGGCACTTTTCATAGGTACATGGAGTACATCCGTGACATATGGTTGCCTTTAACGCGTAGTTTAGGTCCTTTGGGATGAAGAGGCTAAATATCTGCTTTCCAGTCCATAGTGGCCTAGGCTCCTTGATTTCTGGCTCAGGAAGAGGACCCTCATAACCCGCTGCCATCAGCAACCTGCAGACCACATCCTTTGTTAGGCGAGTCGATTTCTGTGTGAAAAGATAGGCGGCAGTTATGAAGTCCCGAATGGCTCCAATGATAGGCCCTCCAAACCTAGGCGAAAGAATCTGATCTTGAACTTGCATAAGGAGAAGAGCTTCAGTTTGGGCCTCCTCGCTCTGGGGTATATGAAGGTTCATCTCGTCTCCATCAAAGTCAGCGTTGTAGGGCGGACAAACGCAGAGGTGGAGGCGAAATGTTTTGTAGGGCAACACTCGAACGTAATGCGCCATGATGGACATTCTGTGAAGGGATGGTTGCCTATTGAAAATGGCGATGTCGCCATCCTTGAGGTGGCGCTCCACGATGAAGCCTGGCTCCAAAGCCTCAGCCACCTTTTCTCGATCGACAACGAACTCCAGTCGAACGCGTTTGCCGTCCGGCCTCACAATGTAAAGCGCGCCGGGGTATTTTTCGGGTCCGTTAATCACTAGCTTTCGTGTTTCTTCAATGTTCCATGCAGTTGCTTTCTCAGGAACTGAGAGCCTAATGGCAATGTCAAGCGGAACTCCGACCTCGCTTATATCGAGATTTGGATCAGGAGAGATGACTGTACGCGCTGAAAAGTCCACTCTCTTCCCAGAAAGGTTGCTTCTGAACCTTCCCTCTTTTCCTTTCAGGCGCTGCGAAAGAGTTTTAAGGGCTCTGCCAGAGCGGTGCCTCGCCGGCGGAATCCCTGAAGCTTCGTTGTTGAAGTATGTGGTCACATGATATTGCAGAAGCTCAGATAAGTCTTGTATGATTAGGGTTGGAGCGCCAGCCTCCATGTTTTCTTTTAATCGTTGATTTATGCGGATGATGTCCACGAGTTTGTGGGTTAGGTCGTCTTCAGATCGAATGCCCGATTCTAGGGTTATAGAAGGCCTCACATAGAGCGGCGGAACTGGAAGGACCTGAAGGACCAGCCACTCTGGACGAGCGTTTTGTGGGTCTAAACCAAATAGTTCGAGGTCTTCATTAGGTATGCGCTCAAGGCGTTCTCTAACCATGCTGGGCGTCAGCCTTTGTGCGCCCTCTTCCAGAATCTCGTGAAAAGCCGTGGGCTTCGAGAACTCTTTTTTGTGTTGCGGAGCCCCGCAGTGGGGGCACTCCTTAGCTTTCTTCGCTTCGAGAAGCACCTTCTTATAAAGCTGGTCTGGCACAGCGCCCATTAACCTACGGACATGTCTAATCCTAGCCTTAATCCTAGCTATCCGATTTTCGGGCAACAATGCTCGTCCACAGTTTCTGCAAGTAGACCCTATGAAATTGTAAATTATTTTAGTGAACTCAACGTGAATTATGGGAACCGCCAACTCTATATGGCCAAAGTGCCCCGGACATCTTGCGGCTGTGTTGCCGCATGTTTTGCATCGCTGTCTCGGTTCAAGTGTTCCCAACCGTCCGTCCATGAGCCCCGCTGTTATTGGAGCCCCGTCTTCATCGTAGGTATCAGCGGTCTGTATCTCCGCCACAGAAAACCTTCGTATTTCCTGCGGAGACAACACTCCGAATCTGAGCTCGTCCACAATTTTGTGAACAGTCTCCTCTACTGACATTTCACGCTCTCTCCTTCAATTTAAGACGGGGCGCTACGCAAAGGCTCATCAGCTCTTGTAGGAGAAGCTTAAAGGCATAGGAAACAATCACTGGAGAAATCTGCCCTTTTTCCTCGCAGAGCCGACATACGAAGGTGCGTTGCCTAATATCGTAGTAGGCAATGTAACCGCATCTTTCGCACACATACAGAAGGTATTTGTCGGATTCTTCAAGCAGTCGGTCTCGCAATAACATGGCGGCGCCATGCCCAAGCAAGCAGTCTCTTTCCATTTCGCCGAATCGCAGTCCGCCGCCCCTCGCCCTACCTTCCGTGGGCTGTCTTGTGAGCATTTGAACTTGACCCCGCGCCCTAGCGTGAATCTTATCCCTAACCATATGGTGGAGCTTCTGGTAGTAAACAATCCCTACAAAAATGTCGGCAACGAACTTTTCGCCAGTGACACCGTTATAGAAGACCTCTCGGCCCGTATTGCTGAAGCCTAACTCAACCAACAGTCTTTTTAATTCCTCAGGCTTTTCGTTAATAAAGGGTGTTCCATCAACTGCTCTTCCCCTCGCCGCAGCAACCTTCCCAGCCATGGATTCGAGGAATTGCCCAATCGTCATTCGCGATGGTATGGCGTGGGGGTTTATTATGACATCGGGAACTACGCCTTCAGCCGTAAATGGCATGTCTTCCTGGGGCACGATCATTCCTATTACACCTTTTTGCCCGTGGCGAGAGGCGAACTTATCACCTAATTCTGGAATGCGATGATCACGCACTCTTACTTTTACGAGCTTGCTTCCGTCGCCTGTTTCGGTAATGAAAACCGCGTCCACTACGCCTGTTTCGGATGGCCTCATGTCTACGGAGGTGTCCCTCATGGTTGGGCCTTTAACCTCGAACTCCTTATATTCCTCAAGGAATCTTGGTGGGCTCGTTCTACCGATGAGGACGTCCCCGCCGACCACTTCAGATTCTAGGCTGATGATGCCGTCTATTTCGAGAAGGCGATAATACTGTTCTCCTCGATACCCTCGAATGCCAGGCTCCGGTACGACGAATCGGTCTCTTAGTCCACCTAAGTATTGGCGGCATTCGGCGTCGTAAATTCGATAAAATGTGGAACGCGCTAGACCTCGTTCAATGGAGGCTTTGTTGAAAATGATGGCGTCCTCCATGTTGTATCCTTCAAAGGATAGTAGGGCAACTATGCAATTCTGCCCTGAGGGGCGAAGGTTGTATCCTATAACCTCCATGGGCTTTGTGTCAACCAGTGGTTTTTGCAGATAATGCAAAATGTGGGAGCGGGAGTCAACACGGAGAAGGAAGTTTGTTGCATGGACTCCGAGGGCTTGTTTCGCCATGGCTGCCTCATAGGAGTTGCGGGGTGACTGGTTGTGCTCTGCGTAAGGTATGATGGAGGCGCATATCCCGAAGATGGTGTAGGGCGCTATTTCCACATGCGAATGCTCTGGCGTGATTCCCTCAAAGTTTAGGGCTACAAGCACGTTTTCCTCCTCTTCAGCGTCAATATACTCGATTATGCCGTGCTTTACGAGGTCCTCCCATCCCCATTCTCCAGAGCGAACTTTTTCAACGTGATCTGGCTGCAGTTTGGGTAAACCGTTTTCAACGATTATTAGGGGGCGGCGTACGCGTCCCTCATCGCAGTTAACGTTGATCTCCTCTCGCTCCCCTTGATCCTTAGAAAAGTAGACGATGTTCACTTCTGTGGATATTTCGCCGTTCCTACGTTTTCGCCTTACTTCAGTAGCTAGCTCTTGTGGTGAAGTGCAGTAACCAATGAGGCATCCGTCCACGAAGACTTTGGCGCCGGATGTCCGCAACGTTACACTTGCATCTTGAACAGGGGTTACGCCTAATTGATAAAGGGCTTGTTTCACTTTTTCAGGGTTAATCCCAACGGAGATGCAGGCGGCTAAGGCTAGGTTCTTCACCAAACCGCAGTTTGATCCTTCAGGTGTTTCGCTTGGGCAGAGCCTTCCCCAGTGAGTTGGATGGAGATCTCGCGCCTCGAAGTTAGGTTGGCTTCGACTAAGCGGAGATTGCAGTCTCCGTAGGTGGCTAAGAGTTGAGATGTGGTTGGTTCGATCCAGAAGTTGCGTAATTCCGACTCGTCCCCTTCCCCAGTTTCCTGTGGCAAGGGCGTGTTTTAGGCGGTCGGCAACTATTCCTGGGCGGACGGCGGCGGAAACGGCGATCTTATGCCTTTTTACGCCCATTCTCTCAAGCTGATATTTTATGTCTCGGCATAGGTTCCTGAAGGCTACTCTGAATAGGTCTGCGAGTAGGGGTCCGGCTAGCTTTAGGCGCTTGTTTTTGAAGTGATCCTTGTCGTCGGTGTTTCGCTTTCCAAGTTTTAACTCAACGGTGCGGCACGCCATCGCCCCAAGGAAGAAAGCCTTTTCTCGGCGCTTTTCAAGGGTGCGGCCCACGTGAGGGATAAAATTCCGGTCTAGTATGCTTTCGGCTCTTTGGCGTCTGTATTCTTCCACTTGTCCGTGTGCTACGCGGTTTCCGATGAACATTATGGCGTCTTCAACTGTGTCCACGCCCACGGCTTTCTCGAAGGAATATTCAAGCTGGCTCTGTATGGTTTTTTCCGGAGAAACCGCTTCGGCGATGTCCCTGTCAGACTCTAAGCTGAGGGCTCGCATTAAAATTACGAAGGGTATTTCGGTGGGGACGCCTGGCATTGAAACGTATATGGCGCCGTCTGACTTCATTCGCAATTGTATTCTTGCTCTGAAGCCGACGGTTGTTGAAAAAACTTTAGCTTGGTAAACGGGCCTAGCGCCCCGCGTGTCAACGTCTATGAGGATGTGGTTTGGAGCTAAGTCCTCCATGGCGACGATGACCCTTTCGGAGCCGTTGATTATGAAGTAGCCGCCTGGGTCGTTTGGGTCCTCTCCATACTTTATGAGTTCTTCGGCTGGCAGTTGGGAAAGGAAGCAGAGCTTGGACTTCAGCATTACTGGAAGGTCACCTATCGAGACAAGCTCAGGCTCTTGTTCTCTGCCGTCGACCACAGGTGTCATCTCAATGGAAAGCGGCGCGGCATAGCTTAGGCTCCGGAAACGAACCTCCAGGGGGTAGATTTCGTGTTTTGTGCCGTCAACTTCAGTAATGTAGGGTCCGCTGATTTTTGAAATGGGGTCTAGAACCCATACGCGGCCAAACTTTATCTTGTATGGGCTTTCTGGGACTTCGATTTCTATTTCGCCGATTTCATCTATGACCTCTTGGAGGCCATGGTCGACAAATTCGTTGTAGGAATCGAGGTGCTGCCTAACTAGGCCCTTTTCTTCGAAGAAGGCTTTTTGGAGAATTAAAAGGTCACGGTGCGAAATTTCCAAACTTTTCCAAAACCTCCATAAGCCTAAATTATGTTTTAAGTTTGTTTTGGGAAGCTAACAAACCTAAACAATGGAGCGCATTAATAAAGTTTACTTTGTCAAAATTATTTATGGGTTGTTATGGACTTCTGATTTCTTGTGGAAGGCTTAAATGGGATATGTAAATTTCGTAGGGTGGAGTATGGAGACGCCTGAAATAAAGAGAGGGCCTTTGCGGTATGTTGAATGAACTTTATAGTTACGTTTGCGTTTATGCACACCCACTGATAAACGCCGGACTCTGCTTGTTTGCCACTCGTAGAGCCCACAATTAGGATTACGCCTTCTTTTCTCCAATTCACATTCTATGTCTTGGCTTTCTTTCTCACCTTTGCGAGGTAGGCCACCATTGCCGCTACTATACCTGAGGCTACTAAAATGCCCACGATCCACCATGGAAAGGCTGCACTAACAGCTTCAACTACGACGGTAATGGTGTCATTGTCGCTGTTGCCCGCTGCATCCTTCACCGTTAGCGTAACGTTGTAGGTTCCAGCCGCCGTGTAGGTGTGGTAAATAATTGGGTCAGTAACTGTAGTTGTGTTTCCATCTCCGAAGTCCCACTCATAGCTTACAATGCCCACATTGTCGCTGGATCCGCTAGCGTTAAAAGTCACAGTTGTTCCCACCTCAACCGTTTGGTCAGAACCCGCGTCAGCCACGGGAGGAGTTACATCGAGAACTGTGATCGTGACATTGTCCGTGTCCCAGTTTCCCTCAGCGTCGGTCACGTTCAAGGTAATATTATAGACTCCAGGTGTTGTGAAATTATAGGTGGTCTTTACGCCAATGAGTGTTTGGAGGGTTACGTCTGTGAACGTCCAAGTGTAATTAATTATATCCACACTATATAGTGAGTTTGAGCCGTCTAAGGTTACTAATGTGTCCTCATTGACCGTTTGATCTGGACCAGCGTCAGCAATTGGTATCATGTCGATAACTGTGATGGTTACATTATCTGTGTCCCAGTTTCCTGCAACATCGGATACATTTAAAGTAACAATATGAACGCCAGGAGTTTTAAAAATGTAAACCGGATTTATACCCTTCAAGGTTTGCGGTGTTACATCCATAAATGTCCAGGTGTAGTCTATGATACGAACGTTATCCCAGGAGGCTGAACCATTAAATCTCATGGGCCAGTCTTCGTAAACTATTCTACGGGTATATGTTGTATTTGCTATTGGAGGAACTGTGTCTGCCGATACGTTGACCCACATTGTGTCTGTGTCCCGTCTTTTGGCATAGTCGGAGACGCTCAGCGTCACCTCAAAATTGCCCGTATTATTGAAGGTGTACGTTGGGTTTATGCCCGTCAAGGTTTGCAATGTCACATCTCTGAAAGTCCATACATAACTTTTGATGCCTACGTCATCGGTAGAGCCGCTGCCGTTAAAAGTTACTGTCATTCCTTGTAAAATTGATTGATTGAGACCTGCGTCAGCCACCGGGGCCTGCGTATCCCCAAATGGGATCATGAGTGGGTAATTGTCTCTGTTATATTCATCAAGCACGTAGGGGGTGTCTCCGATGCCGTCGCTGTCTGTCTCATTTTGATATGGCCCACTGTGAAGGTCTGTTCCATTGTAGTCGCTCCAATAATTTCCTCCCGAGGGATAGCCGTTGTCCCACACGTTTATTACCGGTAGAGAAGGAGAAACCTTTCTATAAGTTAGGTTTATATTATCGAGGAAGTTGTTGTGGTAAAGTGTGTTGTTACAAAACGCGCAGCTAACTCCATAATAATTGTTTATTACCGTATTACCAGTAAAAGTGTTGTCGCTAGAAAAATCGAATTCAATGCCGCTCCAATAATTGTTGGCTAAAATGCTGCTGTTGATAATGTTATTACCGGAGGACGGCAAGAAACATTGCTTCTCCTCGTCCCACACTTGTTCGTCAACAATGTAAATTCCAATAGAATTGTTTGATGCATTCACGTTCGTTATAGTAGAGTTAGTTGTATACGCGAATAAGACTCCTTGTGCATTGTTTGTTAGGGTTTGGTCCCTTACGGTGATGTTTTTTGAGTTTATGACAGCCACATAGCCCGCCCCGGCTGGAACCTGCGTGTTATTTTGGCTCACCCAGTAGTACATGGGTTTTCCGTTTATCGTGTTTGACGGGTCTATGTCTTGGATGTATTGTCCTAGAGCAACGGCGCTGATGTCAAAGTTGTATCTGTTGCCGTTCATTTTGTTATTTCTGAGGGTGTTGCGTTCAGAATACCATATGCTTATGCCGTAAGCATTGTTTGAAACCGTGTTGCCAGTAAAATTGTTATCGTTGGATTCAATTTGGTATATGCCACGTTCTCTATTGTTTGAAACTCTGTTATTGCTAACAACATTGTTGCCAGAACGGTATAGGTAAATGCCCCATTGGTTATGGTTTGAAACCGTGTTGTTATTAACAAAGTTGTTGTTGGAAAAACGTAGATAGATGCCGCGAGCGCCACTGCTTAAAACCGTATTGCTGTAAATGCTATTATTGTTGGAGAGCTCTAAGAAGATGCCATAGCCTACGTTGTTTGTTACGATGTTGCCGCTGATGGTGATGTTAGTGGATTGAGTTAGGTTAATGCCGGCGCTTATACCGTTTCGTATTGTGAAACCGCTGATGTTTACGTGGCTTACGCCTAAACATTTGATAACGTTTCTCCCAGAAGATCCGTCGATAATGGTAGTGCTAGGGTTTTCGCCAATAAGTGTCAAGGACTTGTTTATAGTCACTTGCTCATAATATATTTCTGCCCTAACTCTAATGGTGTCTTCAGCAGTTGCATTGCCCACAGCCCATTGTATATTTGTGTAGTTGTCTGGAACCCAAATGGTTTTGGAACTTGCAATAATAGAATTAATCTGATGGTTGTTTAAAACGTTAGTTTCACCAAAGCTTGTCACGAGAACCACACTGAACTGTGCCCCAATCATAATTGACAACATGAAAATTGAAACAAAAGTCAACGAAACTACTTTCTTCTTCATATTAATCAAATATTAATTCGTTTATCATCAATTTGAGTTTTATGGTATATAAAAACAATTACTTTATCCCATTGTTGCCAGCGCAGCCCATTGACTTTTCATAGTCAGTAGGAGGCTTGAAATTGATATGTAATATTCCTACATAAAAGATTTAAATCACGCGTCGGCAAAACTTCATATGTTAAAGAGGCGTGTTTTGCTGGGCTTTGCTTCGGGTTTCTTGTTATTGTTGGCTCTTTGGGCGCCATTGTTATCGTTTGTGGAGGCGAGTCCAGGTGTTATTGTGGTTCCGAGTCCTTCTTTTAGGATACAGGATGCTATAAATGCTGCTATTCCAGGGGATACGGTTTGGGTGGCTTCGGGAACTTATTACGAGAATGTGGTTGTGAATAAGTCTTTAACGCTTATTGGGGAGGGCAGCCGCACTACTATTATTGACGGTAATGGAAGTGTTGTTGTTTACATAACGGCGGACAATGTGAAGATTAGCGGATTCACTATAAGGAACGGAATGAAATGGAAAGGAAATGTTTTCTATTTGTATCCTGGCATAAGGCTGGATGGTTCCGACGGCACTAGGGTTACTGGCAACGTTTTGTCACATAATTTTGAGGGCATTTTCATGTTTAATTCTCATAACAGCATTGTTAGTGGCAATATGATGGTGGACAATCAATATGGTATGACGTTGCATTCTTCTAATGTTAACGTTTTTAGTGAAAATGTTGTGACCTTAAACTGGCTTTGCGGCATTAAATTATTTAACTCTGATCAAAATAAATTCGTTAATAACACGGTAATAGACAATAGTAATTTCACCACTACTTACGGCGTCTATCTGGGTCCGCTTTCTAGCGGCAACATCCTTTACTATAACAATTTCATTAATAATGCAAAGCAGGCGTATGAGAACCAAACGAATGTATGGGATAACGGCGCGGAGGGAAATTTTTGGAGCGATTATAATGGTGCGGATTTGAATGGGGACGGCGTTGGCGACACTAATTTGCCTCATTGGGGTGTGGATTATTGTCCGCTTGTGGAGCCGTGGAATTTGGTTAGGTTTTATGATGTTACTTGGGGAGGGGTGACTTACTGCGTTAGGGTGGTGAGCAATTCTACGATAGCCAGTTTCAATTTTAGTGGGTCATTGATGCAGTTTGGCTTTAACGTCATCGGACCGCCTGGCACGGCTGGATTCTGTAACATCACTATTCCCGTGGGTTTGTTTGGTGGTGGTGTTTTTATGGTTTTGGTTGATGGTGTTTCGGTGGAGTATGTTTGGACTTGGAATGCTACTCATTCTTTCTTGTATTTTAGTTATGGTCAGGGCCTTCATAATGTTTGTGTGTTCGATGTTTTAGGTGCGATGCGTTTGTCTTGGTTTAGGGCGGTTGGAGATTCTAGGTTTGATGCGAGGGTGGATTTCAATGGGGACGGTTTTGTGGAGGGCGCTGATTTAGCGTTGTTGGGGAAGAATTGGTATCAGGTTTGGCTTCTCTGAAATGCGAAGTAGAGTATATTGATGTTAAGTGTTTGCGTATAGACTCTATATGGGGGGGAGGGGGTGAATAAATAGTCTTAGGGGGGACACGGGTAGGGATTGGTTATTGGGGTCTTACTTGGTATTTATGGGTTTTATGTCTCTTTGGTTGAAGTCTTTTTGTTAGGGTGGTTGCTGTTAGGGCGGTGATTATGAGTAGGGGTAGGATTAGGGCTGTTGGGAATTCGGGGATTACTTCGGCTCCTTGGATTATTATTTTGTGGTTTCCTATTGGGTATGTGAAATATAGCGCTGAGTGGGTTGCGTTTTCAGCTTCGATGTAGCTTATTTCATTGGCGGTTGTGTCTAGGTAAACGTGCCAAGGATGGGTTGCGTTTTTCCTTAGAAGGGTTTTTGGGATGGTGACGTTGCAGAAGGAAGTGCCAGGTTCGCCGGGAGGGGCGAAGACGTTGAAGGTGATTTGCATGGCTGATTGGCTGAAGGCGTGGTTGGCAATGCGGCGACGGTCTGGCATCCCCACTATTCCAGTTAGGTTGTTTTCTATTGCGACGAGGTAGTTTTGCTGTTCGTAGACAACGGTGTAGAAATCAATCATATTGAATGTTATACGTGATCCGTCGGAGTTGTAGAGATTTGTTTCTGCGAGGTGTATGTTGAAGGTTCCTACTGCTTTGGCTTTGAAGGTGGCGTTGGCAAGTGAGCCTTTCGTTCCGTAGACAGGGTCGGGATCCGTGGAGCTTCCGTTAACTCCCTTGGGAGCGATCATTAGGCCGCAGCCGTATGGAGGGTATATTTCCCCTGCAGTATTGTTTATTGTCCCGGGAAATCCGAAGGTGTTATTGCCTGATGTTTTTAGGAATGTGCCTTCTGTGAAGGTGAGGCATTCTAGGGCTGTTGCGTTCCATGACAGGCCGATGTCCCAGCTGTAGAGGTCGGTTACGTTTTTTATGCGGATTTCGATTGTGAATTCTTGGCCGACAGCGGTGGCTGTTATTGATGCTGGGTATATGTAAATCGTTGTCGTTGCTGAGTTTGTGTTGGCCGCTTTTGTTGGTAGCATGGTTGCGGTGATGACGAGTGTAAATATGGTGATGATGAGCGTGGTGAGTGTCTTCTTCAAATTTCCACCTTAGCCTTAACGGTTGTTAATCCGATATTTGAAACTTATGTCGTTAACGTACATATTTTGGATTTAAGGTGGAGGCGCCCTCTTCCCATGATTTGGATGTTATTAATCCCTCAGAAAGGGAAGATGGAAGAGGAATTCGTTTGCCCTTTGACCTTATGGTGGTGCGTAGGGCCACTGGCCGTCTATGGCAACGTACTCCTTCATTAGTAAGGATCGAGGTACGCCCGGCGTTCCCCAAAGGATTTCTAACTGTCCAGTTCTAGCCCACAGGTGGGTTCGATGAACTAGGAAGACACTTAGTGTTTCAAGTATGTTTCCAAGGCTGTCGGTAAGCACAAGAGCTACCTTTTCCACAGGCTGGCTAAGCGGATGCGGTACATTAATGGATAGGGTCACGTGGGCTGGGGTTGTTCCGCTCCAAACAATGGAGTCTCCTTGGTATGCGCCAGAGTAACTATAAAACTTGAGAGCTAGTTTGTTGCCGTAGTAAAGGGTCCCATTTACATAAAGATTTAGTGTGTAGAGGGTTGTTAGCGCGAATTGGGCTTCTGGAAAATTAATGATGATTTTGTAGGTGCTTTTGAAGTTAAATGCGAAGTAGATGAAGTAATGTGTGTTATTGGTTGTGATGATGGGGTATGGTGGATGGGTGAGTTTTGTTCCGTTGAGGAAGACCTCTATGTTTGTGGTGTTTAAGCCGACTGGAAATATTACCCAAGTGTAGCCTGAAGTTCCTTTTACTCCCTTAGCTGTGAAGTTAAGGGTGTTGGAAGTGGCAGCGACATCGGAAAGGGTTGAATTGGAAATTAGAAGAACCAAGTATTCTTTACCCCTTGCTTTGATTGTAACACTCTGCTCATACACCTTAGTGAATCTCTTCATGAGGGGGTACCTGTCTTTATTGTTTGTATCAATGACGTAGGGTGTATCGCCCATTCCGTCGCTGCCTATCACGTTCTGATAAGGACCGATGTAGAAGTCTACGCCAATATAGTTGCTCCAATAGTTTCCGCCGAAAGGATAACCATCATCCCAAACATTTGTTGAAGCGGTACTATTCACTTGTTGTCCAATGTTATTCATGAAGTTATTATGGTAAATGCTGTTGCCTGAAGAAGAATAGGAACAGACACCATTCCTGCTGTTTGCTGTTAAGTTATTTACATAAAGCCTGTTGCCTGAAGAAAAATCGAGCCGGATACCATAACGGTTGTTTGCAATGTTGTTTCCAGAAACATCGTTGCCAGAAGAATAGGAGAGCAGGATGCCGGACCCGTTGTTTGCCATCATGTTATTTCTAGAAATACTGTTACCTGAAGAACTAAGGAGATGGACGCCATTCAAGTTGTTTGCTGTTATGTTGTTTCCAGAAATAATGTTGCCTAGAGAAGAATCGAGCCGGATGCCGGACTGGTTATTTGCCATTATGCTGTTTTCGGAAACATCGTTGTAAGAAGAATAAGAGAGCACCGCGCCATACCCGTTGTTTGCTGTTATGTTGTTTCCAGAAATAATGTTGCTTAAAGAATGGGAGAGATACACGCCATACTCGTCGTTTGATGTTATGTTGTTTCCAGAAACATTATTATTATTGGAAGAAGAATTGAGCCAGACGCCACACCCGCTGTTTGCAATGTTGTTCTCAGAAATATGGTTATTAGAAGAATAATTGAGCCAAATGCCAAGCCAGTCGTTTGTTGTTATGTTGTTTCCAGAAACATTATTATTATTGGAAGAAGAATAGAGATAGACGCCACACCCGCTGTTTGCAATGTTGTTCTCAGAAATATGGTTATTAGAAGAATACGAGAGCCGAATGTCATACCGGTTGTTTACAATGGTGTTTCTAGAAACATTGTTGTTAGAAGAATAAACGGACTCAATGCCATACTCGTTGTTTTTTATGGTGTTTTTAGTTATTTTTGAGTTTATTGTGTAAGCTATGAGCATGCCTTGCCAGTTTTTGGTGAGGTTTAGGTTTTGGACGGTTATGCGGGTGCAGTTTACGAGGGCTACGTATCCGCCGTTGGGTGGGACATCCATGTCTCGCTTGCTAACCCAGTAGTATACTGGTTTGCCGTCAACTGCGTTGGAAGCATCAACATCATTAACAAATTCTATAAGTTTCGAACCCCGAACAAAGAAGTTGTACTTGTTATTAGCTATTTTGTTGCCTCTGAGAATGTTGTTTGAAGAAAAATCTAGCGAGATGCCATACTCGTCGTTTGATGTTACGTTGTTTCCAGAAACATTGTTGTTAGAAGAAGAATAGAGATAGACGCCATACTCGTCGTTTGATGTTACGTTGTTTCCAGAAACATTGTTGTTAGAAGAAGAATAGGAGAGCACCGCGCCAATCACATTGTTTACAATGTTGTTTCTAGAAATGCTGTTGCTAGAAGATTGGGAGAGATAAATGCCATCCCCGTTGCTTGCAATGTTGTTTCCGGAAACATTGTTGTTAGAAGAATAGGAGAGCACCGCGCCAATCACATTGTTTACAATGTTGTTTCTAGAAATGCTGTTGCTAGAAGAAGAATAGAGCCAAATGCCATACTTGTTTGCTGCTATGTTGTTTCCAGAAATATTATTGTTATAAGACGAGCTGTAAAGGTAGACGCCCCGATAAAACCCTGTGATGACAGTGTTTTTAATAGTGACGTGATTTATGTTTGATAAGTCAAATCCGTTTCCGCTTTCAGTGCCTTGGAGTGTGTGTCCGTTTCCGTCGATTATTATGTTGCTTCTCTCAACCGCAATCGAACCAGAAATATTAGCCGTAAATGTGTAAGAAACATTTCCAACATTCAAAATTGGCACTCCTGCCGGGTCAACGTTTCCATTAGCCCTAATAATAATTGATACAAATGCCACAACTGGTTGAACGTTAAATGCTAATGTTAGCATGCTTATTAGCAGTAGTGTCAGCGTTATTCCGGAGGCTGTTTTCCTTTTCATTTCTTATTCTCCTTTCAATTTGGGCTTAAGAGATTCTTCTGATTCCTTATATATAAGAAATATTTCCGAGATAAACGCATATTTTATCTTGTTCAAATTGGAGCCACGTCTTAGGTAATGGTCTTGCCGATATTTCAAATTTGTGTATCTAAATTCTAGATATAAATAAAAGGGGGGATTGCGAGGTTTTGCCTCGCTTGTTTAGCGTTTTATGCTGGGTCTGGTGGTGGAGGCACTGGACAAGTTATCACGAATACCTTTTCGTATGGTGGGCATGTGCAGTGGCCGTCATCTGATGGTAGGCCGTGGAACCATACGTCAACAATCACCCTGCCTATTCCTGGGTATGTCCACTTCGGAAGCGTTAGAGGTACCACAGAATACCAAACATATGGGCTGCAGTAGGCTCCAGCGTCTATCGTGGTGTAGATGAGGGTTACATTGACGGGGACAAGGTTGTCGTCAAGGACCTTGACACTGATGAGTACGTCACGTGAATTCATAGCAATGTTCTTTGCTGTAATCGCGACGTCGAAAGGCAGAGTCATGTCAACGGGGTCGGGGATGACTTCTACATTCGTAACTTCCACTATGTACCCTACGTCCCACATGATGGTGTCGTTGTAGTATTCGTCGCATAACCGCACCTCCTGGAAGCACCACCACTTGCCCTCATACATTGCGGGATCGCCGCATGGTGTTGGTATTCTGAACTTTATGAAGGCTACTCCGTTCTCGTTTGTCATGTTCTGTTCGACAAGGAATAGTCCAAGTGGGCTGTACACTTCGAAGCTTACGAGCCTGCTCTGCATTGGATTATTCTTGTAAACAACCCAAGCGTATAGGGTGACAAGCTCGTCAAATGTGTAGGCGTCAGCGGGCAGGTCTGGACCAAAGCCGTTAGCGTACGCATCGTAGCCGCATCTGCGCAATTTGTTGGTGAAGCAGTCAATGAAGGTCGCAGCTCTCTTTAGAGCCGTTTTTGTTGTCGTTGCATTGTCATAGTTCCATGGTGGAACATGATTATCGAGCACAGCGTTGGCTACAGTTTTAACCTCTAATAGAATGGTGTAGGTATCCGCTTCTGGCGGAGTGAACTCTATTGGACATCCAGGATAGGTCGCGCAGTCTAATGTGACTGGATTAGAACTGACATTGAGACAGGAACCCGGAACGAGGTCACCTGTGCTGTTTCTAATGGTCCATGTGCAATTGTCGATTGGTACTACTCCAATGCCGTCAGAGCCTGGAGTTGATGTGCTCCAAAGAATAATTGGGTCGCCTACCCAGTATGGAGCACCGCTTTGCGATATTTTGGCTGTTGGAGGGCTTGGTGGAGGCGCCGGATACTCCCAATAGGCGTGGTTCACGGGCACGGTGATGGGTTTCCCGCGGGAATCCCACAGTGTGAAATTGAGGTATATCCAAGTGTTTGAACCATAGGCCAGAGGCGACTTGATGGTGAAGGTTATGTTAGCCAACGCGCCTTTCTTTCCATAGACAGCATCAGGATCTGTGGAGCTTCCGTTCTGTCCCATAGGAGCACTCAGTAAGGCGTCATCATACCATGGATATATCCTGCCGTTAACGTTGTCTATTACTCCGTATAGAGCGCCGGTAGTGCCATAGGTTGAAGACTTTAAGAAGGTTCCTTCTTTGAAGCTGTTGCAAGTTAGAATGTTTGGATCCCATTTGGCGCCTATGTCCCAGCTGTTGAGGTCGGTGATATTCTCAATGATGACGTCTAGTGTGAAGGTGTCGCCAGGATTATAAATGCCTGTGAGGTCCCACCTCGTCCAGTTAGTCGAATCTACTAGGTGGATTTTGGCGTATGGGCATGCAGGACTGTTGCCTGAGAAGTATATTTCTTCCCATCCTTGACCGTAGGACACAGCACTTACGAACATCGGGGTATCTGTACTAAAGCCGTTTAAGTCAGCCTCTTGAGATGACTTGCTTGCATAGAAGCACATATCGAAGAGGTCGGGGTCAGCCCAATTATCACTACCGCCACCAGGGTTCCAGTTGTCGGCCGTCGCTGCGACCTCGAACATATCGTTCTGGTACCATGTCGCGGGTTGGAATCCAGCACCCACTACAAACTTCCACGCTTTACCCATTAGAGAACCCATGTTATAGCTTTGGCCCGCATTGTCCGTGAAGCTGAGCGGAACCCTAGCCTCAATACAATTAGTGACATTGCTACCCATTACCTGCACTGACTCTCGACCGAAGCTATGCCAATCCCACCACCCACCAGAATTCCAAGTAAGATTCGTAACGTAGCTACCACCCCACGCTGAGAGGTCACCTGACGCATTCGCCCTAAGCACAATACCATACTCCCACTGCAGTTCTCCACCTACCTTGACCTCATTGGTCGCTGGCAACCATTGTTCACCGGATCCATCCACGTTATCTGTGTCAATCGTTATGACAAGAGCGCTGCTACTGAAACCATTCACATCGTTTGCGGGGTTGGCAACTGTTTTCATCTTGAACAGGAAGTACAGGTAACTCAGGTCGCTTGTAACCCTGAACTCAAGTATGTCAGCTATGCCAGCCGGATAATTCGTGGGGTCCGTCGGATACACATAGGTTCCATTCCCAGTATCGTCTCCCTCCATGTCCTTCCAAACGTACTCCCAACCGCAAGGCAACATATTGTCCCTGTAATAAGCCCTAGTGTTAGCCTTCTGAGCAGCCGTGTTAGCCAACCAGTCTGTGGGATCACCATCAACCGTAACGGTGTATGCCGAAACATTAGAAACAAAAGCAAAACTGAACATAGAAAGCAATAGTAAAGTCGCTAGCACTAAAGAAATTTTTCTATATTTCATATCGATCTCCGAAGTATACTGATGCAAGATTAATTATTTAAATCATTTGAAACAAAGTTCTATATTTTAATGAAATAATTTTTAATATTTTGCACCGTAACACCCCAGCTGAGCCAGCCCCGCAATTAAACGAACGCAGAAGTTTATAACCATAATTATAAAAGAGGCTAACCCAGCCTTTGCACCTTCTTTAAAAACACAAATTCAAAACAGAAAAATGTGGAAGTAACGTTTCGCTCGCCATACAGCAAATCAAAGCTACACAGTGGCAAAGCTAAGTTGGGGCTGAAGAACCGATGGCCCACCACCCCAACCGCTTTACTATCCGCCACTCCTTACTCCTAAGCGGGCGCGTTCTTGAACCAGGCTTTCCCTATGAGGCCGGTGTCTCCACCGGATATTTGGGTGTCGAAGTTTACGTCCGCCATTGCGTTGTA
>Ga0315280_10001890_pt1 | contig 35004 bp, 22 predicted proteins | sample YL17G06_40_MG_FD_203697 | JGI IMG/M metagenome (GOLD analysis project Ga0315280, IMG submission 203697) | Sediment microbial communities from Yellowstone Lake, YNP, Wyoming, USA - YL17G06_40 | ecosystem: Environmental > Aquatic > Freshwater > Lake > Sediment | place: USA: Wyoming | collected...
CTGAAGCATGCTCCAGGGAGAGAGGAAGGGTCTCTCTCACCCCGGCTGAAGCCGGGTGCAAACGAGGATCAAGCCGTCTTCGGGGCGGCTGAAAACCATTAAACGCTTGTGGCTGGAAGCCCGTGCCACGTCAGACAAAATAGGCTTTCTTCTTCTTCGGATCGAATTCCATGGCGCGTCCCCTGCGATAGGAGTGGACAGCCATGTGAAGCGCCGCCATCACGCAAAAGCCGAGTTCCTCGTTGCTGCGCGGTTTCCGGCTCTCCTTGATGCAAGTGAGAAAGTCGCGCCAGTGCTCTTCGAGCGAACCGGGCCGCTCGCGTTTGATTTCCTCGCGCTCGAAACTCTTCCCCACCGAACGCTGCGGTTCGATAAGCGCACCGGGCTCTTTGAATTCGAGCGTTGCGTTGGAACCGCGAACGACCATGGGCAAATCCACATCGGTCGTGACCGATCCGACCAACAAGATCGAAGGCCCATTCTCATACTCGATCGTCACGTTGATGATGTCGGGCACCTCGCGCCCATCGCGGAAATTGTAAAGCCCACCCGACGAGACAACCCGCTTGGGAAACCGCAGGCCCAGGGTGAAAAGTAGCGGCGTCAGCAAGTGGGGGAAGAAGTCGGTTGTGATGCCGCCGGAATAGTCCCAAAAGACCCGAAAGGACAAATAGCGACCAGGATCAAAAGCGCGAGAGGGCGCCGGCCCCAACCACATTCTCCAATCAAGATTGACGCCGGGTCTGGCATCAGGGTCTTTTCGGGTCGGATCATAGACATCAATGCGGCCGTTGCGCATGTCACTGGCCTGAACATGGATCAGTTTGCCCAAAATGCCCGTCCGCACTCGTTCGGCCGCCTGTTCCCAGATACTATCCGAGAGACCGTTGGTTCCGACCTGCATCACGCGATTGTTGCGCCGGATTGCTTCAACGACCCGCCTGGCGTCGTCCAGGTCCTTCCAGTAGGTCATCGGCTTTTCGCAATAGACGTGCTTTCCGGCATCGGCAGCGTCAATGGTCATTGGTGCATGCCAATGGTCGGGAGTGGCGATCAAAACCGCGTCCACGTCTTTGTCTTCGAGCAGCTTGCGATAGTCCTTGTAAGGCTTGGCGCCACTGTCTTTCACCGCTTGATTCAAGCGCTTTTCCCAGACGTCGCAGACCGCTACGACCCGCACCGGCTCGTTGTCCTTGGACATGCGAACCAGTTTGTGACGATGGCCGCTGCCCATGCCGCCGCAGCCAATCAAGCCAACATTGATGATTTCATTGGGACTTGGGGGCCGTTGTGCCTGGCCCGCTCGCGACTTGCCCACAGTCGTGGCCGTCACAGCGGCAACAGTGGCCACCGTTGCCGAGTGCTTCAAAAACCTTCGACGATCCATCTTCTCTTCCCCCTTCGTGGGTTCCCGCCCCCATAAGGCGCAAACGACACGCAAAGTGGCCGTTCACTCCCACCAGGAACCCGATAGTTTTCTGGAAACAGGCCGACCCGATTCTTTTAGCAGCGCCACATAAAGGAGTCCAGAACATTCCGGGGTGATGGAGCGGTTTGGGGGGTAGTCTTGTTTCAATCCCGAAAAACGCCCGGAGAACTTTCCGAGAGAGAAAAAAGTTGACGAAGTAACGCCTACGACGCTATAAACATCTGCTTGATAAGACAGGGAGAAGGGGCCGGTCGGTCGCTTTACATGATCCGCGAGTATAATTACGTCCTCAGGCAGATCAGCGTCTGGCTCGACGTAACGTTGGGTGTTGTTGCCTTTTCCCTTGCCTTCCTGTTCAAGAGATACGGGCCTTGGTATTATATTGATCCCGACCTGTTCAAGCTCGAGACCACGCTGGCAGCAACGCTACCGGTGCTCCTGCTCGTGCCCGCTGTGACAGTCCTGGCGCTCGCCCATAACGGCTATTATGGGTCGCACCGGATCTACTCGTTTGGAACCATCGTCGGGTGGATCGCCCTGAGTTGTCTCGAGTCGCTTCTGGTAAGCTATGCCGTGATCTCGATCGGCGGGAGGTTGTTCAACCGCGAATACGATCCGAGCCGCGGGGCCATCGTTCTGACAGCGGTCTTCCTCTTTGTCCTGCTCGTAGTGAAGACCTATGTAATTGACCGTGTGCTCCGGGCACTGCGACGGCGCGGCTACAACTTCCGAACCATGCTCCTGGTGGGAAGCGGGGAGTCGCTGCGCGAATTCATTCGATTGCTCCGATCGCATCCACTGTGGGGATTTCGGATCTATGGCATTGTCAGCGACCGTGCCCAAGAACACATGGCCGACCGAGTCGAGAACGTGCCCGTCGTTGGAGCATTGGACCAACTCTTCGATGTGCTCAAGTCGCACGCCATTGACGAGGTCGTTTTCCTTCCCTCTCAAACTCCTCTCGAGCAATTAGCTCCCTACCTGGAAGGGTGCGAGGAAATGGGCGTGAGGGCGACTCTCTCGCTCAACTTTCACCAGCCCGTGATCGCCACGCCATCGTTCGAGCGGGTTGAGGACGTCCCGCTGGTTTCCTATTCGCCAACCAAAGAAATGAACTGGGCATTGATCCTCAAGTATGCCTTGGATCGAGTAGAGGCGGCGATCCTGTTGATCTTGGCTTCGCCGATTATGCTGGCGGCCGTGCTGGCCATCCGGCTGACGTCCAGAAAGGGCGATCCGATTTTCTACGGCCAGACGCGCGTTGGGCTGAATGGCCGCTTGTTCACCCTCTGGAAGTTTCGCTCGATGCGGGTCGGCGCCGACCAGGAGATCGAAAACCTCCGGGCGCTGAACGAGCTGGACGGTCCGGTCTTCAAGATGCGCAACGATCCACGTGTTACGCCGGTCGGTCGTTTCTTGCGCCGATGGAGTATTGACGAACTGCCTCAGCTTTGTAATGTTCTGCGCGGGGACATGAGCCTGGTTGGACCTCGCCCCCCTATTCCCTCCGAAGTGGTTCAATACGACCGCTGGCAACGGCGACGCCTTTCGATGAAGCCGGGCATCACTTGCCTCTGGCAGGTCATGGGCCGGAACAAGCTGAGTTTCGAGACCTGGATGAAACTCGACTTGCAGTATATTGACAACTGGTCGCTTCTGCTCGATTTCAAGATTCTCCTCAAGACAATCCTCGTTGTCCTGACCGGCGAAGGCGCAATGTAGTCCTGAAGATTGCGCGGCGTGCGACACATTTTCCCGTGCTGTTCGCTCACTCCCCTACACATTTCTTGCTTGTCACGCGCAAGATCACGCACAATCATCGCCTGGGTGTGAATGACATCGTCTGTCCCGAGCCGGAAGGGCCGCGGTTCTGCTTTATCGTCGGGCAAGCTAGCAATTGCCCCGGCGCCTGAGATTCCTTGAGAAATCGAAAGTAGTGAGAGAATGGTAATTCACGCGCCGGGACTTTTGCTCATTCCGCGAACATGTCAGAGAGAGATTGAGTCGTGCTTGCTCCCTTCGTTTTTCAAACAGTTGGCAAGATAGATTTTGGCCTCGACACGTTGAACGTGCTTGGGAACGAGGCGGCGGCGCTGGGGCGAGGGGCGCTGGTCATTGCCGGCCGCCACGCGCTGGCCGAGGGCAAAGCCGTCGAAACAATACGTCATCTCTGCCACAAAGCCGGCGTTGAGACTGTTCTTTTCGACTCGCCGCCGGCGGGCGAAGCCGATCTCGAATCAGTAGATCGCGCACGCCGGCTGCGTGCCGAATCCCGTTGCGATGTGGTGATCGGGCTTGGCGGCGGAAGCGTTCTCGACACGGCCAAGGCGGTTGCCGGATTGGCAAACGAGCCAGCGCCGGTGCGCGAGTATTTCGACGGACGGCCCATCGCGTCGGCGGGGGTCCCATGGATTGCAATTCCCACGACGGCCGGTTCGGGCGCCGAGGTCACCAAGAATGCCGTTCTGTGCGATCCCGCCCGCAACCTCAAGCTCAGCATTCGCGACGATCGCTTTCTTGCCAATGTCGTGATTGTTGATCCCCGTTTGACGTGTTCCTGCCCGCCTCGCGTCACCGCCGAAAGCGGCATGGACGCGTTGGCACAAGCTATCGAGGCGTTCACTTCGCTTGGCTCAAACCCGTTGGCGGATGCGTTGGCCTTTGAGGCGGCGCGGCTGGGTCTCCGAAGTCTCGTTGCCGCCTATCGCGAAAACTCGAACATCGAGGCGCGCTCGAATATGTCATTGGGCAGCTTGTTGGCGGGAGTGGCCCTTGCCAATGCCCGGTTGGGAGCAATTCACGGCCTTGCCCATCCGCTGGGAGTTCGCTGGACTATCCCCCACGGGCGCATTTGCGCCATCCTGCTCGCGCCCGTCATGCGCTTCAACGAAAGCGTTGTCGGCGAGAAGTATGGGCGATTAAGCACACTGGTGGGGCGGCCGATCATCGAGCACATCGAGCATGTCCGCGATCAGTTGGAGATTCCCGCCGACCTGAGGCAATATCGGATCACGAACGAAGAGGTTGAATGGATCATCCGGGAAAGTTTGCCGTCGGGCTCCCTCAAGATGAATCCCCGTCCGACGGGCGCCGATGACCTGCGGGCGATTCTGAATTCGTTGATTTGAGAGACCAAAGTGGCACGGGCATCCTGCCCGTCAACTATCATGGGCAAGATGCCCATGTCACCCGAGGCAAGAGGACGGCAATGAAATCCATACGCCGCTTTTGGATGATCGGGCTGACATCGCCGGTGCTCTACCTGGTGATTGCGCTCGTGATAAACCAACAGGTGTTCGCCAAACGACCGGTTGCTGGCTTCTGTCCCCTCCCGGCAGAGGTCTATGACTGGCTTTTCGTGGCGTTGGGATTTGTCGCGCTGGGGAGCCTGCCCGCTGTGTACTTGCTCAAATCCAAATGGGCCGCCAAAAGCCCTCATACCGGCGACGAAGACACATCGCTTCTGGAAAGCCAACGTGGGCGCCGATTCATTGTCGCTTTCATGATCTGCGATACCATTGCCTTGACCGGACTAATCCTGTTTCTCGTTCAGGGCCGAATCACGGCGATGCTGTTCTTTGGGATTCTCGCACTACTGAACTACGCAATGGCCTATCCCGCCCAACCCAGGGACTAGTAAAGCAGACATGAATTTACGCCAAGACGTACTGGAAGGCTGAAGGATGAAGGCAGAAGTGCCGAGTGACAAGTTGTGGGAAAGGGGCTGTGGCAATAGTTCATCATTGCTCATTCATTTTCTCTACTCAACAGTCACAGCTCAACCTTCATCTTTTTGTTTTCAGCCTTCGGCCTTTTTTCGAACGCGGGCCAATAGTTGCCGCAACCTCAAGGCCGCCCGCACGGCCCGCGAGCCTTTCAATGACTCCAACTCCGAACGCAATCGTTCCACCTCATTTTGCAGTCGGGCATTTTCGTCGGTCAGTTGGCGGACCTGCCCGCGCGCATTGACAATGTGTTCGAGGGCATTGAACCGGCGGAAAACCTCGGTCATCTCGGCGCGGTCGAGATGGCGGCTCAGGATCGGGCAGCGACTGATGTCGCCCGACTCGAAGTCAATCCCCAACCTGTCCCACTCCATATCTTCCGAAACCAGTCCGCGTTGCGCCGCTTCTTCCCAAACCGGCGTTCCCGGCAATGGCATCAGCAACCCCACACCCAGGCGATCAATCTTTGAGCGATTGCGGTCGAGAAATGCATAGGTTTCGTCCATTTCCTCGCGCGCTTCGGACGGTGAACCGATGATGATGCTAACACCGATGGAAAGTCCGCGCTCGGCCAAAAGGTCAACGCCCCGCTGGTTAATCTCGGGTGTTGTGCCATGCTTGCCGAGATACTCGAGGGTCTTGGCGCTGTTCGATTCGATGCCGAAATCAATGGAACGAAAGTTATACCGGGTGAGTGCATCGGCCATCTCTTCGTTGATCAGGTCGGCGCGCGCATGAGTTCGGAAAACGACGCCGCGATGAAGGCCTCGTTCCTCAAGCAGGCGGCAGAACTCCCGAAACCGCGCGCGATGGCCAATGAACAAATCGTCGAAGAAGTGAATCTCGCGCGGGTCATAACGGGCACGCACGTGCTCGATCTCACCCGCGACATATTCCGCCGAAAACACGCGATAGCCCTTCCACAGCCGGACGGACGCGCAGAAAACACACTTGTAGGGACAGCCGCGCGAGGCAATCAGGTGGACCGTCTGCGAATAGGGAACCCTCCAGCAGTTGCCAAGGCCATCGCGGTCGGGACAGGGCAAAGTGTCGAGATTCAGGATCGGTTCTCGTTCGGCCGTTGCGACCACCTGGTCATCCTCGCCTCGGAAAGCGAGTCCTCGAATTCTCCCAAGATCGCTTGGAGTGGGCTTGGGACGCATTTCGAGCAATTGAAGCAGCTCGAGAAACGTCTGTTCGCCCTCACCCAGGACGCCAATGTCAAAACAGCACGGAAGAGTGTGAGGAAGCGCTGTGATATGATTTCCGCCGATAATAAGAGTCGCACCCGAAGCGTTGCGAGCGGCCGTTGCCACGCGTTGGGCATCGCCGAAATTCTCCGAAGTCGTCGAAACCGCCACAACATCAGCTCTGCTGGCCAGCAATTCCTTCTCCGAGGGACAGAAAAAGATTTCCACCGATGGGAAGTGGCGCTTCACATAGGCCATCAGATAACCCAAACCAAGCGCAGGCAGCGATTGTTGATAGGGGCGTTCGGGGTGATAGGCTTGAAACAACGCTACACGCATTGGCGGATTTCTCGCGCAAGTCTGTTGCCATCGTTATCGAGCACACTGGCTTATGTAAACAGAAAAGCCACAGGGGAATGTGCAGTTTAATCTCTGGGCTTCGGGAAACATCTTTACACCAACCTTTCAGGTGTATATTGTTCCAGTGCGTATAAGGAATCTATGTTTCGGAATAGGAGGGTCGCTAGATGAAGTTTTCGGTCGCATGCAACTGGGACCCAGCTCTTCTGGAACACCTCAGCCGCGAATCTTCTTCGGTGGACATCCTCTTCGGCCAGATCACGGATGATCCATTCGGCGGCGGACGGGGATCGTTTCTCGTGCCGAAAGTCTCACGCGAACAGGCGAAGGAGTTCATCGTCGAGGCACGTCGCCGGGGCTTTCGTTTTAACTATCTGCTCAACGGCGCCTGTCAGGACAACCTCGAAACGACCCGCCATGGCAACCGGGTTCTCTTTGACCACATCGAGTGGGTTGTTTCGACGGGCGCCGATACGGTCACGGTGACGTTGCCGATTCTGCTCGTGTGGATCAAACGCCATTTTCCCCACTTCAAGGTCGTCGTGTCGAGCTGGGCGCGGGTCGCCAATGTCAAACGCGCCAAATACTGGGAAGACCTCGGTGCCGACCAGATTATTCTGGCCGAGTCGGCCACGCGCGATTTCGCGTCGTTGCGCTCGATGCGACGGGCGCTACGCTGTACACTCGAAGTCATTGCTAACCCCTCGTGCCTCTACTTTTGCTACCTTGACACCAACCATATCAACATGATGACGCACGCGGCGCAGGGCGGACATGTCAGCGGCGGTTTCGTCCTCGACCACTGCCAGGTCTATTGCCAGCGCATGAAACTTGGCCGGCCCGACGAACTCATCAAGGCGCGCTGGGTAAGGCCCGAAGACGTTGGCGACTATGAAGATGTCGTTGACTCGCTGAAGCTGCTGGAGCGGTTTCGCACGACCGATACCCTGATGCAAGTGGTGAGAGCCTATGAGCAGCGACGTTTCGATGGCAATTGGGTCGAGATGCTCACTCTGCCGCGCCGCAATGCCCACAATCCGCCCAATTTGGAATACCTGATTCGCCCGGATTGCGTGAACATTGATCTGATGCTTGAGATGGCCGACATCTTCGGCTATTCTTTTTCCGATGTGATGCAAATAGACAATCGCGCGCTCGATGGTTTTGCCGAGCATTTCAAAACACACGATTGTTACCACAGTTCGTGCGAGGAATGCGGCTATTGCGCCGACTGGGCCAAGAAAGTCGTGCGCGTGGATGAGGAGAAGAGACGGGGAATCCTTAAGAAATTTGACACCTTCATCGAGGCGATCGTCGAGCGGCGGACGTTCGCCGAAAATGAACTTCCCGATGTCAGTCATGTTCGCCTGAGTTCGGAGGCGGCATCGGTTCTCGACAGCCTGATGTTGCTTGTACCACCGCCGTTGGCTGCATTTGCGCGGGCGAAAATTGTGGCGGGCGCGGCTCAGCTTGCAGCACAACAGGCCGCTGAGGCATCGGGAGGCAACGGAGCGGTCGGCACACAAGCCGTGGTTTGCGCTTTCTGGATGGGCACCCCCGAACCGTCGCGCGACCCTGTTCGCCAGGCACTCGAACAGATGGGCCTCTGGCACCACATCGCCGCGATTGCCTCGTGACAGCGACGAAGACAACTATCTGCAAGCCCAGATGACTGCTTCGACTTGGCCACGGTCAATCGAGCTGGATTCGCGTGGCCCCAACTTGGCGGACGTGGAGAACCTGGGCGGCGCCACGGCCGAAAGTGCCGTCCATTTGAGACGTGTAGGTTGAAAGCAGGTCGGTCGGCACAATGGCCAGGATGGTGCCCGCAAAGCCACCGCCATGGACGCGCCACGCTCCCCTACCCTTCAGAATCGTCTCGCTCAGCGCCAGGCCCAACGTGACGCTTTGTTCGGTTGAGCCTCCAACGCAGCAATTCTGAAGGAGCATCCACGAGCTTCGTCCCGATTCGTTGACCAGTGAGAGAAAGCGGGCAATGTCGCCCGATTCGAGGGCCGCGACCTGTTCGACAACCCGATCATTGTCACCAAAGAAATGAAGGGCGCGCAGAATGGCGCGATCGCTCACGCCTCCTCGAAGTTTGCCTACTCGCGGGACCAATTGTTTGGGAGAAACCTCGCGCAGAGTCTCGGCCCCAAGCGCTCTCGCCACGGCCTGCATCTCTCGCGGTATTGAGGCATACTCGGCCGTCAGGTCGGCGTGGCTCCCGCCTGTGTTGGTCACAACCAGCGACATGCCGGCGGCGGCGAGATCAAACCCGACCCGGCGGACAACCGGGTCGGTCGGTTTGGCAAAATCAATTGTCACAAACCCACCCACCGCGCTGGTCATCTGGTCCATGAGGCCCGACGGCTTGCCGAAAAAGTTGTTTTCGGCGTGGCGGCCAGCCACGGCGATCTCGCGCGGCTCGATCTTGCCTTCACTGTAAAGGTGGTTGAAGATTGTACCGATTAGCACCTCGAAGGCGGCCGAGGAGCTTAGTCCCGATCCGACCCTCACGTCGCTGGCAACGCACGCGTGGAAACCACCGCAACGAAACCCGCGCTCACGCAGTCTTGCCGCAACGCCGCGAATCAAGGCATTGGAAGTGCCGTGTTCGCCGGCACGCGCGGCCAAATCATTCATGTCAACAACAAACGGCTGCGGATAGCCATCGGAAGAAACCGTCACGATCTCATGAGGCGAGGATGCAGCAACAGCAATCGTGTCAAGGTTGATGGCCGCGGCCAAAACGCGCCCGTTATTATGATCGGTGTGGTTACCGCCGACCTCGACGCGACCCGGCGCGGCGTAAAGGGCAGCATCGCCGCTGGCCGATGAGGGAAAACAACTCGCGAACCTTTCCAGCAATCGCCCATAACGTTCCCTTTGCCTCTGGATAACGTCAGGAGCATCCCCATCGAGTCGCCCTATTGCATCGCGTCCGGTGCTGCCGAAGAGCTTCGCTTTCAATTCCGAAACCGTCATTTCCATTTCCCCCTGACTCGTCTCGAACCAAGAACTAGCCACCACAGATCAGGAGAGAAAAGCACCTGGCGATTAGCGGCTGACGAAGAAATTCAGCGTTCGGATCGGCGATGTCGCCCCGATATGACTGACCGCAACCACACGCGCGCGCTTTCCCGGCGTCAGACATATATTCAAATGGTCCATGAGACTGCAGATGAGATAGAAGCCCCGACCATGGCTATCATACGCCCCGACGCCGGTAGTTTGACGTTGCAAGTACTTGAGAACGTCGCGTGGACTGAGAGTGCCCCGGTTATCTTCCACGGCGAACGCCACCGTCCCCTCGCCCACCGCCGCTTCGAGCAGGACGCGGTCGTCTTCGTCGAGTCGCTGGAAGTGGCGCGGTGAGTATTTCTTTTCACCATGATCGTTCAGAAAAGAGTGAAACAGGGCATTGTTGATCAGCTCGGTGACGACCAGGCGAATGTCGCGAATTCGTCGCGGCGCGACACCGAATGGCCGAGCGAGTTCCCCCATCTTGTCGGCAACCTGACGCTTTTCGGCAGCACTGGTGATCTGGCAGCGCTCAAACACGGCAGCGTTGGGAACAAAACGACTCATCTCAAACATCTCACCGGGAAAAAGCAATCCCCGCACGGTGCGTTCAAGGCAAACCGGATCATCCCATAGCCCATCGGGAATTACATTGAGAACGTCGTGGTGGATTTGCATCCGCAAGGTATCGTGGGTTAACGCCGCGGGAACCAACAAAGCGACAACCACCTGGCTAGGGCTTGGGCAGCACCAAGCCAAACGGGAATTCTCCCGACTATATTCCTCGGAAGGGGCTACAACAAGAACCGGCCGAATGGAGGACACCTGGTCGGCGGCGACCTGGTCCACCGGCCGATCCCAACCCACAGCAACAGCGCGGACACCGACGCCCGCAAGAATTGCTCCAAGGCGTTCCCGCCTTTCCACCGACAGATTGACCAGGGCGGCCCAACGATCGCTCACCATTCGCCCCTCGTGTGCAGTCGCTGTCTCCAACCTGTATGCCGGACCTGTGCCGCTTCCATCGGCCCGATCGCGCCCTCCCTCAAGTGGACTCCGCTGTTTTGCGGTCGGCAGCCTCGATCTTGCGCTCGACCCTGCCTCCAATAAAGAGCGAAATCTCGAAAAGCGCCAGCATGGGCAAGGCCATGCCAATCAGCGTAAACGGGTCGGCGGTGGGCGTCAAAACTGCCGCAAGAACGAAAATGATCACAACAACATAGGGGCGGCTTCGTTTCAGCGTTTCGGTGGATATGAGGCCCATCCGCACGATCATCACCAGGATCAAAGGGGTTTCGAAGATGATACCAAACGCCAACATCAGGTTCAGGGCAAAACTGACATACTTTTGAATATCGGGCATCAGTTGGACACCCTGGATAAGCTTCGCGTACTCCAGTAGAATAGGCATGATGACATTGAACAACCCATAGGCGGAAGCCACCCCCAACGGGAACAGAAAGATCCCCGACAAGAGAACAGGGCGAACCGCTTTTCTTTCGGCTGCCGTCAGAGCTGGCGCGACAAACAGCCACAGCTGATGCAGCCAGATTGGCATGGCAAAAACAATGCCCAGGATGATGGCGGCCTTGAAAATCAGCAGAATCGGCGCGAAAAGCGTTGTGGCGATCAGGCCTCCCTGTGGGCCTTGTCCGATCACAATTGGCTTCTCCAAACCAGCGGTCTCGATCTTAATGCGCTGCGTGGACAGACTCCCGCTGACCAAGTCCTGCCCGTTGAGAGCTCGGACAGTCCCGTCGGGTGCAATTCGCAAGATCAGCGCCTCTTCCTTTTCCACGGCCTTGGCGCGGATGAAGGGAGCGGTCAACAAGTCGAGCATGGGATTGGCGAAAAAGATCCCGCCAACGATAGTGGTCAGAACGATGCTGACAACGCAGATAATCAATCGTCCGCGGAATTCGTCGAGGTGTTCGAGAAAGGTCATCTCGCGGCGGGGGTTGGGTCGTGGCCGCTTCCGTCGAGCCTTCCGCTTTTCGACCAGCCCTTTCGTTTGTTTATCCGCGGATATCACGGGTGGTTGGGCCACGATGTCAATCCACCTCGGCGTCGGCCAATATCACGAGGGCGTTTCGCCCTCACACACTCGATGGCCAGGGGCCATCGCGCCAGCCGGCATAATGCCGGCACTACCACTTCTCTTGGACGAGCGCCATCGTTTTGCCAGGTCGAATTTGATGGACGACGTCAGGTTCGTAGTTCCCGCTTCAGCGGGTTTTTTCATTTCAATGCCCCCCTAAAGGCGGAACTACAAACCTCCCGATCCATCATCTATGATCTGACAGAGCACTAGTCACTGTGAGGTTCAGTGTCATGGGGGGAATTTTCGTCGCTCGCCTCTGTGTCCGTTGTTGAACTTTCCTTCTCCCGCTTGGTCTCCGTTCCGCGTTCCAGAGCGGAGGCCTCTTCCTCGATCGCCTTGGTGATCCCATTACTGGCATCTTTGAACTCGCGAATGCCGCGACCAATGGCGTGTCCGATTTTGGGCAAACTCTTGGGTCCAAAGATGATCAAAATCACCAGAAAAATGACGATCCATTCCGATCCCCCCGGCATGCTGATAAAGCCAACGGAAAAAGCCATTTTCTCTCAACTCCTTTACCGGCCTATTTTTCGAGAAACACTCCTTTTCGGAGTTTACATCCTCGCAGCGGCAGAACTATAGATAGGTTCGTGGATTGCGACATGTCAAACTCTACTTTTGGCACAACGATGGATGAAAACGGCGACCGATCCTCCGACCATCTCGCCGCGCTCGATTCTGCCCAGCTTCAGTTGCCAGAAAACATGAACTTCTCGTGTCACAATTCGGGACGTTGCTGTGAAGATTTCTGGGAAATTCCCCTCGACGAACGATCGTTTGCCCGGCTGAAATCGCTACCGCTGAGCAACATCTCTCCCAAGTTTCTCGATCCCGACCTTTACACGGAGCGGGCCCCAGATCCCAAGGGCGGGATCGCTTTGAGGCGAATTGCAGGCCGCTGCATTTTTCTCGATCCCAACCGCCGATGTTTGATCCATAGCAATTTTGGCGCGGCGGCCAAACCGCAGACCTGTCAGGATTTCCCGTTTCGCTACATTCGAACTCCCCGCGGCGTTTTTGTCGGCCTTTCGATGGCGTGCCCAAGTGTTCGAGCCAATCGTGGCCGCTCTCTTGCCGAACAGCGCCAGGAGCTGGCCGAGGCCTACGCAAAATCCCGAAGCGTTCGAACCATCGCCGATCCGCTCGAGTTGATGCCCGGCCTGCCGATCGGCTACGACACCTATGAACAGTTCGAGCATTGCTTGAATGGCCTTCTGTCCATCCAAACCTTGTCACTCGATGATCGGTTGATTGCGGGGTATGTTTTCTTGCAGCTCGTCGAGCGTGCGCTGCGCGAATTGCGCGAGCCAACCGACCGAGGGGGGGCCAATGCCGCGCGGCTAATTCAAATCTTCCGCAACGACGACTATCGCCGCCCTATTGCTATCGCGCGCAAGGCACGGGGATCGCTCCGCTTCCATCGCGCCCTGATCGGCCTGCTCATCACCTACCGTAGCGCCTTTGATGATCGCCAGCGCGGCCGTCTGGGGCGAAGCGCCTATCTCCTCTACCAGTACGTGCGCCACATGGGCGGCCTGGGAACGCTGGCCATGCCTCCGCTCGAAGGACGACTGTCGCTGTCCGCTCTGCGGTCGGTTCGCGCCGATTGGGCCGATCCCTATTTCGTCCATCTTCTGGAGCGCTTCTGCACTCATTCGCTGTTTCGTAAAGATGCCATTGTTGCCACACCCCTTCTCAAGGGCTACGCCTTCCTCCTTGTCTTTGTGGCCCTGATTCGATGGTACGCGGCCGCTTACGCGGCGACACGCAACGCGGCCGAAGTCAGTCGCAACGATCTCGAAGAAGCCATTAGCGCCGTCGAGAAGTATTACTGCTTCCATACGGATTTCATGCAGTTGTTCGACCAGTATCCGGTGCTGCGAGGCACCGTGGAACGCTTGTTGGCCAAACCGGTTTTCGCCCCGAGCATATTGCGACCGAAAAAACCATAGTTTTGAGTGCTGAGGGTTGAATGGTAAGTTGTGAATTCAACGATGAATGACGACCGAAATCAGAAAACCCAATCTGTTGCCATCACAGGCATGGGCATTGTCTCCCCCTTGGGATGCGATGTGGCTTCCCATTGGGAGGGAATTACGGCAGGTCGGTGTGCAATTGGACCTATTGATCTTTTTGACACCTCGCGCCATCGCACACATCTGGGTGGACAGGTCCACGACTTCGAGTCGCGCGTTCCGGCCCAGGCGCGCTCCATCCGCTATCTCTCACGTTCGGACCTTTTCGCCTTGATTGCCGCCGCCGAGGCGCTGGCCCAGGCCGGCTGTCCACAGACTCACTATCGTCCGGAAAGGATCGCCGTTGTCGTCGGCGCGGGGGTCGGCGGGATGCTGCTCGCTGAGCGGTTTGTTTCGCGCTATCTGCGATCCCAGGCCGGAAGCCTGTGCCCCTCTGGTGGAAAAGCGAATCCACTCGATCTTGTTTCCTATTCGCCCAACTATTCGACCGACGTTCTGGCGCACTTTTTCGGCCTGCACGGTGAGCGGGCGACGCTTGCCACGGCCTGTAGCTCCAGTTCGATGGCCATCGGATGGGGATATGATCTCGTGCGTTCGGGGCGGGTGGATTGCGCACTGGTTGGGGGAACCGACACGTTGTGCGAGCTCACCTATGCGGGCTTCAATTCGTTGCGGTCAGTGGATCCCGAACCCTGCCGACCGTTCGATGCGCGGCGAAACGGCCTGTCGCTTGGCGAGGGGGCAGGATTCCTTGTGCTCGAGCGTGCGGAGGATGCCCGAGGGCGTCGCCGCGGCGTGGATCTCTTGGTTTTAGGTTACGCAATCCGCACCGAATGCCATCACATGACCGCGCCTGACCCTGCCGGCAAAGGTGCGGCGGCCGTCATGAAAGCCGCGTTGCGTAACGGCGGCTTGGTGGCATCGGACGTGGGCTATATTAATGCGCACGGCACCGCGACACCCCAAAACGACATTGCTGAGGCCGCCGCCATTGTGGACGTCTTCGCCAACAGATTGGAAGCCTGTTCTACCGAAGCGAAGATCCCACCGCTCAGTTCGACCAAGTCACAGATCGGTCATGCGCTGGGTGCCGCTGGTGCGCTCGAGGCGGTGACGACCGCCTGCGCGCTGCGTCATCAAGTCCTACCGCCAACGATCCATCACGAGCAGACCGACCCGCGCTGTCCACTCGACGTTGTGCCAAACAAAGCACGTCCCGCTAGCTTCTCGGTCGCCCTATCCAACTCATTCGCATTCGGCGGGAACAACTGCGCGCTCGTCTTGGGGAAGAGCGAATGCAAAAAGTGAAGGAGGGCAAAGGTAAGAGTTTCCGGTGAGACAAGTTTCAGGTTTCAAGTTTCATGGAGAAGGGTTTCCGCACGTTCTCGCTACAGCCGCCGGACGCGGTCGCCAAGTAAGCGGCCAAGCGCATCTTCGGTTGGGAATGCGTGGCCCAGATGTTGGCGAAAGCCCTCGGCGAAATCCCAACCCACCAGGCGGCCTCGCTCTGCCGACCACGTCTTCATTTCTTCAACATACTGGTCCACGCCGTGCTGACGGCGCAGCCATTCACGCTGCGACTCGTGGCAGGCAAGCATTTGAGTCTTGATTTCAATTACCTTCGAAATATTTACAAGCAATGTCGGCCGGACCGCTCTTCCCAGGAAATCCTTTCCCCCGACCGGATCACAATAGTAAAGGACCGGAACGTAGTCGGTCGGTAGTGGCGCGCTCTCTGTAGGTCGGGTGGTGTAATGTGGCACAGAAGCATAGAAGCAGGCGTTTCGCACCAAGGCGCTGGTGTTTTCATGATCGGCCATGTAGTCCTCGGGCGATGGGGCGAAAACAATATCCGGTCGGACACCACGCACGAACTCGGTGACGCGCCGATTGGCTCCATCCTCCACGTAAATGCCAAAATCGTGAAACTCCAGGCAGGCGTAAGGCGCACCAATCATTGTCGCCGAGTGTTGGGCCTCCCGACGGCGCTGGCCCGCGATTTCACGCGGGCCCAATTCGGCGCTGCCTAAATCGCCCGGCGATAGTGTGGCAATGACGACGGAACATCCGCGCTCGGCCAGCAAAGCCAACGTCCCCGCACATGTGAATTCTGCGTCGTCGGGGTGCGCATGCATCGCCAAAATCTTTGCAGTCGGTTTTCCCTTCTCACTCATCCCATCTTCTCCCTATCGGTGATCGTCCATGATCTCGTATCTTCCCCAATCTCTCCATGCGACAGTGAAGAATGCCGACCGTCTTCTTGATCTCAGCGACATTCGCCCACCTTAGCTTTCCGCTGTTCTCTAAGCTTCGAGAGTATGCTTAAAGTCAAGCTGATTAAGCAAGGCGGCCCGTAATCGGGTGCATGTCCGAATTCCATTTGTCGGGAACCTCATAAGAGGCGCCAGTGCGAACCGCATCGAGGCCGTTGTGGGCGTCTATATCGCGCATAAAGTATCGTGTGACGGTACGATGGTCGGATGGCGTCGGTCGTCGCCGGTGTTCGTGGAGAAAGGTCTTTCGCGCCTTGCGCGCCAACCCAAAGCCGCCAAGGCGCAAGCGATTGCGGAAAGAGTCGTTCTTCCGCGTCCTGAAGGGACGAGCGAAAATAGCCGGGGGCAACGCCCCTGGAAAAAGACGGCCCTGCGGTGGTCAAGCCCTGACGGGGCGCGCGAACGGCGGGTTGGGCCGGCTGATTTGGCTCGCTCCTACAGAGCTTGTCCGAGGACGGTCTTGCGTTCCAGGGGCGTTGCCCCCTGGCTATTTTCGCCTCCCCTTTCAGGGGAGCGTGGGAAGAAAGACGGGCTATCCTGTCGGGGAAACCGACAAATGTGCGGAACAGCACATCTTCTGGAATTTGGACATGCACCAATAAGTAATCTGTGCAATCTGCGAAATCTGTGGTTGGCTTCTTCTATTCAGGCAGCTTGAGCGCCCGGAGGGCGTCGAGCATGGCGTCGGCGGCGGGCCAGCGATCTTCCCTTCGCTTCTCCAGAGCGCGCATGATAATCGCGTTGAGATCGGGAAAACCGCGCTCCATCGGCTCGGGAGACACATGCAGGTGAGAATAGGCAAGATCGCCTTTGAGAAACGGTGGCCGTCCTTCGATACACTCATAGAGCAAAATGCCGACCGAGTAGATGTCGGCGCGATGGTCCACGGCTTCGCCGCGCACCTGCTCGGGCGACATGTAAAGCGGCGTGCCGACCACGGCTCCCTCGCTGCTTGAGTCGGCGCTCGCGAGAATTTTGGCAATCCCAAAATCCGTAATCTTCACCTCGTCATCGCGCGAGACGATGAGGTTGGCCGGCTTGATGTCGCGGTGAACGATGCCGATACTGTGCGCATAGGCCAGGGCGTCCAGAACCTGGCAGCCGTATTTGAGAACGCATGGAATTTCCAGCGCTCCCGAGGCGAGGATCATGGCCTTGAGGGTTGTGCCCTCGACAAACTCCATAGAGATATATTTGCGGCCCATCTCCTCGCCAATATCATGGATGCGAACGATGTTGCGGTGGCTGAGACGACGGGCAGACCGAGCTTCGCGCCGGAAGCGGGCCAATGCCTCGGTGTTGGTCGAAAGATTGTCGGGCAGAATCTTGAGCGCCACAATCTCGTCGAGTTCGCCATCCATGGCGCGATAGACAATGCCCATCGCGCCGCGTCCAACTTCCTCAAGCAGCTTGTAGCGCTGCCTTGCCTTCTCGCTCAACTGGCTGAGAATCATTGTCCGGTCGGCCAACATGGTCCTCTCGCCGACCGACTGTCCGGCCAGAGTTTCGAACCGTTGCTGAACATCCCGGAAGCCGGCATCCGAGGCGAAAACCAAGCGATAGGCGGCACGCGCTCCACCGCCATCGCCTCGCTGTTCATATAGCCGCCCCATCTCATACACTATTTCCTTAAGATCATCGTCCATAGGCAGCTTCTGAAACTCTTCCAGGGCCAGATCGAGCAAGTTCTTTTTCATAAAGACCTTGCCCATTCCACGCGTGGATTCGCCCTCGAAGCGATAGTCGCGAACCGACTTTTGAAAGGACCGAAGGGCGGTGTCGAGGTCGCCGGCGTTGAGGTAGATTTGCCCCAGACGCAAACGCACCTCGGGGTCGTCACCTTCCCGAAGCAGGGATTCATAGACGGTCTTGAGGTCAGCCTCGATTTGGTCGTTGTGCGGCTGAAGGCGGTTCGCTTCTTCGAGGTCGTTTCGTGCTTCGGCGAGTTGTTTGAGGCGCAAGAATAGACTGCCTCGCACGCATCGCGCATGAACATTCTCGCCATCCACCTCGAGAATGTGGGCAAGTGCTTCGAGAACACGGTTGTGCCCATCGGGCTCCTGATCCCACAGAATGAGTAAATGATCTATCGCCTCATGGAATCGTCCGCAGTTGATCAGAACTTCGCTCAGGAACCATCGCAACGGCGCGCGGCTACTGTCTTCTTCGAGCAAACCCTGACACTGCTCCACAAGGTCAGCGACGCATTCCTTGCGACAGCGCAACGCCGAGCGGAACTGGGTAATCGCGCCCTCGAGGTCGCCACGCTTAGCCTGGGCGCAGCCCAGCCCCCGATAGAGAATGTCCAGTTTTGGCGCCACTCGAAGCGCCCGACGATAGAGCGAAATCGCCCGGTCATCGGTTCGGCCCGCCGCCGCGTAGGCCATCGCCAGCTCGGTTGCGATCGGTTCATTGTCGGGACTGCGCTCAAGCAATTGTTCGTATTCCTCGATCGCTCGTTGCGCCTCACCGGTCGAGAGATAGGCATGGGCGCGAATGCGCCGAATCTCGACATCGTCGCGATAGGCCGCCAGATAGTCATCGCACAAGCCCACAACGGTGGCAAAGTCACCGTTTCGATCCAGGGCCACAATCAGCTGGCGTTCCAGCCCAGGAAGGCGAACGGCATCGCTGTGAAGTCGCCCAAGAACGGCCACGGCGGCCGGCGAAGTGTCCCCGACCGCCAGATAGACCTTGCCCAGGGCAAGAAGGACATCCTTGTCGTTCGGATTGTCTTGGATGGCCACCTCGAACGCTTTGCGTGCTCGCTCCTCTTCGATCCCCAGGTCCAGGTAAGCGCGTGCCAGCCGCAGGAGAAGACTATGATTCTCGTGGCCCAAAGCGATCATGGCTTCGAGGCAATGGACGAGCGCCTTCCTGTCGTTCTCCTTCTCGGCCAGCCGGGCCATTGTCTCGACAACCCGGCTATCCTTGGGACAAAGCTCATAGGCACGCCGGTGGATCGAGACCGCGTGCGAATCGAACCGATCACGCATCGAGTAAATGTGGGAGAGATGGACAAGAATCTGCGTGTCGTTGGGATGCCCTTCGAGCGCTTTTTCGAGAATCCGAACCGCCTCATCATCGCGGCGATCAAGCGAGATCAGACAATAGGCAGCGACACGGAGCACCTCGGGATGACCGGGCTGCTGGCGAAGAAGCGCTTGCGCTCGCCGCCAGGCTTTCTCGGTCTGACGGCGCTCCAAAAGAATCCGGATGATCAGAAGATGGGCAACATCGCACGCCGGGTCCGCCCTCAGCGCCCGCTGAGCACATTGCAGAGCAGCTTCGTCCGTACGCTCATTCGCCCAATAGACCTCGCACAGATAGGCAAGGAATCGCGCATCGCCGTCTCGCTGCGCAACGGCCTTTTCGAGAACGGGCAAGACCTCGCCTTGATGAAGTCGCAGTTCGAGATAGATGTCGGCAAGAGCCTGATAGACACGCTCGTTTTGAAACCCATCCGCCAGCGCCTCGCCCAGAAAACGCGCCGCCTCCTGGAACCGGCGCTCGGCGAGAAAACTCCGTCCGATCAGAAATTTCAGCTCGGCGGGACGCGGGAAGACCTCGAGCGACTTGAGATAAACATCGCGGGCCTTGGCCAGCAGACTTTCCGAACGCGCATAGCACTCGCACAAGCCCCGCAGCAAGGAAACCTCGCCGGGGTGGATCGCATGGGCATGTTCGAAAACCGAGACATAGTCGGGATCGAGACGGTCTTGTTCAATGAGCAGCTGGGCCAAAGTTGTGCTTGTCTCCGAGTGGGTGGGGAACCGGCGATGCAACCGGTAGTAGAGGACGATGGCCTCGTCGAGTTGTCCGGTCGCGACCAGAGCAGCGGCCTGTTTCAGGCCGACTCGGCGCATAACATATAAAAACGAACCATAAAGCGCGGCACCCAACAAAGCGAAAATGGCCACGCCGCCCAGCGAGAGGGTCAGCAAATGTCGTCGGATCCACGCGCGGCGATAGATTCTTTTCGCTTGCGAGAGGTCCGGGTTGATGTCGAGGACGCGCGAGGAGGCTCTCAGCGCACCGATCCAGGAGTGAACAGCCATGGCTTGGGCGGCTTGGGCCAGATTCAAACGGATGATTTGCGCCGCATAAGCATAATGTTGCCGAAGCGCCTCGTAATAGCGAATATCGCGCCAGCCTGTTCGCCAAAGCGTGCCGGCGCGCGTTTGCCAGACAATGGCGCCCGGCTCGGTGGGAAACTCCGGCAACGCCACCATGCGGATGCGCCGCTGGAGCGGAAAACACCACAAACACTCGGCCCCCGGTTGGCCATCGAAATCGGCCAGCACCGGCGCCAGACCCAGTTGCTCTTCGCGGAACTTGGCGCTCATCTTTTCTTTTAATCCGTCGGCCCACCAATCATAGACGTCGCCCAGTTCGTCGCCGAACACCAAGCGAGCTTTGGCCTCGGGGCTGCCCGACGCCACCCCAAGCGAAGAGGTGATAGTCGCCTGGGTGCCCTGGTTCGTAGCGACCCCACCCGACGCCGGTCGGGTCACAATCGTGTCTCGCGCTTGAATGATAAGATTCGTTCCCTCGGCTGACCCGCCAAACAGGACGATTGGATCGCCAGCGGGTTCCTGGATGGTCGAGGTTTTCGCCCAAAGCGGCCCAAGCCGCCCCGAGGCCGGATCGAGGCGAATCCCATGAAGATGGCTCGGCTTGGCTCCGAAGAATATCTCGTCGCGGCCATCGGCATTGACATCGGCCAAACTAGCAACGGTTACGATGTTGGAAGCGTATTGTTCCGGGCCATCGAGCAAAGAGGTGCCATCGCCGCGAAGAATGTAAAGAAGCCCCCTGGAAACTTGCGCCGCGCTGACGACGACCTCATAACGTCCGTCCCCATCCACATCGCCGACGGACGCGGGAGCCAAGGATCGCCCTCCCAGCGACTTTTCCCAACAGATTCCTGCCTCGCCCGCTGGATCAAAAATGAGACACCGGATGGTGCTCTCCTCATCAATGACGATCACGCGATCCTTCGCCTCGGGGTGGAAATTCAGACTACCGGTTGTCTCGCGTGTCGGGTCGGGGGGCAAAACCGTTAGGTCCAGTGTGATCGGGATCTTGAGGGGTATTTGCTGAAGAAGGTGGCCATCGCCGCCATTGAAAAGATGAACAAAGCCCCGATTATCTGCGACCGCCACATCCAGACTTCCGTCACCCCAGAAGTGACCTGCGGCTGGACTCGTCAGGCTCACTCCTTTCATAACAATCGCCCACAGAATTCTGCCCGTCTTGCCGGCAAAGACTGTGAGGTGACCCTTCGAGTCCGAAAGAATGATTTCGTTGGCTCCGTCGGCATTGAGATCAATGACGACCGGATCGTTGGGGGCAATAAAGGGCGTACTGTCTTTCCATAGAACACGAAAATAGGGCTGCTCTTTTTCGGCGGGCTGAACCATTGCCACCGCCAAGAGAAATATCGGTGTCAAGATCTCGACCCCAAGTCGCCGAAAGGCCATTTACAGCAGCCCCCTCAAGTCATGCGGCGGGGAGACCTTCGCCTGCACCGCCTCTGGAACTTTATGAGGCATCCCTCAAACAGCGCAAGACCTTTTCCGAGAGTTCAGGCAGGAGTACCGCCGAAGCAGAAGCGCGTGGCGCGCGCCACCTACAGTTTTCCCCAGGAAATCGGTTCACCGGTGTCCGGCCACTCGGCAGGCCAGCGGATCAGACCACCCTTCTCGTCGAGAAAGCCACGAATGTCCATATGAACGTAGGGCGTCTGCACGGGGCGTTCCCAAAAGTCATGGTGGTCATAAAGACCCGCCCCGCCATACAGCGATATTCCCTGCGCTCGGTAGCGGCGGTCGAGAACATTGACATGATGAGCGATCACGGCCGCGTCGCGCACCGTGATCTTGCCATCGCCATCAAGATCATCCATCCGAAGGTCGCCATCGGCATCGAGGATGAAATCCACCGCTCTTCCATACTGGTGGAGCGAAAAAGGGGTTTTGAGCGACTCGCTGCCGTCCTGCGTGATTCGCTCGAGATTGTAAGCGGGTGGACGGAAACCGTAGATTATGCAAAACTTCTCGCCCGGCAGGCCGGCCCGATTCAACTCGTCAATGAGGTCTTCCATCTTGCGTACTAACCCATAGTCGAGAGCGATGTATTGGCGTTTGCCCAGGGAGAACCACGGATAATCCAAGGCGAAATCGCCCAGCCGCAAGTGGCGCGAAATCCGAAGATCGCGCGATAGATCGTCCACAAGATAGAAAACACGTGGCGGCAAAAACTTCTCTGGATAGAGCGCTGCATAGGAGGTCTTTGAGGCGCCCGGACTGGAAGGATTAAGATACTCACCCATTTTGAAATCATCCAGTTCGCCCTTGTGAAGGAGATTTCCCGGTGTGGGCGAGATCACATGCAACTTCGCCGTCTTGACAAGAACTGGAGGCGATAGTGTTTTGCCTTCCCGTTTCGCATAAAAACCCACCTCGGCTTCAATCGTCGAGACGGTGCTTCGCGAAAGCGGGAAAAACCGGTTTCGCAACGACCCCTCCTCGTGCTCGACGCGACCGCGATCACACCGCCAACGCACACGCTGTTCATAGCCGGTCAAAGCAGGCACATCATAATCCAGAAGGAGTGAAATCGCATCGTTTTTTTCGAGCAATACGGTTGTCTCGTACTGGCTCGGCAACGAAGTGCGAATGGCCAGCGCGAAATCGAGAAGGACTCCTTTGCCAACACCGGCGGGGGATGCCGAAAGCACCACTACTCCACCGACAAGAACCATAGCGGTGACCAGGATCAATGCGATGGTCGCTTTGGGCTTTCGGGTGTTGGATCGCGGATCGGGTTCGTCGCGTTGGGCTTTGGATTTGGTGTTTTTCGGTTGCTCTTGGTTCTCGCCTCTCACCGCTCACCTCTGCACTCAAGTCTGGGACGAGCCGGCGCCCGAATTACCGGTGACCTCCTGGGTTGGGGGCTGGCTTTTCGCGCGCGTTCGCATTCGTCGCAGCTTCCAGGCAAATAGAACACAGAAGATGACGGTCACGGCCAGTGTAACGGAAATGGCTAATGGCAATCGCTTGGGTTGGACAGGCTTGGTGGGGGGAACCGCTTCCATTGCTTCCAGCCGGGCCTGAATATTATTCAAGGCGTTCTGAATGCTCTCGATCGAACGACGCATGGTTTCCAGTTCGTCGCGTGTGCGCTGTTCGAGTAAGGAACGCGAGCGCTCCATGTCACGCAACTTGTCCTCGATGAGGGCTTTTTCTTTGGAAAGCGATGCGAGGTCCCTCTTGACGCTGTCGGACAACTGCTCCTTGGCCGGAGGACGACAGGCCAACACTACCGCTGCCAACAAAACCAACATGACCGAGAAAGCGCGATGCTTTATCATCGTCATTCTCCCATTCGGTGACGGTCGCCTATCCCTTGGCGCCAGTTTGTCCCGAGCGCGGAAACCGTATGAACCAGAGAATCAGAGCCATCCGGCTCCGCCGTATCGTAAAGGCGATACTGCGTATCGCGGCGGACGGGTTGCCGTCCAGCCCGTTCAATAGCGCAGCGGATTTGCTCGACGCTGAGGCGCACACCGTGGCGTCCTCCGGCACTGCGCGTGATGTTCTCCTCGTGAAGCGTTCCGCCAAAATCATTCGCCCCCCAATCGAGCAGCGTCATCGCGTTGTCAATCCCCAGCTTGACCCAACTGACCTGAAGATTGACAATCCGGTCACCGAAAAAGAGGCGACAGACCGCATAGAACCGCTTCACGTAGTCCATCGAGATCATCTCGGTGATGTCGAAGTCGCGTCCGAGGCGGGTACGGTAGGGGACAAACGGCAACGGAATAAACTCCGTAAAACCGCCCGTGTCCTGCTGAATGCGGCGAACGAATTCAAGGTGGGCCACGTGCTCGCGCGGTGTTTCAATGTGGCCAAACATGATCGTTGCCGGGAAGCGCATACACAGCCCGTGAGCGGCTCGAATGATCTCCTCCCAGCGTGCCGAGGAAATCTTGTTTGGGCAAATTGTCCGGCGCAATCCATCGTCGAGAATCTCGGCCGCGGTTCCCGCGATGGACCCAAGACCACACTCCATCAGGTCGCTCAACACCTCGTCCGCGGTCATGCCAGTCAGAACGGTCATGTAATGAATTTCTTGCGGCGAGAAGGCATGGATATGGATGGTTGGAAAGGCCTCGTGCACCCGCCGAATCAGAGTTCGATAGTAACTGTAGTCGAGGTCGGGATTGATGCCGCCTTGCATGCAAACCTCGGAAACGTTTGGAGTTTGAGCCAGACGTTCCACAACCTCGTCAGGGCTGTAAGCATAGTCTTCGCCTGACCCCTTGGGGCGGGCAAATCCGCAAAACCGACAACCCGTCGAACAGATATTCGTGAAATTGAGGTTGCGATTGACGATATAGGTCACGCGCGCGCTATTGATAGCGAGGTTGACCCCATGGGCAGCCTGGCGCAAGACCTCGAGGTCCATGTCGGGGTCGGTCAACAGCTGATAAGCACTCGGCAGTGACCAAGAGGTCTTTGGTGTGGCTGATTCGAGGTATTGAACAATGCTCATTCACTGTCGCCCGGGGCGCACCAGCTTTTTCTCCCCACGGTTCGCAAAGCAGCCCGGGTTTCTTCCCTCACCTTCCAACGCATGAAGATTGTCGAGCGGTCGGTATGTTTCTTCAAGCCTTTTTCCACTGGGCTCGACCTGTTTTTCCATTGACATTGGGCAAGATAGACCCATACGTTGGCGAGCGAGTAAAAGCAGGAGTTGGGGCAATTCAGATTCCCGCTGCTCGAGGTGCTAACGTGACAAGGTGGATGCTCCGGTCGGTGATACTGACACTTGTGGCGCTGATCAGTGCCCCATGGTGCCAGGCCCAGCAGGGTCCCAGCAGCGATTCGAGGCGTTTGAGAACCTATGAAGTCGACATTTTCGGCCCGTCAGTCGAAGCTGCTGTCAAACAGGCCGCGTTGCATGCTATCCGCTCGGCGATCGGTGAATTCTATTGTTCGGATGAGATGATCCTGGCTCGCTCGCTTGTCGAACACTATGTGGAGAAATACTACCAACGCTTTATCCCATCTCAAACAATTCTCTCGCGCCGGGAATCGCAGGGAAGGGTGTATTTGCGGGTTAAACTGACCCTAGATGTGCAAGCCCTCGAGAAAGACCTGCGCGAGAAGCAGTTCTTTTACAAGCCAAAGCGTCGGCCCATTGTCTATGTCACCGTCGAAGAGATCGTGACGAGCGTTCCAACGACGGGCGAACCCATCTCGCGCACCGTGATCCACGAAACGCTCTCGCAACTACTCATACGCTACGAGCCTCGTGTTATCTATTCGCCGGCCCCCAATATAGACCTGACAAAAGATGCGCAACAGTTGACGGCAGCCCGCGAGGTCGCCGAGCGTGCCGGGGTGGAGGTCATCCTGACCGGCCGTGTGGACCTGGTGCTTTCGCGCGAGAAGAAAATCCATTTCGATGACTACACCTTCTATAACGCGCGGGCAACTTTGACGTTGATTCGGGTGGACGACGGCAAGGTACTCGACACCGGCAGCTATGAGGCCGGCGCCGGAAACCCCGACAAAGAGGCGGCCAAACGTATCGCGGCCAGCCGCGCCACAACAAGGATTCTCCAGGACCTTATACCAAGGTTTGCCGCACGTTGGGAAAGGACTATGACCGATAATGCCGAGTTCCAAGTCATGGTGGTGGGTGTGAACAGCGCAGAAGCCGCTCTGGTTGAAGATCGCCTGGCAACCCGCTTGCCCGAGGCTGAAGTCTATCGTCGCAGCCTTTTCGAGGACGTGGCCGTATTCAACCTTTACTATCCCGCCGAGAAATTGCGCCCCGGCGAACGTGAGCGCGTCGAGCAGGTTCTCCGCGACATCACCGCACCGCGCTTCAAAACCGCTCCAACCAAAACCGAAAAGCATATTTGCGCAAGGCGTGTGCTCTAAATTGTGCCACATCGCAGTCAACGCAACAGAATCAATCTCTCGAAACTTTTCACAGGCAAGAGATTAAGGAGTGCAAACGAAAATGTCTAAGGAATCGTCATCTCTCCTCCACTTTCTCGTGACAAGTTGCCTTCTTTTGGTCGGTTCTTGGGGACTAGCAGCCCCTGCCGGACTAGGCAAGAAGAATGCCGAAACAACTGCGACAGTGTCTGCCGCCGTAACTGCGCGATCCGCCGCGGTCGCGCCAATCCAAACGTTGTCGGCGACGACCAGCCAAACCACCTCTGTTGGGGAAGGACAGATGCGGGACATTCTGACCACAGAGACCTTGACACCGGCGGCAATCATTCGTCTCACGTCGCCACCTCAAACGGTAGTGCTCCAACCTGTGACCCTCGGCGACGTGATTCGCCTGACCCTCGCCCACAATCTCGATTACAGGATCGCCCAGATCAATTACCAGATTGCCCAGGATGAGGTGACGGCTCAGTGGGGCCTTTTCGACCCGCTTCTGACCGCTTCGGCCGAGATGCGAGACACCACCCAACAGGGTTCGATTTTTAGCGCCTTTATGGGCGGAAGCGACATGGGACTGACCGGGTCACGAATGGCAGCCGCAACGCCAAAAGGCTACGAGGAGCCCCTTGCCGACGTTCGCCGTCAACAGGAGCCCAATCAGGAGATTCAACAACTTCAAAACAGAGTCGCCCAAATTGAAGCCCAACTGGTGGCAATGACGCAGCAATTCGCAGGCGACTACACGGCGATCAACCGCATGAAAACGCGCTCGGGTTCTGTCCAGCTCACCGAGCAGAACGGGTTGGGTGGGGTCGTTGGCGTCGGGGCTTCGATGAACCGCAACTGGATGCAGCCGACCTTTCTCAACATCAATCCCTCGTACAGTGATGCGGCAACGGTCTGGATGGTGCAGCCGTTGCCTTTCTTCCGCAACTGGGGACCGACCGTTATTCTTTCCGGAATTCGCTTGGCCGAAAAGAACCGGGAGACCCGCCAGTGGGAAAAACAACAGGAATTGCTGAACCAAATGGCCTTGGTGACGGCAGGATACTGGGACCTGGTGTTTGCGATCTACAACGCGGAAGTTCAGCGCCTCTCGCTCGAATCGGGTCGTAATCTACTTCGAATCAACGAAATTCGCCTCAAGAACGAAGTGGGCACGGAGATTGACGTGTGGGAGGCGCGCGCAGGAGTCGCCACGCGCGAGAATGCCCTGATCCGTGCCTCGCAAGCCATTGGCCTGGCCCAGGACAACCTCGCCCGTCTGACTCGCGTGAATCAAAGCCCCGATTGGAAGATTCGCATGATCCCGCGCGATGAGCCTCATTTCGCCGACTATCCTGTGGACGAGCAGAAGTGTCTGGCCGAAGCGTTCGAAAAACGGCCCGACATGCAACAAGCACGTCTCATGCGAGAGCGCGCCGAAATCCGCCGCAAGGTCGCCCGCAACCAACGGATGCCGCGTCTGGACTTCTTCGGCCAATATGGAATCACCGGCCTTGGCCCGAATACCGGCCGGGCAGGCCACAACCTGGGAACCGCGGATTACGATAACTGGTCTATCGGACTGGATTTCAGTATGCCGATTCCTAACACCAAGGCTCGAGCGCAAGCACGTCAGGCAGATAAGCTGGTCGAGGGCAGCGAACTGCTGACCGATAAAACCAAAGATTTCGTTACCTTTGAGATACGGAAAGCCGTTCGTGACCTACAAACGGCTCGCCAGAGCATCGAGGTCAGCAAGGCCCGGGTGAAAGCGGAGGAAGAAAAACTTCGCGGCGAGATGAAACGCCAGGAGGTCGGCATGGCCACCATCCAGGACGTTCTCGACTATGAGGACCGTCTCGCTGCCGCTCGAAGCGGACTGATCGGCGCAATCGTTGAATATAACAAGGCCATTATTGACCTCGAACGCGCGCGCGGCACCCTCTTTGAATCCCTCAAGATCAAATTCGATCTGTCTGATCCATCGGCAGCCGCGACGGCAACACCCGAATAGGAGATTCCAAAGAAACTTCAGATTCTGGTGTTCGCAGCTTCCTGGCTGTGTCGAGCGGGGCCTGCCCCCGATCACCTATTGTCGTGTATTTCGTTGACATGTAAGGGCGGGATGCCTTCGCAAGAGCTGCCGAGACGGCAGTGCTCCAACCGCAATTCCTTCATCTGAACCAGACTGGTGGTCCGTCAGATCATGGATGATGGATGGGAAGGTTTGTAGTTCTGCCTTTAGGCGGGCATTGAAATAAAAAATCCCGCTGAAGCGGGAACTACCAACCTGACGTCGTTCATCAAACTCGACCTGACAGAACGCTAAAGATGAAACGGACGAAACGCATGCGCGTTCGGGGCGGGCACTTTCATGTGCGTGAAACGTTAACGGTTTCTAATCACCTCGGTCAGGCGACGCAGAAGCTGGTCGGACTCTCTTGCCACTTCCGGATTCCATGGCATATCCCCGAATCGGCCATGGTGATAAAGGTCCACAATGGGACCGAGAATCATCGGATCAAGCGATCGGGCGTGAGCCAGCGCCTCCAAGAACTCGCCGGGAGTTTGAGCAGGCAGCCGCCTGGCTAGTTTTCCGCGCAACACAGCCACCGCCGAACGATAGAAGTGCAACCACGGATCGGTGCGATGTCGCCCCGCTGCGCGTCGGGGGCTCTCACGCCAGCGACGCCGTGCCTGCCCATAAAGCACTGCAACCGCAATGTTGAGGCCGACCAGGCCGGTCAACAAGGCGATGATCTGGGGACGGGCAATGTTTTCGCGCAATCGTGGCGCCAGCCGATCGAGAAGCGCCTGGTTGGGATGCGACTTGATCAGCCAGCGTTCGATCGGGTCCCACAGCGAGGCCATCCAGCCCTCCTTCGCATCGCGGTCGTACCAGACGATGAGACGGTTCCATTGCCCGGTGGCCGAACCGAAGCATTCCAGCAATTTCTTGAACGAAAAACGCCCACTATAGACTTCGAGCGGAACAGGCGGGGTTGGATCAAAGGTTGCCCAGCCGCGTTGCGGCGACCAGACCTCGACCCAAGCGTGGGCATCCTGATTGCGAAAGACAATCTCCTTAGGCGAGTCGCCCTGGATACCACCATGATAGCCAATGACAAGACGCGATGGGATCTGGAGGTTGCGACACAGAACCACCATGGCGGAGGCGAACACCTCGCAGTTGCCCTGCGGGTGCTTGAACAGAAACTGCTCAATGGGATTGGGACCATCGGCGGGGCCGTTCAGTGGCTCGATGTTCAGAGTGTAACCATAGCGCCTGCGCAGATACTGTTCGATTGCCTGGGCCCGCTCGAGATTGTCGGCGTGGCGATGCGTGATCCGGGTCGCCATTTGATAGATATCGAGGCTGGACAAATCCTCGGGAAGCTTTAGCGCCTCGGACAAAACATATTCATCTTCCGAAACGGATGAGGCTTGACGAGACGTCGTCAGCCCCCACGAGAAAGCGCGATAGCGCCGCAGCGACGTGAGCCGGCCGACCACAGCGATTTTGCGCTCGTTGGGACTCAACGTCACCTGGTCGAGGGCGACCAGGCCGGGCAAGGCAATGGGCGCCTGTCCGGGCGCATCGAGGAATTCAACGATGTGGGGAATCAGCAAAGGTCGTTCGGCCACATCTACTCGTTGAAACCAATAGGTGCCGTCGGCATCGGGTTTGCCGACGCGAGGTGGCGATTGAACGGGAGACCACTCAAGCCGGGAGAATCTTTCAAGCGCCCCGGAACGCAAATAGATCGTGTCGGGTGATGGCACCCGGGTCGGAAAAGTCACCCTCAGTACGGGTCGGGGATCGAGCTTGATCGCCGATAGAAGCCTCAGATTGACGCCCATGGACAGGCCGCTCACCACAATGTCGCGGCCCCGCATCGTCACATCACTCGTCAGATGAGATGGCGAGAAACCTCGCTCGCGCGGAAGAAAATAGAAAAGCGCGATACCCACAACGAGCACGGCGACCGTCTGGAGCGACCACGAGATTGCCGGCGCCGTCAGACCGCGCGGATCGAGTTTCTCGATCGTCACCTGATAGCCAACCGATCCGCCCTTCGCCAAGGCGGCTCTCACAGCGCGGCCAGGCCGCCAAGACAGGTACTGACGACTCAGATTCAACGTCCGAAGAAAGCCCACGAGAATCCCCACAAAAGGCACCAGCACGGCGAGAAAAAAGACAGATCGCGTGACCAAACCACTGAAAACGATCATCAGCGCAGTAAACAGCGCCATCTCCAGGTAGTCCCAATAGCCCTTGCTGTTGTAGGCTTTGTAAATCTGGAAGAATAGCATCTGGGCAACCAAGGTCTGCCGAAGTGGCCGACCACTCCAATACCAATCCAAGAGCGAAAGAACGATGAACGCCACCGTGATCAGCCGCCAGACCGTTCGGTAGGCCACGGAGCCGTGAGTGGCGGGACTCAAGAATCGGCTGGGAGCGATTACCAAACAGAATACCAGGATAAGTTGAGGCGGAGCATCGGGGACCAAAAGAAGTCCCAAAGCCCCCGTCCAGACCAGCAGGTACCCCAGCGTGTCCAAGTGGCGTGATCCGTGAAACGGCCGGCTTATTCCGTCCGCCATGATCAGCCTCGCCATGCCTCAACGGTTTGTGGTGATGATGTCGCCGCCCGAAATCAATCCATTGGTGGGATCATACGTCATGAGAGTCAGAAGAGTTTCGATCTTCTCGGTGGGAAGCGACAGTGTGGCCGGTTTGTCCTCGATCTTGCCCATCATCAGTCCGCCTTCGCCGCGAATGAAACCAGGGGCAGCCAACAAGTCGCTGCGACGATCTGGACCTACGCTTACTATTAGCCAGCGATAGCCTCCGCCGGGTGAACCGATGTAGCCGTATTCGACGTCTCCCCGAGTGCTGAATGGGTCGCTCGGAATACACACCAGATAGGCAACGGGACCATAGAGCGCATCCAGACCGGCTCGCGTGTTGGGATACGTGCCGTAGTCGGCTTCATAGTTTTGCAAGGCTCGAGCGAGAACCCGCTGCTCTTCTTTCACTCGGCTGACACGGGTCGAAACCATCAGGTACTGGGCGGAGTAAATAAAAAACATCGTCAGAATACTCGCAACGGCCAAGACCACCAGCAATTCAAATAGCGCCACGGCCGCGATCCCGGTGCGTGCTGGCCCGGCTGCGAACCGCCTCGCTCGCCATGTTGGTTGCATCCTGCTTTCTCCTGCTCGGACTTCTCATCCCTTTCGCGTTCACGACAAACACCCTGCCCGATTTCATCTCACCATGTCAACCCAAAATCCACCTGGGAATCTTTTGGCAACGCCTTAACCTTCGGCAGATAACAGAGCCAGAAACCTGGATTTCTATTCTGCTTTGGCCGGCATCTCACGATCCGGCGACCACACCAGCGGCTCATCCATCGAAACATGCGCTTCCCACACACCCGAACTGTTTACCACTTTGATGAGCAGCAGGTTCCATCCCTCCTCCAAAACGATCTCGAAGCGGTCTTGGTCCGGAGCTGCCGACCGCTGAACCGCACTTTCGAAAACTCGTCGGCCATTGAGAAAGACCCGCACACCATCGTCGCTGCCCAGACGCATAATCGTTCGGGCTTGCTTTTTCGCATATACGTGAGTCAGCGCATAGGCAACAGCATTTTGGCGTTCGCCGAAAATCTCGGTGAAATTGATGCGCCCGATTTGCTTGGAACTATAGCGAACCCAACTCGCGGGCCGATGCTTATCGAGCCCCGGATAGGTGCGGATTTTTTCAAACTCGCTTTCGGGCGGATAGACGTGCCGCAAGCCCTCGTCCATCGCGCGGCAAGCAAAAGGTCCGCAAATCCACCATTCCGAAGCGGGCGCTTCGCCTCTTCCCTCGAACTGGGCCAGGAGAGCGGTCCGGTCCAACTCGCCCGGTCCGCCAATCCGTTGGCTCTCCGCGCAATACCTCAAGATATTCGAGCAGATCAGCCGGGCGGCAGGATCGCGATCCACGAGATCGAAAATGGGCAAAGTAAACGCAACCACGCGGCCGGCGCCCCAATGTCTTTCCGCACAGGCGACCCCGCCGAATCGCCCGTAACCGTCCACAATCGCCACCTGAGGATGCCATTCGGGGCCTTCGGAGAGAAGAGCCGTCTGCGGAATGACCGCCCGATATTCCGCCGACATGGCCTCTCGCATCCGAAACCCATTGAACCATTGCGCACTGCCGACCAGGAAAAACTTGCCCATAAACCCGCTCTGGACTCTCGTTGTCTTGCCGCGAAGTAAATGCACACGACTTAGGGCAGGATCGAGCCCGCCCGAACAGTCGAGAAGGAGTGTTCCACCTTCGTGGTTGATCTCTTCCAGAACTTCGGCAAGCGGCTCGAAGCGCTCGCGACTCTGCCACACCGGTCCATTTGCCGGCGCGAGAACGATCCGCGAGCGCGGCCAACCGGGCGGCGAAATCAGCCGCACACCCGAGGCCACCACAACGGTGCGTCGGGCCGGACCAGGTTCGATCACCATCAGGTCGAGTTTCGACAAATCCCACTGATCCGAACTAACGTAGAGCAAACGTTGTTCATTCTCGCTCACTTTCTTATTCGTCGCGTCATACAGTTCGGCGCGCACCCGGCAAAAGCCCGTCGGTCCATCTACACGCCATTCGATCGGCTCAAGCGATGTGACTCGCTTGCTCCCCGGAGAGACTTCCACTTTCTGTCGAGGCAGTTCGCGACCATCGGCTCGGTTGAACGCAAATTCGACGCGGCACTGTCCCGAAAGAACACCGTCGTGGATGATTGTGGCCTGCACACGGACAGGACGGTCAAGGCCTGTCGAGGCCGGGGTGCAACGAAGCACGATGTGGGGCGATTCGTTGGCCCGCCGGAGAACCTCGACGACCCGTTTTCCGTTGCCCCACACGTCAACCACTCCCCCACCACACTCCCACGCCGCATCGCGCCACTGACTATAGCAATAGCCGTCCATATTCGGATTCGCGCGCAGGGTTTCGATCATCTCCGCCGCGCTGTCTCTTTGCCCTCCCTGCACCTGCTGAATCAGGCCGTCGAGGCTGCCACAGATTTCCTGAAGGCGATATTGCGAGAAATCTTTCTCGGCACTATCCAGGTAGCGCTTCATCAACCGATAGTCTTCGAGAAATTCGCGGCCTCCGAATCTGCTCACGACATCTCGAAGGTTGGTCATGCCGCCCGAACCAATGGCCGAAACGAAGACGAGCGACGAGGAGGTGCCGAGCGTGCTCAGACGACGGATCTCTTCATCCGACATTGGATCGTGCAAAAACATCTGCCCGCCTGCGATGGCCAGCGGCTCGCTGTTTCCTGGAAGATAGACAGAGCAGACCCTCGCCGAAGCCTCCGCCCAGCGCGCCGGCCAGTCGCCGAAGACAGGGCGGGTCCCGTCCATCTGAAGAGCACGCCGAGCAAGCAAATCGGCCATCTCGGCCAGATCGCCGCCGCCCTGACTGATCGTGCCCCATGCGACAATGCTTGGATGGTTGAAATCGCGACGCACCATGTCAGTAACTTCGGCCAGAGACGGCTTGCCGATGAAATCCAACCGGCCATAGACCCATCCCAGCGATGGCTCTTCGAGAACCATCAGCCCAATCTCGTCGGCCAGCCGGAGCAAAATCGGCGGGGCGACACCAGCGTGACATCGCACCATGTTGAATCCCGCCTCTTTCATCATATATATTTCGCGCCGCACGAAATCCTCGGAGGGCGGATAGGCAAGCGTTCCCGGATAGTAGGGCTGGTAGAGAACGCCCCTGAGGAAGATCGGTTTGCCGTTGAGGCGAAACTCGCCGTTCTCGATCGCAAAGGAGCGAAAACCGAAGTCGGCCACCGTGTGGTTCAGTTTGCCCACCGTCGCGCTCACCCGATAGAGGAAAGGGTTTTCGGGCGACCAAAGTTCGGGGTTGGCAACGTGAAGTTCGATTTTCACATCGTTCTTGCCCTGGTTGAGCGACGGCCTGTGTGCCGTCGAGGCAACCTCTTTTCCCTGGTCTCGAACGGGCACGATTTTGATCTGAAGCGGGACATCTGCGGGCGCTCCTTCTCGTTTCTCGATCTCCATTTGTAAGGCGACCCTGCCGGTTGCTGGATCGGCGACAATGAAAACGTCCTCGATCGAAACGGAAGGCTTGCCCAGCAAATGAACCGGTCTATAGATTCCGCCGAAGTTGAAATACCAAGACTCTTTTGCATTGGGAACACTCCGCACGGTCAGGCCATCCACGGGCTTTCGCCCGGGATCAACAACGCGCACGACCAGTTCATTCACTTCTTTCCATCGCACCGCCGAGCCAAGCGACAAGCGAAAGCGATGGTATCCGCCCTCGTGACCGCCGATCTCAACGCCATTGAGCCAGACCCGGCAGGCATAATTGACCGCACCGAAGTGCAGATAGAGCGTTTTGTCCTGGAACTCTTGAGGAACGGCGAAATTGCAGTAATACCACACAACGCCATCATAGCCGGCGCCCTCGCGGGTTTCCTCGAAACACGAAGGAACCGCGATGTCCTGCAAAGCGGCGGGACGGCTCTTGAACCAACCTTGCTGAAGGCCGACATTCTCGGGATCGTAAGCGATTTTCCAATTGCCGCTCAGATCGAGCGATACTTCCTCGAGATCACGAAAGACCGGCGCGCCACTTGCGTGCGCGGAGAGAACGATGACAAACAGCAGAGCCAAAACGATCGCCCTGCGCAACTGTTCGAACTTCATGCCATCCTCCCAAGGCGACGAAACGTGTCAAAAACACCATCCCCGACGCTTTCATCAAAGCAAGAAATATTGCGCGAAAGCAGTGGAGGCAAGAAGGGTGCATGTCCGAATTCCATTTGTCGGGAACCTCATAACAGGCGCCAGTGCGAACCGCATCGAGGCCGTTGTGGGCGTCTATATCGCGCATAAAGTATCGTGTGGCGGCGCGATGGTCGGATGGCG
>Ga0315280_10001891_pt1 | contig 35003 bp, 30 predicted proteins | sample YL17G06_40_MG_FD_203697 | JGI IMG/M metagenome (GOLD analysis project Ga0315280, IMG submission 203697) | Sediment microbial communities from Yellowstone Lake, YNP, Wyoming, USA - YL17G06_40 | ecosystem: Environmental > Aquatic > Freshwater > Lake > Sediment | place: USA: Wyoming | collected...
ACTCCTGTCTGCGCACAACAGTATTCTGATCAGTGTGCGGCTAATCGACCTTGCCATTATTTCAGACAAGGGACTTCGTCCATCGCTCACTGGCGGATGATGCGCATAAGCGCATACTCTCACAGCCTCTACTAATAGGAAAAATTGGCCACGCCAAAAACCTATAATTTGAAGCATAACCCATTGATTTTGCGATAGAATATTTATTCGCTAAAAACTGCTTCGACTTTCAGCGCGGCTAAACAGTTTTTAGTTTCGCCTTTAGTTTCAGCGACTTCCGCGACCTCGAAAATGCCCCCAAAACGACCCTATTTTTATGACAAAAATTGTCCCTGTTTGGCGGGATTAAACGGAGCAATCATTAAATCTCCTTAAATACAAGCAGGATGAAAACCAATTTGGTCAAGGTCTCTGACCTTGCCGCAGGGTCGCAGAGAATAATTGTCTGACTAGGTTTTTGAGGTTTTTTTAGGAAGAAATTTTTTTATCTGCTTGCGAGTGCGGCGAGCCAGTTTTACCGCCTGCCTCGCTTCCTCCAAAGTGACCGGCTCGTAATCTCCGGGATAGCGCGTGATCGTGGCGTAACTCGTCAATAGACGCTGCCCCTCAACCGTGAGACTCGGACGCATTTTTTCCGGCAAAAGCGCAATCAGCGCGCTCAAATCATGGGTCTTGGCAAAGTCAATTCCGAGCCGGACCAGCAGAGCCTTGAGATATTTCTCCACGCATTGCTGCGCGTGGAAACAGACTGTGTCAGTCGGGGTTTTCGCGCCCAGCTTGAGGGTCTGGCCTGCGGTGGTCAGATCATTCTCGGCTTTAAGCGCCCATTCACGCGCAACTTTCAAGACCCGGTCATTCTCGAACATACAATAGTTTTCCTTCCCGGTCGGCCGGCCGTTCAATAGTGCCCGGAATCTTCTTGCGCCAGGCGAATTCCTCCGGAGTGGTCACAATAATATCCTTGGCCAACGGGATGTCATTCAGGGCCACGCCGATTTCAACCGCGGTTATGCGCTTGGATTTCTTAACCGGCATTACCACCAGCAGGTCCACATCGCTGTCCGGCCCGGCTCCGCCCCGGGCGTAAGAGCCGAATAAAATCACCCGCTCCGGAGCAAAGCCCGCAACAATCCTCCGAACCATCTCCCTAATTTCCTTCGCCCGCTTCATCCTTAAACCCATTTTATCCTATTATCCTAATCCCCTCAAAAACTGCAAGCCCCCCTTGCCCCAAATTGAGTCAGAAGTCAATCGTCCTTGCTGAAACCAGCTGCCGCCAACAAGGAAGCGGAAAGATGTGGAAAGGAAAATTATTTTTTAAAACTGTCTCGGACCGCAAAAACGCAAAGGCAGGGCAGTGCCTTGGACCTCTCCTGCAATCACTCATTACCCGAATCGCTAGTCCCCAATTTCGATCCCCTAATTTTTTCATTGACAATTTCGATAAAATTTGATAAGTTTATGCGTTAATCAAAGAGGCTGAAAAAGAAATTATATGGATGACAACAAGAAAAAGCTGATTGATGAGTGCCGGCGCGTAGAAGAAAATTCTCTTTACACCGCAGCCTCGCATTTCAAGGCAGCTTCCCTAGCGAAATTTGGGCAGTACTTTTTGGGGGCGATACCAATAATTTTGGGAGGCATCGGAGGCTGGCAATATCTTTCCGATCCGAAATTGGCTGCACCTGAGAACGTATTTTGGGCTGGCCTATTAACCATACTGGCTGGGATCTCAGGAAGTTTGCTGTCGTTTTTAAACCTTTCTAAGGTTCATATTGAGCACGGAAAGGCAGGCAATGAGTTTAAGATATGCGAGAATGATGCTCGTAGAGCTCACAAAATCTATTCTGGTGACGAGGAATATGAAACATTTAAGCAACGTGTAGAAAGAATCGCAGGCAAATACGACGAATTAATTGAATCCCACACATTGCCATCTGATTTTTGCTACTGGCTGGCGAAGAGAGCAATAAAAAGGGGGGAATATAAGACAAGGGCAGACGAAGATGATCCTGCATCTTGAGGCTACCTCCGGCTACACCTGCTTACTTAGCCTTATTTGAAGGGGTAAATAATGGCAACGTCGGCTGAAAAATTCATTGAAGATGGGAAATCATTCACTGAAAATAAGCTTAAATCTCTTTCCCAGAAGATAGAGGGGTTGCAATCCATCAAACCAATAGAAAAATTGTGCATTTACGTTACCGGGTCATATGGAAGGCTGGAAGCCTCTCCATTTTCCGATATTGATTTATTTTTTGTGCATGATGGCAGCGAAAAGAATAATGGGATTCCTTATGCAACAAAGGAATTGCTGGACAAGGATATTATACGGCTAATAGAGGAAATGGGATTCCCTGAATTTACAAATGATGCAGAACATCTAACGGTTCATTATATTGATGATATTTGCCAGCGGCTTGGAAGCCCTGACGATGACTACAAAAACTTTTTTACTGCGAGACTGTTGCTGTTATTAGAGAGTAGGCCTGTTTGTCATTCCAATTTTTACGCGGAATTTGTTAGAAAAATAATTGAAAGTTATTATAGAGATTACCAAGATCATAAAGAAAATTTTAGGCCAACTTTTCTTATCAATGATATAATCCGTTATTGGAGAACACTATGCCTCAACTATGAATATAAGAGGAATGACCCCCCTATGATTGAGGAGGAAAATAATAAGGCACGCTTGAAAAGGTTAAAATTAAAATTTAGTAGGCTCTTGACATGTTTTCCCGCTGTGCTTCTTCTAGTTAGTAGTCAGGATGTCGTAACGCCTGATAATCTGATGAAAATTGTAAAGATGACCCCGGTTGAAAGGCTTGACAGGGCGTCTGGTAGCATTGCGGGAGCGAAGGAGATAGTTCTTCGAATGAAAGATCAATATTGCTGGTTTCTGGAACAGACTGGAAGAAACAGAGAAAAGGTATTAGAATGGATTTCGGACAGGGATCATCGAAAAGACGCCTTTAAAAAAGGCGATCGGTTCGGGGATGCAATGTTCGAACTCCTCAAAATTGGTACGGGTAAAACGGACAAGCTTAGATACTTGGTGGTTTGAAAATGAATAAACGCGTATTTTATGTGATTTATTTTACCAACAACGATGTGCAGAAATGCCTAGACGCTATAAAGTTCTTATGCAATCCCTTTGAGAAAAGAGAAGCCCACATCACTGTTCGTGGACCCTATTCTCAGCGGTACGATATGAGCGCACTTTCCCAACAAATCAAGGGATCAAAAGTTGACATTAGGGGCGCGGGATGTTTTTTTGAAAATTCGCAAAATACCGTCTTCCTTAGATGTAATTCCAGCAAATTGAAGAGGGTTTGGAAAAAAAGAGATTATGAATACAATCCGCATATCACAATATATGATGGAGACTCTCGTGAGTTTGCAAACGCGCTGATTGAGTGTCTGCAAAATCTAGACCTAAATTTTGCAGCAGAGGTTGATGGGTTATCATGCCTCGTAAGTATTAAAGGTCAACAATCAACGGAGTTAAGGTCAGCATTTGATAATATTTTTATATCCAAAATTTTAGGTAAATTCGTAAACGGTGAAGAATTAATGCATGCCGATACTTTGATTAGGATAAATTATATTAGAAGAATTTCGCAATATCTGGCAGAAATTTGCAGGAAAAGCCCATCCTCGTATGGAGTGGAGGGATTTGAATCACTTCATCCTTCTCGGATCCATCCCCATTACTAAGTTTTCCTGAGAGTTTTCCTGAGAAGTGTATTTTGCTGAAAATAAAAAGGGCGGGTTTTTGGGACCCGCCCTTTTGGAAAATCAGTTGATTACTCAGCCAACAGTTTTTTGAACTCTTCGGTCAAAATGCTGTTTGGCGGCGGCGGCGGGGGAATGGGGCGGATGCGGGCAAGCTGGAACGGTGGATAGTTGTCACAGTAATTTGTCACAGCTTGTCACAGCCGCGGCTGATAGAATTTGGTGGGGTCGGTGGTGCTGGCGCTTACTTCACGGATAAAGCGTTTCTCAATGAGGAGTTTGAGGTCGCGCTGGACGGTTCGGCGGTTTAGTTTAAGCGCGGACTCGATCTCCTGGGTGGTTCCCCTGCTCTGGTTGAGGATAAAAGCCAGTATTGCCAGGGGACGATCCTTGATCCCGGCTTTTCGGGCTTTGGCCATCAGGCCACTCTTTGTGATCGCGGCCTCGCTTTTCTCCTTGACCTCGCTCATCTGGACGGCCAGGCTGTTGGTGAAGTATTCAAGCCATTTGGTCATATCCATATCACGCTCGCGTACGCTTTGGATGGCCTGGTAATATCCCTGGCGGTCACGGTCATAATACTCGCTGATGGTGAACAGCCTTTTGAAATCATATCCAGCCCGATAGAGGCAAAGAGTTGACAAGAGCCTTGCAGTTCTGCCATTGCCATCAAGGAAGGGGTGGATATGGACCAGTTGGAACTGAGCAGCGCCGCTCACCAAAACCGGATGAGTCTTTGCCGCCTGATTCAACCATTTCACCAGTTCGGCCATCATCGTCGGCACCTCATTGGCGGGGGGCGGAGTGTAGACTACCTCTCCGGTCTGAGAGTTGACCACATAGTTCTGGATTTGGCGGTATGCGCCGGGGTCCGCGCTGTCTCCGCGCACGCCTTGGACCAGGCGTCGATGGATCTCGCGGATCAGTCCCTCGGTGAGCGGCTCGCGGCTTCCCAGGTAGTCGGCAACAAGGTCAAACGCTTCGCGGTAGTTCAGGAGTTCGCGGGTATCATCCGGGTCTGCGTCCTTGACCTGTTTCCCGGCCAGGATCTTCTCGGACTGGGCCAGAGTCAGTCGGCTGCCCTCGATGTGGGTGGTGTAATGAGCCTCCAGCACCAGGGCTCTCTCGCTCATGGCGTGGACCCAGTCTTCAGAGAGTTTGGCGGCATCAAGGAATCCCCGCGCGCGTTCGATTTTAGTCAACGCGGCGGTGATGTCGCTGGTGATTGTGAATTTTGGATTGAAAGCCATAGCTATTATTCCTTCATTGGCCTGAGCCGAAATGATACCACAGCTGAAAACGAAAAACCAAAGCTATGACTCACGAGGCCAAAAATAAAAAGGGCGGGTGTTTTGGACCCGCCCTTTTAAGAAATCAGTTAATTACTCAGCCAACAGTTTTTTGAACTCTTCGGTCATCACCGGGACGACTTTGAACAGGTCGTCCACGATTCCGTAGTCGGCTTTCTGGAAGATAGGCGCTTCCGGGTCTTTGTTGACCGCGACGATTATCTTTGAGGTTCTCATTCCGGCCAGATGCTGGATGGCGCCGGAAATACCGAAGGCCATATACAGGCTTGGGTTCACGACTTTGCCGGTCTGGCCGACCTGGATATCGATCGGCGCGTATCCGGAGTCAACCGCGGCGCGGCTTGCGCCCACCGCGGCTCTGATCACCGCGGCCAGGTCTTCAAGCAGCTTGAAGTTGGCCTTGTCTTTCATACCGCGGCCTCCGCTCACTATTTTCTCGGCCTCGGTCAGCTCGATCTTGCCCTCGCCGGTCTTTACCACATTGGTGGTCTTTGCCTTGAGCTTGTCCGCGGTCACGCCCGCATCAACCTTGACCACCTGAGCGGAGCCGCCGGCCTCCGCGGCAACCGGATAGGTATTGGGCCGGATCGCGATTATCTGGGGCGTTCCTGTCAGCTCGACCTTTATGTAGCACTTTCCGGAATAGACCGGCCTGGTTGCCAGAACCCTGCCGCCCTCAACTTCCACCTTGGTGCAGTCAGACGCGACTCCCACGCCCAGCTTAGCCGCGACTCTGGGAGCCAGGTCTTTGCCCATAGCGGTTGTGCCGAAAAGCAAGACCGCGGGGTCAGCCTGTTTTACCGCAGCCGCGACCGCAGCCGCGTATCCTTCGGTGGAATAAAGCGCGAACAGGTCTCCGTCAGACACAAAGACCTTTTGCGCGCCGGCTTTGCCGAGGTTGGCTGCAAGCCCTTCGATGCCCTTGCCCGCCAAAACCGCGGAAAGTCCTCCGCCGACCTTGTCCGCAATTTGTTTCCCGATATTTAAAAGCTCAAAGTCGACTTTCCTGAGTTTGCCGTCCCTTTGTTCCGCAAAAATCAATACTCCGCTAGCCATTTTCGTTTACCTCCCTTTCCCTATATGACCTTGGCTTCGTCACGAAGCAGGCGAACAACTTTCTTGACCATCTCCGCAGTGTCCTCGCCCTTGAACACCTTTCCCGGCGGCCGCTCTGGAAGCGGGAGGTATTGGATGACCTTGACCTTGGCCCCGCCGGCGCCGACCTGGTCCGCGCTTAAGCCTGAGTCGGCAAGCCCGAATTTTTTGACTTCCTTTTTCTTGGCCTTCATAATTCCGGGCAGGCTCGCATAGCGCGGCTCGTTAAGTCCCTTGTCGCAGGTGAGAACAGCAGGCAGCGAGGCTTCCACTATTTCCTCTCCGCCTTCGATCCTGCGGTTGCAAACCGCTTTGCCGTCTTTAAGCTCCAGCTTCGCGACCATAAACACCTGGGGCAGTCCCAGGAGTTCCGCGACGAAAGCCGGGACCTGTGCCTGGTCAAAATCAATGGCCTGCCGGCCGCAAAGAACCAGGTCCGGGTTTTCCTTCTTGATCGCGGCCGCCAGGATCTTGGCGGTTGCCAGGGCATCCGAACCCACGAAAGCCGGGTCCGAGCAGTGAATGCCCCGGTCCATTCCCATGGCCAGCGCTGTGCGCATGGCCTCCACGCACCGATCCGGGCCCATTGACACAACCACCGTCTCGCCGCCCTGCTTCTCCTTGATCCGGATCGCCTCCTCAACCGCATACTCGTCGTACGGGCTCATAACCCACTTGATGTTCTGCTCTTCAATCCCCTTGCCGTCGCCGGTGATCTTGATGGTCGCCTCGGTGTCCGGCGTCTGCTTCATACAGACTAAAACTTTCACCGTCTGCTCCTCCTTTCTATTTTTTTATAGAACCGTTCCTTCCCTTGAAATGCCTCTTAAAAATATGGCGCAAAGTTGCTCCGCGCTTTTCTTGATGTAGCTCCTGCCCTTTTTCCGCAAAACCGAATGAAGGCTTATCTCATCGAGCGCGCCGAAAAGCGCGCGCTTGAAGATTCCCGGCGAAATCTCCGGCCGAAGAATCCCGGCCTCCTGTCCCTCGCGCACGAGGCTGGCAATCATATTTAAATACTGGATGAAATGCACGGGCACATATTCCTTCATAAACTTGTTGCTCTGCCTAAGCTCAACCTGGAGGACCTCCGCCAGCGCCTGGTTTTCCTCCAATAGCTCCAGATGCATCCAGATGAAGCGCTTAAGCCTTGAGACCGCATCCGGCTCTCTCTTAAGCTCGTCTTCAAACCTCCTGATGATACCAGCCAGGCTCTCTTCAAAGACCTTGATCAAAATGTCGTCTTTGTTCTTGAAGTATATGTAAATAGTGCCGTCAGCTACCCCGGCCTCGCGCGCTATCTCGCTGACCTTGGCGCTGTGGAATCCCTTGCGCGCAAAAACCCTGACGCCGGCTTCCAAAATCCGATGGTATTTATCGGAAGCCTGGCCTTCATTGTCGGCCAGGCTTCCGACCGAATTGTTTCGACTTTTCATATCAGGCCCGACCCCCTTAAAGGAGTCCGGACAGCCTTTACCCCAAAAGGCTACTGTCTGTTCTTTACCAGCTCGTCAACCACGCCCGGGTCCGCAAGAGTTGTGGTGTCCCCTAGCTCCTTGATGTCTCCGGCCGCGATTTTCTTCAAGATCCGGCGCATAATCTTTCCGGACCGGGTCTTGGGCAGACCTTCCGCAAACTGGATTTTGTCCGGGGTCGCGATAGGTCCGATCTGTTTTCGGACATGGGCCACAAGCTCCTTTTTCAACTCCTCGGTCGCCTTTACGCCGACCTTAACCGTGACAAACGCGTAAATTCCCTGGCCTTTGATCTCGTGGGGCATACCGACCACAGCTGCTTCCGCGACCGCGGGATGGCTGACCAGCGCGCTCTCAACTTCAGCTGTGCCCAGCCTATGGCCGGAAACATTGATAACATCATCCAGTCTTCCCATCAGCCAGTAGTAGCCGTCCTTGTCCACGCGGGCGCCGTCACCGGTGGTGTAATAAGGCGGGAACTGCTTCCAGTAGGTATCAACAAAGCGCTGGTGGTCGCCGTAGATGCTTCTCATAATTCCGGGCCAGGGCTGCTCAATGACCAGGTAGCCTCCCTCGTTGACCCCGACCTCGGTGCGGTCTTCGCGGAGAATCTTGCACTTGACTCCCAGGAAGGGCACGGTTGCGGACCCGGGCTTAAGAGAAAGCGCTCCCGGGAGCGGTGTTACAAGGAATCCGCCGGTCTCGGTCTGCCAGTAGGTGTCCACAATCGGGCATTTGCTCTTTCCGATTTTCTCGTAATACCAGACCCAGGCTTCGGGGTTGATCGGCTCGCCCACGGTGCCCAGAATCTTGAGCGAGGAAAGATTATACTTGGCCGGCCATTGATCGCCTTCCTTCATCAGAGCCCGGATCGCTGTCGGCGCGGTGTAAATGACATTTACTTTGTGCTTGTCGATGATTTCCCAGAACCGGCCCGGATTGGGATAGGTGGGAATGCCTTCGAACATAACCTCGGTTGCGCCCATATTGAGCGGGCCGTAAACGATGTAGCTGTGGCCGGTGACCCAGCCGATGTCAGCGGTGCACCAGAAAACATCTCCCGGATGGTAATCAAACACCAGCTTGAAGCTGATTGAAGTATAAACCAGGTAGCCGGCGCTGGTGTGAAGCGCTCCCTTGGGCTTGCCGGTGGAGCCGGAGGTGTAAAGCAAATAGAGAGTGTCTTCCGCGTCCATTTTCTCGGGCTCGCAGAAATCCTTGATGTCTTTCGCGGCTAATTCATCACTATACCAGAAGTCGCGTCCGGCCTTCATCGGGCATTCCTGGCCGGTTCTCTTGACCACGATGACATTTTTGACAAAGTCCAGTCCTTCCAGGGCCTTGTCCGCCGCGGTCTTGAGCGGAACGGTTCTTCCCCCCCGGTAGCCGCCGTCCGCGGTGACGAGCAAGCAGGTCTTGGAGTCAATCATGCGCTCGCGCAGGGAGTCCGCGCTGAATCCTCCGAACACCACCGAGTGGGGCGCGCCGATTCTGGCGCAGGCGAGCATTGCGATAGGAAGCTCGGGAATCATGCCCAGATAGATGCAAACCTTGTCGCCCTTTTTGACTCCCTTTTTCTTGAGCACATTTGCGAACTTGTTGACCGCCACATAGAGGTCATTGTAAGTGAGCTTTCTGGAGTCCTTGGGATCGTCCGCTTCCCAGATGATGGCCACCTGGTCCTTTTTTCCGCCTTTGACCTGCTTGTCCAGGCAGTTGTAGCTGACATTCAGCTTTCCTCCCTGGTACATCTTGAACTCGACTTTTTTCGGGTCCCAGGACCAGGCTTTCTTGGGCTTCTCAAACCATTCGATATACTCATTGCCCACTTTGCCCCAGAACTTTTCCGGGTCGTCAATCGACTCTTTGTACATCTTCATCCACTGGTCTTTGCTGTTGATATATGCGCCCTTTTTTAGGTTCTCCGGCACGGCAAAAACCCGGTCCTCCAGCGATACCGACATAATTCCCCTTTTCTCTTCTGCCATAGCGAACTCCTCCTTCAGATTTATTTCTTAACTAAAATTATTCCCCACCCCATTCCCTAACGGTCGATAATAATGGCAGGATCATCCCAAAGATGGCATCCCGATGATGCCTTAAGACTAGATAGTTTTGGCAAAGAAGTCAAGAAAAAATCAGGCTTATTTTCTGAATGGCTATTCATTCACCCGCCTATCCCCATCAGGCAAAAGCCTATTTTAGTTATTTCCTGCCCGCAGTCAACTTGAACCCCGGTCTTTGGGGGAGAGGGGCTTTATCTATTTCACGATCGAGGCATTGCCCGGCAGTTTTGCAAGGGACTGACACCGAAACCAGCAGGCTCGAACATCCTCTAGTTGTTTGTCCCATAACTTAGGCGCATGCAGGGGCGGAGAGTTGTTCGGTGTTCGAGCAGGATGGTTGTGTCAGCCCCGGCATGGTTGCGCCTTCGCCTTAGGGAGGGGGATATTTCTTCAAAAAGCGGAAAGCGATTATAATTAACAGGGTGGATTATGGCTGAATTTCGCAGAGACCCGGTGGACGGGAAATGGGTTATCATCGCGCCGGAGCGGCGAAAGCGATTTTCCACCGCGCGCTATGAGCCCGGCCAGCAGCCCCCAACCGAGCAATGTCCTTTTTGCGCGGGCAAAGAGTCTTTGACCCCGTCCGAGCTTTTTGCTTTTCGCGACCCGAACACGAAAAAAGACCAGGCCGGCTGGCGGGTGCGGGTGATCCCGAACCGGGCGCCTATTCTTCGGGTGGAGGTTGAGCTTCAAAGAGAGGGCGTAGGATACTACGACAAAGTAAGCGGCCTGGGAGCGAACGAGGTGATCATTGAGACCCCGGATCATAACCAGGTCTATTCGAAACTGCCGGTTGGGCATTTGACCGAAATCTATATTGCATACCGGGAGCGGATCCGGGATCTGAAGAAAGACAACAGGCTGAAATATGTGCTCATTTTCAAGAACTACGGCAGGACCGCGGGCGCGGTTATGGACCATCCGCATTCCCAGCTGATTGCGCTGCCGATTTTGCCCAAGCAGATTGTGGAGGAGATGCGAGGCGCGAAAGACTACTATGATCACAAGGAGCGGTGCATTTTTTGCGACATTATTCACCAGGAGCTTGAGGACCGGGAGCGGCTGGTTTTTGAAAACAAGGATTTCCTGGTCATCTCTCCCTGGGCGCCCATTTTTCCGTTTGAGTTGTGGATCGTGCCCATTTCGCACCGGCCGGTTTACGCGGACAGCTCGGACCAGCTCTTGCGCTCTCTGGCCGAGGCCGTGAAGACCGCGATGAGCAAGCTGGACCTGGTGCTTGAGCGGCCGCATTTTAACCTGGTGCTTCACACCGTCGCGTTTGATGTTGATGACAGCCCGGATTATCACTGGCATTTTGAGATCCTGCCCAGGCTCACCGAAGTCGCGGGATTCGAATACGGCAGCGGATTTTACATCAACCCGGTTACGCCGGAGCAGGCTGCGGACTACCTTCGCCGAGCGGAGTTATGAGCGGGGAACAAAGACCCGGGTGGAGCGGAATTAAAAGCCTTTTGTGGCTGGGGTTGATTATTGTCTTGGCCGCGGGTTTAAGCCTGATCTCGATTCATATTCCTATGGGCCGGGATCAGGGGGTTGCGGCTTACTTCGGCTGGCAGACCCTTTTGGGCAAGGTCGTATACCGAGACCTTTACCATTTCAATTTTCCGGGAATTTTCTGGACTTATGCCGCGGCTTTCAGGATTTTCGGACTTAGAACCGAGGCCATCAATTATTTTGACACCAGCTTCCGGCTTTTCACCCTGGCCGGGGTTTATATGGCCGGTTCAAGAATTTTCACCAGGCGGACCGGGGTCTGGGCAGCCGGCATCTACGGGCTTTTTTCCACCGTTGCTTATAACGACTACTGGCTGAACGCGCAGAAAGAAACCTTTGCGCTCGGCCCGCTTGTTTTTTGCCTCTACTTTTTTGCCCGCGGTCTTGGCGAGGACAGGATAAGAAAGCCGTCAATCTTTTTTGCCGGCGTTTTTTCGTTCTGGGCAATGCTGTACAAGCCCACGGTCGCATTGGCGCCCGGGCTTGCGGTTCTGTATATGCTTTTTCAGAAAAGGTATGAGCCCAAAGACCGCATGCTCGGGCTTTTCAGCTTCGCTCCTGGATTTCTGATCCCTGCAAGCGCGGTGGTTATTTATTTTTACTCCCAAGCAGCGCTCTTGGATATGGCCCGGCAGGTTTTCATTTTCGGGATAAGCTACGGCAGCCAGTATTATAAGGGCGGAGTCAAGGTTTGGGCGCTTTTAATCTGGAAGGTCTTGTTTTGGGCGGTTGGCTTCGGGCTGGTCACTTCCGCGGCTTTGCTTGCCGCGGTCTGGTCGGCAAGGGCCAAGGACAAGGGGATATGGCTTCTGTTCTGGTTTGGGCTGGGGCTTTTTCTGAACATCATCGTTCAGCTTAAATTTTTTGTCTATCATTTTATGGTTCTGCTTTTGCCGCTTTCGATTCTGGCCGCGCAGTTCTTCGGCGAGCATCTTAGAGGGGTTCTTTCCGGACAAGGCCGCGCCGCGAAAACCGCGGTGTGGATGTTCGCGGGGTTCCTGGTCGCGGCTGACTTGACCGCGGATCTCAGCCGGTACGGCCGTGAGCTTTTGTATGATTTTGGCCGGATCAGCCGGGAAGACTTTCTGGAGCGCTACGGGAGATGGGGTTTCGGCGACATCTCAGCCGTTGCCTCTTACAAGGTTGCGCGCTATCTTCGGGAGCAAACGGAGCCGTCGGACAAGGTTCTGGTTTTCGGGATTGAGCCGGGACTGAATTTCCTGAGCAAGCGGGAATCCGCGACCAGGTTCTGCTATGATCTCCCGCTCACCTACCAGTATGGAGGGAAAGGATTTGAGCGCCATCAGGCTGGGCTGAGAAAAGAATTCGTCGATGAGTTGCGCGAGTCCCGCCCGGTTTATATAGTTGTGATCGAAAACGACACCAACACGGTTGAGCCCAAGGACTCTTTCGGGCAGATGCTCGAGTTTGTTGAATTCCGGAGCTTTTTGGATCAGAATTATTATCTGGAAACCAAAATCGAGCATTATTATCTATATCGAAGGAAATGAGCGGACCAAAAATAGAAAAGGCCGGGGCTCTCGATGTTTCCGTGGTGGTCCCGGTCAAGGATGAACAGGATTCTCTGGCTGAGCTGAAAAGCCGAGTGGTGTCCGAGCTGGAAAAGCTGGGCAAGAGCTTTGAGATCGTCTTCGTCAATGACGGCTCGTCCGACGATTCCGGCAGGGTGCTCAAGGAGTTGAGGGAAAAGGACGAACGGGTCAAGGTTTTTGACTTCACCAAGAATTTCGGCAAGTCGGCCGCGCTTGCCTGCGGGTTTGAGATGGCGGGGGGAGACAGCATCGTTATGATGGACGGAGACCTCCAGGATGATCCCCGGGAAATCGGCCGTTTTCTTGAAAAGCTGGACCAGGGCCTGGACCTGGTTTCGGGCTGGAAGGTCAGGCGGCAGGACCCGTGGGGAAGGGTTTTTTTGTCGCGGGTGTTCAATATGACGGTGCGTCTCATCTCCGGGGTCAAGCTCCATGACTTCAATTGCGGATTCAAGGCCTTCCGCCGCGAAGCTGTGGAGGGCGTCCGGCTTTACGGAGAGCTTCACCGCTACCTGGCGGTAATGGTCTCGCACCGGGGCTACAAGGTTGGCGAGATAGGGGTTGAGCATCACCGCCGGCGGTTCGGAAAGAGCAAGTATGGCTTGAGCAGAATCCCGCGCGGATTTTTTGATCTTTTGACCATAATTTTCATTACCCAATACTCTTATCAGCCGCTGCATCTTTTTGGAGGAGCAGGCTCTTTATTGGGAATTCTGGGACTCGCCGCGCTCGCTTACCTGAGTGTGCTCTGGCTCATGGGAGCTCGGCCCATTGGCAGCCGGCCTTTGTTCATCGGAGGGGTGATGCTGCTTTTGCTCGGCCTGCAGATGTTCTCGCTGGGACTGATCGGCGAGCTCCTGCTTAAACTGAACGCTCACCAAGAGCCTCCCTACATCATCAGGCGCACGCTCAAATAATGAAAGCCAACAAGCGATACCTAATCGGCCTGGTAATATTGCTGGCCCTGCTCGGGCTTCTGGTCTTGGTCCTGTTCCGGATTGGCCGCATTAACCCCAACCGCCACCGCCGCGCCATAATCGGGCTGGTTGAAAGCCGTTACAATGTGAAGCTCGATTTGGGGCTGATCCTGCCCATCGTCTATCCCGGCCTGGGCCTGGAGGTGAAGGATATCCGCGTGGACCTGCCTGATCCGGACAGAATCCGGCCTGAACTAATCGAAATCAAAAGCCTGAAAGCCATTCTCGACCTGAAGGAGCTGATCAAACACAAAAACATTCGCTTCAAGGAGTTTGTTCTTGTCCAGCCGCAAGTTTATTACGAATGGAGCCCCGGGGAGAAGGAAAGGTTTAAAAATATAAAAAATAAGTCTGAGACTTTACAACCAACCCCGGCCCAGCCGGAGCGCTTTTTCTTGTCCAGACCTGTAATCGGATTTTTCAAGAAGCGTTTCCGGGTGAAGATAGTGCCCGAGGAAATCCTGACCTCCACGCTCATTTTGATCTCGGAGGGGAAGTTCACGGTTTACGACCGCGGGGATCGCCCCCAGCGGATTCCGCCGTTGGAATTCGGTGATGTTGACATAGGAATCAACCTGATCTCGCAGACAAGCAGGTTTGTTTCCTCTTCGGAGAGCGAGGCGGCAGGCGCGGAGAATGGCGGGCAAGGTTTAAGTCCGCAGGGAAAAGAAACACTTAAGCAGCCGGAGCTGCCGCTCCAGGATGTCAGCCCCTACCAGCAGATCCCAGTTAGGCTGTCAATGCCTTTTCCCTATCAGGAGCCGCTGGGAAGGCTTCAGCCGGTTTTGCTTTCGCTCCAGGGGCAGCTCCATTTTGACCCTAAATGGACTAATATTACCTTTCACGCGGAAAAAGCCAGCTTCGGGAACAACATCTTCAACCAGTTGGATTTGAAGCTTATCCGGGGGGAAAAGCCGCCTGGGTTCAGTGGCCGGGCAAACCTGCAAATGAATGACTTGAGCCAGTTCAACCAGATTTTAAACTGGCGGCTGCTCCCGGCTAAAAGGGTTGTCCAGTTAATGAAGTTCTCCGGCAAGGGAAACTTGGGTATCGAATTCCGGTATCCGGTTCCAGAGGCTGATGCTCCGGGCAGGCTCTGGTATCAGGGCGAAGCAAGGATCGCAAACGGCTGGTTTGATCCGGGAATCGTGATTGCGCCGGTGACCGGGCTTGCAGGCAAGATCAGATTGTCCAGCGACAAAATATCCATCCCGGTTTATTCCGCGCAGCTGGGCCAGATGCCCATCCGGAGCGATATGGTCTTCAGTTATAAGAACGGGCCGGTATTCGATTTTCATTCAACCGCGGCTGAAATCGACCTCGCCCGGTTTTTTCCCAAAAGAAACCGGCCGGGGAATTGGGCCGTTCCCGCCGGCTCAACCCTTAGCCCGATGAAAACGGTTTACAACGGCGATTTCCAGGCCCAGAGGCTTGAGTACAAAAAGATTCTTTGCGAGCGGGCCAAGGGCCGCTGGAGGCATAAAAACCGCGTGCTTGGTTTCAACCATCTGACCCTTGACTATCACCAGGGCTGGTACCAGGACAATCAAACCTGGGTCGATTTCCGGAAAGCGGACACCATTACTTTCCATTTTTGCGGCCACTTCGAAAATTTCCCGCTCAAAAGAATGATGGATGAAATCTTTGGCTACGACTTTTTTGTTGACGGCCGGGCAACCGGCGAGGGCTATCTGAGCGGGACCTTTGTTAACAAAAAACTGGACCAAAAGTCCTTAAACGGCTACTTCAAAGTGAATGTGACCGATGGCAGACTCCTCGGATATAATCTGGGAATCGCGATTCTCCAGTTCCTCGGATTCAAATTGGACGCAAAAAAGTCCGGCCTGGATTTTGAGAAAGGCAAGGCCGAGATTTTTATAAAAAAGGGCGTCGTCTATTTTGATGATTTGAGCATCAAGAGCTGGAACCTGGAAGCGCACACCGCGGGCAAGGTTGACCTTGCCCATCAAAAGGTTAAGCTCTGGGTTGCGGTTTATCCGCTGGAGGCGCTGTCAACCCTCACCAGGCCGATTCCCCTGATCGGCGCGTTGATCAACCAGACCCAGGAAGCGCTGTTCGGCTCTTACGCCAAAGCCCAAGGCCCCTGGTCCGATATCAAGGTGAGCGCATACCTGCCCCTGACCGAGAGAATATCGCCCGCGCCTAAAGCTCCTGAATTCCCGGCCCGGCCCTGGTCCTGGCCTTGATTCAACACCCTGGAATAGAAGGCCCACTCCTCCCTTTCGCAGCCGAATCACTTGACAATATAGATTGACAGCATCGCAACGAAATCCGCGAGCGTCTTATAAACGCGAGTTATGGTCGGGGAGATCGGACTTGAACCGACGGCCTCTTGCGCCCAAGGCAAGCGCGCTACCAGACTGCGCCACTCCCCGGCTCGAAAATAAAATTAACACATCAAGCCCCGCTTGTAAAGATGGCCGTTCGCATCCGCAGCAACTATTGTCGCAATGGGCGAGGGATTTCAGTCCCGATGGTCGCGCCGCGTTTTGCTTGACACAGCCGGAGATTGGCCGCAGAATCTTGAGTCAAGAAATTGACGGAGGATCATAAGTGGCCGCGGTTCCGTTTCTGGATTTGAAAAGGCAGTATGAAGCAATCAGGTCCGAGGTTGCGACGAGGCTTTTGCTGACCGCGCAAAGCCAGAGGTATATTCTCGGGCCTGAAGTTGACGGTTTTGAAAAAGAGACCGCCGCTTACCTGGCCGTGAAATACGCGGTGGCCGTGGCCTCGGGCACGGACGCGCTCATCCTTTCGCTCAAGGCTTTGGGAATAGGCAAAGGCGACGAGGTTATCACCAGCGATTTCAGCTTTTTTTCGAGCGCGGCGGTGATTCCCTGGGTGGGAGCCAAGCCGGTTTTTGCGGACATCGAGCCGGACGGCTTCAATATTGACCCCTCTAAAATCGAAGAAAAAATAACCAAGAAAACCAAAGCCATTTTGGTGGTTCATCTTTTCGGAGAGCCTGCGGAGATGGAGGCGATAAAAAAAGTAGCGAAAAAACATCGGCTGCCGATAGTCGAGGATGCGTGCCAGGCCATCGGCTCGGAATATCAGGGCGAAAAGATAGGAGGCATCGGCGATGTCACCTGCTTCAGCTTTTATCCGACCAAAGTGCTGGGATGCTTCGGAGACGGCGGCCTGGTTGCAACCAATTCCAATGCCATATACAACGCGGTTCAGGATTTAAGAGTTCACGGCGCGAAAAAAAACGATGACCGGAAAACCATCGGCACCAACAGCCGGCTGGATGAAATCCAGGCCGCAGTGCTCCGGATCAAGCTCAAATACCTTGAAACCTGGATTGCCGCGCGCAGGAATTGCGCGGCTGAATACCGAAAGCTTCTGGCCGGGATTCCCGTCCAGCTGCCCGAAGATAAAAAACATCTGCGCCATACTTACAACTCGTTTGTGATCAAGGGCGAAAAAAGGGATCAGCTTCTGGATTTTCTGAGGCAAAAAGAAATCGGCGCCGCGGTTTATTATTCAAGACCGTTCCACCAATTCTCCTGCTTCAAAAAATTTGTCTCCAAGAAAGAAATTTTCCCGAACTCCGTCACCGCGGCCAAAACCGCGCTCGCGCTGCCAATATTCCCGGAACTCACCGGCCAGGAAATCGAAACCGTCGCAGCCGCGATTAAAGAATTTCTCAGAAGCTGAATTAGGAGTATTCTCCGGGCGGTAGAAACGAGGCGGAATCTATTTCTTTGCGCGTTAAGTTCCAATTTGCGATTTTGACTTTTTTACCTTCGAGATATTCCAACAGGTCATATCTGCCATAGGTTAATAAAAGTGTGCTTAGCGGTGCGGATATTCCTTCAGGAGAGATAATGAAAGCATAAATCGGCTTGGCAACTTTGCTGTACCCCAGAATCTGTCCTACATCTTTTAAGGTTATGGGTTTTACTTTGCATTCCACGAAAGCCAGCTGCATCCTGGTTTTGGACTTGATGGTTGCGGTTATATCAACCTTGATGTCAAAAGCGCTGTATTCCGGGAAATGCTTGTGGAGATTTTGCTCAAAAATGAATTGAGAGAGATTGATTTTGTGAGTGTCGAAGGCTTGAATTTCGGAATGAGAATGCCTGTCTTTAAGATAATTTCTTAACCACCTGACAACATCGGGATAAAGTTTAAGCTCATCCATCCTCATCCTCAAACATCTCAAATTGATTGCTGGGCTTTCCTTGCTCGCACCCTAAAGCTCGGCATATTTGGAAATAAGCGTTAAAATGCTTTCTCAAACATTCCGGCAATTCGCGAGATTTTTCTTCTTTATGTTTTGGCTTGGGGCTACCTCGCACTTTTTTAATCTTTGGATTGCAGAATTTGGTTTCCGGGCAGAGTTGATGTTTATTATTCCATTCAACTAACTCTTCGAACAGTTTTTGCTTATAGTCAAAATTATATCCGATAGAAATAAAATCATTTGGCAAGATTCTCATTCGATGTTCTTTTGGCCAGTTTTTGCTGTCTTTTTGATTTGGGGTTCTGACATTAGGATGTCCCCAAAGAATATGATTAACTTTGACGCCGAGGTTTTCCTGCAATAACCTGCATAGTTGAACGGGCAGGCCCCAGTTCTTGTGAGGAAACTCTATAACAACTCTTTGCTCTCCAATCCTGCCGACATCCGAAGGGCTCGGGGTGGAAGAGGAATCAGCAATACCCCTTACAAAATCTTTTTGAATATCCTGCGGTGCGGAAAAGATTATTTCAGGTACTGAAAATTCCAGATAACTTCTCTTATTGTTGAAAAGTGTAATCAGATTCCTCCAGGCCATCGTGTTTTTGACAAATACCGCGACCAGGTCAACCTCGTTTTTGGAGCGGTTAATCTGAACATCTACGCCCAATAACTCCTGTATTCTGTTCCTTACCTGGTCGAGCGACAGTCTTATCGCGGTCTCTTTGTCAATTTTCATTTTGCTTCCAGGCAGAGTTTTCACTTCCAGCGATTTGTATGGGAATTGGATTATGAGCCGTCTGATGTCGCCCTCGATATGGAACGCTCCCCTAATCAGGATCAGGCCGAGAAGATACGCGACATCATTATCAAGATAATCTTCCGCGTATACAATAACGCTCATTTGCCCGGCTTTTTGAAGATCAGGATAAATTCGTGGATTTTATTTATGCGGAATACAAAGGGGTAGCCAAGAGGCCGGAGGTTGTTGTATTCCTGCCTCCGGTCCCAGATTATTATATCATCAAATATGAAGCCGATTTTTTCCATAAAGCCGGCGACATCAGAGTGGAGGGGGTAAAACCTGTCTTTTTTACGGATGTCCATAACATTCACGCAGCAGTAGGTGTTCGGCTTTAAAGACAAATAAACTTTTTGGAAAATATTAGAAAGTTCTTCAAGAAAATCATGGTAGCTTTTTATCTCGCTCAGATTGCCTTTGCGCTCTTCATAATCATTGGTTTCTTTGTAGTCAGCGGTGCGCTTCTCGCTCAAAATATCCCAGTAAGGAGGAGAAGTAATACACAGGTCAACGGAATTTTCTGAAAGATGGTTCAATAAATTTCTCGCGTCATCCTTATAAACCTTTGGAGGAATATTGTTGCTGAACAGGTTCAAGCTTTTGAGCCGTTCCTGGCAAATTTTTATGTATTCTGAAGATATATCAAAACCTATTCCCTGCTTGTTCAACTCCATTGCCGCGATCAAGGTTGAGCCGGTGCCGACAAAGGGGTCTAGGATGCTTTTCATATTTTTATTAGTAAAAATTTCTATCAGCCGCTTTGGGAGTTGCGTAGGAAACATAGCTGGATGATTCAACTTTATTTCTTCCCTTGTCTTCCTGATGTCGTTCCAAACGCTTATGGAATATCTAAGCCAAGTCTTTCCATCCAGCTCATTTGCCTTTTTTTGCATTCTTATTTGTTTCGCTCGTGATTCGGCTTTTTTGCCAGGGCTGAGGCTATGTTCCTGTTCCGAATATCTCCTATCGGTTTTTGGTAAAGAGTAGGTGCCCCGGGTTTGATGAGCCTTCCATGCCCTGATGGTTTTTTCTCCAACTCCGAATATTTTCGCGACTTCGGAAATGGGCTCTTCCGGATGATTATGCAGAAAGGAAAGCACCTGTTCTCTCGGGGATGGATTTTGAGATTCCTTTTCCATCAATAATGCCTGCCCCGCTTTTTGTTTATGGCCGTCCACAAGAAACCGCCCTGTCAACTAATAAATATCAAAATGATTAGGCTGTCAAATGCATTCCGCATTCAGCTATTTCAGGTCTTTTTCCGCAAACACGATTCCCCGGAAGTGGAAGATTTCGACCTCGGGCTTGGTCCAGCAATCCGTGTTCATCCCGGCTTTATTGCAGGTGTGTGCCAAAAATTCTTCCCGGCTCCAGCCGTACTCAACCGGCACCTGGGGCAGAAGAACCCCCTGAAAATAGCCGCTTCTCATCAGAAGGCCGTCCTTGCCCACCTCAATCGTGTTCAAATCCTTGACCCGTGCCATCGGGCTTAAAACCGAGATTTCATACTCCAGCTTGTCAAGCTCATTCGGCCTGACCGGCGCAAAGCGCGGGTCTCGTTTGGCCGCATCAGCCGCCACATCCCGCACGCAAAGATAAAGCGGCTCAATCGCGAGGATATGCCCGATGCAGCCTCTAAGCTGGCCGTGCTCATTGAGCGTGACAAAAGCCGCGCCCCGTTCCTTGAGCCGCGGGAAATTAGTGCTTACCTCGGCCTTCTTGTTCTCCCGAACAATCGTCTCAACCGAGAGCCTGGCGATTCTCATCAGTTCTTTCTTCTCTTCGAGCGTAAGCGGCCCGCCCGGAGGCTGGAGCTCTTCTGCTTCCGAGCTTTCTCCGCTTTTTTGCCCAGGCTCGGCTTTCACCGTGAATGCGACCGCTCCATACCCGACCACCCGCTCGGGGTTTTGGCCGGTGGTGTCAAAAGAATTCTTGTAAGCAAGCACGGTCGCTTTTGCCTCTTGCATCGATTTGACCAGCGAGATAACGGCCAGCACCGGGCCGATTCCGCAAAGCTCGCACTTCCGCTCAACCCCGAGCGCGTCCTGGGCCAGCTGATCAAAGTCCAGTTTTTCTATGAGCTTGAGCGCCCGCGCATCCATCTTTTTTGCCTCCGCATCCGGATGATAGTGGCTCATATCCGAGCTGGCGATGAACACCCAGTCCGGCTCGGAAAAAATTTCCTTCAAAGCCGACGCTGTCATCTTCACGATCTCCGGGCTTGGGTCGGGCATAACAATCAAGACCACCTCAATATCATTCCCGGCCGCAACCTGCAAAAACGGAATCTGCACCTCAGCTGAATGTTCCTGCGCAAAATAAGCCTGCTCAGCTCTCACCCATCCGCCCTTAGCCAGAAGCTGTTTGACTTTATCGCGGTTGATTTTAACTTTTCCCAGCGGGGTCTGGTAATAGTCCGCATCCAGCGCCGCGATCATTCCCGCACCCGGATAGTGGTGGCTGGGAGCGATGATCACGAACTTTTTCTTGCCGCTCGCCTGGACCGCCTTGTAAGCATAAGCCGCGACCGGCCCCGAATACTGGTATCCCGCGTGCGGAGACATCACCCCGATCAGCCGGCCGGGAAGTTCAGGGGTCTTGGCCGCGCTTAAGTCCTTTTCAATCGTGGTCTTCAGTTCCGCGGCATCTCCCGGATAAAACGCTCCGGCCACAACCGGGCCGAAAACGGTTTCAGCCGCAACCGGCTTTTTCTGCTCAACCGGCCCGGCCAATTCTTTTTTCTTGCACCCCGAAACCAAAACCCAAAAAACCGCAGCAAAAACCAAAGTCTTTTTAAATCGCATCTTTTTCCTCCCATCCAGCCGAATATAATTTCCGGTAGAACCGGGCAGGATGCATCGATCCCTTTATCTGCTCCACCGCCATTTTAGGATTTTTGAAAAAATCGCGCAAAAACCCGAGCGCAAAAATAAAAACCCCGATTACTATAAAAAATTTCCTCCGGCCCGCGGTCCATTTATGCTTTTCCATCAGCTCCACACTCCTTTGATCTTGAACCCGCAGAATTTGCACTTGCCGTCAACAATGTTAACCTCTCCAATCCAGTATCCCTGCCTTTGAATCAGCGTCTTCTTGCAGCCGGGGCAATAGGTGTTTTCCGCGCCCGCAACTTCAACATTGCCGATGTAAACATAGTAAAGGCCTTCCTTGAGCGCAAGCTCCCTTGCCTGGCTCAGAGTTTCGGCCGGGGTCGGCGGCAGTCCCCGGAGCTGGTAGAGCGGGAAGAAGCGGGAGAAGTGGAGGGGGTATTCCGGCCCCATATTTTGCAGAATCCAGCCGCAGAGCTGCTTGATCATCTCCGGGTCGTCGTTCAAAGTGGGCACGATCAGGTTGGTCATCTCCACCATCATTCCCATCTCAGCCGAAATCTTGCAGGCCTTGAGCACCGGCTCCAGACGGCCTCCGCAGATGTCCCGGTAATAGTCCTCGGAAAAGGCCTTGATGTCGATGTTCGCTCCGTCCGAAACCTCGCACAGCTTGCGCAACGGTTTTTCATTGATGAACCCGGCTGTGACCAGCACATTCTTTATCCCCGCTTTTTTCGCCAGCGCGCTGGTGTCATAAGTGTATTCGTAAAAAATAATCGGCTCCGAATAAGTGTAGGCAATAGACCGGCAGCCGGACTGATTGGCCAGGTCAACCACTCTCTGCGGAGCCAGGTCGCTGTTGTCCGTGTCTTCGGGATTGATCTGCGAAATCTCCCAGTTCTGGCAGAACTTGCAGTGAAGATTGCAGCCCGCGGTGGCGATGGAAAACGCGCGGCTCCCGGGCAGAAAATGAAACATCGGCTTTTTTTCGATCGGATCAATATGCGCGGAGCAAGGTTTGCCGTAAACCAGCGTGACCAGCTCGCCCTGGTAATTGATGCGCGCCCGGCAGTTGCCCCGCTCGTTCAAACCCAGGATGCATTCCCGCGGGCATAGCTCGCACTTGACATAGCCCTGCCGGCTCATTCCGAATCCTCCGGCGAGTTCACCTTCCTGAAAAATTCCGCAGGATGAAGCGTAAGCTTTCCTTCCAAAACCAGCTTCTCTATCCTTTTAATATCAACCTTGACCCCGGCCTGGGCCTGATTCTCTTTCCTCGCCCCGCTCACAACCAGAAGCGCAATCAAGCCCAGAGTCGCAAGCGACACCAGCGCCAATTTCCAGTTGTCCTTCACAAAACTATTCTAGCAGATAGGCCGCCCCGGTTGTAGTTCCGCAGAACGAGAACCTGTTTCTCGATGATAAATTAGTTGACAAGCCTGGCCGCTTGATGCTAAAGTTAGCGTCCAATGCTACTCTGCGAAGTAGTTCGCTACGTAGCACGAGGAAACCGGGTGCGATACCGTCAAAACCTGGTAAAAGGAGGATAACTGATGAAAGAAAAACTGGCGAAAGGGAATTGGGTTATTGGAATTGCCGCGGCATTATTTATTTTCTTCGGCACCGCCCAAAAACTGGGATCAGCCGGCCCCGCGGACTATGTGCCGGCAGACAACCAGGTGTTTCTCTATGAACATACCAACTACGGCGGCAACTGGATGAGCTTCGAGTTCGATAAGCTGGTCCCGGACCTGACCAAGTGGAAGCTTCCCAACTCCAGCGCGAATTGGAATGACCGCATATCCTCGATCAAGGTGGGAAAAAACACCAAAATCATCCTCTACGAACACACCAACTACAAGGGCGCTACCATCACCCTGCTCGGAACCGGAAGCGGCGGAGTGGGCAACTTCCCGCAAATGCCCTCCGGATGGAACGACAAAGTGTCTTCCTTCAAAGTGGTGATGGGAAACATCCAATAGATTTACCGGCTGGACGGGGAACGCGGCGGGCCTTACCTATTCTGTAAGGTAGAGTTGCCTATCTCTTAGTGGAGGGAATGGGTCTCAATTCTTTATTTCCACGGAAGGCGCGATTTCCGCGGACTTCGCCGCGGCCCTGGGGTGAAAATTTTGTAATTCAACCGCGGAATCCGGGATAAAAAAACCGGCCCCGTTTGGAGACGGGGCCGGTTTATATATAACACGATTAAAGCAGGTCAAGCTCCATCATCACAATAATCTCGTTGATGTTGGGATACTTCCACCTATCGCCATCAAATTTTAGCCTTTCAGGCTGCTTGATCACATAGTTAATTCCCACGGTGGCGTTATCATTCACCAGCCAGTTGACCCCGATGGTATGCCACATTTCATTGTCAAAGCTCGTGATCTCGGGGATACTAATAGTAAGGATATCGTCCTTTTTCAGGCTGGAGTAATCAATCCAGTCAAAGCGGTAAACCGGCTGAATGGTTCCGCCCATAAACCTGCCGCCCACCAGAATATAGTATCCGTTCCAAGTGTTGCTTTTCTTGTCAATGGCTTCCGGCTTTTCCGCGTAGCTAAGAGTGTCAGCGGTATATTCCGCACCCACAAACCACAGATTATGGTCATACATTGCGCCTATGCCCCAGCCGTTGTTGCGGCCGTTGGTGGTAGGAAGATAACTAATATTGTTCCAATCCAAATACTCACTAAAATAAAAACCGCGTGCGGTCAGTTTACCGCCCAGGATATCACGGTTATAGGTTGCAGCAAGGTCCCAGCCCTTGGTTCGGTTATAGTCAAATCCCAAGTCTTGCGTCCATACATCTAACCCCCCATCATCTGGGTAGTCTTCGCCGTTGACCCACTCATCATAAACAAAGAACTCAACTTGCAGGCCGTCAAGGGGAGTGCCGATCAGGCCCGCGCCGGTGACATCGAGGGGCAATGATACCTTGGGGAAAAACCCCATAAAATAATCAACCAGGAACTCATTAAACCCCATCCCTCGGTTGGCGATCAAAGGCGGATTGGCGGTATGAATCACATCCGCCTGATGCACGCCGGTATTGGCGATAAGGGTCGGGACGATGAACTTGCCGAACCTGGCTTTGAACTGGTCAATGACCTTGAAATCAACATAAGCCTCGATCGGCGCGACAAACAGGCCGCCGTAGGTGGTCATCGGCTCCGGCATCATGCTCAAAATTAAACCATTCGCGCTCTCGGAATCGATATCCGGCACCCAATCCGCATACACCAGCCCTTCCAAGATCTTGTAGCTGATCCTGTCCCCGACCTTGCCGGTCACTTCGATGAACAGGTCTCCGGCGGAGAAGGTGTCATAACCCTTCCAGCCGATTTCGTCAGACTCCGGGTCCTTGTTGGATTCGCCTGACCAGCGATAAGTGAAATCCATATGCACGCCGATTTTCATTGACCCGGCTGTGGCCTCGATCTCCGCATTCATCGCCAAAGGCGCGGCGAAGATCAAGAGTGCGAAAAGAATCCCAAGCAACTTTTTCATTTTCGTTCCCCCTCCTTTAAGAAGTTCTTTTCAATTTAGCTCTCCAAAACCGGCCCCGTTTGGGAACGGGGCCGGTTTGGATAACAAAGGTTCAGTTAGAGCAGGTCCAGCTCCATCATCACCACGATCTCGTTGATGTTGGGATAATCTAGTCTGTGGCCGCTCACCTTCAGCCTCTCGGGCTGCTTGATCACATAGTTCAGGCCCACGGTGGCATTATCGTTCACCAGCCAGTTAAGCGCGATGGTGTGCCACATTTCAGTGTCAACGCTCTCGATTTTGAGAGTAGCGTCATCAGGAAGATCATTTTGTTTCAGGCTGGTGTAATCGATCCAGTCAAAGCGGTAAACCGGCTGAATGGCCCCGAACCTGCCGCCCACCATAGCGTAGCATCCGGACCAGGTGTTGCTTTTCTTATCGAGGCTGGGATTCGGCTTTTTGCTGTAGCTCAAGGTGTCCGCGGTATATTCCGCGCCCACAAACCACCTGTTATGGTCATAGATTGCGCCAACGCCCCAGCCAAAGTTGCGGCCGTTGGGAGCGGCGCCATCCATCGTGACATTAAGATTGTGCCAATCCAGGTACTCATCAAAGTAGAAGCCGCGGCCGGTGAATTTGCCGCCCAGGATATCACGGGTGTAGGTCGCGGCAAGGTCCCAGCCCTTGGTCCGGTTAAAGTCATATCCCAGGTCTCCCCAATAAGCGCCGGTAGCTGCATTGGGCGCAATCCACTCATCATACGCGTAGTACTCAAGTTCAAGCCCTTCAACGGGATTGGCGATCACGCCTGCGCCGGTGACCGAAAGGGGCAGCCAGACCCTGGGGAACATCGGCAGAATCTCGATATCAATAAGAAACTCGTTGAATCCCATAATCCGGTCTGCGATCAAAGGCGGATTCGCGGTATGGATGACATCCGCCATATGCACGCCGGTGTTCGCGAGCAGAGTCGGAACTACGGTTTTTCCGACCCTTACTTTAAGCTGGTCAATGACCTTGAAATCAACATAAGCCTCAAGAGGCGCAACGAGCAGGCTGCCGCCGTTGCTGCTGACCGGGTCGCCATCGATTTGAGCAGAGACATCCTCTCCATCAAGCACCATTCCGGAGGATTGGTACATGGGCATCGGCATAATGACCAGGCCGTCCTCGCTAAATAAGGGCTGGAAAGTGCCATACACCAGCCCTTCCAGGATTTTGTAGCTGATCCGGTCCCCGACCTTGCCGGTTATTTGAATCATCAAATCTCCGGCCGAGAAGGTGTCATAGCCTAGCCAGGGGATATCCGGATCATTTTTATCTTCACCTGACCAGCGATAAGTGAAGTCCATATGCACGCCCACCTTCATTGACCCGGCTGTGGCCTCGATCTCCGCATTCATCGCCAGAGGCGACACCAAGATTAGAACCCCGAAAATAATTCCCAATAGCTTTTTCATTTTCGTCTCCCTCCTTTTAGGTATTAGTTCACATTAGAGCAGGTTCAGCTCCATCATCACCACAAACTCGTTGATGTTGGGATACTTGATTTTCTCACCGGCTATCTTCCCCTTCTCGGGTTGTTTGATCACATAGTTCAGGCCCACAGTGGCGTTGTCATTCACCAGCCAGTTGACGCCGATGGTATGCCATATTTCAGTGTCAAAGCTCGTGATTTTGACCGGAGCCATAGTGGTTATCACATCATCGTTTTTCAGGCTGGTATAATCAATCCAGTCAAAGCGGTAAACCGGCTGAATGGTCCCGCTAATGAACCTGCCGCCCACCAGAATATAAGCACCGTTCCAGGTACTGCTTTTCTTATCGATGTTGATGAAGGCGGTCTGCAATGGTTTTTCGCTGTATCTAAGGGTGTCAGACGCATATTCCGCTCCCACAAACCACAGATTATGGTCATAGATTGCGCCAACTCCCCAGCCAAAGTTGCGGGCGTTGGGCATAGGCTCTCCCCAATTCAAATTATGGAAGTCCAGGTATTCATCAAAATAGAAGCCGCGAGCGGTCAATTTTCCGCCCAGAATGTCGCGCTTATAGGTCGCGGCAATATCCCAGCCCTTGGTCCGGTTAAAGTCATATCCCAGGTCTTGGCCAGATAAAAATCCTGGAACTCCCCGGGGAAGCAGCCAATTATCATATACATAAAATTCGAGTTCAAGGTCTTTGATTGGATTTCCGATCACGCCCGCGCCGGTGACATCGAGAGGCAGCGGAGTTTTTGGGAAAAAGCCCAGAAACTCGTCCACAAGAAACTCATTGAAGCCCAGAACACGGTTTGCGATCAGGGGCGGGTTTGCGGTATGAATCACATCCGCCATATGCACGCCGGTGTTCGCGATCAAAGTAGGGACCACCGTCTTTCCAACCCTGATTTTAAGCTGGTCAATAACTTTGTAATCAACATAAGCCTCCAGAGGCGCCACCAATAAACCGCCGTCAGAGGTGGTTCCCGGTTTGGCAATAATTACGCCCCATTGGCCGGGGAACCAGACACCAGATGGGTTCTCGACAATAGGCTCAAAAGTTCCATACACCAGCCCTTCCAGGATTTTGTAGCTGATCCTGTCCCCCACCTTGCCGGTAATTTGAATCATCAAATCGCCGGCCGAGAAGGTGTCATAGCCTATCCAGCCGATCTCATCGCTCTCCGGGTCCTTGTTGGATTCACCCGACCAGCGATAAGTGAAATCCATATGCGCGCCGACTTTCATTGACCCGGCTGTGGCCTCGATCTCCGCATTCATCGCCAAAGGCGCGGCGAAGATCAAGAGTGCGAAAAGAATCCCAAGCAACTTTTTCATTTTCGTTCCCCCTCCTTTAAGAAGTTCTTTTCAATTTAGCTCTCCAAAGCCGGCCCCGTTTGGAGACGGGGCCGGCTTTTTATAACACGATTAAAGCAGGTCAAGCTCCATCATCACTACAATCTCGTTGCTGTTGGGATATTTCCACCTGTCGCCTAATGACTTTAACTTTTCGGGCTGCTTGATCACATAGTTAAGTCCGACGGTGGCGTTGTCGTTCACAAGATAGTTGACGCCGATGGTATGCCACATTTCAGTGTCAAAGCTTTCGATTTCCTGATCGATAGGAAGATCATCATCTTTCAAGTTGGAGTAATCAATGAAGTCAAAGCGGTAAACGGGCTGGATCGCGCCGAACTTGCCGCCCACCACCACATAGTATCCCCACCAGGTGTTGCTTTTCTTGTCAATACTATCGGGCTTTTCATTGAAGCGAAGGGTGTCATTCGCATATTCACCGCCCACAAAAAACTTGTCAGCATCATACATAACACCCAGTCCCCAGCCCCAGTTGCGGCCATTGGGAACAGGCACCCCCAAGTTATGAAAATCAAGATATTCATCGAAATAAAAGCCGCGGCCGGTAATTTTGCCGCCCAAAAGATCATGGGTCAAAGTCGTGGCAAGGTCCCAGCCCTTGGTCCGGTTAAAGTCATATCCCAGGTCTTGGCCCATGAAAGCACCCTCATAACTTTCCATGGGAAGCAGCCAGTTATCGAATGCATAGTATTCAAGTTCAATGCCCTCCAAAGGGGAAGCAATCACGCCTGCGCCGGTAACATCAAGGGGCAACGATACTCTGGGGAAATACCCCATATAATAATCAACCAGAAACTCATTAAACCCCATCCCCCGGTTGGCGATCAAAGGCGGGTTGGCGGTATGGATCACATCCGCCTGATGCACGCCGGTGTTGGCAAGCAGGGTCGGGATGACCGTCTTTCCAACCCTGATTTTAAGCTGGTCAATGGCTTTGAAATCAACATAAGCCTCAATAGGCGCGACGAACAGGCCGCCGCCGGGTGTGGTCATCGGCTCCGGCATAATGCTCACAATTGAACCATTCGCGCTCTTGGAATCGATATCCGGCACCCAATCTGCATACACAAGCCCTTCCAGGATTTTGTAGTTGATCCTGTCCCCGACTTTGCCGGTTAATTCAAGAAAAAGGTCTCCGGCTGAGAAACTGTCATAACCCTTCCAGCCGAATTCTTGGTAGTCCGGGTCCTTGTTGGATTCACCTGACCAGCGGTAGTCAAAATCCATATGCACGCCGACTTTCATTGACCCGGCTGTGGCCTCGATCTCCGCTCTCATCGCCAGGGGCGCGGCGAAGATCAAAATTCCGAAAAGAATTCCTAATAGCTTTTTCATTTTCGTCTCCCTCCTTCCGAACCATTCCTTAATATCTTGTTTTCTCTCTGCTTCCCGGTTATCATCCTTTGAGCAGCCGCATCCTGTTTATTCTGTCCTTTATTGGTTAGCTGTCTTCCGAGGGCCTTGATATGCAGATATTACAAGAAAGTTACTGAATCTTTATGGCCCCTTTCCAGACAGGACATTTTCCGCTCTAACCGAGCAAATACAAGGTGTCCAGAATCTAGCTGCAAGCCACAAAGTCTAAAATACGAATTCTCTTGTCTTTTATCCGGCGGATAAATACTACCATATCCAATCTATTGTTGCAAAATTAGGGACAGACACCCTGCGGGAAGAGGGAGGGCATGCGGTTCCGGTGTCAGTCCCCATAAAAAACCGGCCCCGTTTTGGGACGGGGCTGGCTTGCAGATGAGGAGCAAAAGCCTAAAATAGGTTCTATGCGGCATTGCCCGTTTTGCGGCGAGGAGATAGAGATCGGACTTGAAACCTGCCCCAAGTGCGGCGAGGATTTGACCAGGCCGGCAAAACCCTCCGCCTCCAGAATTCCCCGGCTGTTCCATCCCTTCGCAGTTATGGGATACCTGGTTCTGGTGTCCCTGTTGATCGTTTTTTTGCAGCTCTGGCACAGCCGCGGAAAAACCCCCTCCCAGGAGTCTGCAACCGTTCAACCCAGTATGCAGCCACCAGGCGAAGATGCAGCCAGGCCGGATAACATAAATGAAGCGGACAGGAAGTATATGGAAATCTGGAGCTATGAGCAGGAAACCAAACCGCTCTTCGATTATCTGGTTGATACCGAAGCCCGGTTGAACGGGCCCGACGCGAATTCCGGTCCCGCGGAACTAAAAACCGCGCTGCAAAGGCTTGAGGAGTTCTCGAATCAAGCCAAGGGCTTTGTCTCGCCGGTCGGCCTGGGCACCTGCCAGGGCGCGGTCAAGCAGAGTATAGAAGATGCGAAAAACGCGGTCAACTCGCTTTTGCGCTATCAAAGCGCCAAGGATCCACAGTCAAAGACTTTGGCCGCAGGCGGCTTTAAAAGCTCGCGCGACCAGCGGCTCATTTGTCAGAGTCTTCTTGAGCTGGTGACCAAGCAGCTGGAACCAGGATTGAGCCACTCGAAGAGCGCTCTTCAGAAAGAAGCCCCTGAGTGGCGCCGGCTGCATATGCCAAGACCGGGCCAGCCTTCGCCCAGCCCCTCCAGCCCCGCGCCCGCGCCGGCCGCAACGCCCGCGCCAGAACCTTCAGGCACAGCCGCTCCCGAAGCCAAAGCTCCAGAGCCGGGGGTAAAGCAAGAGACCAAGCCAGCCCCATCCGGGACCGGCGAGGAAAATCCGCAGTCAGGCGCAACTGCGGTTCCAGGAGAAGGCGAGACTATTCAACCTTAAACCGTTCAGTAATCCAGCCGCTGGATGAGGTCGTCGGTGGCAGGGACTATTCCGCAGGGCGAGTACTCATTAGGAGCGGTTCCCGCGATAAAAGCTTCCATCACACTCTTTTCCGAGCAAGTGTTTGCGAGCAAGCCGGTGTTCTGGTCGATGCGCGCAAACTCGATGTTTTCCGGAACCGGAAAATCGATCACCGGTCTTTGGCTCAGAGCTGGCTTCATAAACGCGATCCAGATGGGAAGCGCCACTTTGGCTCCGGAGTTGGCCTCGCCCAGCGAGCGGTTGAAATCATCGTAGCCGACCCAGACCCCTGCGATCAGTTCCGGAGAGAACCCCACAAACCAGGCGTCCCTGAAGTCGTTGGTGGTGCCGGTCTTTCCCGCCAGGGGCCTGCCCAGCTCGGAAGCCGCGAAGCCTGTGCCCCGCTGGACCACGCCCTCCAGCATATAAGTCATAAGATACGCGATTTGGGGGCTGATCACCTGCGGCCCCTGGAGAACGAAATCCATTCCGGACACGCTCGGGATTTTTTTCTCGCGGAGCATCACCAGGTAGGCGTCCGGTCCCGGCTCGTTCACCTTGGCCGGATCAATCGGGTTGACCTCTTGCTGGACCGGTTTAAGTTTGTCGTTTTCTATGGTGTCGCCCGAGGCCAGGTCCATCTCCACAATTTCAGATTTCTTCTCAGCCTCGGTCTTGGTCGGGTGATGCCACTCCAGGAGGTTTCCCTCCCGGTCGTAAACCCGCCTTATCATATAAGGCTCAACCAGGTATCCGCCGGAGGCGTAAACATTATAAGCCCGGGTAAGCTCAAGCAGGGAAAGCGGACTGGTCCCCAGCGCCATTGACAGGTCTCTCTGAAAGGGACTTTTTATCTCCAGCTTGCGAGCGAAGTTCATTGCATAATCGACCCCGATGCGCTCGGCTATCTTCACCGAAATCGTGTTGATTGATCTCTCCAGCGCGGTCCTCATCGTCCGGGGACCCGAAAACCTGCCGCCGTAATTATCTGGCGTCCAGAACGAAGTGTCCCCGTCCTCGGTCTGATTCTCATAAATAACCGGAGCGTCAAAAATGATCGTGGCCGGCGTGTATCCCCTGGTCGGCTGCTCAAGCGCGGCCCCGTAAATTATGGGCTTGAAAGCCGAACCCGGCTGGCGCACCGATTGCAAAGGCCGGATGAGCTGGCTTTTCCCAAAATCATAGCCGCCGACCAGAGCCTTGATCTCGCCGCTCTTCACCGAGAACGCAATCAGCCCGGCTTCGGTCTCCGGGTCCTGCTCCAGACGGAATTTGTATTCGGTCCCGGTTTTGGATACCTTGCTTTCTATGACCGATGCCAGAATGACATCCCCCCGGTGGAACAGTCTGTCCATCGCCTTGGAGCCGTAGCCCACCGCCCACTTGAAATCATCCTGCTGCATCAGCCCCCGGCTCGCTCCCACCCCAAGAGCGATTTTCCCGGCCTTCTTGTCAACCTCAAGCACCACCGCCCGGTATCTGGTTCCCGGCTCAAGCGGCGCGGCCGGCGGAGCCTGAGCGAGAGGGTCTCCGCCGCTGGTGATGTTCAAGTAAGCCCACCGTTCCCGAAGCTGGACTTCCTCGGCCGCAAGATAATTATTAACCGCGGCATCCGTGATTTTCTCTTTGCTGACTTTGTCAATCGGGCCCCGGTATCCGTTCTTGCGGTCAATGCTTTCCGGGCCGGTAAGACCCAGGCGAACCGCATTCGCGGCTTGCTTTTGCATATCAAGCTGCATGCTCGTGAAAACTTTCAGCCCTTCCTTGTAAACCTTGTCATAACCATACCGGTTCACAAGATAGCGCCGAACCGACTCCACAAAATACGCGGTGTCATCCCAATAAGGATTGGACTTGAACTTGATCAGAACCGGCTCTTTCTCCGCAAGCTCAGCCTCCTGCTCGCTCAGCATCTTTTCCTCAACCATCCTCCGGAAAACCAGCCGTTGCCTCTGCTTGGCCTTGTCAAAATGCTTGACCGGGTCAAGTTGAGCCGGAGATTTCGGGATCGCAGCCAGAATCGCGGACTCCGCAAGCGTCAGCTGATCCACGCTTTTGCTGAAATATTTCTCAGCCGCAGCCTCCACCCCGTAGGCATTCTGGCCCAGGTAGATCTGGTTCAGATACAGCTCAAGAATCTCATCCTTCTTCAGAGAATTGTCGATGCGCCGAGCCAATATCATCTCCCTGAGCTTCCTCGAAACCAGCTTCTTCCGGGTCAGGAAAAAAGACCTCGCCAGCTGCATCGTGATCGTGCTCCCGCCTTCTTTGGCTTTCATCGCCATCACATCGTGAACCAACGCTCCGGCCAGCCGGTAAAAATCAAGGCCGCCGTGCTGGTAAAACCTCGCATCCTCCACCGCCAGGAAAGCATTGACCAGGTGGCGCGGAATTTTTTTCAAGGGCACCACCTTGCGGTACTCTTCCGCCAGCTCATAGACCATGGTGCCGTCATCAGTGTAAATTTCGGTGTTGATCATGGGCTTGTAGTCTTCGAGGGAGGAAAGCTGGGGAAGCCCGTGCGAGAAATAGAAATAAAGCCCGATCAAAAAACCAAGCCCGGAAAAAATAAAGGCTGCAAGCACAATGATAACCAGCCGCCAGCGGGCCGAAAAGGAATCCATAAATAATCTCCACCCCAGCCGGATTGCGCCCGAAAGCAATTCCCAGAAAATGCGAATGCGGTCCTTCATTTTCCCCAATTATAATCCGCCTTTTCCGCTTTTCAAATCAAGCCATAATGAGAAAAAACGAGTTCCCCCCAGGTTAGACATCTCCAGCCGTCTTCAGTTCATACCCCGCCAGCGGCTTCAGTCCCGATTCATTGAACTGTGCGAGCGAGCTTGGCTGCTTTTTTTCAAGTTTGGTCAAGGCCTATGGCCTTGCGCATACACGAATAGCGCGGAATTTCTTAACTCCTAAAAAGCAAAGCAAAAAGAATCGCCCGCGCTGAACACTTAATCATCATTCCGCGGCGCGGCAAAATAGCTTTTCACCGCAAAGACGCAAAGGGCGCAAAGAACTAAAAAAGTCTTTTCTAAACGAAATTCAAGTTTGGTCAAGGGCTATGCCCTTGCCGCAGAGGCGCAGAGGACGCAGAGAAGAACATTTTGATTGCATGATGATTTCATTGACATTTCTCGTTTCATCTCCTTAGCACCTCTGGGCACACGGATAGCGTGTGATTTTTCGAGCAGAAGTTTAGCAGGGATGAACAATTCTTGGTCTCCGCGTCAGAAAGCTAGCAAGGCTCTCTTACGCGGGCAGGACAAGTCCTGCACCAAAGTGTTCCCAATCGTGCTAAATGTAATTTCAAGCACGATGGTAACAGATTTGGTGAAGGGCTATGCCCTTCCAGATGTTGGCCGGAAAATCGCGATTTCCAGCCGTTTAGTCGCGCTGAAAAAAGCATGGCCGATGTTGTAGGGGCGAGGCTTGCCTCGCCCTGGGCAGGGCAAGCCCTGCCCCTACGGAAGACCCGGATTTTCGTTGGCCCACCGCGTCGTAACAATGCTATTTCAAAGAGCCCGTCACAAACCGATGTCATCCGATGTGCACAGTTGCAGTTGTGAGCACGCCGCCGATCTCTGATGATTCGTGGAGCGGACACTGTGGCGCAGACACTCCTGTCTGCGCACAACAGTATTCTGATCAGTGTGCGGCTAATCGACCTTGCCATTATTTCAGACAAGGGACTTCGTCCATCGCTCACTGGCGGATGATGCGCGCTTGCGCATACTCTCACAGCCTCTATATATAGGAAAAATTGGCCACGCGGGAAGCATATAATTCGGAGCGCAACCTGCGGTTTTAAAAGATAAATATCGACTTTTCCTCGAGCCTCACCTTGTTTCAGAGCGGCTAAACACTTTTTAGTTTCACCTTCATTTTCAGCCACTTGCCGATGCCGAAAAATCACCCCAAAACGACCCTATTTTTGTGACAAAAATTGTCACTGTGCGCCTGTCCTCCGTAGTCCCCCCGCGAGGCGAGGCGGGACGAAGGAGGAAGCGACTTTAGTCGCGATTCATTAGAGAAAAAGGTTTTTCACCGCGGAGACGCAGAGAACGCAGAGAAGAAAACCGAAAAAATATTTTTCAGAAATGATTTACCGCAAAGGGTTTTCACCGCAGAGACGCAGAGTTCGCAGAGAATCTGTCTGTGAGATATGAGATATGCAATTTGACATTCAGCGCGACGCGCTGACTCGTCCCTGTTTGGCGGGATTGAACGGAGATGGTAATGCAACTAATTTTTCGCACATTTGTTTCCACGATCTGGTTTTGGCTCAAGGAAATTTTTTCCCCCTCACAAGAATGGGGGGAAAAATTTCCGCCCCGACT
>Ga0315280_10001892_pt1 | contig 34983 bp, 30 predicted proteins | sample YL17G06_40_MG_FD_203697 | JGI IMG/M metagenome (GOLD analysis project Ga0315280, IMG submission 203697) | Sediment microbial communities from Yellowstone Lake, YNP, Wyoming, USA - YL17G06_40 | ecosystem: Environmental > Aquatic > Freshwater > Lake > Sediment | place: USA: Wyoming | collected...
GGGTCAGTTTTTCTATAGCTACAGGTCCTTCGTTTACAGGTTGATTTTGGGGGAGTCGGGTGCAGGATAATTGGAGAACAACCAAAACCACAACAATTAAAAAAAGTTTTGTTAGATTTAACATAATCCTTCCTTTCTTTTGCTGATAAAACAGCAGAATTTTTTATTTGTTATAGTTAAATGTTTATCTTTGAAAGAATTTCTACAATTTTGTTTGCTTAATTTACCCTCACTTTATTTTTATCAAAGAAAAAAATTTATGTCAAATCAAAAATGTGCGGGTACCAGGACTGCTTTCTGTTCACTGCTCACTGCTCACTAAATTTGACTCTTTTCTTGTTTATTGTTATTGTTCTGCCAAGCACATACTAAGGGTACTAGTTTATGAAATGCCCTAAATGTCATTTTGAAAATCCTTCTGAAACCTTTTATTGCGGCAAGTGCGGGACCCAGCTCCTCCCATCTAAAGAGATACCTTCTCGCACTGAAACTCTGGAAACCCCAACGGAAGAGCTCACCACAGGCTCCACCTTTGCCGGCCGCTACCAGGTAGTCACTGAACTGGGAAAAGGAGGGATGGGCAGAGTTTATCGGGTCATAGACAAAAAAACTAATGAGGAAATAGCCCTAAAGCTTATAAAACCGGAGATTGCTCGAGACAAAATGACGATTGAGCGATTTAGCAATGAGCTTAAAATGGCCCGGAAGATAGCCCACCGGAATGTCTGCAAGATGTATTACTTAGGGGAGGAAGGTGGCGCTCATTACATCACGATGGAGTATGTTCCTGGTGAAGATTTAAAGAGTATGATCAGGATGAGCGGGCAGTTGAGCGTTGGGACAGCGATCAAGGTAGCCAAGCAGGTGTGCGAGGGTTTAGAAGAGGCTCATCGGCTGGGCGTTATCCATAGAGATTTAAAGCCCAGCAATATCATGATTGATAAAGAGGGCAATGCCAAGATCATGGATTTTGGAATTGCTCGGTCCATCCATGCGAAGGGAATCACAGGTGCCGGAGTAATGATCGGGACGCCGGAGTATATGAGTCCAGAGCAGGTGGAAGGGAAGGAGGTCGACCGGCGGTCGGATATCTATTCGCTTGGAATTATCCTCTATGAGATGGTGACAGGAAGGGTGCCTTTTGAAGGGGATACTCCTCTAAGTATAGCTCTAAAGCACAAGACAGAATCGCCCCGAGATCCCAAAGAGCTCAATACTCAGATGCCTGCGGACCTCAGCCGAGTGATCCTGAGATGCATGGAAAAGGATAAGGAGAAGAGGTATCAGGAGGTCGAGGACCTCCTTTCAGATTTGACGAAGATCGAAAAAGGCCTACCCACTCCAGAGAGAGTTTTTCCTAAGAGAAAGACAATCACCTCAAAAGAGATAACGGTCAAATTTAGCTTGAAGAAGCTTTTCATCCCTGCTCTAACCTTTATTATTCTTTTATTCATTGTCGGATACTTTCTGTTCCGCGGTGGCCAAAAGTCTATTGATGTGAGAATCGGTCGGACTCAACAAATTACTCATAACCCCGGCTTAGAAATTGATCCGGCTCTCTCACCCGACGGAAAGATGATCGCCTATGCAGCGGGCCCCTCAGGTAGGATGTCCCTCTACATTCGACAGATAGCGGGAGGCCGTACAATTTCCCTCACTGAGGCTTTTCCCTATGATTGCCGTTGGCCGCAATGGTCTCCTGATGGAGCTCGGATCACATTTCAATCTCAAGGGTCGATCTATGTTATACCGGCTCTTGGCGGCATCCCCAAAAAATTGGTTGAGCCATCGCCAGGGCAAACGGTTCGGTGTGCTGCCTGGTCTCCAGACGGTAGGCAATTCGCCTATGACCTTGATAACAGCATTTGCGTCCGTTCATTGGATGGAGGCGAACCTAGAAAGATAACCGAAACGGGATATCCGCACCCGTATCCGTATTCTTTGTGTTGGTCACCGGACGGATCAAAAATTGCTTATGTGTCAGGAAATCCGGCTTTCTTATTTGGCTCACCTAACATTGGCAATATTGCACCCTGTTCGATTTGGGTGGTTTCGACAAAAGGCGGAAACCCCGTTCGGGTGACGGATGACAAATCTCTAAATGTCAGTCCAGTCTGGATGCCTGATGGGAGGCATCTTCTTTATGTTTCTAATGAAAAGGGAGGCCGGGATGTGTATCTCGTTTCCCTTGACTCTTCAGGGAAGCCTATAGGGTCTCCCTTGCGTCTGACAACCGGCCTCAATGCCCATACAATAAGCATTTCCTCAGCCGCTGACAAGTTAGCCTATTCTGAATTTACGCATACTGCGAATATCTGGTCAATTAGAATACCAAAAGGTGGGCCGATCTCAATCTCCGAAGCGCAGCCAGTGACCACTGGCAATCAGACCATAGAGTGCATTGGTACTTCTCGTGACGGCAAGTGGTTAGCCTATGACTCAAACTTAAATGGAAATCAGAACATTTACAAAATGCCGGTTGGCGGTGGAGAAGCTGAGCAGCTTACAATTGACCCCAGCGACGATTTTTACCCTGCTTGGTCGCCGGACGGGAAGGATATTGCTTTTTTTACTTGGAGAAAAGGAAACCGGGATCTTGCCTTGATGATGGCGGATGGAAGCAGGTTTCAGCAGTTAACAGACGATCGTGCCTCTGAATCGTATCCTGACTGGTCCCCGGACGGTATGCAACTTGTATTTCATTCTGAAAAAACCGGTCGCGGTGAGCTCTTTGTGATTTCCAGAAAAAATAAAGGCTCGAATTGGGGAGAGCACCGTCAGTTGACTTTCAATGGAGCCTACCAACCCTCCAAGTGGTCTCCTGATGGCAGGCTGATTGCTTATACCAGCCGCGAAGGCCTGCGGATTATTCCAGCGGAGGGGGGCGAACCGCGAACACTTGTCGAAAAAAAAGATCCTGCCATCCTACCTACTCCGTCATTTCCAGCGTGGTCGAGGGATAGTCGCACAATTTATTATATTGCCTATGATGCGGAGCAGCATGCGAGCTTCTGGTCCGTGCCGGTCTCTGGGGGGAAACCGAAGCTTTTAGTTCGGTTCGATGATCCCTCTAGGCAATGCAGCCGCTCCGAGTTCGCAACCGACGGGGAACACTTTTTCTTCACTTTGGCAAAATATGAAAGCGACGTGTGGATAGGAGAGCTCCTAATTGGTAAAAAACAATAGCACGAGAATATTACTAAAAATTCATCAACCTCTAGAAGAACGCAGAGCCTGGTATTCTTGAGCTTGAAGATACAAGGAAGCGGCTCACTGGATTGAAGAGACTCAGTTAAAGGAGAATGACAAATGGCGAAAACGCGCGGATTAAAATATGTACGAACCTCCCGTTGTCCTCACGGTTCTAATAGACAGATGTCGTTTAGCGGGATGACTCGCAGAAAATTCTTGCAAAGCGTGGGCGGCACGGCTCTTGTTGGAGCAACGCTTACAAAATTGACTTGGTCGACGCTGCCGGCCGTTGATCTTGAGGGCGAAACATCCTTAAATCGCCGGCCGCTCAAAGTAAAGCCGATTCTTGTCTACAGTATCCCGAAGCGTCAGCTCCAAACCAGCTGGCGGAGCTGGGGAGGAATCCAAACCCAACAAGACGCCAACCAGGAAGTTTCCCGGATCAAGAATGAACTCAGTAAGCTTCGTGCAGAAGCCGACTTTCCCGTTGAGTTTCTGCCTGTCGCCTGCGTCCAAGGCGTTGGCGACTTATCAGCCGGAAACGATCTGGCCTTAGGCGATGTATTTTTGGTTTACGCTGCCGGCGGCTGGATGGATGTCTTCAGCGCGCTGGCTAAGTTTGGCAAAGATATGATTTTTTTCTGCCGCCACAAGTCAGGCCCTGTTTATTTATGGTATGAGATTATCAGCCCCCGTTACCTGCGGCAGCATACGGATAAGCTGGCCGTGGAGGGGGCCGATGATAGCGACGTTGTGGTTGACAGCCAGGAGGAGATTCTCTGGCGGCTGCGGTCTTTGTGTGGTTTGCGGAATACAATAGGAACGCGGGTTTTGGCCGTCGGCGGTCCCTCAGCCTGGTCCCAGCCGGAAGGCGTCGTCCCCAAGCTGGTTGAGGAAAAGTTTAAGTTCGATATTCAGACAGTCTCCTATGATGAGCTGGGCAAGCTGATAAAACAGGCTCGGGCGGACCGGGCTGCCGTCGAGAGCGCCCGCCGCCGGGCCGAAACCTACCTGAAATCCCCCGGTTGCACACTCGAAACGGAACGTCAGTTCGTCGACAACGCTTTCCTGTTAGAGCAGATCTTCCGCCAGTTGATGAAAAAGGCCGACTGTCACTCCATAACAATCAATGACTGCATGAGCACGATCATGCCTATTGCCGAGACTTCGGCATGTTTGACCCTGAGCCTGTTGAACGATGCTGGATATTTGGGCTTCTGCGAGTCGGACTTTGTAGTGATCCCTTCCGGTGTCCTGCTGGCCAACATCTCAGGCAAGCCGGTCTTCCTCAACGACCCCACCTATCCCCATGACGGGGTGATTACCCTTGCCCACTGCACAGCCCCGAGAAAGATGGATGGAAAAAAGCTTGAACCGGCACGTATCCTGACCCATTTTGAGTCGGACTACGGAGCAGCGCCGAAGGTGGAAATGCCTAAAGGCCAAACAGTGACCAATATCGCGCCAGATTTTGCGTTCAATCGCTGGGTGGGCCTTCTGGGCGAGATCAAGGATGCTCCATTCATGGATATCTGCCGCTCGCAGATCGATATCAGCTTCCCCTGTGACAGTAAGACTCTGGCCGAGCGGATGCCTGGTTTCCACTGGATGACCGGCTATGGGGACTACTGCCGCGAGATCGGCTACGCCCTAAGACGGGTTGGAATCCAGTGGGAATACCTTGAGTCGTGAAGAGGAAATTCTTATTCTGTCCGAAAATATAACTAAATTATGCAGAAAATAAGGCTTCAATTCCCCCTATATCCCCCCTTTATTTAAAGGGGGGAGAGGGGGGAATCATTTACATCGTTTGTGAGTGTCAATAAGGTCATGGGAAATAGTGTTCCAGAAAATATTTTACAGCAGGTGTGGAAATTAAATCAGCTCTTTGAGATAATTGAAATCAAAGAAAGATGAAGTTTCGCATTCGGCAATTCCGCTGCATCATTTTGTGCCTTGCCCTATTTATCAGCCTTGTTCCTTTGAACTTGTCAAGTTTGATTGGCAGGTCTGCTACTGGATTAACTCCTAGCTTGCGCTTTGATAATCGAATCGCTTCCCGGTCTCTGGAGGATTTAAAAGGCTCAGGGCTCGGACAAGTCCGAGATTTTCTCTATATTCTTCAGGCCAATAAGGTGAATGTCAACCAGTTAGCAAATAACGAGTTTGATTTAATCGTGATGGACTATGCCAAACAAGGAGATGAGGCAAGTGAATATAAAGCAAGTGAAATTGCCAAGATTAAAAAGGGAGGCTCGAGCGGATGCCCTAAGATTGTCCTTGCTTATATGAGCATCGGCGAAGCCGAGAATTACAGGTTTTATTGGAAGCGTACCTGGCAACCTGAGTCCCCTTCGTGGCTGGGCCCGGAAAATCCTGAATGGGAAGGAAATTATAAAGTCCGCTACTGGATGTCCGGCTGGCAAAAAATTATCTTCGGCACAAAATCAGGCCCTAAAAAAAAGTTACCTCGACAGGATCATCGACCAGGGCTTCGATGGTGTCTATCTGGATATCATCGATGCCTATGAGTTTTGGTCGAGCCCGAAAGGCGGGAATGAGCGGACAAGGATCCAGGCCCGGACGGATATGTACAATTTTATCAGAAAAATCAGAAGTTATGCCCGCACGACAAGAGGAAAGAAGAGCTTTCTTGTCTTTCCTCAGAATGCTGCAGACATTATCCTTGATGACAATAACGGCCTGGATAGCTTGGGACGGAAATATCTTTCTGTCTGCAATGGCATTGGACAGGAGGATGTGTGGTACAAAGAGAAGAAGCCGCAGCCTAAGCAAGAATCCGAAAGGTTGACCAGAATTTTGGATATCTACAAGGAAAATGGTAAATTGATTTTATCTATAGACTATATCTGGGATGCCAAAAACTGGAATTCAGCGAGCAATAAAAATCGGTTCAATGATTATTACAGGAAAGCTTGTACCAAAGGTTATGTTCCCTATGCCGCAAATTCGACCAGAGATCTCGATGATTTGGTCATTGTCAAAAAGGGAAATGGGTTTAAATATGATCAGCCTGTGCTTAATTCTATGGAGACGTTCCCCAAGGTGACACCCTGTATTTCCAAGATTAAAAACTGAACTTGGCTAAGAGCAATAATTAGAAAAGGAGGCCAAAATATGGCACGAGTGCTTGTCTGTTATTATTCACGCACCGGGAATACTCAGAAAATGGCAGATAAAATTGCCAAGGTCATAAGAGAGAACGGGTTGGAAGTGGAGTTAAAGAAAGTTGAGAATACGGCCGTGAATGAACTTCGAATTTATGATGCGATTGTCATGGGTTCTCCAACCTACTACGGAACCATGGCCTGGCCGGTGAAGAAGTTTTTGGATGAAAGCGTCAAATTTCACGGGAAGCTCAAGGGAAAAATTGGGGGCGCCTTTTCTTCTTCGGCAAATGTGGGTGGCGGCAACGAGACGACCATCCTGGATATTTTGAATGCCTTTCTCATCCACGGAATGATTATCCAAGGTGACCCGGAAGGAGACCATTATGGTCCGGTGTCTATTGGCGCTCCGGATAAGAGGGCTTTGAGTTGTTGCGAGAGTTATGCCAAGACTGTAGCCTCTCTAATTAAAAAGTTATTTCCCTAGTTTTTTTAGATCATGCCCAGAAGCATCTTCTTTCCCTTAATGAGCTTAGTAAAAAAGATGCTTCTCTTCATTTCTTAATATTGCTCTTGGCTTTTTAGGGGCAATGTGGTAAATAATGAATTTCAAACATTGAAAGCTAAAAAATGATATCCATCTGAACAGAGAGGAGTGAAGGATGAAAAAAGTTGTCAAGAAACAGCTCAAAGAGGACGAATTCGTTTCGACCATCACCAAAATCGTCCGTTTTATCAATGAACAGAGAAGAGAGCTTATCATCCTTGCGAGTATCATCATTGTCGTCATCGCTGGGATTTTTGTCATTAGATATTTCCGGACCCAAGGTCTCAAAAAACAAAGCCAAGTGGTGAGCGAGATGCTGGAGCTGCGCGCAGGACTGGAAAAAAATCCTGGAAATGTGACTCAACTGGAGAAAATGGGGGGCGACCAGAAGTTCGCCCGGGTGGCCTATCTTCTTTTGGCTACCTACTGGATTGAGAATGGAAATTTGGACAAAGCCGAGGCTTCACTCACCAAGATAAAAACGAGACCCAAGGATCTTTATTATTATCAAGCCCAAGATTTGCTGGCCCAGGTCTACCTGCAGCGCAAAAATTATGATAAAGCCATCGAGATTTATAAGAAAATTGAAAAAGAAAAGCCCAGAGAATATTCGCTGGATGTCGTCCTTTTTAACCAGGCTGAGGCGCTTGAGAAAAAAGGAGACAGGGCAGGGGCCGTGGCAGTTTTTAAGAAAGTTCAGGAGGAATATCCCCAGACCTACTATGGCTATGATGCCTCGCTGCGGGCAAAGAAATTGGAGGGCGAAAAATAATTCCTTCTCTTGTAAATTCAAAAAAAAAATATATAATACGCTCTACTAAAATTGAGGAGGCAATTTATGGCTTACATGATTACAGAGGAATGCATCAATTGTGGCGCTTGTGAACCAGAGTGCCCAAACCAGGCTATCTCGGCTGGGGATGAACGCTATGTGATTAACCCCGAACGATGCACCGAATGCGTGGGACATTATGATGAGTCCCAGTGCGCAGCGGTCTGCCCCGTAGACTGTTGTGTTTCTGATCCCAATCACGAAGAGACAAAAGAAGAATTGAAATTCAAGTACGATAAACTTCAGGAAGAAGGATAAGATTCCTAGGATTGATCGTGTTTTTCGGTAGGAGTGAGAAATCACTCCTGTTTTTTTATACCTTCCATGGAAGAGGAAAAGAGAGAGTTTGCTTCTCCGCTGGAGAAACGCTACTCCTTTTTTGATAAGAAAAGGCTCTGGCTGAACATCCTTCTCTTTGTGATTACAAGCATTTCAGCTTTTATTGTCGGCATCAGCTGGAGCTTAAGCTACAAATACGCAGACCACCTCAACAACAATTCGGGAATTTCTTCTGTGTCTCAGATTATTAAAGACCCTCAGATCATCTCCTTGAGCATCATCTATGCGGCGGTTCTGCTCATTATCCTGCTGGGCCACGAATTGGGTCATTACCTGAGCTGTCGTTATTACCATGTCAGCGCCACACTTCCCTATTTTATCCCCGCTCCGACATTGATAGGCACGCTCGGTGCTTTCATCAAAATCAAATCACCCATCGCGCGCAAGAAAGAACTTTTTGATATCGGAGCCGCGGGCCCGCTCGCGGGATTCATCCTGGCTCTCCCGGCCCTTGTGTACGGCCTTGCTCATTCTAAAGTCATACCCTCCATTCCAAGGGAGGAGACTCTAATTTTCGGAGAGCCTCTTCTTTTGAAATTCATCGGCAGTTTGATTTTTAAGCACATCCCCGCTGGCTATGACATCATTCTCCACCCGGTGGCCTTTGCAGGATGGGTGGGAGTTCTGGTCACGGCGTTTAACCTATTTCCGATGGGCCAGCTTGATGGAGGGCATGTGTCTTATGCCATCCTCGGCTCCAAATCCAAAGTTATCGCTCGGATTTTCTTGGGCGCTCTCTTCATTATGGGTGTCTTTTTCTGGATTGGATGGTTTGTCTGGGCACTGCTCATCCTTCTGATAGGCTTAAAACATCCTCGAATTCCAGATGAGCAGACCCCCCTTTCTTTCTCCAGGAAAATTATAGGATTTTTTATCTTCGTGATTTTTGCCATTTCCTTTATTCCTGACCCGGTTAAAGGCTATAATTTGGTTGACCTTTTAAAGCAATTGAAATTTTGAGTTTTTCACAAAAGTTGTGGAAAAGTGCCCAAATTTAAAAGTAAATAATTGAAATTTCTTGAAGATAGGGCAATTTGCACAAAATTTAGTCACTCAGCGTAAATTGTTTAAAATAAAAAAATTACAAAAAAGATCAAATTGAAGGACGCGAATTAAGGATGAAAATGGGAAATCAATTCAAAGAAGCTGAGGAAGCCTTTAACAAGATTAAGAAAAAATTCCAAAAAGGAGAAATTTCTCAGCAGGAATTTATTGATCAGCTCAAGAGATTGAGAATAAAGGATTCAGAAGGCCGCTTTTGGATGATCGGCGTCAAGAGTGGCAGTTGGTATTATTTTGATGGGAAAGACTGGGTGGGGTCCAAGCCACCTTCCTTCCAGGAGAAAAAAGCCATCTGTATTTATTGCGGCTTTGAAAATCCTCTTGAAGCTGAGGCCTGTGCCCGCTGTGGGGAAAATCTCACCGAGAAAGAGATCTTCTGCCCGAGATGTGGCTATAGGTTTGATGAACCCTCCCAGGCTTGTCCCCGCTGCGGCAGAGAACCAGCCGAGTTGGACATCAAAAAAAACAAATCGCTTGAGATTGAGAATTTTGAAGAAAAGGCAGGAGCCAACTTTGTTTTTCGCTCGCTCAGCCCAACCTCCTTTCTTGTTTTTTGGGGAATTCTGGGACTTTTTATCGGCATTATTCTGGGAGCTTTTACCGGTGCAACGCGTACCTTCCCGGGATTTGTTCAGAGGCTGCCTGATTTTTTTATAGAAATGCAGGGAAAATTAATCGGGAGCCTCATCTTTGGCGCTTTAGGGGGAATGTTCGGATTTCTATTCTTTGCTCTACTCGGGTTATTAGTGGCCATTTTTATCAACTTGATTTCCTCTTTTGCCGGAGGAGTAAAAATTCGCCTTGACCAAACCCGGAAATGAAGATTTATTGCCCTTTGAGTTTTGCCAGGGCAAATGCAATCTGCCCCAAAGAGATGGATTCATCGTTTGGGGAATAGAGAACCGGCCGGATCACATTAAACCCTTTTTGTTCCAGAAGGTCAGAAGCTTTGGATAATAATTTTTTATTCAGAAAAACACCTCCGGCTAAGACCACAGCGTCAATTCTCCGCTCTTTTCTCGCTTTTTCTGCCACTTGAACAATTACTTGAGCCAGAGTGTTGTGGAACTTGGCCGAGATGCGGGCCAGAGGGATTTTTTGCTCTAAATCTTTCAAGATGCCCTTGATGGTGGGAGAAAAAGAAATCTGCCAGGGGAAGTCTTTTTGTAAAAAGGAGAAGTCATAGGCTTTGTCTGTTTTTACGGTGGCCAGAGCTTCAAGCCTCATGGGCGCTTCGGCTTCGAATTCCACCTCTTGGGGGGAAATCCCAACAAGAAAAGACACTGCATCAAAAAGGCGGCCACAGCTAGAGGTCAGAGGAGTGTTGACTTTTTCGCGGATCATCTGCAGCAGACCTTTGATTTTTTTATCGCTTATTTTTTCGAGGGCTTTCACTTCAGGCATTTTCGAGCCGAAAGTCTCCCTGAGGTAGATGACAGCCATTCGCCAGGGCTGCTTGGCAGCTAAATCACCTCCGGGAAGGGGAACGTATTTAAAATGAGCCAGTCGCTCGAAGGAAGAATAATCGGCGAGGAGAAACTCCCCACCCCAAGCCTGACCATCTTCTCCATGGCCGTATCCATCCAGAGCCACACCCAGGACTTTTTTGGGAGAAAAGATTTTGTGCTCGAGGAGAGGCGCCAGAATATGGGCAAAATGGTGTTGGACTTGAAGATGAGGGATGCCTAATTTTTGAGCAAATCGTGTCGTATGAAAATGAGGATGAAGATCAGAGACAACCATCTCAGGCTTCACAGCAAAAAGATGGCTGAGATGGGCCAGTGTCTCCTCAAAGTATTTATAGTTCTGGTATTCATCCATATCTCCTAGGAACTGACTTGTGACCACATATCCGTTTTTATAGAGAGAGAGGGTAACCTTAAGCTCGCCTCCTAGAGCTAAAACATGTTGAGGGGATTCAAGCTCCTTGGGGACCTGTTGGGGATAAGGGACATAGCCTCTGGCGCGTCTTAGAAAAAGCGGTTTATTGCTGACAACTTTGAGCACAGAATCATCAGCTCTCATCTGGATCGGCCGGTTGTGAGTCAGGATGTAATCACAGAGAAGCTCGATTCCTTCGGACTCGTCCTTGATGATCGGAGCCTCTTTTTTGTTGGAACTTGTGGCGACAACGAGAGGCAGATGGTCAAGGAGAAGATAATGGAGGGGAGTGTAGGGAAGCATGAAACCCATCTCCTCCAGATGGGGAGCAATCCCTGGGATGTCCTTTTTTTTCTGAAGAAGGACGATGGGGCGCCTGGCTGAAAGAAGCTCATTTCTCTCTTCAGGATTGAGAAAGGCATATTTTTCAACGGCGGCGAGGCTAGCGGCCAGGAGGGCGAAAGGCTTGGTTTTCCGCTCTTTTATTTTTCTCAGGCGGCTCACTGCGCTTGGATTCAGAGCATCACAGACAAGATGAAAACCCCCAAGCCCTTTGATGGCAACAATCTTGCCTTGGCCAAGGAGTAAAGCCGCAGTTTCAATTCTTCCCTGGACTCTTTTACCAGTTTTCGCGTCAATCAGTGTCAGCTGTGGCCCGCAGACTGGGCAGGCGATGGGCTGGGCATGATAGCGCCGGTCAAGGGGATTGGCGTATTCCGCCGCGCACAACTGGCACATTTTGAAGTCTTCCATGGTGGTCTGCTTCCGATCATAGGGGAGAGATTTGACAATGGTGTAGCGAGGCCCGCAATCCGTACAGTTGGTAAAAGGATAATGAAACCTTCTTTCCTGAGGATTTCTTATTTCCTGGAGACAGCTTTTGCAGACTGAAATGTCCGGGGATATAAAAACAAAGCTTTCGCTCGGCTCAGACTTTTCGATTTTGAATAGGGGAAGGTCCTGGAAAGGAACTGGTTCAATTTTTATCTCTTCAATCTGGGCTAGCGGAGGTTTTTCGTCCTGGAGAGCTTTGAGAAAATCCTTGAAATTGGTCTCTCCTTCTTTTTCGAGATGAATTTCCACACCAAAGCCCAAATTTTTTACCCAGCCTTTGCACTTAAATTGATGAGCCAACCGGTAGATAAAAGGCCGGAACCCTACTCCCTGAACGACACCGAAAACGACAACTCTGAGTGCTCGTCCTTTTTTATCTTTTTTTCTCACTTTCTAAGTCAAAATCCTTTTTTCTTATAATGAGCAATTAAATTATTGTTGCGGTCGGATTTATCCGACCACCCTCTCCCTCCCCCTTCAATGGGGAAAGGAGGGTGGAGGTGCGATGAATCGCACCGCTACATTATAAAGCATCTTTATCGCGAGGCATTTTTCTATCTTGATTTATTAAGATGGGGGCTGTCTTTACGGAGGCTGTACACACAGCCACAGTAATTCTGCCGGTAGAGCTGGTGGCGCTTGCTCAGTTCAACGCTTTTTCTAAACCCATCCTTCTTTTTGAAGTCGGCTTCCAAAAATTGAATATTATATTTCTGAGCAAAGAGCTGACCAAGTTTGTTTATAACATCTGCCTTTTTCCAGGGACTGAGGCTCATGATCGTGGTAAACATCTCAAATCCCAGCTCAGAAGCTTTCTGGGCTGTTCGCTTGAGCCTCAGGGCATAGCAAACGTTACATCTTTTGCCTTTTTCCGGCTCATCCTTGAATTTTTCTGTAAGCTCAAACCATCGCTTTCCGTCGTAGACATCTTCAAGCAACCTGAAGTTGAGGATTTGGGCAACTTTTCTCGCCTCTTCCAGCCTTAATGCATATTCTTCAGGAGGATGAATGTTGGGGTTGTAGAAATATCCTGTGACCTCATATGTCTTCTGAAGGAGATCGATCACATAGAGAGCATCAGGGGCGCAGCAGATATGTACCAATATTTTGAGTTTGGTGGTCATCCTCACCGCTGAAGGTTTTCAAGCTGGGCGATGAGATCCAAAATAGTCTTGTTACTTCTATCGATTTGGATGTAAAGGCCGACGAGCTCGGGATGATTGACGCGCAATTCGTCAAAGATGTGACCTAAATTTTCAAAAAGAGGCTCCATGAGATGTTCAATTTCTCTAATTTTATCTTGAACTTTTTCCTTCTTCTTTTCCCATTCCCGGATTTCTCTTTCGAATTCTCGAGTTTGCTCTCTCACGATCTCTTCGATTCCTTTGATTTTATTGTCGGCCTCACCAATGGCTTTTTGAACCTCCTCTTTCTCTTTTCCGAGCGCTTCTTTTTCTCTTTTCAATTCCGGAAATTTCTGTTGGAGCTCTTTTCTTTGGGCCGAGAGATGGACGACTTTTTCCTTGAGTTCCTCTTTTTTCGATATTTTTCCGTTATTTTGAAACTTTGAGTTTTTCTCAATTCTCTGGATTTCTTTTTCTGTCCCGTCGAGATTCCTTCTGATATCGGCCATATTATTTTCTATCTGATGTAGCTCTTTCTCCCGGAGATTTTCTTTTTCAATGATATCCACTAATTTTTGGTCAAAGGGTTTTTTAAAAGCTTGTTGTTCTTGAAGTTGAGAAAGATGCTGTTGCTTGAATTCCACTAGCTGCTTGTTCAAGGCCATAATTTTAGAAAAAACTTCTTCCCATTCCTTCTGATGTTCATTTCTCCTCTTTTCTAGTTCATGGAGTTCCGCATAAATATTTTCAGCTTTCTCGACCTTAATGTCCTCGCTCCAGGCTTTTCTCCCCAAGTCTCTAATCACTTCTATTTTTCTTAGCTTCTCTTTCTTGAGTTTAACTTGAATCCTGAGCTGCATAAATTTTCTCTTTCCAGCGCTTAAAAAGGAATTCAACCGTCGTCTGAGGTCTTTATCGCGGAGAAAAATAAAGGTTATTAAGAGCAAGATGACGCAGAGCAGGAGCCAGAAAATCCAGTAGGGCAGACCTTCCCGCGGGGCCGTTTCCTGGATGGAGTTCAGAGGTCCATCAAGAATTGCCATTTTTTGTTTAGTTTATTTTAATCTTCTTATCCGTTTCTGGAGATTTTGTCAATCTTTTGTTTCTCGCCTGACTTTTGGTACTGATGAAAAATTTCGGACTATTTCCTTTTGCGAAGTGTCTTTAGATTTGAGATGCTGGCAAGAATAATCAATCAGGTAGAGCATGGCCGGCAGGTTTTCGTTGAAAATCGATTGAATGTCTTCCTCAGCATTGAAAAAGCCGCCATGAATCATGTCCACAGGAGGGAGTTCAATGGTAAAAGAAGGAATCGATGAGGTTTCAAATGTCCAATCTGTCGCGTCTCCGTTAGTAATGTAGAGAAGAGTTCCGGCCCGGCCATATTCATATTTCCGGCCATTGACGGCCTGGATGAGTTCGGACATCCGCGCGGCGATTTCGCGGAGTTCTTTGTCTTTTGTTGTAGGTTCAAGGCTATAGCCCCAGGGATACATGATGGTCTGAGAGAAGCTGTGGTAGCTAATCATAGCTTGGAAGTTTTTCTGGAAAAACAAATTCCGGATCGCCTTGGTTTCTGGTTCTGAAAAAGGAGCTTGTCCTCGATAAATTTCCAGGCCGGGATCAGGGCTTGAGCCTATGTTATCATACCCCCACTTGGCGCTGTAGTTGCGGTTGATGTCCACTCCATAACTTCCGTCTGAATTAGCCCGCCTGTTTTTCCGCCAGAAGCGGTAGACTTGGATGGAATACTCCAGTCCGTCAGGGTTGACAAGGGGAACGACCCAGATCTCACTCCGGTCCACAAGGCTTTTGACCTGAGAGTTTTTTTCGTAATTCTCCACCAAGTACTTCGCCAGGAGGAAAGGAATTTCGACGGTGATCCATTCCCGAGCGTGGTGGCAGCCCATAAAGAGAACTTCAGCTTCTTCTTCATCCAGGCTGACGTTATCACTTATCTTGAGGGCGTAGATGTGTCTTTTTTCAAGGCTATCACCGATATCGTAAAGCCGTGCAATTTGGGGATATGCCTTCTCGAGGGCTTTGAGCTCTACTTCGAGTTCCTGGTAGGAATGGTATTCTCCGTTGATCCCGCCCCCGGTTGATAGCACTCTCTGGTTGAACGGATAGAATTTTGCAGTTTCAAGGCGAAAAGGGATGTTCTGTTTTTGGAGTTGAATAAAATCATTTACTCGGGCGACAATATAAATCCTGCCGTTCCATTCCAGCAACAGGTCAAGATCGAGCCCCTTCAGTTTCGTCACGATTTCTTGTTTCTTTTCAACACTGATAATATCTGGGTTTTCCAGGCCTTGAGGTTTCGCCGGAAGAGCGGCGCAGAGAAAAATGATAAAGAGCAAAATAGATTTTATTTTTTTCATAGAATCCTTGTCTTCGGCATCTTGTTTTATGCTCTAGAGCTCGAAGCTGAGAGAAAGAGCGAACTTCTTTCCCGAAAGGGAATTTCCTGATCCTTTCTCGGAACCGATGAGCATCCCCCCGTCCAGCTTGAATTTATTCCAATGAATGCCTATGCCTGCGGTGAAATAGAGATAGGAGGAATTGGGATCCTTCATCGGCTGCGGGTCATGGATAACGCCCACCCTTAAGGGAATTGTGAAATTCTGCTTGAAGAGTTTATTCCCAAGCAGGTACTCTGCTCCTGTCCCGATTTTGATGATGCTTTTGAAATTTCGCTCTTTATTTTCTCCAAAATATTTGACACTGTATCGGGACCAGTTCGCATAGGTCAGGTCCGAGGCCAGCCCTAGCTCGGGGTTTATTTTATAGCTTACTCCCAGTCCTATCACTAGGGGCAATTTGTATTCGTCATCAGAAGTGGCCTCGATTCTGATATCGGTGTTTCCGGCTGGCGCCAGCAATTGCAGAAAACTTTTGCTCTGAGATTTCTTGATATAGGGAGTGCGGAAGATGGCAGCCAGACTGAGCCTTTCTGTGAATTCTATAAAAAAGCCGCCATTGACAAGGATGCCCTGAAATTCCTGGGATTTTTTATCCGTGAGCGTGTAACCTTCGGCAACCCATTCTTCAATAGTTTCCCTTTTAAGGTTGCCAAAGATGTAATTGAAGCCAAGACCCAAGGAGGCGTGAGGGAAGAGTTTTCGGGCTAAACAAAATTGAATGTTTTTGAGATTGCCGCTCTGGTCAAAATTGAGATGATAATAAAGTCTTCCCTGATAAGAGTATTGATAGTCCACGGGAGGACGGTCATAGACTTCAACCAAAGCCATATTCAATCCGAAAGCCCAGTCTCCAAAGTGAAGGGAAATCCCTCCAAAATCCAAGCAATAGTAATTGAGCCAAATGTTTTGATTGCTTGAAGCGACTCCTGTATTGACCAAGGAATATTTGAAGAAGGAGGCTGAATGATAGGAACCATTCAGTGTAAAGGTGATTTTGGGAAGAAACGCGAGGAGTGCCGGGTTAGAGAGCGCAGCTGAGGGATTGGAAACGCACGAGAAGGTTGTCTCGCCCCGGCCGAGGGCAGGCGCAGCCACCGCAAAAAAGCTGTTCCAGGTTCGGAAGGGCGCCTCATCTTCGTACTGGCCCAAAACAAGTTGGCACCAAGAGGCGGAAGGAGCGATCAAAAGGAACAAAATGAGCAATGAAAATATAGGGAAAATCAGATTTTTTTTCATTTAATTAATTTTACCCATCTTCTTCTTTATTTGCAAATTGCAAGCAACTGTGTTATAGAATAAGCTTTTTTGGAGACGTTATGGAGAAGGGTGCTAAAAGAAGAATCAAGATTATCGGGTCAGGATTTTATGTCCCCGACAAGATATTGACCAATGCCGATCTGGAAAAGATGGTCGATACCTCTGATGAATGGATCCTAACCCGAACCGGAATCAAAGAAAGAAGAATTGCCTCGGAAAGCCAGGCTACTTCAGATTTGGCGATTGAAGCGAGCCGGCGGGCATTGAAGAATGCGCATCTTGAAGTCAAAGACATAGATTTAATCATCGTGGCGACGTCCACTCCAGATACATTGTTTCCTTCAACGGCCTGCTGGGTCCAGGAGGGACTCAGAGCTGATCATGTGCCTGCCTTTGATATCTCGGCGGGATGCACAGGATTTCTTTACGGGATGATTCTGGCCGAAAGCCTTATCTTAAGCGGTACAGCCAAGCGAATTCTGCTGGTGGGCGGAGAGCTTCTCACCAAGATCACAAACTGGGAAGACCGCAACACCTGCGTTCTTTTTGGAGACGCCGCTGGCGCGGTGGTGCTTGCCGAGAGCGACGATGAATCAGGGATGCTTTCCTCCTACTGGAAAGCAGACGGAAATCTGGGGAACCTTCTTTCCATGCCTGCAGGGGGTTCGAGGATGCCCGCCAGCGTCCAGACTGTGATTGGAAAGCTTCATTTTCTCCAGATGAAAGGGAACGAAGTTTTTAAACACGCCGTGAAAAGGATGGGGGAGGCGGCTTTGGAAGCTTTGAAGAAGGCTGGGTTGAAAAAGGAAGATATTGATTGTCTGATTCCCCACCAAGCCAACGTCAGAATCATCGAAGCCACAGGCGAAAGGCTCCAGGTCCCGCGAGAAAAGGTCTATTCGAACATCCACAAGTATGGGAATGTTTCGGTGGCTTCCATTCCTATCAGCCTCCGTGAACTCAGCCAGGAGGGCAAGCTCAAAAAAGGGAGTATTGTCCTCATGGATGCTTTTGGAGCTGGCTTCACCTGGGCTGCGGTGGTCTACCGCTGGTAATCTTTTATTTTTCCCTTGACAACTTTTGAAAATACTGAATCAGGGATTCTTTTCTCATCAAACCGACGTGTTTGTGCCTGATTTTGCCTTGTTTGTCGATGATGATCGTTGTCGGGATGTACTGTCCCGGTTCGTAATCTCCCACAATTTTTTCAGTGGCAAAAGCAACGGAATAGTTCATTTCATATTTTTCGACGAAGGCTAGGAGGTCTTCCTCATTCATCTCGTCCACAGAAAGGCCGATGATTTCCATGCCTTTGTTTTTGTACTCCTTATAGACCTCGACAAAGTCGGCGATTTCAGCCCGACACGGAGGGCACCAAGTGGCCCAGAAATTTAAGAAAAGGACTTTGCCTCTATAAGCCGAGAGAGAAATTCTGTTTCCCTTTAAATCTAGGAGACTGAAATCAGGAGCTTGAGCGGTCTCGTTTTGAGCGAAATCATTTTTTTCTGCTTGAGCGCAGGTCACAAGGACCAGAGACAGAAAGGCGAACAACGCTAACAGTCTTTTCATGGACTTCTCCTTTAGATTCAAATCCTATTAAGAAGATAGAAATTATAGATTATATAAAGCTTTTTTGCAATTCCAGAGAATAAAAACGCTTGCCTCTTTTTTCCCGTGATGATTGAATAAGGATTTTGAAAAGGGCTTGGCTCCAGGCTCCATCTATCTTATTTTGGGGACAAAAAATCAATTTGTCCCCAAAATCAGTTGCGGCAAGCCATCCTTGGAGCCTTGGCCCGAAGGAGGCCTTCGGCTACCCTTGTAAGACGGGCTCTCAGGCTGATCTCCGCGCGATGGTCGCTGCAGCCCTTTTTAAAGTCCCTTTATCATGGAAGATGCTTCCAACAAAAGCGAAAAAAGCGGGAAAGATAATTAAGATCTGTTCCACGCTTTTCTTGCTCGTCTCGCCTTTCTCGCTCTTATGGGTTCACCGGGAAGAGCAAAAAGGGATTAGATTGCCTCGCATAATTTCAAAAGTCTCTCCCACCTCTTGTCCACTTCTTCTTGGATGAATTGAATCTCCTTTTCCGTGAGGTGACGGAATCGCCCTTGAAGTCTTAGATAATCCGTAACCGGTTTTTTTTCTCTGAGTTTGATATTCAAAGTATATTTCTCGCCATTCTCGATTTCGTACAAAGGAAAGATGGCGTTCTGAACGACCATCCGTGAGAGCTTCACAGTATTCTCTGGCCTGCTTTTCCAGCCTGTAGGACAGGGTGCATAGATGTGGAGAAATCGAGTGCCGTTGATGTCTTTGGCTTTTTTCACTTTTTTGTATAAATCCTCAGGATAGCCCACACTAGCAGTAGCGATATAAGGAATTCGATGTGCAGCCATGATGGCGTCGATGTCTTTTTTGGGCCTGTTCTTGAAATGTTTCACCGGAGTCGTGGTTGTCCAGGAACCGTAGGGCGTGGCTGAGCTTCTCTGGATTCCCGTGTTCATATAGGCTTCATTGTCGTAACAGATGTAGAGGATGTCCTCATTGCGCTCAGCCGCTCCTGAGAGAGCCTGAATTCCAATGTCAAAAGTGCCCCCATCGCCAGCCCAAGCCACGACAGTTGTCTCTTGGTCGCCAACCATTTCGAGGCCGGCCTTAACTCCCGAGGCAGAAGAGGCAGCCGTTTCAAAAGCGCAGTGAAAAATAGGGACATCGAGCGCTGAGTAGGGGAAAGGCCCGTCGATGACCGACCAACAGCAGGCAGGGATGCAGAGAGCCGTCCTCTTGCCCAGGGCTTTGAGAGCATATCTCATGGCTAGGGTTGCTCCACAACCCTGACAAGCGAGATGGCCAGAGCCCATCAGTTCTTCTTCAGGGAGAGTCAATTTCATCGTTTTTTCTTTTTTCATCTTTTGACTCCTATCCAGACGATCTCTTCTTCCGGCTTTGTTTTGGAAAGTGCATGGAAGGCAATTTCTTTAAAAGTGGAGGGCGTAACGTCTCTTCCTCCCAGGCCAGTGATGTATCCGAAAAGGGGAGGCTCATGGTCTTGGCCATAAAGGGCGGACTTGACTTCCTGGTAGAAAATTCCATGATGACCGTAGGAGATATTGCGGTCCACAACAGCCACTTTCTTGGCGTTCTTAAGAACTTCTCTGACTTGTTCAAAAGGGAAAGGCCTGAAAACTTTGACTCTTAAATTTCCCGCCTGAATGCCTTCTTGGCGGAGTTTATCGACTGCAACGCGGGCCGTAAATCCCATAGTCCCTGAAGTTACATAGATCAATTCGGCATCCCCACATTGGTAATCTTCGACCAATCCCAGAGCGCGGCCGAACATTTTTTCATATTCTTTTCCTGTCTCTTCGACCAGGGCTGGAACTTTTTCCATGTCTTTTTGCAGTTTGTAGCGCAGCTCAAAGTAATGCTCCGGCGAAGTCAACCCTCCGAAAGCACGGGGCTCATCGGGTGTAAGGCGGATTTTAGGCTTAAAGGCAGGCAAATATTTATCCACTTCTTCCTGGTCCGGGATATCCACGACTTCATAAGTATGAGAGAGGGTAAAAGCATCCAGGACGACCATACTGGGGATCATGATTTTTTCGGAGACTTTAAAAGCCTGAATCGCTGTATCCAGGACTTCCTGGTTGCTGGCGCAGTAGAACTGGATCCAGCCCGTATCTCTTTGGGAGAGGCTATCGTTCTGGTCAGTCCAGATGCTCCAGCCAGGCGCCATAGATCGATTGATGTTTCCCATGACCACTGGAAGCCTTCCGCCTGAAGCCCAGTGCAGAAGCTCGTGCATCAAAGTCAATCCTTGCGAGGAAGTCGCTGTAAATGTCCGTGCTCCGGCGAGCGAAGCGCCGATGCAGGCGGCCATGGCGGAATGCTCGGATTCGACCTTAATGAATTTGGCATCCAAAACTTTGCTAGCGCACATTTCAGAAAGTAGTTCCACCACCTGTGTTTGAGGAGTGATGGGATAGGCGGCGATAACTTGAGACCTGGAGAGCATGGCTCCGTAGGAGAGAGCATGATTTCCCATGATGACTTTTTTCATTTCACTTCCTCCACCATGGCGATGCATTTGGCCGGGCATTCTTCGGCGCAGATGCCGCAGCCTTTGCAATAATCGTAATCGATGATGGGCCATTCATTTTCGATGGAGATGGACACATCAGGACAGAACTTCCAGCAAATGCCGCATTGGATGCATTTCTGGAGGTCAATTTCAGGACGGATATTTCTCCAGGCGCCGGTTTTATTGAACCACATAGACCCTAGAGACATGGGCATCAGCGGCACTTCTTTTTCTGATCTTAAAATGATTTTTTTGGCTTCCTTTTTTTTGTTCATCTCTTCCTCGCACTCCTTAGGCTTTTTCATAGGTTTCCTTGGCTGCAGCCACATTATCTTCGGGTTTGATAGGGATTCTTTCTCGGATGGCAGCTACTAAAGATTCAATTTTGGTCAGGTTCAATATCTTGACCACTGCACCCACGATGGCTGTGTTGACGATCGGAGCCGCCATGGTTCCCAGCTTGTGCTTGACGGCGATTTCTGTGGCATTGATCGTGGCGACTCTATATTTTTGGGGGAATTTCAGCTCTTCCGGTTTCCTATCGCTATTGACAATGATCCAACCGCCCTCTTTCAGCCCTTCGGTGACGTCGATGGCTTCGATGAGAGTTGGGTCAACAACAACGACATGGTCAGGAGTGTAGATCCGGCTTTTGTCATAGATGGGCTTATTATCAATCCGGATAAAGGCAAAAACAGGTGCCCCCCTTCTTTCAACTCCAAACTCAGGATAGGCTTGGACATAATTTTCTTCTTTGGCGAGAGCAACTGCCAGGACTTCGGAGGCGACGACAGTTCCCTGGCCGCCTCTTCCATGAAAGCGAATCTCAACCATTTCTGTCTCCTTATTTTTTCTTAAATTTCAGTGGGGCTTTTTCGCAAACTTTACAATTCAAAGCTCATGACTCGGTGTGAATGGCATTGAATGTTGACAGCAGCTGGCATGGACGCAATGTGGCAAGGAAAGGATTCGACATGAACGGCCAGGGCTGTGATTCTCCCTCCCATCCCCTGAGGCCCTATTCCCAAGTTGTTAATTTTTTCGAGCAACCTTCTTTCCATATCCGCATAGAAAGGATCTGGATTGTGAGACCCCAGAGGTTTCCGGAGAAGCGCCTTCTTGGCTAAAAGAGCTGAGAATTCGAAGGTTCCACCAACTCCAACTCCGACCACAATCGGAGGGCAGGGGTTGGAGCTGCCTTTGTCCGCAGTTTCCACGACAAAGTCTTCGATCCCTTCTAAGCCTGCCGCAGGAGCGAACATGCGGACCGCGCTCATGTTTTCTGCGCCGCCGCCTTTAGCGATAAAAGTGACTTTAAAAGCATCGCCGGGGACAAGCTCCCAGTGGATGAAGGCGGGAGTGTTATCGCCCGTGTTCTTTCTCCGAACAGGGTCTTCGACTACAGATTTTCTAAGATATCCTTCACCATATCCTTCTCGGGTGCCCGCGGTAATCGCATCCTTAAGGCTTTTGAGTCCGCCGTTTTTCTTGAGCTTGACATCTTCTCCAAGTTCGACAAAAAACACAGCGAGACCTGTATCCTGGCAGAGTCCTAATTTTTCGTCTCTGGCAATCTGCGCATTCTCGAGGATTTGTTTAAATACTTCTTTTCCTGCGGGTGATTCTTCCTTTTTCTCCATTTCTTTGATGACTTTGAGAACATCATCTTGGAGTTCAAAATTGGCTTGCTGGACTAGGTCTTTTATCTTGTCCCTGACCTCGGCTAAGCTTATGGTTTTCATGTAGTGCCTCCCTTCTTAATAAAATAAAAGAAAAAATACATAAAATAAGTTCCTAGTTTAGGATTCTCAGAATAAGGTGTCAAGTCAAGAGTCGCTTTTGAAAGCATTTTTAATTCTGTGATGGTCGCTGCAGCCCTTTTCAAAGCCCCTTTATCACGGAATTAGAGATGTTCTCGTAGTTATTTGCCCGTTGTTTTAACGGTGTGGGACCAGTAGAGTTTTTGGAGCATCAGAGCATCTTGTTCCAGGTTTGGGCTTTCGCAAATCACCATCCCTTCCGCATCGAAATCCTTGAGCGCTCGAATCAAGTCCTCATAATGAAGATCAGAATCCCTCAAGTTGAGGTGCTTCATCTCTCCTTTTTTGTTGTATTCAACTCCCGAGATATGGATGTGGAGGTTCTTGAGGGCGCTTTGGCCCAGCTTTTTCTGGACTTTGCTCAAAATCCGCTGAAACTGGACATAGGAATTGGCTTTTCCCTTCCGGGCCAGAATATGGGAGAAATCAAGGCAGGGAAGGAGACCTTCTAGTTCGCGGCAAAGAAACAGGACTTCATCCAGAGATCCGAACTGAGAGAGCTTTCCCATGGTTTCGATTCTGAGACTAACAGGATTTTTTTGGGATTTTAGGATGGAGAGAATTTCTTCCATTTCTGTTTTTATTGTTTTATAGGCCTTCTCAGGAGTGTCTTTTCCGTAATAGCCCGCGTGAAAGACAACGCATTTAGCCCCGCACAATTCTGCCTGCCTGGCTGAACTCAAGAGCCGTTCCCGGCTTAAAAGCCTTTTTCCTTGTTCTGAGGCATTCAGGTTGATGAAGTAAGGGGCATGAGCACTCAGCCCGATATTGAGCGCTGCGGCTTTTTTTTTAATTTTTTCTGCTGTTTCTGCACCCATCCTAACCCCCTGGACAAACTCAACTTCCAGGCAATCAAGCTTGAGAACAGCGATGCGTTCGATGGCTGCTAGAGTGGAAGGAATAGGAGTGGATTTGGGGATTCCGGCAGTGCCAAACAGGAGCTTTTTAATAACAGGAGACATCGGCTTTTCCATGGGAATTTAAAAATTCGCTGACAATGCGCATCGCGCAGAACTCCCCACACATAGAACAGGCCTCTGTTTTTGTCTTTCTTTTTTTTCTAATTTCTTCAAATTTATGGGGATCGAGGACGAGTTTTTTCTGTCCAGCCCAATCTAATTTTTTTCGGGCAACGGATATTTTTAAATCTCTTTCCAGCGCGCCTTTGACACCTTTGACGATATCGGCAGCATGGGCGGCAATCTTGGAAGCAATAAGGCCTTCCCTGACATCGTCCACAGAAGGGAGCCCCAGGTGTTCAGAGGGTGTGACATAGCAGAGAAAATCTGCTCCAGCCGCGGCGGCAATCGCTCCTCCGATAGCTGAGACAATATGGTCATACCCGGCTGCGATGTCAGTCACCAGGGGGCCGAGCACATAGAAAGGAGCTTCATGGCAGACCCGTTTTTGAAGCTTGATATTCATCTCAACTTGATCCAAGGGGATATGTCCTGGGCCTTCGACCATGACCTGGACGTTGGCTTCCCAGGCACGCTTGACGAGTTCTCCCAAAGTTAGAAGTTCTTCAATTTGGGGACGGTCGGTTGCATCCAATATGGAGCCAGGGCGCAGGCCATCTCCAAGGCTCAAGGTGATGTCATATTTATGGGCGGTTTCGAGAAGCCGGTCGAATTGGGCATAGAGGGGATTTTCTTTCTGGTTGTGAAGCATCCAGGCGAGATGAAAAGCGCCACCCCGGGAGACGACATCCGCCACTCGGCCTTGGCTCTTCAGTCTTTCAATGGCCTTTAAGGTCAAACCACAGTGAACGGTCATGAAATCAACGCCCTCTTTGGCCTGGGCTTCGATGGCAGCAAACAGCGCCTCCTCTTTCATATCGACAATGGAGCCGTCCTGATCAATAGCTTCGATGGCTGCCTGGTAGATAGGTACTGTTCCCAGTGCTATCGGAGATTTCTCGAGGATTTTTTGCCTGATTTTCTTTAAATTCCCGCCTGTGCTGAGGTCCATGATCGTATCGCCGCCGTATTCTAGAGTGATAGCTAATTTTTTTAACTCCTGAGCCAGCCCAGGAAAATCGCGGGAGGTGCCGATGTTGACATTGACCTTTGTCCTCAATTTCTGGCCGATTCCAGAAGGGTTGCGCGGCGCATGACGGGGGTTATAAGGAATGACCACTTTCCCTTGGGCCACTAAATCCAGCAGGATATCGGAGGGAAGGCCTTCTCCCTCTGATACTTTTTTTAGAGGTAAAGTGATATTCCCTTTTCGGGCTTCTTTGATTTGAGTCATTATAGTCCTTAGCAACGTGGATATTTTAGTCCAATTTCTCCCTTAAGACAACTAAAGGAAGATAAGGGAAGCGCATTCCTCCTTAGAGGAGATAAAAACCGAATGAAAATCACCTCTGAGTTCACCTCAAAAGAGTATTGACCTTGTTATTATCTTGAATTATTTATTATCATAAAAGTATATTTTGAGGAGGCAGCTATTATGGACCAGCTGAACAAAGAGAGGCAGAAAGACATCAAAGGAATATTAAGAGGATTTATCTCTGAAACTTTCTTGCCCTCCGCAGGGCTGGACGCCTTTGCAGATGAGGATTCCTTTTTGGAGAAAGGGATTATCGATTCGACCGGAATTTTGGAATTGCTGGAATTTATCGAAGAGAAATTCAAAATCCGGGTGGAGGATGAAGAGATTGTTCCCGATAATCTGGATTCTTTGGACAAATTGACATCCTATATCCAAAGGAAAGTGGGATATGCTGGTCCATGAGTTTTTAGAGGGAAGCGCTGCGCGGTTTCCTGATAAAGTCGCCTTAATCTGCGAAGGCCGGAGCTTGAGTTTTCTTGAGATGGAGGGCTTGGCCAATCGTCTTTCCAATGCTTTGATCGAAGCAGGATTCCAAAGACAGGACAGGGGGGCCATCTTTTTGGAGTCTTCCCCAGAAGCAGTGGTCTCCATTTTTGGCATCTTGAAAGCGGGGGGAGTGTTCTTGGTGATCAATCCTCAGGTCAAAGCTAAAAAGATCGAATACATCCTGAATGACTGCCAGGTAAAGATTTTGATAACAGACGCCAAGCATTTGATGGAAATAAGAGAGATTCTGCCTGGGTGTCCGAGCCTTCAGTCCATCTTGCTTGCGGATTATGAATCCCTGGAAGAGAAGGCCATCGAGAATTTGACTATTCCTCTGAATTCCTACTGCAGAGCCTTGAAAGACTATCCGGCCACACCTCCTCCTAAACGATGCATTGATCTGGACTTGGCCAGCTTGATCTATACTTCAGGCTCGATGGGAGTCCCCAAAGGCGTGATGCTGACCCACCTCAACATGGTTTCTGCTGCGAATTCAATCATCGAATATTTAGAGAACACTCCCGACGATATCATCATAAATGTTCTGCCTTTGTCTTTTGACTATGGCCTCTATCAGGTCTTAATGGCCTTGAAATTTGGAGGAACGGTCGTTCTCGAAAGCTCATTTCTTTATCTTTATAAGATTATCGACCTTATCGTCAAAGAGAAAGTGACAGGATTTCCCATAGTCCCCACGATTGCCGCGCTTCTTTTCAAGTTGAAAAATTTAGAGGGAAATGATTTTTCGAGGTTAAGGTACCTCACCAATACGGCTCAGGCTCTCCCTCCAAAATATATAGATCAGCTTCAAAAGATATTCCCCCACACGAAGATTTATTCCATGTATGGATTGACGGAGTGCAAGAGGGTCTCTTATCTTCCTCCCGAAGAACTCAAAAAAAGGCCGACATCGGTTGGAAAGGCAATGCCTAACACAGAAGTCTATATTGTGGATGAGAACGGAAGGAAGATCACGAGACCAGGAGAAATCGGCGAGCTTGTGGTGAGGGGAGCTAATGTAATGGCAGGATACTGGAATCTTCCTGAAGAGACAGAAAGAGTTTTAGGGCCAGGTCCAATTCCAGGCGAACGAGTGCTCTATACAGGCGATCTTTTCAAAATGGATGAGGAGGGATTCCTCTATTTTGTTTGTCGGAAAGACGACATCCTCAAAGTGGCGGGAGAAAGGGTGAGCCCCAAAGAAATTGAGAATACTCTCTATGAGCTTGACGATGTTCTGGAAGCCGCTGTGGTTGGGGTGGAAGATGAGATCTTGGGCAAAGCCATCAAGGCTTTTGTGGTTTTGAAAAAAAGCTCTTCTTTAAAAGAAAATGACATCATAAGGCTCTGTTCCAAGCGGTTAGAAAGCTATCTGGTGCCCAAGTATGTGGAAATTCGGGAAGAGTTGCCCAAGTCTTTCCATGGAAAGACGGCGAAAAAGGAACTTGGATGATGAACAGGTTCAACGGAAGGAGGGAAGGCGATAATGAACTTCCATAAAGAGATCCTCAGGATTGACTGTGTCCAGGAAGTCAGGCGAATATCTGAATTTATTCGCGAGCAAAGCCAGGAGATGAGGCGCGATGGGGCCGTTGTCGGGCTGAGCGGTGGCATTGACTCTGCCGTCGCTTGCGAGCTCTGTGTCCGAGCGTTGGGGAGCGAAAAAGTTTTTGGCTTGATCCTGCCTGAAAAGGATTCTCACCCGCTCAGCGAACAATACGCACAGAAGCATGCCCAGAAATTGGGGATACCGGCAGAGTCAAAGGATATTACCCCGACGCTTGAAGGTTTTGGGACTTATGAAAGGAGGGATGAAGTCATAAAGGAAATTTTCCCTGAATACAATTCTCATTATAAACTAAAAATCTCGCTGCCCCCGGATTTATTATCCCGGGACGCCTTCAATTTTTTTACTCTAACTATAGACAATGGCCGCGGAAATGTGAAATCAGCGAGGCTGAAAAGAGAAACTTTCTTAGGAATAGTGGCTGCGACAAACACAAAACAAAGAACGCGGATGATGCATCTCTATTACCGCGCTGAGAAGATGAACTATTTTGTCTGCGGCACAACCAATAAAACCGAGAATATCCAGGGCTTTTTCGTGAAATATGGGGATGGAGGGGTCGATGTTGAGCCCATTGCCCATCTTTATAAAACCCAGGTGTATCAACTGGCTGAACATTTGGGAGTTATTCAGGAAATCATCCAGAGGACGCCCAGCCCGGACACCTACAGTTTTCATGTCAGTGATGAGGAGTTTTATTTTCGGATGCCGTATGAGAAATTGGACCTTCTTTTGTATGCCTGGGAGAACAAGGTTCCTGTGGAGGATATCTGCAAAGTCATGGATCTTACGGAAGATCAAGTCAAAAGAGCTTTCAGAGATTTTGCGGCCAAGTATCATACCACTGAACATCTGAGAAGGTTGGCGGCGACGCTGTCTTCCTAGGGAGTCTTTCATGAAAATTTGTGGTAATTGTGTGCTGCCCGAGACATTCCCGGGGATTCGGTTCAATGAAGCGGGTGTCTGCAACTACTGCCTTGAATTTAAAGGGGAAGAGAATCTGGAGGAGAAAAAGCAGCGATACAGAAAGAGATTTGAGGAACTCCTCCAAGAATATAAAGGCAAAGCTAGTTACGATGCCCTGATGAGCTACAGTGGAGGGAAGGACAGCACATATACTCTGGCCCTTCTAAAAAGAGAATATGGATTGAATCTGCTTGCGCTGACCATGGATAACGGATTTTTGCCTGAGAGAACCTTTCAGAATATTCGGAATGTGGTTGAAAGCCTGGACATTGACCACATATTTTTTAAGCCCCGTTTTGCTCTCTTGAGGAAGATTGTGGTTGAATGTTCAAAAACAAATATTTATCCTGCCCAAACTCTGATCAGAGCCAGCACCATCTGTACCTCTTGCATGGCCATTGTCAAATTCATAACGCTTCGGATGGCCATCGAGAAACGCATTCCTTTTATTGTTTTTGGCTGGTCACCGGGCCAAATCCCTGTTGCCTCATCCATCATGAAAAATAATCCAGAAATGCTTAAAGTCACCCAAAAAGCCGTGTTAGAGCCCTTGAAGAGATTGGTCGGAAATGAGATCAGACTCTATTTTCTGGAAGAGAGACATTTTAAAGAGTTCGACTATTTCCCTTACAATATCAGCCCTCTCGCTTTTCTTGATTATGATGAGGAATATATTTTAAAAGAGGTGAGCATGCTGGGATGGGAAGCTCCGAAGGATGTGGACGCTAACTCTACCAATTGTCTCCTGAATTCATTTGCAAATATTGTCCATAAAGAAAAGCATGGATTCCATCCCTATGCTTTTGAGATGGCCAAGTTGGTGAGGGAAGGCTATCTGGACCGTTCGGTTGCTTTGCAAAAGATCAGCCAGCCAGAGGACCAACGGACTGTTAAGCGAGTCAAGAAAAAGTTGGGTTTGTGCCCTTAGTTTCTCTTAAATTAAAACTTATAGATGTTTTAGCGCTTACTCCAGGTTGGCCTCTCCACATGCTCTCTGAACCGTGGTGGCAAGCGGGAATTCTTATAACTCATAAAAAAACCTAGATCGATTGTCTCTCCAGGACGATAATTCTTTCTAAAGAATAAACAGATAAGATGTCGATTATTTCGCTAGAGAATAGACAAAATGATTTGTCTGGCCAATGGGCAGCCATCCGGATTCTGCATTGAAGCCGGGTCTTCTGTCCGTTACAATCATTTTGGCCCCAGTGCTTTCAAGCTTTTTGATGGCTTCCGATTTAACTGAATAGTCTGCTTGCCAAAATTTATCTGCCTCTTTATAGGGGATTTCCGCAATGATTTGGACCTTTGCTAAACGGGCCCAATAGGCCACTTGGGCGTCTCCGATAAATGCGATTCGGTCTCCTGGTTGTGCTCCTATTTGGCGCAACCCCTTGGCAATCTGCCATTGAATTTGTGAGGAAGGCTTTTCTCCTGCAATAAGGTTTCGAAATCCTGAAATGGCTTTTGGCGCAAGTGACAAGCTGACGACGATAATCATGACAAGAGTGGCGGCGGATGTCAGCCGTTTTGAATCTGGGGAATTTGGAAGCCTCACACTTGATAAGATTCCAATCCACAAGAGTGCAATGAATCCTCCAATATATCTTGGTTCAACATGCACGAGTGAAAACATGCCCAAAGCAGCAAGTGAAGGAAGAAACACGATCCAATTTTCAAGAAGATCTCTTATCCAACCCCATCGTCTGCGCCCCATAAAAAAGAGAATAAGACAGCCAGCAATTAAGCCCATTTGAGAGGAGAAAATATGGCTGTAAGTTTTGATATTTCCCAAAAAAACTCTCAATTGCTGCTTGAGATCAAAATAGATCTGGAGACCCTCATGCCAGTAAGAGGGGTCATACCAAACTGGATAAGTCCCTCGAACCGGGCTTCCGAATTCATAGATGGCTGGGTCATCGAAAATCTTTCGGGGTGGATGGAGAGGTTTACCATTTTTGGGAAATTGGCCCTGCCAGTGAAGGTCATAATTAGGGAAATTCACATTCCAGGCATAGTTAAGTTTGGGTGTATCGCTGATTGTCAGACGTCCTTTGGTCTTTGAAAGTGCGACAACAAAAGGACCGGAGACAGCCAAGAAAAGGATTAGAGCTAAGGCCACTCGAGGCATGATGATTTTGAAATTGCGGACTATGAGCAGCGTCATTCCCAGAAAAATGAATGCCAGAGGAAACATCGGCGACTTGGCTAGATACCCTATTCCAAGGAGAATACCCAGGAAAATAAATGAAAGCCAACTCATGGGTCTCCTTTTTATCCACAATAAAATGCCCAAAGCCAAGTAGACGATGGCCGCCACGCACATATCTGGGCCAACTCTTTTGATGGTTATCAGGTTGAGACTAGACCAAAGGAACAAAGAGTAACCGAGGGCCAGAAACGCCCATTCAGGCAGAATCATAGTTGCTTGGGCTTCCAGTTGAGGGGAGTGGTTTCGATAGTAACGGACTAATTCCATGAGGAAAAAATGGAAACAGGCCAAGGCTCCTAAATAAACCAAAAAATTAACAAGATGGACGACGGAAAATTCCCAGGAGGGAGAGGGCTTCAAAACTCTCCTGGCGAGACCCAGCAACCAAGAGTAGAACGGACTCCAATGAGCATTAATGGCCATTGCCCAATCGCCTCTAAGGTAAGCATCCCCCATATCAAGATAGGAGATCCCGTCGGGATTCATGGCCTGGCGGTCAATCCAGGCATGCAACGCACCAAGAATAATCGCAATGACCCAAGCGAGGAGGATAACAAGCCTATTCGAAAGGATTTTTTGAGTTCCCTCTGCTTTGCTTCCCATTCTCATCGGCATTTTTTCTAAGTCTATAGCATAGCCTTGGATTTAAGTCAATGAATCAAGAATCGCTGAGATCTCTTTGAATTTTCTCGCTGCTTCAAGGCGTTCCAACTGTTGTTAATTGTTTTATTTTCAGTAAATTCCTCACCAAAGACATGTATCGCCAGGAAGCTGAGATTTGATTGGAAGCACCTCAATTTCCGTGATAAAGGGGCTTTGAAAAAGGCTGGAGCGACCATCACGCGGAGAACAGCCTGAGAGCTCCGTCTTTCGAGGGTAGCCGCTGGCCTCAGAGGGCCAAGGCCTTTTCAAAGTCCCTACTCAATCATCACGGGATTTGGGATGCTTACGATTTGATTCGCAGACTTGACATTTTCTCCTGTTTACAGGGCAGATTTTGAAACGTGAAAGTGATAAAAGGTTAATCAATAGATTATTGATTTTTTCTATTAATTATTTTCACATTAAGCAACTTTCAAATCACAAGAACAACTTAGTTTTTATTCCTTTTCTTATCAATCGATAGGTTTTTTGAATCAGCTTAAAAAGATCACTATTTTGAATAATTATCATTTTTCGAGGATGAGAATAGTGGACAAAGGGGAGACTGAAATCCTTACTTCCGATGGGTAAAATTCGCCCACTCAATCACCCTTAGAGGTGATTTACCTAAACTGAATTTTCCTTAAAATAATCCTGGTGTTTAAAGTAGGGAATGAGCAGGCGGATTCAGAAAGCGTATAAGAGACCCGAATATTAGGGTCAAAGAGAGAATAAATTTTTTTTGAAGAGAAGGGCGGTAGCATATAGATTTATAGGATTTTCATCATATGAAAATTTTATTCATTTGTGATTCTCTCATTTCCCTTGAATTGGGCAATCCTTCAAGGATTTATAACATAGAACAGGCACTCCGCAGATTTGGGATTTGCACAGACAGGATTCCCTCAAAAAAGATTCTCCATTGGCTTTTTTTGGGTCAGAACCGAATTCAGAAATATTTGAGGAGAGTTTACCTACTCTTTTGCTTGATAGCATATCTTTCGAAAAAGAAAGTGAACTGCATCTATTCGATTGATTTTTATATGGGATTAGAGGCTGTTGTGCTCGCCAAATTATTTAAAATTAAAACGATTTACGATTTTGGCGGATATGTCTACGAAGAAGAAATTCATAGAGGTCATAGATGGAAACCTCTGTTGACAAAATTACTGGAGAAACTATGCCTAGAAAATTCAACTCTTATTGTCACTCAAACAATTCCTAACAAAGAACTCTTAACGAACTACCATAAAAAGGTTTTGGTCTTAGAAAATGGAGTCAATTTGGACGAGTTCCCTGAACCATCCCCCGCCAAAGGCATTTTTAGGCAATTTTCAATCCCAGACGATAAACCCATCGTTGGATTTGTAGGCAACTGGGAAAATTGGATGAAGATCGAGGACTTTTTGAACGCATCGAAGCATCTGGAAAATGTAACGGTTGTCGTGATTGGCGAGGGGAAGGGTTTTAGGGAATTCAAGACACAATTTAAAGATGTCTATTTTACGGGGCGAATTCCTCATAGATTGGCTATGAGCCTCTTAATAAATTTTGACATCTGTGTTGCTCCTTATTCCAAGGACGGAATTATGAGGCACAAACAGGCCATGAAAACTCTAGAGTATCTTGCGGCCGGTAAGCCCATCATTGTCAGTGATGTCATCGGTAGAGAGAGCTTTTTAAAAGAGAGCGAAAACTGCCTTTTGTATGAGCCGGAGAATCCAGAGGATATGGCTCAAAAGATCTCCCAACTCTTGCAAAACAAGGAACTGAGGGCTTATCTGAGCCAAAAAAATAAAGAATTGGCTATGGCTTATGCGTGGGAAAAGACTGTTGCGCGGAGCGGTCTGGTGGAGTCATTGAGAGAAATGAAATAAGAGGTATTTAATCTCTGAAAATGAACCTTCTTTTTTTGGTGGATTTACAAAAAAGATTTTTCGGGGGAGGGGTTTATTCTGTCTATAAATTTGGGGAAAGCCTGGCAAAAAGAGGGCATACCATTCATATGTTCTGGCTTGGCAAACATAAATTCTATGGAGACGAAGAGATTCCCAATTTTAATATCAGCAGAAGATTTACGCTGGCCAGTCATATGAGAGGAAGCATCCGTTTGGATAACTTGGTTGAAAAGATCTATGATTTATTATATCTCAACAGTTTCATGAAAAAATATGGCGAAAGCATTGATTATGTCATTGGCATTCAAATCAAGACAGCTCTCAAAACTGTAAAAGTCGGCAACAAATATAATAAAAAGGTAGCTAATTTCATTTTCGAAGCGCCTGAGTGGTTGAGACTAAAAATGGGAGAGAAATGGTTTACGTCCGGTCTTCAGAAGCTTTGGGATAGATTTAAAGATTCATTGGAAAAATCGACGATCATTTTTCCCAATTCGTGGTCGACAAAAAAGTATGCAGAGCAATGGTTAGAAAGAGAAATTGCCGAACCTATTTTCCCTGGAATTGAAATGACGGGATCCGTTCAAAATCTGCCTCTAAAAAGAAATCAAATTATATACATAGGACGGTTAAGAGAGCACAAAAATGTGAATGAAATAATCGAGGCTCTATCGGAGATCCCATTGCCACCTCAGTTGCTCGTTTGCGGGTCCGGTCCAGAGGAGAAAAATCTGAAAAATCTCGCCAAGAAATTAGGGATTCATTGTGAATTCAGAGGTCATGTTTGTGACGAGGATAAGTGGCGGTTTATTTCTGAATCACGATTTATGGTATTTCCTACTTCCTTTGAAGGATTTGGCATGCCCCCGATGGAAGCACTCGCTCAAGGCGTCCCCTGTATTTGTTCGGATATTCCTATTTTGAGAGAAGTCTATGAAGACAAAGTTGAATATTTTGCAGAACACAATGTCCCGCAGCTCGCCAAGCAAATTCAATTCTTATTGGATAATCCTGACTATAGCAAAAAAAGAGGAGAGGAGGGGAAAAAGTTTGTGGCTGAAAAATTCAGTTGGGAGAAATCCGCCCAAAAAATAGAAGAGATATTGAGCTTAATCCTCACCAAAGAAGGGGTAAATCTTAAATCATCGGCGATATAAACAAGGTTATGAAAGAAATCATTCAGTGGCACGAGAATTTTTATCCTACTCTGGGCGGCGGACCCGCGCACTTGGACAATCTGATTTCTCAGCTCAACGCAACTTTCAAAATTAAATTCATCACGGATTACATCCAAGGGACTTCCCCTGTGGATGTTTATGCAGAGAATGTAGATATCTATCGCTTTCCTCCAAAACCTCTCATTCCTCCAAAATGGCTCCGAAAAAGGTATGTATCTTTCCCTTTCGGAGTCGTCCATGAGCTTCAGACATTAAGATCAAAGCTAAAATATTTGAAAAAGACTCATTTTGATCTGTTACATGTTCATGGAGTTGCGCTTTACCGAGATATCCTGAGATTGAGCACTTTATTAAAAAAAAATATTTATCAAAAAATGTTTAATTTTTCTTTTATACAGAAACCTAAGCTTCTAACACTTCATAATTTTTTCCCTGGATTTACAAATGATAGAACAATCATTGATATTTATAATCATTATATTCATAGCTTTGATAATCTAATTTGTGTTGATAAACAAATATATGATTATTGTGTTCAATATTGCCAAGAGGGCAATAGCAAAAAGGCGATTTGGTTTATTCCTAATTCTGTTGATACAAAAAAGTTTAATTATGTTCCTCCTAGAAGGAGCAGTAAATTTAAAATAGGATTTGTAGGACGCATTGCAAACACGGTTGATGTTGATATGGTCAATTGTCTCATTTCTCATTTGCCCCCAGGAATGGAATTCTCCATGGCAGTTACCGGAGATGCCTCTTTGCTTAAAGTCCCTCCATCCGCTGAAGATGGAGTAAAGATCATTAGGGATGTCCCGCAACAAGAAATGCCGAGTTTCTACCATCAGATCGACGTTCTCTTCAATCCGGTTTTGCACGAAGGTATGACACGTGTGACGCTGGAAGCTATGGCATGCGGAAGACCTGTGATCATGTATAAAGCTGCAAGTAATCGTTCCTGTATCAATGAGAAAAATTCGTTCATAATCGAAAAAGGGTTTTCGGCATTAATGACTCTCTTGCGACTGATAGCGAATGATTATCGGCAATTGGAAGAAATGGGAAAGAATGCAAGTCAATTTATCAATGAAAAATTGAGCAACGAAGTGATTATCCCTCAGATCGAAAAGATTTATAATGATTTGTTAGAAAAGACAAACGGCCGAAAGAGCTGTAAAA
>Ga0315280_10001893_pt1 | contig 34964 bp, 29 predicted proteins | sample YL17G06_40_MG_FD_203697 | JGI IMG/M metagenome (GOLD analysis project Ga0315280, IMG submission 203697) | Sediment microbial communities from Yellowstone Lake, YNP, Wyoming, USA - YL17G06_40 | ecosystem: Environmental > Aquatic > Freshwater > Lake > Sediment | place: USA: Wyoming | collected...
TTAGACGGAAATCCACGGATACAAAATGGCACAGTTGATATGGGCGCGTATGAATTCCAGCCGTGATTCAGTAGCGAGGGGTGAGGGGAAAGGAAGCACCACGCCGGAAGGCGTGGTGAAGAAGCCGCGGGTTTCAACCCGCGGGTGTTCTTACCGCGGCGAGGATTGCCCGCGGACTGAAGTCCGCGGCTTCTAAGCATCGTGATTTTTTGGTTGCCTTCAAAGACCATCTTCTGCTATCATTTCTATGTTGATTCGCTTTGCCCACACAGAAACCTTCCTGCTTCAGGCAGTTGAAGGGAATAATCGTTTGGCGTTCTGGAAACGGTCATCTTCAAGGTGTTTGCAGTGCGAGAAGCGCGGGCAAACTCTGGCGAGGAGTAAAAAGTGCGTAAGAAGAGCAAGTTAGACGGCAAACAGATTGAAGCGGTGGACACCAAGATGGCAGAAATACTGAAGAAAAAGACGCCTGCAGAACGGTTGGAAATAGCGTTTGGTCTTTGGCGTTCTACCGCTAAGTTTCTATTCTTCTGTGTGAAGTCGCTACATCCTGACTGGGATAGGAAGAGAATAGAGAGAGAGGTTGTGCGGAGACTTTCACGTGGAGCAATATGAACTATTGAAAATTATTGCTGATTGCTTTGATTCGCTGAAGATTCCCTACTTTGTAACCGGCGCTGTCGCCTCAATCGCTTATGGTGAGCCACGGCTAACAAACGATATTGATGTCGTAGCGGATATGAGCGAAGGGCATATTAGCGGACTAAAGAAGAGGTTTTCTGCGCCTGATTTTTACATAAGTGAAGGGGCAGTTAGAGACGCGATTTATCGCCGCGACCAGTTCAACATTATTCACGCAGCTTCAGGTCTGAAAGTAGATGTCATTATGCCAAAGAGAACTCCCTTTGATAAGAGCCGTTTCAAGCGGATAAAGAGAATTCAGATTTCCGAAGAGACAGAAGCAAATTTCTCATCTCCTGAGGATGTAATCATAAAGAAGATGGACTTCTACCGTAATGGCGGGTCAGAGAAGCACCTGCGCGATATAACTGGAATACTGAAAATATCTGGCGAGACGTTAGACATAAGTTATATCAGAGAATGGGTAAACAGATTGGGGCTGGACGATATCTGGAAGACGCTACATAAGCGCGCAAGGAAGAAATGAAAATCTACCTACTAATACAGTGAGGTGAATAAGAATGGCGGAAGAGAAGAAGGCGAAAAGAGAAAGTAAAAAGACGCCGATGCCGGAGCAGGAGGCGCAAAAACGCAGATTCAACTTCAACGAAGTTCCGTATGGATACAGCCCGGAACTGGCGATAAAAGAGGCTTCAAGATGCCTTCAGTGCAAGAAGCCGACCTGCATTGAGGGCTGCCCTGTAGAGATAAAGATACCCGAGTTCATCGCGCTTGTAAAAGAGGGCAAGTTTGAAGACTCTGTGATGAAGATAAAGGAAACGAATCTTCTACCTGCGATATGTGGACGCGTCTGCCCGCAGGAGACGCAGTGCGAGGAGAAATGCGTTCTGGGGAAGAAGGGCGAACCTGTTGCGATAGGACGGCTGGAAAGGTTTGCCGCAGACTACGAACGAAAAGAGTGTGTGGTGAGGATGCCTGAATGCGCGCCACCGACAGGCAAGCATGTCGCTGTTATCGGCTCAGGTCCGGCAAGTCTTACTGTCGCGGCTGACCTGGCGAAACTGGGGCACAAGGTGACGATATTTGAAGCGCTTCACAAGACAGGCGGAGTTCTGGTTTACGGGATTCCCGAATTTCGCCTTCCGAAAGCGATTGTTCAGGCTGAAGTGGACTGCCTGAAGCAGATTGGTGTGGAGATTATCACGGATTACGTCGTCGGCAAGATAGAGACTATAGATGAACTTTTGCAGAAGTTTGACGCGGTATTTATCGGAACCGGCGCAGGCGCGCCGCTGTTTATGGACATCCCTGGCGAAAACTTCAGCGGAGTGTATTCAGCCAACGAGTATTTGACGAGGTCAAACCTTATGCGGGCGTATCAATTTCCCGAAACGGACACGCCGATTGTGCGTGGAAAAGTGGTCGCAACGATAGGAGGCGGAAACGTCGCTATGGATTCAGCGAGAACAGCGCTGCGGCTGGGCGCGGAGAAATCGTATATAATATACAGGCGTTCAAGAGTGGAGATGCCCGCGCGCGCGGAAGAGGTGCATCACGCCGAACAAGAGGGCGTGGAGTTTATGCTGCTGACCAATCCTGTGAGGTATCTGGGCAATTCTGATGGTTATGTGACAGCGGTTGAGTGTATCAAAATGGAACTTGGCGAACCAGATGCATCGGGACGCAGAAGACCTGTGCCGATAAAAGGCTCGGAGTTCCAGATTCCTGTGGACACTGTGGTCGTCGCAATCGGCAATGCAGCGAATCCGCTTGTTCCCGAAACGACGCCGGGTATGGAAGTGAACAAATACGGAAACATAGTGGCTGATAATGATGGCAGAACTACAAAGCCGGGGGTGTTCGCGGGCGGAGATATAGTTACCGGCGCCGCGACAGTTATTTCGGCGATGGGTGCGGGCAGGCTCGTAGCGCGCGCGATTCATCAATACATAACGACCAAATGAGTGCCCCACCGGCACAGTTCCCCGGCAGGTAGAGTTGCGGGTTTTGGAGGTTTTGACATCTCAAGTGCATCATATGCGTTTTCTCAAAAGCGCAACGAAAAAGGTCAGACACGCGGGTCGGGCGCTTTTTCTCTTTACACTCCGGTTCTTGCGCTGGAACGCGAAAACCATTCATTTTGCCGGGCGCGAGTTCAGTAATGACCACTGCGCTATCAGGGCGGCGGCGCTCTCATTTGTCACTTCTCTGGCGCTTGTGCCTGCTGGAATAGTGTTTCTGCTTTTCGGAAAATGGGTGGGCTTTCTGCCGCTTCGCGATATAGCGGACTGGGTAAGAGGATTTCTGATAGGGAGATTTATCCCTCCCCGAGGCGCAGACGAGGCTGCTGCTTACCTCACCCGGGTGGTGGATGACTATCTGGGTAGAGCGACGGGACAAATATCAGCGATAACCATTCTCGGATTCGGCGGACTTGTAATCACCACAATACTTTTTCTCCTCACAATTGAGAGGTCTTTCAACGATATCTGGGCGGTGACTATCAAGCGTCCGCTTCTGAGAAGGATACTGAACGCGATGCTCATAATCGCGCTGGGTCCGCTGTTACTTCTTTTCTCGTTCTTCTTCGGTGCACGCGTCTATTCAACTCTGATGGAAGAAGTTTCAAGACACAGCCGCCTGAGCACAGTCTCCACGTTGGCGCTTCCATTTCTGTTTTCAGTGTTTGTGTTTTACCTTTTGTATCAATTTGTTCCCTACACTGCAGTGAAGGTGAAGTCGGCGCTCAAAGGCGCCATCATCGCGGGAGTGGTCTGGGAGTCTGTAAAACTGCCGTTCACTCTTTACGTCACAAATATTCTGCGAATTGACGAGGTTTACGGGCAGTTGGGTTTTATTCCTGTTTCTCTGTTCTGGCTCTATTTCACGTGGGTTCTGGTTCTTTTCGGCGCTGAAGTATCTTTCTGCGACCAGAATCTTCTCGTGCTCAAGAGCCAGGACCAGCGAGTGAGCAGATTCGCAGCAGGGCTGAGGGAATACTTTTCTGTCCGGATAGCGCAGGAGGTTGCGCAGGCGTCCCGGACCAATAGAGGCTTCGCCAGAGTGCGCGAGATAGCGCGCGCGCTTGGCGTGCCGCGCAGTTTTGTGATAGAGATAAGCGAGAAATTGAGAAAGAAGGGTTTCTTGTCATCGCCGAAGAAAAGGTCTCTTTACAAACTCGCTGTCCCTGAGGAGACAATAACTCTTGGTGACATCATATCGGCTGTGGCGCCGGCGCATCTGGAAGTCCCGGAAAGCGCCTCGGGAGCGCTGGATGAGCATCTGCGGAAACTCTTTTTCAGCGCACGCAGCCAGATGCAATCAAGCCTTTGTGGAGTTACACTCGCAGAGGTTTTGAAGGCGGCAGAAAACGCGAAAGAATAGCGCCTTGTCAACGTCCAATCTCTGGGCGAGGAACTTGAACACGAATTACACGAATGATGCGAACAGCGAACTGCCAAATTAGTGCTTGACAAAGCAATAGTCCGGAGGAGTTCAAACGCTTGAATAACCTCAAAGAACTCCAGTCAATGACGGATGAGAATATTATACTGGCCTGCAAATACGGTGACGACCAGACTGTCAGAAGATGTGTGGAAATTCTTGCAAAGAGGTATCAGACCGCTATCCTCAACTACATATACAAACTCACGAGGGACAGGGAAGCGGCAGAAGACCTCACCCAGGAGACTTTTGTGCGCGTCTTCAACAAAAGTCGCCAGTTCAAGAGCGTGGCAAAATTCTCCACCTGGCTCTACAGAATAGCGACAAATCTTGCGCTCAACGAGATACGCGACAGGAAGATGAGACCTTCGCTTTCGCTTTACTCGCCTGCGGAGCACAAGACAGGGGAAGGCGAACTGGTTTCGCTGCTTCCGGCGCCTGATATTCAGTCCGAGACAGATTCGCAAAGGAGAGAACTCGCACGCCTGATAGAAGATACTCTTCAGTCTCTTCCCGAAAAATACCGCCTTGTTCTGGTTCTATGCGATATAGAGGGCTTCTCGTATGAAGAGGCTGCGCACATTTCAGGAATGCGTGTTGGCACAATCGGCTCACGCCTGAGCAGAGCGAGGAGATATTTTGTGGACAAGTTCAGACCGCACATTTCCGGTCATACCCCGCCTTAAAAGATGACCAAGCATACAGGATATTGACAGCAGAGCGGCGGGGATATATAATGAACGAGAGAAAAGGAACTGGCTCTGGAAAGCGAATGCATACTGTAAAAGCCAATGATGAAAGAGCGATCGCGGTCACAACCGTGAGCGGAACAATCTACAAGATGAGCAAGCCTGATGCGCTCGGCTACAGAACTGTGCGCAGAATAATGGCGCGGCGGGGAAGGGGCGGGTCAGTCATAATGGAAGGAGACCAAGACTCCGCTAAGAAGAAGGAGCCGCGGCCAGCAAACCGCGTGTTCTTCAAAGGGAGACTGACTGAAGACCCAACTGTGGGCAATCCCGTGACGATAGAGATATTTGGCGAGGACCGCACACTCGTTAGCGAACCGGTGACGAAGATAGAAGTTGATTAGAGGAGGTGTCGGTGATGGCGTTTCGGTGCATTATTTTTATCTGCCCTCTCCTGCTCCTGTCCTGCGCGAGCAACAGTCAGCAATACCATATAGAAAGGGCGAACCAGTTCGTTATCTCAGGCGATAATGCTTCCGCTGCCGCAGAATTTGAGGAAGCGCTCAAAATAGATGCGCCAAATCCCCCCAGCCTCTGGCAACTCAGGATGGTAACGGGAGACTGCTACACAAGAATGAAAGAGTACGAAAAGGCGCTCAAACATTACGAGGCTGCTGAAGCGGTAATGAAAAGCGATTATGAGAACTTTCGCAAACTCGCGGGAACAGAAGAAAATGGTGACCGGAAAATAGAATACCTGGAAATTATCCAGAGGCGAATTCTTCCGTGGAGAGCGCTGTCTTGCGTGGCTCAGGCACGCACCTACTGCGCACTCGGAAAAGATAAAGCGTTTTCCCTTGCCGCTGAACTGGCGCTCATATATGACCAGAGGAACCTGGTGGCAAGGCTGCTTTTTGCGCGCTCGCTTGAGAAGACAGGCGATTACGATAGAGCGCTCAAAGAGTGGACCACTTTTCTGGCACAGGCCAGAAATACTCCGCCGGCAGAGAGGGAAGCAAGCGGCATCACGGAAAAAGAGATGTCAGAGGCAGAGGATCGTATGGCTGACTTATTATCACGACAGGCAGAAGAATCAACTCCTTAGAGGGAGGAAGTGCTATGAGAAGGATAACGTTTTGGGTAACTCTTTTTGGTATTCTGGTTCTGTTCTCTGCCTGCCGCGGCAGGCAGCCCGCAGCGCCGCGCCCGCAGCCAGTGCCGCCTGCGCAGCCGCAGTCTTCCATAGAGGTGCCGCTCACAAAGGAGACGCAAATAGTCAGAAAGTCGCAGCAGACGGGACTGACGTTAGAGGCGCCCAGAGAGACTAAACTTGCGCCTCAAGAAGGTCTGGTGCAGATACCCCCCAAACAAGCAGCGCCTCAACCTCTACCAGAACCTATAACAAAGGATATGGTCAAAGTTGAGGGAGGAAAGTTTACTATCGGACACGTTGACCCTGCTTGCACTGATGCCGGTCCGATAGAAGAAGTAACTGTGGAAACCTTCTGGATAGATACGTATGAAGTAACGAACGCGCAGTGGAAAAAATTTATTGAGGCGACCGGCTACGAATGGAAAGGGAAACTGTCAGCCTGGCCCTTAGGAAGTATGCCTGAAGAACTCGCCTCCCATCCGGTCGGATACATCTCCTGGAATGACGCGGATGCTTACGCGAAGTGGGCGGGAAAAAGGCTTCCGACAGAGTTTGAATGGGAGACAGCAGCCCGCGGTGTGGACAAACGCTACTACCCTTGGGGCAATAAGTTTGACGAAAAGAAATGCAACATCAGACAGTCGGGAATCGGCAAAACAACCCCGGTCGGAACATATAAAGACTACCTCAGCCCATACGGTTGCAATGATATGTGCGGAAATGTGGCTGAATGGGTAGAGGACTGGTACAAAGCCTATCCGGGCACAGAGCAGACAAACCCGGACTTCGGCGAAAAGTATAAGGTCCTGCGCGGCGGAAGTTTCTTCTCAGAAGCAGATTTCAGAACCTATGAACGCTCTAAAGACGATCCCGCAACCTGGGCGAACGCCTACTACGGCTTCAGGTGCGCTATAAGCGACAGCGAAGTCCAGAAAATTCTGGGCGGAGAAAAGAAAACCAAGTGAGACGCCGGACTCTCTAAAGAAAACAGGGCGCGCCTGGAAATTAGAGAGAGTGCGCGACGTAAACAGTCTCTGTCCGTCAACGCGCAAAAAAGAATGATTATAAAAAATGCGAGTGAGATTTCGCTGACACCGCTTAGAAGAGATGCGCTTGACATTATAGAGGCAGGAATAAAGAGCGTTCTTCCTTCAGCGCTTCTCAAATCCGCAGTTGCCTACAATTCCACTTCCAGAAGATTGACAGTGCATAAGAAATCCTACGACGTCTCTTCAGGCAGAATATTTGTGATAGGCGCTGGCAAAGCCGCTGGACTTATGGCGCAATCATTAGAGACTATTATCAATCCTGAACACATCACGGAAGGCGTCGTGAACTGCAATAGCGGCGATTACCAGACAAGGAGAATAGAAATAGTAGAAGCATCTCACCCGACTCCGGATGAGAGAGGCGTAAATGGTGTAAGAAAGATGCTCGCTCTAAAAGATTCCCACTCCATAAATGAGAACGACCTGGTGATATGCCTGATTTCAGGCGGCGGCTCTGCGCTACTGCCCTATCCAGTTGAAGAAATAAGTTTGGAGGCTAAACGGAGAATAACTGAACTGCTTTTCTCTTGCGGCGCTGATATAGGCGAAATCAACGCGGTCAGAAAGCATCTGTCAAGAGTGAAAGGCGGACGGTTGGGCAAATTCTTCCAGCCAGCGACCGTGCTCTCTCTCGTAATCTCCGACGTGATTGGAAACAGTATAGAGACAATCGCGTCAGGATCGACCGCGCCTGACCCTTCAACTTTCAAGGACGCCTGGAGTGTGCTGACCAAATACGACTTATTACGAAAAGCGCCGAGAAGCGTCATGAACTTCCTCAAGAGAGGATGCTGGGGCGAAGTTGAAGAGACACCAAAATCGCTGGATAATTGCGCAAATTACATTATCGCAGATAACAGTCTCGCACTGGAATCTATGGCGCAGAAAGCAAAAGAAATAGGGCTCTCGCCGCTCATAGTCACTGCCCGGCAGAAAGGTGACACCTCAACCGCAGCGTATATGAGAGCAAAAGAGATACTTAGCGGAAAGTATGCCAACTACGACGCAATTCTTGTCGGCGGCGAGACGACTGTGAACCTGCCCACGAACCACGGAACAGGCGGAAGAAACCAGCATTACGCCGCAGTTTCTATGCTCGCGCTCAAAGATTACGCTGGCGAATGGGTGTTGGCGAGCGTGGGAACAGACGGCTCAGATTTCTTACCCGGGGTCGCTGGCGCCATCGTTGATAATAATTCCCCGGTCAAGGCAAAAAATAAGGAAATAGATATCCAGTCATATCTCAACAGATGTGACAGCAATACGCTTCTCAGCAAAATAGGCGGCTCTCTCATAGTAACAGGTCCTACCGGAACGAATGTGTCCGACGTTACAGTCTATATTCTCAAAGGAAAGCGGCAGAAACAGGAAAAATGAAAACCCGCTTGAAAAAATTCTACCCCCGCCTATTTACACTCCACGTCCCACGTCTTATACTCTCTAATGTGAACTCAGTCGGTTTTCCGGGAGGAGGCGGTATGAAAGCGGCTTTCTGGATAGTAGTAGTCCCTTTTCTCCTGCTGGTTTGGGGGATTCTCCTCGCTGACACAGTCACTCTCAGAAACGGCGGAAAACTGCACGGAAAGGTAATAAAGGAGAGCGAGGAGGAAATCGTTCTTCGTATCACAGATATCGGAACGATGACTCTGCGCAAACGAGACGTGGTCAGTGTCCAGAAAGACCAGACAGATGCAACTGCACCGCCCCCGTCCCAAGTCACAGAGGAAGAGAAGCCCGCTCCTGCAGAGGAGAAACCCGCTGAGAAGGCGTCCGGGAAGGAGGAACCCGCGAATAAAGAGCAGCCGACGACCAAACAAGCCGACGAAAAGGAGGCTGAACCTGACCCGGAACTCAAGGCGCAGATAGACGAACTTATCCAGCAACTCGCGCTCAGAAGGACAGGCTACAGAAGCAACGCGAAGGCAAAACTGGCGGAGATTGGCAAACCCGCTGTCAGCGCACTTATCAAGATTTTGAAAGAAGGCACAGACTGGCAGCGCGAGGGTGCGGCAGAACTGTTAGGCACAATCGGAGACAAGCGCGCAACAGAGCCGCTCATAAACGCACTCCCTGACACAAATGAGTTCGTCCGCAAAAACGCTATAGATTCGCTCTCAACCCTGACCAATCAGACTCTGGACTTCGTCTATGACGCCCCTGAAGCGGACCGCCAAGAAGCGGTCAAGAAATGGCAGGAGTGGCTCGCCAAGAAAAAAGAGGAGGAAGCAAAGAAAAAAGAAGAGGAAGAAAAAAAGAAAAGAGAAGAAAAACCTCAGTCCCCTGCCCCGAAATAGGTTCTACTTTCCGCGCGAACTCGCATCTGAAGGGAGCGCCAGTTCAGGCGCTTCAAAATCCGGCGGGCGATAAACTATATCGCTTATCTCGTAAATAACCAGATAACCGCCGCGAGAGATAAATTCATCCTTTGTGCCTATGTAAAGAACATCAAATCTTATTCCGTACCTCAAATCAGGATTGATCCCGAGAATCAGCGCAAGTGCGTTCTTCAGCGCTATATCGCGAAGCCGTAGAGTCACCTTCAAATCCTTCGCAACCTCCTGTGCCTTGCGCGATACTACAATATTCAAACCTGTTATGTCGCGCAGGAAATCTATGCACTGCTTGAAATCTGTCTCCTGAAACGCCACAGTGACCTGCTGCAACTCTAAGTTCCGAACAATAAGGTCAACCACAGCGGGGTTACAGTCAGAGTCAACAATTGGTCCTTCAGAGGACTCTTCCGCCACAATTGACTCAATCAGTTGAACAAGCCATTCGCGGAACTCCTCATCAGACATTCCATCCTTATCCTGCGCAACCGCAACGCCCGCGGGAAAGAGAAGAAAGCCAATCAGGCAAAACACCACAACCACCTTCATACCGCACCTCTACTTCTATGTCTGTTACTATTATACACAAATCATCACGTCTTTTCAACCTATCCGACAGAAGAAAATCAAAAAAGCGAAGATATATAATAAGGTAGCCCACGCGCCGTTCCGCCGTGCGGCAGATTTGGCTTGACCCCGCAGTTCTTCTGTGGTAATCTCTCTTTCCAGGGGGAGATAAGTTTATGCCGCTTTATACGCTCAAATGTAAAAAGTGCGGACATATATCTGAGATGCTTTGCGCTTCACCCGATAAGGCGGGTCAACTCAAATGTGAGAAGTGCGGGAAGAAGAGGCTGGAGCGCGTCTTCGGAACCTTCAGTGTGGGCGGTTCTGAAGGCGCACGCTCGCCGCAGAGTGGGTCAACCTGTTCCGCATCATCCTGCAAGACCCCCTCCTGAAGCACGTGCAGATAGCCTGTAAGGATTACAGGAATATGGGACGCCAAAAATGGTTCTTGCTTCTGCTGTGTCTTCTTTCCTCCTGCGCCGGAACTGGCGAAGCGTCCGCCGCACGCCGGGCTGGAAAGCGGGAATCAGCAGGTTCCGCTGCTCAGACTTCCGCTGCAAAAGGCGAAGAAGAGCCTTTGAGTTCGCAGAACTACAAGTTCGTCACGCCGCTTGAGAGAAGTGAAGAAGATAAGGTTATTGTGCGTGTTGAGGCGTTCCACACGGAATTAGACAGAGCGTTTTCACCCCGTGCGCGCCAGAGAAAACCGGCAACCGTAGAGATACTTCAGGACAAAACCGCTTTCCAGGCGAGAGTGACCCTGGATAAACCTGAGGTGCTGGAGCAGGACAGCGCCCTCTATGTGAAGGACCGCGTCATTCTGGTGCATCTTGGCTTGGACAGTGGGAATCTCTTTCGCACAATATTCAGGAATCAGACGCGCCTCTACCTTTATGACCTCACCCGCAACTTTCCTCTCTGGATAGAAGAGGGGCTGGTATCATTTTTTGAAGAGGTGACTGTTTCGGAAAACAGATACATAATAACCGGGTATTCCGCAGACAAGATGAGCGAACTCCAGGCGCTTCTGAAAAGCGGCAATTACCCCGGCTTCAAAGAACTGGTCCAAATCACTCAAAGGAAGGACTTCACAGAATCACATCGGCTCATATCATGGGGCTTCACTTACTGGGCACAGGTCGGCTCTGATGCAAACAGAACAGTGTATAACAATTATCTGCGCGCCGTTATGGAGAAAGGCGCAGATAACGTCAATATTGAGGACTTCCTCAATATGAGTCTTGAAGAGTTCCAGAAAAAATGGCAGAACTGGATTCTCAAGAAACAGATTTACAAAAAGGGCGACGACAAATAGGTTGCAGACAACCTCCTGCGCGAGAATGCTACTGGGAGGCTGTCCAGGAATTCGGCGTCGGCGAAAGTGGCCCCGTCTCGGCACCGCGCATCAATTCCCGCTTATCCTGCCTGAAGGTTGAGTATGTATTCTCGCCACGCCTTGTCAAGTTTTTCTTCATCCACTCCGCCAGTGCAGATGATTCGCGCAAACGCCTCTACCGGGTCTATCCCCGTTTTCTTGAACTCTCTAAAGTACTGCCTGAATCTTGAGAAGAGTTTCGTATCAGCGTGAATGAAGAAGTAGCACGCGCCCCAGCCGTGCGCATACTGAAAAGGACCGTAACCCCTCTGAGAAAGCCTTATCAGGTCGGGAAGACGAATGTTTCTGTTCGTAGCCATCGCGGTTCGCAGTGTGGAAAACCTGCTTCTATTGACCTGCCCTGTAACCAGTTTGCCCTCGTAGAATTCGCTGCACTCAAAGTGGGTTGCAAGCCCCTCTATCATCCAGATTCCGCCGGGATTCACAGTAAGCGATTCCATATCAGGCCACATCAGTCCTTCAAACTGGTGCGTGCCCTCGTGGAACAGGACGCTCTGCGTATTGAGCGCGCCTGACCTGCCCAGGAAGCAGACTATCTTGCTGCCGTCGTAGTAGCCGCCCACTCCCGGTCCTTTGTGGTCCTTCTGTATAAACTCCCGCTGACTGCCGTAAAGATGAACGAGAAACGGAACCTTCTGCTCCTCCTTATAGCCAAATATCTTGCAGTACTCTTCATACATCCTGTCCATTACTTTGGCGTAATACTGAGTCCTGTCTGGAGACGCATTTGAGAGGAAAAGATAGTGCTTGCTTTCGTAGTGGTTGTTCCAGTTTGACAACTGCCCACTTATCCACTTTTTTCTTTCCTCTTTGTTTTCTGGAATTGGGTTTCTTTCTTTTCTCTCCTTGAGCCGAAGAGCGGCGGCAGGGTCGCCTGTCTCGTCAGGCTGCTCTTCAGGTTTCGTTTCTTTCGCGGCAGTTGTTTTCTCTTCCGGTTTTGGCTTTGGCTCAATCTTCGTCTGTTCCTGGTCCCATTCCTTTTTTGTAATCCAGGTTCCGTCGTCTCTTTTGACTAATCCCGCTTCATATCTCTCCTTGTCTTCCTTCGGCATCCAGACCCCGCCGTAATTGACCCAACCAATCTCCTTGTAGTAGTCCTGTTCTGTGTACCATTTCCCGTTATACTTTTTATGACCCAGTTTTTCGCGCGCGAGTGCGTGTTCAGGGTCTATTTTGACAACGCCTTCAAAACACTCTTTTGCCTCCTTCTGACGCCTGTTCTCTTCGCACCAGAGACCAAGTTTATAAAGCGCGTCAGCATCGTCTGCGGACAGACTCGCGCGCTTTTTCTTCAGTTCAGAGTCAAAATCAAAGTCCTTATTGATGGACTCTATTTCACTGCGCTTCAGTTCTACTGTTACGCCCCTGCTCTCTATCTTCACATAATCTTCTGTCACCTCAATTATTTTGCCGCGAATCTCGCCTCCATCAATCAGTTTCACCACATCTTCCGCAAAGAGAAGCAGCCCAGAACTGACAAAAAGAAAAAGAACGCAACTCGCCAGAAGTAAAGTCCTCATATTTCCTCCCGTGAACACCTTATTGAACTTTTCCATTTATATATTTTATACGAGCCAGTTTGACCTAATGAACAATTCACTTTCAAGGTTGTGCAGGCAAACAATGCTTCAACATTTGATATTCGCTTTCTATCGGGTCTAAGGTTTATTCAAGCCTTGCCTTGACTGCGTCCAAGAACTCAATTACAATTACGCCTGCCAAAAAAGGAGAGATTTTGAGGAGGTGTGAGATGAAGAGTTCAGCGTTTATATGGCTCATCGTGCTTTCCTGCGCACTTCTTGTATCTTCCTGCACTTCAAAGAAAAGCGATTCCACAATAAAGATTGGCGTCATCCTCCCTATGACAGGTGGCAATGCTACCTACGGGGAGGAGTGCTGGAACGGTCTGCGACTGGCTCTGGACGAGGTGAATCCTAACCTGGAGCGCAAGATAGAGTTTGTTCTCACCGACAATAAGTGCGAAGCGACAGAAAGCGAAACGTCGGCGATGCAACTGATTACTGTCCACAAGGTTGTTGCCATAATAGGCGCAGTCTGCAGCACAAGCACAAAGGCTGCGGCAAAAATCGCCAACGAGCACAGAATCCCGATAATCACGCCTGCGTCAACCGCAGACAAACTTACAGTGGACAGAGAATACCTTTCACGCATCTGTTTTATAGACTCGTTCCAGGGCGGGACGATGGCAGAGTTCGCAGCCAAAGAACTCGGCTTGAAGAGAGCAGCGATAACATACAACAAATCAAACGACTATAGTGTAGGTCTTGCTGCGTCATTTAGAGAAACGTTTCAGAAACTGGGCGGCACAGTCGTCGCAGAGGTGAACTTTGCCAAAGACGACACCGAGTTCAGCGCACTTATATCAAGAGTCGCTGCTGCAGCGCCCGACTGTGTCTTCATACCTGCCTACTATAATGAAGTTGGCACTATGCTGAAGCAGGCGAGAGGCACCTGGGACAAATTCGTTCTTCTCGGTGGCGATGGATGGGACAGTCCAGACTTCTACGAACTCGCGGCGCAGACAAGAGGCGGAAATTACGCGACCAGTCACTTCGCGCCAGACGACAAGGATGAGGCTGTCCAGAACTTCGTCAAGAAATACACGCGGCGCTACAATAAGATGCCCGGCGCAATGGCAGCACTGGGATATGACGCGGGGTACACGCTGTACCAAGCAATCCGGCTGGCTCCAAGCGCGACGCCCGAAGAGATAAAAAACGCGATAAATACGAAACTGGATTTTCAGGGGGTAACAGGCAGGATAAAGATGAACCCTGAGCGCAACGCGGAGAAAGAGGCCGTGATATTAGAGGTAACTCCGACCGGTCCCAAACTCAGAGCAAAAATGCCCTACAAAAAGTATTAGTGGCTCTTCTGACCACGTTCCCGACAACGCAGGAGACGAGGTATATCTTACTTCTTTGACCAGAGTCTGAACGGCCTTTCCCTGGGCGCGATATACGCCTTTATCGCCTTGGGTTATACACTTGTTTACGGAATCATTAGGCTAATAAACTTCGCCCACGGCGAGTTCTTTATGGCAGGCGCGTTCGCCAGCTACTTCTCACTCAACTACATACCTGTTGAAAAACTGAATCTTCCGCATCCGCTCCCTTCTGTTCTCGCGCTCCTTTTAGCATTCTTCCTTTCCGCACTCACATCCGCTACTCTGGCGGTCCTGGTAGAGCGCTTCGCATACCGCCCGATAAGGCAGGCTGGCAGAATTTCAGCCCTCCTCACCGCGCTCGGAGTCTCGCTCTTCCTGCAGAACTTCGGCATCCAGATATTCACCGCTGAACAGAAGGCGTACCCGGAATCACGCAGATGGCTGCGTATCGCTGACCTCAAAGAAGGAGCGGTTTTTGACTGCGAACCCTATGTTCAGTTCAGCACCCGAAGCACTGAAGGAACAGTTGATAGGGTGAAGAAGTTCGTTGCGGTCAGAGGAGCGCCCCTCTCTCAAAAAGAGATAGAATCGCTTCAACAGACGTTTATCGTCACAAACACAAAGCCCCTCATCACCGGCTTCGCACCCCAGCCAGTCTCCACATTAGAGCAGGAAAAAACTTTTCTAACAGAACGCGGCATCAGCGATGAAGAACTTCTCTCTCAACTTCTTGCGCTTGCAGACTACTCGCAGTGTGTGATGGAACTCTCTCCTTCGCGACTCGCTATGCTTGAGAAAGTCTGTGACTTCTACCACATCGCGCGCATAGACGGGGTCTTTTACGAATCCCCTATCTCCGAAGGCAGCAAAAAAGTCCTTATAGTCGTCCTTCTCGGTCTCTCCACACTCGCCCTCACACTGTTCGTCAAATACACAAAATCAGGCAAAGCGATGCGCGCAGTTTCATACGATATTCAGACAAGCAAACTTATGGGGATAAATGTGAACCGCGTTATCGCGCTCACCTTCTTTATCGGCGCGTTCCTCGCAGGAATATGCGGAGTAGTTTACGGAATGAGATACGGAAAGGTCTGGCCATATATGGGATTTCTGCCGGGACTGAAAGCCTTCATCGCCGCAGTACTGGGCGGAATAGGAAGCATTCCCGGCGCAGTTATTGGAGGACTCATCCTCGGCTTCGCTGAAATAATGGTCCAGGCTTACAGTCCTCCAGCCTATACAGGCTATAGAGACGCGGTCGCGTTCGGGATTCTTATCCTGATTCTTATCGCGCGCCCGCGCGGAATCTTAGGAGCAATTGAAGGAGAAAAAGTATAAGCAAGCCCCGCACGCAAGTAGCGGGGGTAGAAGCACCACGCCTTCCGGCGTGGTGGTAAAAGCCACGGACTTCAGTCCGCGGGAAAAGGATTTCGCAAATGAGTTTTTTTGACATCCTGAACTTCGATTTTCTCTCTCTGCATCTCGCGTTTATAGGCATATTCATAATGCTTGCGCTCAGCCTCAACCTCATAAACGGCTTCTCAGGAATGTTCTCTCTCGGACACCATGGTTTCTGGGCTGTCGGCGCATACGCAGCCGGCGTGTTTATCCTCTACTGCAATTTTCTCCCGGGTCCTCTAATGTTTATTCTCTCCCTCATAGTCGGCGCATCTGTCGCAGGTCTTTTCGGACTCGGAGTCGGGCTCCCCTGCCTTCGCCTCGCAGGCGACTACCTCGCTATAGCCACGCTCGGATTCGGCGAAATCGTCCGCATCATTTTTCAAAACCTCCAGACAGATAAAATTCACGGCCCCTTAGGATTTGAAATACCAGCGCTTCTCGTGCCCAGAACAGCAGAAACTATCGTCGCCCGCAGCCTCATCTATCTGGCGCTAATCTGGACCTTCGTTATCCTCACAATTCTCATCATCAGAAACATAGTAAAGTCAAGTCACGGACGCGCAATACTGGCACTTCGCGACGACGAAGTCGCGGCTGAACTGGTCGGAATAGACACCACAAGATATAAAGTTCTCGTCTTCGTTATCGGCGCCGGCTTAGCGGGACTCGCAGGCGCTCTCTTCGTCAACTTCAAGACAGATACAAATCCGGAAGACTTCCTCCTTATGAAGGGAATCGTCATACTGCTCTACGTTGTCCTCGGCGGAATGGGAAGCATCTCGGGAACTATAATGGCTGTTATTGTCCTTTACAGCGCAGAGCAGTCTCTCAAACTCCAACTCTTCGGCTGGCTTGGCGAAGACATCGGCAGACTCGCCGCAAGGTGGTGGCAGGTAATTTTCCCGCTGATACTGATAATTCTTATGCTGAGCCGTCCTCAAGGAATTATGGGCAAAAAAGAGATAACCCAACTCCCCCTCTTCCGCAAACTCACCGCCCTTCTTCGCAGCAAACAGACAGCCCCGGAGGCAAAACAGTGAGCGAAATACATGACAAACACATTAGAGGTGATTTCACTGTGAGAGCATCATCGCCTGGCCAAGTCGTTCTGGAGACAAAAGCGCTCGCAAAAGATTTCGGCGGTTTGCACGCGGTTATAGATTTCAACCTCACTCTGAAGTATAAGGAGTTGGTCGGTCTGATAGGTCCAAACGGCGCTGGAAAAACGACAATCTTCAACCTCCTTACAGGCGTCTATCCTCCGACAGAGGGCTCTATCACCCTTTACGGCGAATCTCTTCTCGGACGCAAATCCCACGAGATAATCTCAAAAGGCATCGCCCGAACATTCCAGAACATCCGCCTTTTCAAAGAACTCTCTGTCCTTGATAATGTGAAGGCGGCATTCCACTTTCGCGCGCGCGCAAGTCTTCTGGACTCAGTCCTCAGAGTGAGAAAATTCAGAGAAGAAGAAGCCCAAATTGAGGAGAAGACGACTGAACTTCTTTCAATATTTGACCTGGAATCGCGTAAGGGCCAGATTTCAAAAAACCTTCCTTATGGCGAGCAGAGAAAACTTGAAATCGCGCGCGCACTCGCGACTGAACCGGGTCTTCTGCTTCTTGATGAGCCCGCCGCAGGGATGAACCCCAGCGAAACCGCGCATCTTATGGAACTGATAAAGTGGATACGCGATAGATTCAGCCTCACAATACTTTTGATTGAACACGATATGCAAGTGGTGATGGGAATCTGCGAACGGATAATTGTTCTGGACTACGGCAAAACCATCGCAAGCGGAACCCCTTCAGAGGTTCGCAAGAATCCGCTCGTCATTGAAGCCTATCTCGGGGAGCAGGCAAGGCGTGCTGAAGATTGAAAACATAGATGTCTATTACGGCGCGATTCACGCGCTCAAAAGTGTCTCTCTGTCCGTAGAAGCGGGCGAGATAGTGGCTGTAATAGGCGCAAACGGCGCTGGCAAGTCAACAACGCTCAAGACAATTTCAGGACTGCTGCGTCCGAGAAAGGGCAGCATTACTTACGAGGGAAAGAGAATTGATAATATCAGTCCAGACAGAATTGTCCAACTCGGAATCTCGCAGGTGCCTGAGGGGCGCAGAATTTTCGCAAACCTCTCTGTTATGGAAAATCTGGATATGGGCGCATACGCGCGAAAAGATAAGACAAAAATAGCAGACGACCTCCAGCGGGTCTTTACGCTATTTCCGCGCCTCAAAGAGCGAAGAGCCCAGCGCGGCGGAACACTCTCAGGCGGTGAGCAGCAGATGCTCTCAATCGCGCGCGCGCTTATGGCGCGCCCGCGACTGCTCCTTATGGATGAACCCTCACTGGGTCTCGCGCCAATTCTTGTGGAGCAAATCTTCAAAACAATCAGACAGATAAACGCTGAGGGAACAACAATACTGCTGGTTGAGCAGAACGCGTCTATGGCGCTTCAGGTCTCAGGTCGCGGATACGTTATGGAGACAGGGCGCATAACAATGTGCGATAAGGCGTGTCTTCTCGCGCAGAACGAAGAGGTGAAGAGAGCCTATCTCGGCGGCGACTGAAAGAAAGTGTGAAGTATGAAGTATGAAGGCTGAATAATAGAAGTTCCGGAACATTCAGAGCGATTTTGCTGTCTGCTATCCGCTATCTGCCGATTTTCTCGCCGCTGTGCAAAGAACTCCCAGAATTCTTTTTGAAACTGCCTTCCAATTGTAATGCGACACAACCCTCTCTCTTCCAGCATTGCCCATAGTTCTGGCGAGAACTGAGTCGCTCAGGAGTTTCAGGATAGCGTCGCGGATTTCGCCGATATTATGCGGATTCAGTATAATTCCTGTCTTTCCGTCCGCAATAGCGTCTTCCACACCGCCTGATTTTCCGCCGATTACCGGTTTTCCGCAGGAGTTTGCTTCAAGGAACGCTATCCCGAACCCTTCCACGTTTTCCCCTTCCTGCGCGGGAAAACTCGGCATCACAAAAATATCGCAGGCAGCGTAACAAAGCGGAATTTCATCATCCGGTACAGAACCAGCAAAAATCACATTCTCTTTGAGTCCGAGTTCCGCAGCCCGCTTTTTCAGGCTATCTTCCTGGTCTCCCGTGCCGATGATAAGATAAACAGTTTCGGGAACTTTTTTGAGCACTTCAGGCAGCGCTGAGATAACGTTTGCGTGCCCTTTGCGCTCCACCAGACGCGAAACAGAAAGAATAACCCTTTTCCCCGCAAGTCCATATTTCCTAATAATTGGCTGTAGGTTGAGATTCGGATGGAACTTTTCAGGGTCTGTTCCGCAGGGAATTACAATGATTTTATTCTCTTCAACGCCGAGGTTGACGAGAAGGCTTTTTGTGAAGTTTGAGATAGCGATAATTTTTCGCGCGCGCGCGAAAGTTTTCCTCACCGACTTTGCCCGGAACGAGTGAAGAATCTCGCCACCGTAAACGCTTATCACATAGGGGATGCCGAAACTCTTGTTCGCAAACGATGCCAAAGCGGCGAAATCTGCACGATGAGTGACAAATATCACTTCTGGACGCCAGAACAAAACAAGACGGAGAAATGTGAGAATTTGCGCAACCTTAGACCGTTTTCTAATTACGCGAAACAGGAGCGTTCTATCAAAATCCTTTGCGCCGGGCTGCTCTCTCGTCAGAAACACCACATCCTGCCCGAACGCTGTCAGATGCTTCGCTACCTCAAGTGAATATCTCTGGCTTCCGCCTTTTGCGGGAGGAAACGAGTTTGAACACATAAGTATCTTCATACGTCAGCGCTTTCTGATTTGTTTCTTATTGACCGCGCGTAGTTTCTCAAACAGAGTTCTTGCTGACAGATTACTCTTTCTCGCGTAGAGGACAAGGAACCGCAGAGTAAGCCAATCTGGGGCGGTTTCTGAGACTGACCTGCAGAGTCTGGAGAGTTCGCGCGCGCGCAACGCGACAGGAAGAGCACTATCCAGCAGTCTGCTGTTTTCAAAGTCAACGTAGTAGAAAGCGGGCGAGGGTGTCTCAATTCCTGTTATCAATATGTGGCTTGGGTTCAAATCCTTATGGAAAAATCCCTGATTGTGAACATCTGCTATGCTCTCTGCGAGTGATTTTGAAAGAGCGCGTAATTCTTCAGCAGGAAACCGCGAGAATCGCGAGGATTTTATTAGTTGATGAAGACTCGCGCAATCTCTTATTTCCTCTGCGAAGAGTGCGCAGTAGGTAACTCTGCGGAACCTTCTCCTTTGGGCGGCTGCGACTGGCTGCGGGCAGGGGATGCCGCGTCCAGCGAGACGAAGTGAGAAGAGGAATTCTCGCACAGGTTTGGACTTTCTGAAGAAGTCTTTGAATGCTTTAGCGCCTTTTCTTGGCAGGTACTCTTTGGCTGCCAGTTTCAGACTTTTGAGGTCAACTGAACTTATCTTTGTATTGGAGACGTCGTCTATGATTTTGTCGCTTCTCTCCCGCACGAACTTCTCCGGCTCGGTTATCCCCTTGTCTATCAAGAATAGATATTCGTTTGCGAGATAAAGACGCAGTCCGCGAGCGCCTCGCAAAACTGTATATTCTTTACTTTCCGGCAATTTTATCTCCAGGAATTTTCTTGTATGCGCTGATGAGGTTTTCGCCGTATGAGTCCCAGGTGAACTGAAGTGCGCGGCTTCTTGCCTGAACGCTCATCTGGTGGAGCGCATCTCCATTATTGTAGAGATACTCTATTTTTTCTGCGAGTGCGTCTGGGTCGCGCGCGCGCACGATAAAACCATCCAGCCCGTCGCGGACAACAGAGCCGGAGTTTGGCGTGGTAATGACAGGGAGTCCGCTTGCGAGCGCTTCAAACGTGACAAGGGCGCTTCCTTCCTCTATTGAAGGGAAGACAAAAACATCTGCCTCGGCAAATTTGTCTGACGGGTTGCGCACAAAACCGGGGATCTGGAGATTCTCAAGAGCGCTGAAGTTGGAAAGCACTTTCTTAAAAGTTGGTTCTACCTCTCCGACAAGTTCCAGAGAGGCGTTTTTGAGTTTCAATTTATTCCAGGCAGAAAGGAGGTACTGGACTCCTTTTCGCAAGCCTATGCGGCCGGTGAACAGGACTCTGAACTCTTCGCGGACCTGTCGCGGACGGGGAGAAAACCTGTCTGTGTCAACGCCGAAGTGAATTAGAAGAAGTTTTTCAGGCGGGAATCCGTGTGCGAGAAAAGAGTCAAACGCGAACTGTGACGGCACAGTTATATAGTCTGCGAGCGCGTATTCTTCTTCGCAGCGCCAGACCATAGCGGGTATTTCCGCTGTATCTGAGACACCGAATGTTTCGTATTCCTCGGCAAGAAGTTGAACCTGTGTTCTTATGTGAGTTGAAGCGCGCTCTACAACAGTTACAGCGCCCGCGTCTTTTGCGGTTTTGAGGGAACGCAGGCAGTGTCCGTTCCAAGCGTGAAAGATTGAAGGCGCGAGTTTCACAATATGGTTTGAAAGAGACAGGTCAAATAGTTTGGCTCTCAGATACTTGAATCTCTTTTTCCCGATTGGCAGGATTCGCGGAAGGCGAAATACTGGTCTGAAGTTTTGTGGCGGCAAGTCGCCCATTTTATTACTGAAGGCAAACGCGGTGAGAGGGAGATTTGCCTTGAGAATTGCGCGGACAGCGCGGGATGCTATATTCCCTGTTCCTGCGCCTCCGAGTTTTGCCGCGATTGCATATGCGATGTACATATGGTAACCTTTTACCACCACGCCTGCCGGCGTGGTGCTTCATTTACACGTGCCATAAACTCCCTGTCTCTTTTTATTGCGCGGGGCGCGTGATGCGCGATTTCCCCACTTTTTCTTATGACCATTCTTATGAATCTCTTCTCTTTTCCTGTGAGTTTGCGGACGCCCAGATACGCTTTGAGGAATCGCATCCTGTCTGTGCGGGAGAATGCAGAAGCGGGTGCGGAGAAGTTTAGCGCTGCTATATCTTTGACGAGCCAGCGCAGCGGGACCTTTTTTCTGATGTCTGCGCGGTTCAGATCAATTATGAATAGGGCGGGCTGCGGCGCTTCATCTTTTTTTAGGTGTATATGAGTGAGATAAAAATCTCTGTGGTTTACTCCAATTCTGTGCATTTTGCGGGTGATTTGCGCGAGAGAGTCAATTATTGCACGCTTTCTCTTTTGTATTGCAGGGTCTTTGGAGGCGAGATTCTGAGGCACCCAATCCGCGAGTTTCAGAGTTTCACCGAGAGACGCCGTCAGGATAAATGAACGACGAATTAGTCCGGCGCGTTTTATGCCTGCTGCGATAGGGGTTATTGTCGGGACATCACTTCTTTCCAGCAGAACGAGCGCGTTGAACTCGTTCAGAAATGATGACCTTTGCCGAGTAAATTTGCGAACGGTTTTCCAAATATCAGCGAGGATTGAATACTGGCTTCGCTTTATGTACGCCTCAAAATCATTGTCGTCCAGTCTGAGAGTAACGCGGGAGGTGAATCTGTCTTTCCTGACTCTTTTTACGACCTCGCCAGTCGGAAGCGAGTAGAACGAATCAAAATCAGCGAGAGAATTCTGGCGCAGAAGTTCGCTGAAATCAGGATTCGCAACAATTGAAGAAGCGCTCAGGAATTTCTTCAGACTCAACTTTCCGCTCCGCCTACGAGTTTTTGCAGCCGCACAATTTGCACTCGGGTTCAAATGTCTAACGCAAAGATAGTAACTGCGCCGGCTATCTCTTTCAAGGAAATTCGGTTCAGCCGAATCGGAGCGAGCACTCAGTTAGCGGATGCAATATTTGCTTGAAATCCAGCGGGAATACCGGTAACATTTCAATTTGTCATAGCGGCACAATCTGATTATTCCCGCATAAATCGGAGGCGTATAAATGGCGAAGGTGGAGGACTTTCTTTTTCAGGAAACCACAGACGAGATTGACCCGGAAATTACGCGGCTGATAGAATTAGAAGAAGAGCGGCAGGCGCGAAAAATAATAATGATAGCATCAGAAAGTATTTGCCCTGCCCCGGTGAGATCGGCGCTCTCAAGCGTCTTCAATAACATTTACGCTGAAGGGTATCCCTCGCCGAGAATGACTGAATTTGAGCGTGATTTGATAATGGACTTCAACCATATGACGATGCATCACCGCAGATACTCAGACAGAAGGTATTACAAGGGGACTGAATACTGTGACTATGTTGAAGCGCTTGCGCAACGCAGAGTCTGTGAACTCTTCGCCACTGAGAAGATACCGGCAAATATGATTTACGCAAATGTTCAGCCGCTATCAGGCGCTGCCGCAAATAACGCGGTTTACGACGCGTTTGTGAAGCCGGGCGAGACTGTTATGGGACTCAGCCTGCTCCACGGAGGGCACCTGACGCACGGAAATCCCGCCAACAGGTCTGGACGGCATTACCATATCGTCTCCTATGAGGTGAATCCTGCAACTGAAAGACTTGATTACGACAGAATCGCTGATGCGGCGCTCAAGTGCAAGCCGCGGATGATAATCGCCGGCTACAGCGCTTATCCGTGGGCGCCGGATTGGGCGAAGTTCCGCGAAATCGCAGACAGGGTAGGCGCTGTTCTTCTGGCTGACATTGCGCACACAGCGGGTCTGGTTGTGGCAGGACAGCATCCGAATCCGATAGAACACGCCCACGTCATCACATTTACCACGCACAAGACTCTCTGCGGTCCTCGCGGCGCGTGCATTCTGACCCCTGACCCTGAATCTGCTCAGAAAGTTATGGCGGCGGTCTTTCCAGGCGAACAGGGTGGTCCTCATATCCACCAGATAGCGGCGAAAGCGGTCTGCTTCAAAATAGCGAAGACGGAGAAGTTCCGCACCCTTATGGAGGGGGTCGTTCGTAACGCGAAGCACCTGGCGCTTTCTTTCAAGAACATCGGACTGCCGGTCGCATACGGCGGAACAGATACTCATATGTGCCTGATAGACCTCAGAAAAATAAAGACTCCTACAGGAGTCACGCTAACGGGAGAGATTGCGTCGCGGATACTGGATATATGCGGAATCACAGTAAACAAGAATACGATTCCACAGGATATTTATCCCGCGCATCCGGGCGCTGTGCGGTTCGGCACTACCTGGGTAACGCAACGAGGAATGGGTGAACCTGAAATGGAAAAAATCGCCCAACTCACGAAAAGAGTTCTCACAAATATCCACAATTTCAACTATCTTGAAGTGAACGGACCTGTCGGAAGAGGGAAAATTGACATCGGAGTCATAAGAGAAGTGAGAAAAGAGGTGGAGGAGTTGGAATCGCGATTTCCGCGTGAAGTGGAAATCGGCGATGCCGGCTATCCGCACTTCTACCGCAGCGAGCCGGTTTTTGCGAGTCCGCTCAAGCCAAGCCTCGCACCTCAGCCTGCGGGTCGCAATCTGGACAGCCTGAGACAAAATGCCGCAGTAATTGACTGCTCGGACTGCGCTGTTCTTCTGGTTTCTGGCGCCCGCGCACTACAATTCATTCAGGGAGTCGCTTCAGCAGACTTTTCAGATATTGGCATCGGAAAGACCAAACCGACATTTTTGTTGGACTCCAAAGCGAAAGTGATTGATGATGTGATAGTTCACCGTATGGAGAAGGATGAACGCGGCAGAGACAGATTTCTTCTGATTTCCACCGCCGCCAACTCAGAGAAAGTTACAGAGTGGCTGCGATTTGTTTCAGACGGCTACGTGATTTTTGACGAAGAGGATGTTCTCGCCAAGATAGAGGGACCAGTGGTGGTGCAGGATTTACGCACAGCAGCGGAACCTTCAGAGAGGCGCATCGCCCTCCTGGTGTGCGGGAAGAAGGCGCAGGAAACTATCACAAAATCAGGCATTCAGAGACCTCAAAGTAATGACGCAAAAGTTATCGGTTGCACTCTAAAAGATGCGAAACTCTTCTATGTGCTGGCGAAGCAGAGCAGTGCAGCGGAAGTCTGGTCATCTCTTACCAAAAGTGGCGCAGAACCAACAGATGGTGCTTTTCTCCCCTTTTTGCGTAAGCAATTCGGACTGCCCGATTACGGAAACGGCTCACCGCGAGGCTCTACTCTCTACTCTAACGGGTTCAAAGATTGGTTCAGCGAAAACAAGTTCTACTTTGCTGGAATGAGACTGCTGCGGGATGTTCTGAAGAGACCGGAGCGCAGAAAAGAGGAGTTTCACTGGGAAGAGAAAGAGCCTCAAGAACTGAAGAAGACCGCGCTCTTTGAGGAGCACGCAAAACTGACAAAGAAGGATTTTCTTATTCCGTTCGCAGGCTGGCATATGCCTGTCTGGTACAGCAGAGTGAGCGAAGAGCATACCGCTGTGCGCACAGCAGCGGGACTGTTTGATGTTTCGCATATGGGACTCTTTGAGGTAAAAGGCGAATACGCAACGCGGTTCTTAGACATCGTTCTCTCAAACTATGTGCCCTGGTTTCGCGTTGGACAGGCCTTCTATTCATATTGCCTCGGACCGGATGGAAATGTTATAGATGACACGTTCACATACAAACTCGGCGAAGACTGGTATTACATCGTTGTCAACGCGTCCAACACGGAAAAGATGTGGACGTGGCTGAACGGAGTCAACGAAAGAAAATACATAATAGATAGAGAGAATCCCTCTCTTGAGGTTGAAGGGCGAGTGATGCTCCGCAACCTCCATTCGCCGCAGACAGGACGAGACCAGCGCATAAATACCGCGCTTCAGGGTCCCAATTCGCTCGCGATTCTTCTGCGGATGCTTGCCAGAGAAGATGAGAAACGCAGACTTAGCGTCCTGCCCTGGACAAACACTATGTGGGCAGACATAGGCGGCGAAAAGTGTCTCATCGCGAGAACAGGTTACACAGGTGAAAGAATTGCCTACGAGGTTTACGTTCCCTGGGATTTTGCGCCTGAGTTCTGGCGCAGAACACTCCAAACAGGCGCTGACCTCGGAATAAAGCCCTGCGGACTCGGCGCAAGAGATTCCACGAGAACAGAAGCGGGTCTGCCGCTCTACGGACACGAACTGGCGGGTCCGCTAAATATCAGTCCGATAGAGGCAGGCTACGCGGCATTTGTCAGGTTTCACAAACCGTTCTTTATCGGGCGCAAAGCGACGGTAGAAAACGAGAAGAGACGCACTATGGAGGTCGTTAGATTCAGACTATTGGACAAAAACATCCGCGCACTCCATTTCGGCGACCCAGTCGCAAGCAAGAAGGCAAAGCACATCGGCTATGTGACAAGCGCTGCCCTCGTGGATGAGTATCAGGTTGGTATGGCTTACATTGACAAAAAATTGAATCTAACTGGAACCCGCATCGAACTGTTTCCTGTAGCAGCAAGCGGCAGCGCTTTCGCAGAGAAACAGAAAACCGCTCTCAAACCGGGTGACCCGCTTCTTGTTTCAGGCGAGGGAGAGATTCTAACAAGGTGGCTTGTCAAGCAAGTATGACTGAGTATGACTTAGTGGCGCGAAAGGAGAAGAAATGAAAACGCGCATGTGGCTGATAGTTCTTTTCGCTCTCTCTCTCAGCGGCTGCGTCACCGCCGGAAAGTCACAGTCCCGACTATCCTTTATGCTTCCTGATGCAGTGGGCCAGGCACAACAAGAGAAAGAGTCCACCTCTCGCGGCGTGCTGGGAAGCGCCGCAAACTACCTCGCAAACAGAGGACTTGACTTCGCAGATATATTCAAAATAAATGTCGGAATCGGACCTGGCCTTAGCGCGAACGTCAGAGCCACACAGATTATCCAGGTAGGCGCCGGTTACACGGGCGCTACAAAGGTTGGGCTTTCCGGACGCCACGCCGGATTCTGGAACGAGAACTCACTTGAGGCTGGAATTCCCCTCATCGTTTACGGACGCGATGTGGAAATAATCCCGGGAGGCGGCGGTATCGCTCCAATAAACTCATACCGTCAGCAGTTTCTCTGGAAGTTTGAGTTCAGAGACCCGGAGGCGAAGGAGAAGAAAGAGGGAGAGACATACGATACCGACTACGATAGACAGTTTTTTGAGGTCGGCGCAAGTGTGCACGCTCTCTTCCCCGCGTTTGAATTCAGTATCAATTTGAAAGAGTTGATAGACTTCCTTGTCGGCTTTACAACCATTGACCTGTGCGGCGATGACTCAAAGTAATAAGAAGGCAAAAAGAGAAGTTCCCAGGAGAGTCCTTATCCTCGGAGACCTGCGCAACAAAATGGTCGCGAAGACCCTCAGAACTATTGCGCACTCAATCAGAGAAAACGCCGATACTGTCCAGTTTGACATAAGCGGCAAACCCGATATAAGCAGAGAGAGCGCGGACTTTGCATTTGTCTTCGGCGGGGACGGAAGCATTCTGCGTGCCGTCCAACTTCTGCGCGAAAATCAGATTCCAATTGTCGGCGTAAATGTCGGCAGACTCGGATTCCTGACAGAGTTCTCTGTAAAAGAGTTTCTTGAAGCGCTGCCGGAAATTCTCTCTGGAAGACGCGCTCCATCCGAAAGGCTGATGATTTGTGCGACTCTTCATCCAGCCCGACCGCGCCGAAGAAAGAACCGGATTTTTTATGCTGTCAACGAAGCAACTGTTTCCAGAGTCGGCTTCCTCTCTATGGTGAGAATCCGTCTCTCCATTGACGGAAGCAGCATAACTTCTTACTCCGGCGACGGGGCTATTATAGCGACTCCAACAGGCTCCACCGCTTACTCCCTCTCCTGCGGCGGACCTATACTTCTGCCCGGAACCGACGCGCTGGTCGTTACACCGATAAATCCTCACACCCTCACAAACAGACCGCTTGTTGTCCCCGCGTCAAGCGAGATAGTTCTGGAGATTCTCTCGCAGCGCCAGGAAGCGGCACTTTCAATAGATGGTCAGATAAACGTCGCTCTCACAGAAGGAGACCTGGTCTCTATCAAAAGAGCAGACAGAGTATTCAGATTGGTTGAGAACTATCTCTTCTATCTTACCCTGCGCCAGAAATTGAACTGGGGAGGAACTCCCAACTATGGGAAGGATTGAGATAATTCAGGCAAGATGTAAAGGCTGCGGATTATGCCTTACTGTCTGCCCCAAAAAAGGTCTGCGTTTTGCCACATCCCTCAACGAAAGAGGTATCAATCCCCCTGAGCGAATTGAAGCCGTTGAATGCACCGGCTGCGCCTCCTGCGCGCTCATTTGCCCCGACTGCGCAATCAGAGTTTACAGACAGAAGAAAAAGGCAGAACCATAGAAACTGGAAACCTACTTCGGAGAGCCCTGAGGATGGGAAAGAAACAGTTGATGGCTGGCAACGAAGCGCTCGGAGAAGCAGCGATAATTTCCGGCTGCAGATTCTACTTCGGCTACCCTATAACGCCCCAGAACGAACTGACCGCTTATATGGCACGAAGACTCCCTCAGGTCGGCGGAGTCTTTATCCAGAGCGAAAGCGAAATCGCAGCGATAAATATGGTTATGGGCGCTTCTGCCGCTGGCAAGCGCGCAATGACATCCTCTTCAAGCCCGGGCATCAGCCTGAAGCAAGAGGGAATCTCTTATCTGCAAGGCGATGAACTGCCCGCGGTTGTCGTGAATGTCCAGCGCGGCGGACCGGGTCTCGGAAACATTGCCCCCAGCCAGTCAGACTACTTCCAGGCAGTCAAAGGGGGCGGACACGGAGACTACCACAATATAGTTCTCGCTCCGCACACTGCCCAGGAGATGGTTGATTTGACGCAACTCGCGTTCAACCTCGCAGACAAATACAGAATAGTCGTCGTCATTCTCCTGGACGGTCTCTTAGGACAGATGATGGAACCGGTTGAATATCCCGAAAAGCCGCAGATCGAAGAATACCCAAAAGAATATATTCTTGATGGCGCAAAAGGCAGAAAACCAAAAATCATCCGCAGCCTCTTCCTCGTTGAAGGTGTTCTTGAAAAACATAATGAGAACCTCCAGGCAAAATACAAAAAAGTCGCCGAAACCGAAGTGAGATTTGAAGAATACAAAACCGACGATGCCGAAATCATCCTCGCCGCTTACGGAACGTGCGCGCGCGCGTCCCGCGAAGTCTGCCGCGCTCTCAGGAATGAGGGAATAAATGTCGGTATGCTTCGCCCCATAACTCTGTGGCCGTTCTGCGAAGATAAACTTCTGCAACTCGCGGACAGAGTAAAAGACTTCCTCGTTGTTGAGATGAATGCGGGTCAGATGCTCACAGATGTGAAGGCTGCGGTCTGCGGAAAAGCGAACGTTCACTTTTACGGTCGGCTCGGCGGCGGCATCCCCTCACCTGAGGAGATAATAGAGAAAGTCCGCCAGATTCTCGGAAAATAGGAGACGAATGTGGAGAAGGCTGAAGAACTCGTTTTTTCCAAACCTGAAGCGCTGACAGATGTCATAACGCATTATTGCCCGGGCTGCGGACACGGAATAATTCATAGACTCGTCGCTGAAGCGATTGACGAATTGGGAATCCGGGAACGCACAGTTCTTGTTGCGCCTGTCGGCTGCTCTGTTCTGGCATATTTCTATCTCAACGTAGATTCAATAGAGGCAGCACACGGGCGCGCGCCCGCGGTCGCAACAGGGCTCAGGCGCGCAAACCCGAACCTCGTCGTGTTTACCTATCAGGGCGATGGCGACCTGGCGGCGATAGGGACAAACGAGATTATTCACGCTGCAAACAGAGGCGAAAACTACACAGCAATTTTCGTCAACAACGCGATATACGGGATGACAGGCGGACAGATGGCGCCAACAACCCTGGTAGGTATGAAAACTGAAACCACCCCTTACGGCAGAAAAGTGGAGAATGAGGGGTATCCAATCCGCGTATGCGAACTTCTCGCTGCTCTGGAAGCGCCTGCATATCTTGAACGCGTTGCAGTTCACGATGTGAAAAACGTCCGCAAGGCGGGAAAGGCAATACTGAAGGCTTTCAAGAATCAGGTTGAGGGAAAAGGCTTTTCGCTTGTTGAATGCCTCTCTATGTGTCCGACAAACTGGGGTCTCTCCCCAGCCGACGCAACCAAGTTTGTGGAAGAGAAGATGATACCTGTTTTCCCGCTTGGCGTTTTCCGCGATAAACAATAGTATTTCATCTGAACGAACGTGAGAGCATCTTGTATTCAAGAAGTGGACTGAAGGGGAAAATGGGCGCTATTCTTGTCAAGAACGCATCCTGCGGCTTTTCGCGGCAGAAGACGGGAGAGAGAATCTACATTCTCTCCGAAGGCGGCATCATTGCTGATATAGGAAAAGGCAAACCTCCACGCGCAAGAGGCGCAAACATCATTGATGCGCGAGGACTCTATCTCCTGCCCGGATTTATTGACCTGCACGTTCATGGCGGAGGCGGCGCATCTATCTATCGCGCCAATAGCGTGGATGTGGAGCGAATCTGCCGCACACACGCGAGGTTTGGAACAACAGGGCTTCTTATCACGACTTTCCCAGAAAGTCCCGAGCGCCTGAAAACGCAGGTAAGAGCGATTTCGCTGGCGGACGATTCACACGGTGCGAAAATACTCGGCATTCATATAGAGAGTCCGCATCTCAATCCGCAGAAGGCGGGAGGGATGCCGCGGGAGCGACTGCGTAGGTTTAGCGTGGCTGAACTGGCAAGCCTCTGCAGGATGACGCGCTATCCTGTCAAGATGGTTACGTTTGCGCCTGAGATTGAAGGTGCAGACGAACTAATCTCGTTCTGCAACGCAAATGGCATCGTCTCGTCAGTTGCTCACACGTGCGCTTCGCCTGAGGTGATGCGCAGAGCGATTGAGAAAGGTGTTCGCCACGCCACGCACATCTTCAACACTTTCGTCTTTCCTGAGAATGCGCGGACGCCCGGCGCACTTGAGACGCTTCTTTTAGATAGGCGAGTCACTGTCCAACTCATAGCGGACCTGGTAACGGTAAAGGGGGAGTTTGCGAAACTTCTCCTTCTGGTGAAAGGATGGCGCAAAGTGGCGCTAATCACAGATGCCGGCTCTTCCGCAGGCGTTCGCGGTGCGCCAGAAGTGATGAGGTCAAAAGACGGACGAATAACCGCCTCAACCCTGACAATGGACAAAGCAGTTCAATCAATGCTTTCCATCGGTTTACCTCTCCAGCGCGCTTCTGCTATGGCTTCTGAGATACCAGCGAGAATTCTTTCGCTTGACAGGCGAAAGGGATCTGTCTCTGTTGGAAAAGATGCTGACTTTGTGTTAGTGGATTCCCGCTGCAATGTCCACCTGACAGTGTGTGAAGGCGTGCCTGTTTACAGAAGAGCCTGGTAGGCGTTTATTCTGTCACTTGCGGTCTTTGTCCTCTTCAGTTATCAACTTCTTGAGAGCATTGCCTAAGGGTTCAAAACTGACTTCCCGGACTGAGACACTGTGAAGGTCGCCTGTCACGCTAAGTTGAAAAAGGTTGTTCTGAAAAGCCTGCCAGGCTTGCCTGAGCCCCGGAGGCAGCACTTTGCTCAGCCATTCAAGACTGAAGATGAGATTCAGTTTTCCATCAAATCTCATTCTGCCGACGCCGTTAAGGTTGCAGACAGTGCTTTTCAACTTCAACTCATTGAAGTAGAAGTGCCCTTTCTCTATATCAAACTGCGCCTTCCCATTCTCAAAGTTTACACTGGCTCCACGGAAGTACTGAATAATGTCGGAAATTACCGGCACTTCTACAAGATTTGCCTTTCTGAACCTGACTCCCCCGGTTGCTTTGAAGTCAGACAGTTCTGCGGATTCTCCGCGGAAGTTGAGCCAGGCGCTTGCGTATCCCGATGCGTTTTCTATCTTCTTCCCGAAGATATCCTCAGCAGCATCGCGAATGTTAGCGTCTGTGACAGATAAGTTGCCAGAGTAATCTGGCTTCCCCGTCACCGCTGCGCTGATTTCGCCTTGAAGCGTTCCGCCCGCTATTTTGCCGCTTATAGAAGCGATTTTGATTCTGTCACCTTCCAGAACTATCTTTGCTGACATCCACTGAACGCGCCTGTTTGCGACGGTGAAGTCACTGAACTGAAGCCTTCCGAGGTTCAGTTTGTGCTCGCCCCCCGGCAAAACTTCTCCCTCAAGCCTGAGATTGCCTGAAACCTCGGAAAACGGCAACCCTGCAAAGAAAGAACACTTTTTCGGCATCAGTTCAGCAGTGTAGCGAATATGCTGCTCCTGACCCACCTTCTCTGAGATTGCCAGCGTAAGTGAAACTCCGAATAAACCTTTCAGCGAAAGCGCTTTTATCACCTCCTGGACTCCCTGAGGCAGAGCCTCGCGCAGTTCAGGAGAAATAGAAAGTTCATCTGACTCTATCCGGAGTTCAGTTTCCTGTCCCGAGTCTGTTTTTGTGCTTTTCCCACGCAGACGAAACTGAGGCTCGGCCGCAGTCAGTTCCATCGCGACCTCGTTCGCCGCAGGATTGATTTTCACACTCCCGTCCACTCCTGTCACGCGGTAAGGAAAAGATGTATGCTTCAGAGAGCAATTCTCCAGAGTCAGTCTTATCTGCGGCTCAAGTTTGCTGAGGTCGCCGGTGACTCTAACAGACACGGTCGCGCGACCGGAAGGTGAGAAGGAATCGTATATCTGCCTCAACTCTGCCGGAAGAGAGTTTCTCAACTGCGCATTGAGAGCGACCCTGTGCGCCTCAATATTGAGGCGAATAGCATTTTTCTTTGCGCCTGTAAGTATCTCACCCCAGATAAGCGCAGTTCCTGTTTGGCACTTTCCCCGCAAACTCCTTATGCGCAGCCCATCCTGAGTAATCTCCAGGTATCCGTTGATATCAGTCGCAGGTATCGGAATCTCCTTATACGTCAGCGAAGCGTCCTTGAGCGTTACAGCGCAGAACAGGTTGAGATTTTTGCCGCCTTCCGGCCGCCAGAGCGACAGTTCAGCGTCCGCCAATCCGCTCAACTGAATGAAAGAGAGATTAGTCTTTGCAGCCGAGGAGACCGCACTAAGAAGCGTCTCGTCTATCAGGATAGATTTGAGCGAACATCTTATGTTGAGTTCAGACGTTTCTGACCTTTGAAACGCTGTGTCAGAGAAGGCAATCTCTCCCGCACCGATATTCCCGCGCACACTGCGCAGAAGCACATTACTGTCCGGCTCAAGAATTATTCTGCCAGATATTTTATCAATCGGAACCGGGAACTCGCGCGGGCGCGCGCAAGTTTTGCCGTTCGGGATAATCTCAACTGTGACGCCGACAGACTCTGACTTATTCTGCCTCGCCACTTTGACCAAGAGGTCTGTGGCGCCGCTCAATCGGAAAGAGTCAATAGAGTTGCGCTGGTCCTCTGAAAGCGCCCAGAGCAATTTTTCATCTATTCCTATATCTGTGCCTTCTATAGTCACATTAACCTTGCCGCTTTGTCTTATTTGACCATCTATTTTCACGGTGCGCGTTCCATTCTGACTCGTTACATTTCTGATGAACACATCTTTACCGTCTATGACAAACGAGCCGCGCAGGTTGTCAAGTCTGTATTTGAAGCCCTGATACTCAACAGAGGATTCGCCAGTTCCTGTCGCCTCAATATACAGTTTTGGCTCAACAGCGGAGTCTTTATCTTTAGATAGATTGATAGTGAGGTCAACTTTGCCACGCGGCGAATACTCGTCCCAGGCCCCTCTGTCTCCCTGAGAAAGAGCGCCCCTGACAGCGTTATTCAGAGGCATTCCGCGCACCTCAGTAGATATAAGAATTCCTGGCGACCTCAGGTTCCCCTCTATTACCCCTTCTGTCTTGCCATACACGCCGTTCACAAGATAGGTGAAATTCTGCACCGCAATCAGGTCTTTTTTCACCTTGATTTTTCCGTTCGCAAGCGAAATCGGAATGGGAAATGACTTGAGCAGGGCAGCGCAGTCGCGGCACTCAATTGTCGCCTCGTAGTCAAGTTCCTCCTTATCGTAATGGAGTTTTCCTTCAACCGCCACTAACCCGCTCGGGTTTATTTCATCCCAGATACTCTGGAGTGAACCGGGAAGCGAGTCACGCAGTTCGCGAGACAGGACCACTCTGTCCACCACTATGGAGGCATTCAGACTTCTCAGTCCGCTATCCGCAGTCGCCCGGAAATCTATGCTGCCAAGAACAGGTGAGAAGGCAGAACCTGTCAGGATGACCGCGCCATCGCTAACTTTCACGCTTGCGCCGATGGTGTGCAGTTCAGTCCTCACCAGGTCGCGTTCCCCCAGCGCAGCATCAAGTGAAATGAAACCGCCCACCATCTCAATCTCAGGTATTATCTGAATCTCTGGCTTTTCCAATTTCTCACCCGGCGGGCGGACCGCTCTCTCTTTCAGTAACCTTGCCAGATTCAAATTTCCGCTCTTATCAACCCGCACAGAGAGACTCGGGCTATCAACGATGATATGCTTTATCGCTTGCCGCACCAGGTCCAGTCTCATACGCAGACGAGGAATAGTAAGTATGACTTCCTGTGTGGAATCGGCGCGGGTGTCAAAGACTTTCAGCCCATATATGGAGAGAAATGCGGGCGAGTCAAATTCCACTTTCTCAACACTGAACTTCGCCCCAATAAAGTTTGACAGTTCCCGCTCCACACGCAGCCGCAGTTGCGAAGGATTCGTGACTATTAGGTAGTCTAAGGTGAAGTTTGCCGCTATGATTGCGAACGCCGCAAGAATAGTTCCAAGCGTTCTCACTTCTCACTCCACACTAATCAGAGGAAAGTGCGTCCAGCGCCAGTTTGCGCACATCAGAGAGTGCGCTGGGATGTCTTATAATATCCTGCGCGCCCTCTACTTTCCTGAAAGTGAGCGCAGGCAGTATGAATTGAGCGCCTGTGGTGTCAAAGAAATATTTGACAGTCAGGGTGATTCCATCAAAGAGGCGTTCGCCGCCAGTTCCGCCGACACAGATAAGATAACCTTTTCTTTTTCTACCATTCAATTCTGTCGGGGGCGCTCTTTTGAGGATATACTTTCGTGCCCAGAGCGCCTGGGTTCTGTCAATCAGCGCTTTGAGCCACGCAGGGACAGAATAGAAAAATACAGGAGTTGCGATAACAATCACCTGTGACTCAAGAAGAGCGGGATAGACTTTCTGCATATCGTCGCTAATTGCGCAGTCGCCTGTGGTATGGCAGGAGTAGCACTCCACACAGGGACTGATTTTCAAACTGCGGCAGACCAGTTTCTCCGTCCTGACTTTCTTCTCCTCACAGGTTGATAGGAACTCTGAAAGAAGTGTATCGCTTGCGCCGCCGATTCTGGGACTCCCGAGTATTCCCAGAACTTTCATTTCGCGGCCAGCCATATCAAGCCGCCTCCTCCGTTCAGCCGTTGAATCAAGTGCGCGCTTTACCTGCGCGCGCAGCGAAATCCGGAAGTGCAAAGGAAAGGAGTGTAGAACGCAGCGCTTCAGGTGTATCTACTGGAGCGGCGCAAGAGGTGCCAGCGCAGACGTATGCCAGCGGCG
>Ga0315280_10001894_pt1 | contig 34954 bp, 25 predicted proteins | sample YL17G06_40_MG_FD_203697 | JGI IMG/M metagenome (GOLD analysis project Ga0315280, IMG submission 203697) | Sediment microbial communities from Yellowstone Lake, YNP, Wyoming, USA - YL17G06_40 | ecosystem: Environmental > Aquatic > Freshwater > Lake > Sediment | place: USA: Wyoming | collected...
CTGGCGTCGACTTCGTCCACCCGCCAATAGTAGGTGACGCCGGGCTGCAAACCCTGGACCACGTAAACCATCGCAAACGGCTGGTGAGTCGCGACCTGGTTGGCCTTCGTCAAGTCGGGAGTCGTGCCGAGATAGACATCATGGAACAGAGCCGTCTCGCCTTTGGTCCATTGCAGCAGGGGCATATTCACGCCGATGGTCCCGTCGGCCGGAACGGGCTTCTCGGCCTTGGTGAAGGCGGGGGGCTCCCCATTGAACATGTCCTTGATCTGTGCGGCCGATAGCTCACGGTCGTAGATCCGCAGGTCGTCCACAAGGCCCTTGAACCAGCCCATGCCGTGGCCGGAGTTGGAGCCCACGAAGATCCGGTCGCCGGTGGCCCAGAGGGTGCCGGCGGTGTCGATGGAGGCGCCGTCTTCTTTGCCGTTGACGTAGAGACGCATCGGGCCGCTGTTTTGGGCCACGATGGCAACATGGTACCAGGTGCCGGCAACAATGGTCGTGCTCCCGGACAGGTTACGCTCGGCACCGACCCACAGATAGTGGTGGAACTGGCCGGAGGCATTGATTCTCAACTGGTGGGACCAGGAGGTAGTCGGTCCCGAGGCGTCCGTCCGCGTGATGACCGCCACGCTGCTGATCGTCGTCGGTTTGACCCATGCGCTGATCGTGTAGATCGCCGGGTTGGTGGTCGACGGGATGTTCACGTAGTCGTCCACGCCGTCGAAGGAGATGGCCTGGCCGATCTGACCCGGCTGGTAGACGGCCGTTCCACCGACGAACGTGCCATTGGCCGTGCCAGCCATGTCCTTCAGGCTTCCATCGAACGGCCAGTAACCCACTAGTGGCCCGGCACTGGCAGTCCCGGATAGGAAACAGACCACGCCCGCCAACAGAAGTGTGAGAAATCGCCTCTTACCCATGCTAGTCCTCCTTCTTTGGTGCAGATCGACCTTTGCCTACTCTCGCGTCGAGGCAAGCTAGCGCCGGCCGGATGTATCCGGCGTCGCCGCTCCGGCAGCTACATCGCTGATTTACCCTATGTTCATCGGTCCGACGAGTCGGCGACTTGGGCCAGAGTCCATGCTTTGTCGGAAATGCCCTCGTCCATTTTCGGACCGTCCACCACTCAACCGGCACTACCTATCTACGACCCGGTGGTGACCATTGTAGACGCCCGGCCGATTCCAAGTCAAGAGACATTCTGAACCGTCCGAGTATAAATAGGCGAATTGCGCGGCGGATTCGGTTTGACCCCGAGACCGCTCGTGCTATGATGGAACAGACCCTCGTGACCCAGAGATCCGGTTAGGAGTGAGGAGATTATGAGACTGATATTGTCCCTTGCCGTCACAATATTGATGGTGGCGCCGGCTGCTGCGTCGGTTCCCCAGTCCATGAGTGGGGCGACCTACATGCCCGGCGAGTTGATCGTGAAGCTCAAAGACCGTCCGGCGGGCGGCATCCACGCCTTGTCTTCGGAGGCTGCGGTCGTAAGCCGGCAAGAGGCGGCTCTGCTGCGGCTGCAAACGAGATACGGTCTGGGGGAGGCGCAGCCGGTCTTTCATCGCGGCCACGAGAGGCTGCAACCGAATCTCCTGCCGTTCTATGTGCTCAAGACCGAGCGCGAGGTACCGGTGGTCTGCGCGGAGCTGCGCCGGGACCCAGACGTGGAATTTGCGCAGCCGAACTACATCTACCGGCCGTGCCGCGAGCCGAACGACCCGGATTTTGCCGATCAGTATGCCCACCAACTGATCCAGATGCCGCAGGCCTGGGACCTCTCGACGGGAAGCCGCGACATCGTGATTGCCATCCTGGGCACGGGCGTCGATGTAAACCATCCCGATCTGAAAGAGAACATCTGGGTGAATAAGGCCGAGATCGCGGGCAATGGCATCGACGACGATAAGAATGGCTACGTCGACGACATCCACGGCTGGAACTTCGAGAAAGCGAGCAACAATGTCTCGCCCAGCGGGACGTCCTCCACCAGCAGTCACGAGACGCAGGTAGCCGGGGTGATCGGAGCCGTCGGCAACAACGGCAAGGGCGTGGTCGGCGTCAACTGGCAGTGCAGCATCATGGTGCTGCGGCTGAGTACGGACTTCACCTCAAAGGAAATCGCGGCGGGCCTCGATTACGCGGCGGCCAACGGGGCCCGTGTAATCAACATGAGCTTCGGCGGCGACACCTTCGGCCCGGAGGATGACCGGGTCATCAAGACCGCCATAGATAATGCCTATGCCAAGGGCGCTCTCCTGGTCGCGAGCGCCGGTAACTCCGATTCGAGCCGGCCGCACTACCCGGCGGCCTATTACAACGTCATGGCGGTCGCCTCCACCAACGGCGAGGACACCAAGACCGGCCACAGCACGTTCGGCCCGTGGGTGGACATCGCCGCTCCGGGCACCGACATCGTCACGACCGATCTGGGCGACGAGTACATCGCCACCGCGGGCACTTCGTTTTCCTCGCCCTACGTGGCGGCCGTCGCGGGCTTGCTCCTGGCCTATCGGCCTAGCTTGACCAACATACAGGTCCGGGCCATCCTGGAGAATACGACCGATCCCGTCTATTACGGAGACCTCGATCCCAACCAGTGCTACATCGGCACCGGGCGGGTGAACGCCTACAAGGCCCTGCTCGCGGCGGATCAGGACTATCCCCTGGGGGACATTATCTCGCCTGGGCCGAGGCAGACCTATGCTTCGGACGTCAACGCCGTCCAGATCAGCCTGTTCGCGTACGGCGACACCTACAAGCTCGACTATCGTCGCTATGGGGAAAGCGAGTGGACGGTTATCGCCGAAGGCCCCGCACCGGCGGACCCCAACCACCTTGGATCGGTATCGCTGGTCAATCCCGGCGTAGGCACCTACGAGCTGCGCCTCCGGGTCAGCCGGGGCGAGTACGTTCACACGGATTTCGCCGTGTTCGGCATCGACCTGGCCCCGGAGTTGGCCCCTTGGCCCAAGCCCAAGAAGGTGGATGAGACGACAGAAGAGTACTTCATCGGCAATCCGGTCTGTCTCGATCTGAACGGCGATGGGCACAACGAAATCATTCAGGCTTCTGTCGATTACGGCAGCTACTTCGGGACCGGAAAGGTGAATATCTGGACCGAAGACGGCAACTCGCTGCCCAATTGGCCGATTGAGTTCGACTACGTCTGGCCGACGAGCGTCGCGGTCGGGGACATCGACGGCGACGGGGACTATGAAGCGGTCGTGGCGTGCGAATACGACGGCGAGCTGTACGCCTATCACGTCCAAACCGGCCAGATCGTGGATGGCAACTGGCCCGTCATCATGGGCACTTGGGGCAGTGCCATTGCGGCGGCCCCCGTCTTGGCCGACCTGGATGGCGATGGCATCAGCGAGATCCTCGTCGCTTTGGATGCCGAGTCGATGGGGACGGATGGGTTGTACGCGATCCGGGGCGATGGCACCTTCCTGTGGCAGCGGCGGTACACCTCGGAAGGACCCATCAGCGTGGCCGACTTCAACAAAGACGGCAAGCCGGAGATCGGCCTGTCCGGGTACGGCCCCGGCCTCGATCACGTCTATACCTTCATTCTCGACCGCCAGGGGCAGCAGATCGCCCGGTGGAAGGGAGGCAGCCAGAAGGGGACCGTCGCCGCCGACCTGAATGCCGACGGCAAGGTCGAGTTGGTCTTCTGCACGGAGGAGGATGTTGAGGCGGTTCGGGCCGATGGCAGCACGCTTTGGAAGGCCAAGGTGCCTCCGCCGTTTGACACCAAGGGCGGCCTGAGTGTCGGGGACGTCAATGGCGACGGCTTCGCCGAGGTCTACGTCAACAGCTACGTCGAGGCCGATGGGTTCATCTATAGCCAACTCTATGCGTTCGATTACAAAGGCAAGCCTCTGACCAGCGCCGGTTTTCCCAAGACGATCATGGGCGATCCGACGCGGTGCATCCCCTTGATCGCGGATATCGACGGGGATGGCAAGAAAGAGCTGATGGTTGGCTCCTCCTATGAGCCGATGATGGCGTGGGAGGCCGATGGCTCGGTGACACCGGGATTCCCCATGCAGAACCTCATGGCCGACATGGAGGTGACGCCCACGTTGGCGGATCTCGACCAGGATGGCGATCTGGAGCTCATGCTCGCGGCGGACGATTACCGGTTCCACGTTCTGGACCTGCCCGGCGGGAAGACCGGGGAGAAGATCGACTGGGGCATGGCCCGACATGACCCCCAAAACTCCGGTTGGACGGTCCCGGTGGCCCGGCTCGATCCCATCACCGCGCCGGCCGAGATCAAGCCTGGCCAGCGGCTCCAAGTCCAGGTCACGGCCACGAACCCGGCGAACCTGCCGCTGCAATGGTCGGTCGGCCATCTGCCCGAAGGAGCGTACTATGACGCCCAGAGCCACACGCTCTTCTGGAAGCCGGCCGCCGATCAGGCGTTCCGCACCTACACGTTCTCGTTCCTCGTGACGGACGGCATCCGGCAGAGCAGCCGCAGCGTGTCGATGGCCGTCGTGCCCAATGCGATCTACGCGGCGAACCTGGACGCCAACCCGAACTGGACGCTCGATCCGGGCTGGGCCTGGGGGACGCCGACCGGCAAGGGCTCCTGGAACGGCGATCCGAACACCGGCCACACGGGTAAGAACGTCCTCGGTTACGCCCTCGAAGGCGACTACGCCAACAATCTGACGCAGACGAGTTACGCCACCACCGGCCCGATCGATTGCCGAGGCTACAAGAACATCCGTCTGAGTTTCTGGCGCTGGTTAGACATCGAGGCGCCGTACGACTACGCCTGCCTCCAGGTTTCCACCGACGGACGAACCTGGACCGACCTGTGGACGACGGGTACCTCCCACATCTCCGACAGCGCCTGGCAGTTCGCAGAATACGCTGTCCCCGCCGGTATCGGCGATGGCCAGTCGACGCTCTACTTCCGCTGGGGTCTCGGCCCCACCGACGAGGTGGTGACCTGCCCTGGCTGGAACATAGACGATATCCAAGTCACGGGAGACAAGACCTCGAATTGACGATTTCAGATTCACGATTTGAGATTCGGATGCTCAGACCCCCTGTCCAAGGCAGGGGTCCACGGACCGCGCGTCAGCCGTAGGGTGGGTTCCTAACCCACGCGTCCCCCCGATCGATGCGCACTTGCCGCGTGGGTTAAGAACCCACCCTACAGCGTCGCACGTGCCGGTTCTTTGGCCGAGGCTGGATTTCCCTTGCCTTTGGCTCTGCTTGGTTTAGCATACGACCCATCCGAAGGATTCCTATTCTCTTGGAGGTATGTGCCATGATGAGGTCGAAGCGTGCTTTCCTGTGTGTCTTGACAGTTCTGATCGCGCTGGCTCCGGTCGCGTCCGGACAGGGGCTGCCGCAGGCACCGCCGCGATCCGTGGGCTTGTCCCAGCAGCGCCTCGATCGCATCGGGATGCTCATGCAAGAACACGTGGATGGCGGGCTGCTGGCCGGGGCCGTGGCGCTGGTGGCCCGCGACGGCAAGGTGGCCTACTTCAAGAGCGTGGGCATGCAGGACAAGGAAATGAACGTCCCGATGAAGCCGGACACGATCTTCCGGATCGCCTCCATGAGCAAGCCGATCACCAGCGTCGCCGTGATGATGCTGTACGAGGAAGGGTGGTTTCGGCTCAGCGACCCCGTCTCCAAGTACCTCCCCGAATTCAAGGACATGAAGGTCCTCGTCTCTGGGCCGGCGGCTGACGGCGGCAAGGCACAGGAGCAACTCGTGCCCGCCAAGCGCGAGATTACGATCCGTAACCTGCTGACCCATACCTCCGGCCTGACCTACCATTGGGACGCTCGCGTCGGGGCCAAATACGCGGAGGCCGGGATCACGCATGGCCTGATCCAGACGGAGGACTCGCTGGCCGACGGCATCAAGAAGCTCGCCCAAATGCCGCTGGTGCACCAGCCGGGCGAAGCGTTTACCTACAGCCTCTCGGTCGATGTCCTCGGCCGGCTGGTCGAGGTCGTCTCCGGCATGTCCTTCGACGAGTTCCTGCGGAAGCGCCTCTTCGAGCCGCTGCGGATGAACGACACCGGTTTCTTCCTTCCCAACGGCAAAGTGTCACGCCTGGCGGCGGTCTACGGGCCCGACTCGGACGGCGCCTTGAAGCGGCTGGGCAACGGCCTCCTGGGCGAAGGCTCCATGCGGGCCACGGTAACCTATCCCTTTGACGGACCCAAGCGTTACTTCTCGGGCGGCGGCGGCCTGTGCTCCACGATCTCGGACTATGCAAGGTTCTGCCAGATGATGCTCAACTATGGTGAGTTGGACGGCGTGCGGCTGCTCAGCCGCAAGACGGTGGAGCTGATGACCGCCGACCACGTGGGCGAGCTGAACCCTGGCTCCGGTTTCGGCCTGGGCTTCGGCGTCACACGCAGCCTGCGCGAGGCCGGCGAGCTGACCAGCGTCGGTGCCTATCGCTGGGGCGGATTCTGGTACACCACCTTCTTCATCGACCCGGCGGAGAAGCTGATCGGCGTCTGCATGGTCCAGTTGTACCCTTCCGGCAAGGCGACTTTGAACGACAAATTCGAGGCCCTCGCCCACCAGGCGATCATCAACTGAGACAGGAGCGCCAGATGAACCGTAGAACCTTCATGAAGTCTCTGCCGGCCTTGGCGGCATTTGCTGGCCCGGCTGTGGCGGGTTCCGCCGCCGCAAGTTCCACATCCAACGCTGCTCAGGGGGTCCAGAATCTGCAACCGATCGTCCTGCCCAAACCCGAAACCGACGGCGGCAAGTCGGTACTGGCGGCCTTACAGGAACGCAGAACGATTCGCAACATCCGCGCGGACAAGCTTCCGCCGCAGGTGCTGTCGAATCTTCTCTGGGCCGCGTTCGGAGTCAACCGTGAGAGTGCATCTTTCGGCAAGTCGGGACGCACCGCCGCTTCGGCCAGCAACTCGCAGGAGATCGACCTGTACGTGGCCCTGCCCGAAGGTGTCTACCTTTACGAGGCGGTCCCGCACCGCCTGACGCCCGTGGTGGCGGGGGACCTGCGGGCCAGGGCCGGCCGGGGCGCCGCCGCCACCGCTCCCGTGAACATCTTCTACGTCGTGGATCTCACCCGCTACGACCAGGGCCCACGCCAGCCGGACCGCAGCATCGGCGATCCCGAGGTCCAGAAGTCCTACTACTACGTTGCGACGGGCCTGATCGCCGGCAACGTCTATCTGTTCGCCGCCGCGCAGGGTTTGGCGGCCTGGTTCCACAACTGTGACAAGCAGAACACAGCCAAGGAATTGAAGCTCCGTCCCGAGCAGCGCGTCCTCTTCGCCCAGACGGTCGGCTATCGCACATAAGGCTGCTGCGGTCCTCTTCGAGAGTCGCCCGTCGCACGTCCGGTGAATAGGCATGTCTACGCGAGCGTAGACATGGCACCCGGCGAATGGTATGGCAATCATGTTTCACCCATTCGATACAACGTCCGGCTTGCCAAGGCGGTCAAACGCCGCACTCGCGACCCTTTTATCATACTCTCTCATATGACGCCATCCGCGTTTGCCGGTGTTGCTGGTGATCGAGGCGGGTATTGCTGTAGAGACCCTGGCGGGGTATAAACACGTGCAGGCGGCACGACCGCCGTGCCATATTGTCCCTCTGACGGGGTGTTGTGTGAGTCGCAAATGCGCAAGTCCGCAGGCAAAGGCAGACCTTTCCGATGAGTCGCTGTGTCGGTTGGCCGGCGCGCGGCCCGGGGTCAAGGCGGCGAAGATCGTCGCCGGGGCTGACGTGGAGACGGCACCCTGGGTTCGGCTCAAGTGCCAGTTTGGGTGCGATGGATATGCCCAGTGTTTGGTGTGCCCGCCGTATACACCTGCGCCGGAAGAAATGCGGAAGGTGTTGGACTCGTATCAGCGGGCGCTCCTGATTCACTTCGAGCCGGACGTGAATGTGAAGGCGGCCGTCGTCGAGTTGGAGCGGGAGATCTTCCTGCGGGGGGCGTGGAAGGCCCTGGGCCTGGGGGCGGGGCCGTGCAATCTCTGCGAGCGCTGTGCCCTGCAGGTGGGCGGGTGCCGGCATGCGGAGCGGGCCCGGCCGGCGCTGGAGGCCTGCGGGATCGACGTGTTCACGACTGTCCGGAAGGCGGGGCTGCCGATTGAAGTAGTGCGAACGACGCGACAATGTCCAAATTACTACGGGCTGATACTCGTGGATTGATGAACCGTGTGTTTGATGGGAGAACGACTATGAAGAAGGGTGGCTTGGTTTCGGGGTGTGCGTGCTGCCGGATGAACCGGAGGCGGTTTTTGGCGGCAGGTTGTGCCGCATGTGCCGGAGCGGCGGGGCTGCTGACGAGTTCAGGTGAGGTGTTCGCGGCCCAGGCCGGCGGGGGCAAAATGAAGATTCACATCGTCTACTCGCTGCACGCGGCCCAGCAGCCCGGCCCGGACTGGCCGAACAAGGGCTTTGACTTTCGGCCGGTCATGGAACGGATCAATACCGGGCTCGCGAAGGAGTGTCCCGGTCTCGAATTCGTGTCCTCGCTCGCGACCGGACCGGAGCAGGCCCAGAAGATCCTCGACGAGGACAAATCCGCCAACGTTGGCGGCTATCTCGTCTACCAGATGAATGCCTGGAACCGCGTCGTGCAGACCATTGCGACTTCAGGCAAGCCGGTGCTGTACGCCGATTTCCAGTACGGCGGCAGCGGTGGGTTCCTGGTCTATATGGCGGACTTCATCAGGAAGAAGGTGGCGAACGTCGGGTTCGTAGCCTCGTCGCGGTTCGAGGACCTGGTCGGGGCGGTCAAGTGCTTCGAGGTGGTCAAGAAGGGCGGCTCGGTCGCGGACTTCGTCGCGGCCACTGCGCAGGTGCGGTCCAAGAACACGCCCAAGGCCGGCGATCCTGCCTGCACGTCCGATCCGGTGAAGGCGCTCTCAGCGCAAGACTGTCTCGCCCGGATGAAGCAGTCGAGGATCCTGGCCGTTACCACGGAGGCCGGACCTACGAGCACGTTGATGGGGATTCCCGTCGAGCACATGTCCTTCGTGGAGGTTAACGAGGCGTGGAAGAACGCCGACAAGGACGAGTCCCGTACCGTGGCGAACCGCTGGCGCAAGAACGCCTCGTCCGTAACCGACGTGACGCAGGAAACGCTCGAGACCTCGGCGGCGATGTACTTGGGCATGAAGGCCGTGCTGAAGAAGCACGGGGCCAACGCCATCACGGTCAACTGCCTCGGCGGCTTCTACGGCGGACACATCCACGCTTATCCGTGCCTCGGCTTCCATGAGTTGAACAACGAGGGCCTGATCGGGGCCTGCGAGTGCGACGTTCGCTCGACGGCCACGATGGTGGCGCTGAACGCGTTGACCCAGGGCCGGCCCGGCTACATCTCCGATCCGGTGATCGATACGGCCAAGCGCCAGATCATCTACGCTCATTGCGTCGCGTCCAACAAGGTCTTCGGGCCGCAGGGTCCGACCAACCCGTTCACGATCCTGACGCATTCCGAGGATCGCCAGGGCGCGTCCGTTCGCTCGATCCTGCCACTGGGCTATATGACCACGACGGTCGAGTTCGAGCAGGCTCGCAAAGAGGTCCTCTTCCATCGCGGCAAGGCGGTTGCGAACGACCCGGACGACCGGGCCTGCCGGACCAAGCTGGCGGCCGAGCCCGTCGGCGATATCGAGAAGCTCTTTACGCTGTGGGACCAGTGGGGCTGGCATCGCGTCACCTGCTATGGCGACCTGAAGGAGCCCATCTTCGCCTTGGCCGATGCCCTGGGCTATAAGGTCGTCGAAGAAGCATAGGCCGCAGGGCAAATTCGAAATTCGAAATCCGAAGCTCGAAACAAATTTGAAATTCAGAACCGGAAATACGAAACGGGCCTGGTTCGGCATCGCGTTTCGGTCATTGGTGCTTTGGATCTTGGATTTTTTTCGGATTTCGGATTTCGAGCTTCGGGTTTCAGTACCGCTCGCCCGGACCCTTGGCTCGATGGGAGGACAATGGAAGACTCTTCGCACCGAGACAACCCTGACAGGGATCGACTTCACCGTAGCCGGGCAAGCTCGTGCTGCTGGGGAGCTTCCTGGGCACGTTCATCGAAGGGGCCTTCTTCTTCGCGGCGGCGGGGCGGATCGATATACCACGGGCTTGGCTGTTCCTTGCCGTAAGTCTCGTGGAGTCCGCTGATCGTCGGCTCCGCCTACGGCCTGATCCCCGCCGGCATCACGGTCCTGCTTCTGGTCCTGCGAACCTATCTCGAAGACAAGACCCTCCAAGCGGAACTGCCTGGCTACGCCGAGTACGCCAAACAGGTCAAATACCGCCTGATCCCCGGCATTTGGTGACTGGTAGGGTGCGTATCACGCACCGCCTTGGACTACTCCGACCATCCTAATCTGGTGTGCGGGTTTCTACCTGGGTGCCATGGTTACGCTTGCGTAGCCATGTTCCAAGCCAAGAAGAGAAACATGCTTACGCGAGCGTAAGCATGGCACCCACCCACAAGTTTAGAGTGGTCGGAGTACTACGCCTGGCAGCGCGGGCAGATGTGGGTGCCGCGGCCGGAGGCGCGGAGGTATCGGATTGTCGTGCCGCAGCGGGGGCAGGGTTCGCCCTGGCACCCATAGACCTTCAATCGATTGCGAAACCGGCCCATCTCGCCGTGTACGTTCCGAAAGTCACTGAACGTTGTGCCGCCCGCGCGGATCGCCCGACGCAGGACTTTCTGGATCTCACGCAGCAGGGTCGTGGCCTCGGCAGCAGTGAGAGAGGAGCCGGCCCGGGCCGGATGGATACACGCCGCCCAGAGCGATTCGTCGGCATAGATGTTGCCCAGTCCGGCGATCCGGCCCTGATCCAGCAGCAGCGACTTGATGGGCCGGTTCGTTTGGAGCAGGGCGCCGAAGGTCCTGCGATCCATGTCCAATGCCTCCGGCCCCAGCGGTGTCAGGCCGGCCGCTTCCATCGTCGCGTCCGGAGCATCCGGGTCCAGGTCCCGCAGGCACCACACGCGCCCGAACCGGCGCGGGTCCACGAAGACAAGCTCCACTGCCTCGCGGAATGACAAGATCAGTCGAGTATGCTTCGGCGTGGCCGCCGCGAGGCCCTCTTCGGGGTCCGGCAGAAGGAACTCACCCGTCATGCCGAGTTGAAACACCAAGCCCAAGCCTCCCTCCGCCGTCAGGATAAGCCGCTTGGCCCGGCGGGTGACGCTCGCAATCCGCCGGCCGGTCAGTTCAGCCATGAAGGCCCGCCAGCGCCGTCGATACGGACCCCGAATGACCAAGGGCGTACCGACCCACACCTGGGCTACGCGTTTACCCACCAGGGCCGGCCGCAGACCCAACGCAATATTCTCAACTTCCGGCATCTCCGGCACAACGGACTCCTTACCTGCAACACACCGGCTCGACAGGGTAGCGGCAAAATGTCTTCAAATCAAGCGCAGCACAGGCCCCGCCGCATTGGTCTCGCATTTTTTGACGATCCAAGTGTTACCCTTGTGCCTACTCGTGCCTTATAATAGGGGAGCACATGAGATCACTATTCGTGAGGCGACGGGAATGAGAGCAGAAAGGGTCATTCTCATATTGTTGCTGCTTCTATCTGGCGGGTGTCGGAAGAAAACGGATGCCAGGGCCACGACGGCTCTTCATCTTGCCGCTCGCAACGGCAACACCTCGCGGATGAGGGCGTTGATCGCTCGGGGTGCCAATGTCAATGCACAGGATGAACTCGGCCTGACCCCACTGCACTATGCTGCCGGCGAAGGGCATAGAGAGGTGCTGGAATTGCTGATTGCGAAGGGAGCACTTGTCAACGGAGTACGTCGTGGCGGATTGACCCCATTACATGAAGCGGTCCGCAACGGCCGCAAAGAGATTGTGGGGGCACTTGTGGCCAGAGGTGCCGATGTCAATGGACGAGTTGGCCAAGAGCGAACGCTGCTCTTCGAGGCCGTTCGCGCGAATCGCGCGGAGATCATCGAGGTGCTCCTTGGAGCTGGGGCGAAACTGGAGAGGGAAGGGCAGTCACCCGATACGCTGTTGTATGTTGCCGCCGCTTGCGGCTCCGAGAAAGCGGCGGAAGTTCTGCTTGCGCATGGGGCCAACGTCAATGCACAATCCAGCAGCCCCATGTCCGTCCTGCACAAAGCGGCTCACCAAGGCCATGACAAGGTCGTCGCGTTGCTTGTAGGCAAAGGTGCCGCTGTGGATCCAAGGGATTTGGATGGAAGGACGCCTCTTTTCTGCGCCGCCTGCAACGGATATGTCGCCATTGTCGAATTGTTGTTGGCAAAGGGGGCTTATGTCGATGTGACCGCTCGTCCATTCGATGGGCCGAGTCCCTACTGGGCGTTCGGTCCGAGCCAATACCCACCTGGGACCGCGTTGCTCTGGGCTGTCGGTCGCGGTCACGTGGAAGTAGTCCGGACACTGTTGACCCATGGTGCGAACCCCAGTATGTGCGGAGGCGAGAGCGGCCAGACGCCGCTGCATGTGGCGGCACGAACTGGCAATAAGGATGCCGCCGAGTTGTTGATCGCTCATGGCGCCCAAGTGAATGTGAAGGATGGTTCTGGGCAGACGCCGCTTCACGAGGCAATCGCATGGGGCCATCACAGGGCCGTTGTAGAACTGCTGATCGCTCGCGGCGCAGACGTAAATGCGAAGGGAGAGTACGGCTGGACGCCTTTGCATGAAGCCGCGAGCGGTGGCCACCCTCAGGATGTGATTAGGTCAGGCGATAAAGACGTCGCACAAGTTTTGATAGCGCACGGTGCGGATGTCAATGCCAAGGCTGACGATGGTCGGACGCCTCTACATGAGGCGGCCTCCACGCACAGTCCTGAAATCGTGAGAATGCTTCTGGCACATGGCTCGGACATCAATGCGAAGGCGGATGATGGCGGCACGCCTCTGCATAGAGCGGCCTTCGGGGGCGATCCCGGAGTCGTTGCGCTACTCCTGGAGCACAGAGCCGAGGTCAACGTGGCGGATAAGGAAGGTCGAATACCACTCGACCTCGCCACCACAGGGGAAATCGTCAATCTGTTGCAGGGCGCAGGTGGCGAGTAGAGGCAAGAGTCTGACACGCATTGCAGATAGCGTTGCATTGACGTGGTTCGGTGGAGGCGAGTACTACTCCACGTGGACCCCATTTCGTTTCTTGTCGGCGTCGAGGCCGGCGTTTCCGGCGGCGGCTTGCGAGCGACCGACGCCTACCGGGACTGCCGTCAGAAAAGCGGTTCATCTTCCAAGAGTCTTCGGACTTCGTGCCGAGTGGCGCGGGCCAACCTCACCGCTTCTTTTGCTTCGGACAGCTTCGGTACGTCATAGGGTCCGGGATATCGCATCGCTGTGGCATATTCCGTGAGCCTTCGCTGCTGCTCAATGGCCAAGGGGAAGCGCACATGCTTGGGCATCAAGCCAATCAGGACTTCGATGTCATGCGTTCGTGGAAAGGCGATTCCCAGGACGATGAGACCGGCCTTCAAGCACTTTTCAACACACTGTCGGGCGTGGAAACAGACGGTATCAGTCGGACAATCGGCACCCAGCTTGAGGGTGTGAGCGGCCGTTTTCAGATCGTTGTCCGCCTTGGCGAGCCACTCGCGCGCGACGGTAACGGCTTTATCCGGTTCGGGCATACAGGACCTTCCCCTCGCGCCAGGCGGGCCATTCGATGGTCCCGATGACGTCCTTGCGCCATTCGAATTCCTCCGGCGTGACGACGATCAGATCCTTGGGGATCCGAATATCGTGCAGGGCAACCCCGATCTCAATGGCCCGCTCGCGCTTGGAGCCTTGGACCGGCATGATGATCAACAGGTCCACGTCGCTGTCCGGACCGGCACAGCCACGCGCATGGGAGCCGAAGAGGATGATCTTATCCGGGGCGAATTTGCTCACGATGCGCTCGACCATTTGCCGGATCTGTCCAGCGGTCGAAGGTTTTCGTTTCTTCGCACTGTGTCGGGTTCCTGCCATCTCTCGTTTTCCTGTCCGGAGGCTTGCTGCACGGCGCGTTTCATCGGCGATGTCAGGATACCTCCCGCAGGGCAGATTCGCAAGACGGAAATGCCTTTACGAAGGGCAGGGGGTGTCCTATTCCACGTGCACGACGTTGCGTTTCTTGTCGGCGTCGAGGCCGGCTTCTTTGAGGGTGTCGTAGAGGTTGCGGCAGCGGTTGACTTTGACGAACTCGAATTCGGGGTCGGATTCATCCGAGGTCAGGGCGATGACGGTGCCGATGCCGAGGAGACATTCGAAGAGGGATTGCCGCAGCTTCAGATCGACCACGCGGAACATATCGATGTTGTCCACGTGGCGGTCGAAGACGCCGCGTGACCACTCAATGCGGTCCGGCGTGACTTCGTAGCCGATGCTCTTGAGCGAGATCACCTTCCAGGCCAGGGTCATCGCTGCCAACAGGGCCAGGGCCAGTGCGCCGGCGTCCAGCCAGCCTTCGATCTGCACCAATTGCTCGACACGGACGTGGGCCTTGGAGAAGTATCCGACCAGGGTGGTCGTCACCGGGTAGCGGTAGACCGCCCCGCACAGGAGCAGGAAGCAGCCGGTCTTGAGGAACATGCCGGCCAGGGCGAACAGGCTCGGCCGCCCCGACCAGAGCACTGCGGTCCCGTCGTTGCTCTCAGCGGTGTCCTGCTCCGGAGTTGTACTCTCAGCGGCAGACTTGGGAGGATGATCGCCGTCGCTGTCATCCGTCTTCTTTCCTCTGTCTTCTGTCTTCGGTTTCCCGGCTTCGGCCTTGCGGTGGTTGCCGTCGAGGAACTCGCCGCAGAAGCGACATTTGATCGCCTCGTAGCGGATCGTCTCGGCGCAGAAGGGGCAAGACTTGGTTTGATGCCGAGTCCTTGGCAACCGCGGCATCGGCACGGGATCGATTTGCTGCCGCATAGTCATGTCATTCCCATAGGTGACAGAGTTCCCAAACGCGGCAAGTCACGTTTGAGGACCCTCAGAATCCAATCGGGCACACCTGCCATATTATCGGCCAAATGACTCCCGAAAGGACAATATCCGACGTGGTTTGACGGCACTTCGTGTTATGGGACGTGGATCTGGCCGCGAGACGCGGAAATCCGAAATTCGAAGCACGAAATCCGAAAGAAATCCCAAATTCAAATGATCAAAACGCTTGCGCCGGACCAGGGTGCGTTTCGAATTTGGGATTTTGAACATTTGTTCTTGTTTCGGATTTCGAGTTTCGTGCTTTGGCTTTCTCTTATGGTGGGCACTTGGCGCAGATGGAGCGGAAGAGGGTCGTGCTCAGGTAGCGGTCGCCTCGGTCGGGCAGGATGACCACGATGGTGCCGCGCGTCATGTCGTGGGCAAGGTGCAGAGCCCCCGCGACGGCGGCCCCGCTCGACATACCAACGAAAACGCCCTCATTGGCGGCAAGCAGCCGAGTGGTCTCGAATGCCTCGCCGTCTTCGACGGTGATCTTCTCGTCCAGCAGACTCGGGTCGTAGATGCCCGGGACCATCGATTCGGTCATGTTTTTTAGGCCCTGGATGGTGTGACCCAGTCCCGGCTCGACGCCGACGACCTTGGCCTGCGGCTTCTTTTCCTTGAGGTATCTCTTCACGCCCATGAGCGTGCCGCCGGTTCCCATGCCGGCGACGAAGATGTCGATCTGGCCCTTCGTTTGGGCAAAGACCTCTGGGCCGGTCGTCTCGTAGTGAGCCAGAACGTTGCTGGGATTCTCGAACTGGTTGGGCATGTAGTAAGTGCTCGGCTCGGATTCCAGAAGCTGGTGCGCCTTGCGGATGGAGCCGTCCGTGCCCTCCCGCGCCGGAGTCAGGACCACGTCTGCTCCCAGAGCCCGCAGGATTTGCTGCCTTTCCGTGCTGACACACTCCGGCATGCAGAGCTTGACCCGGTAGCCCTTCGCGGCCCCGATCATGGCTACGGCAATGCCGGTATTGCCGGACGTGGCCTCCAGGATGATCTTGCCGGGCGTCAGCTCGCCGGACTCCTCGGCCCGTTTGATCATGTAGTAGGCCGGCCGGTCCTTGATGGAGCCGCCGGGATTGGTGCCTTCGAGCTTGCCGAAGATGCGCACGCTGGGCCGTTTCGAATTGAGATGCGTCAACTCGACCAAAGGGGTGTTCCCGATGGCGGATGTAATGCTCATGTCAGAAAGCCTCAACAAACAAATCGCTGCCGCTTCGCCCGATGTCCGGGCATTCACATCACGCCTGCCAGTATAGCAGAAGTCCGCCGCAGGTCAAATCGACACTGGCAAGGGGACGATGCGGACTTGGTGGACGATATGGACGCAGTGCCGGCCTCACGCTGTTCATAGAGTCCACTTCGCCCCTGTGGTCCACTCCGCCTCCCAGTAGTCCTCCAGCAGCCGACCCTTCTCATCGTGGTCGTAGTTGAAGCCCCATGCAACAAATGGGCTTCCATCATCCAGGGTGAAATTCTCTCGGCTGTTAGAGACCCGGACGAATTTCGTCTGGGCTGTCGCGGGTTGGCTCTGGGCCATCAGAACCGACCCGCCGAGCAGTAAAAGAGTCACTAACCGTGTGATGCGTGGCGTTGTCAAACGCAGCGCCCCTCCTGAGCCTGTCGAAGGACTGGTGATGGTCGCGTGTCGCGGCCATCTTGGCCGCGCCGTGTCGAAGGCATCTTGCCTTCGAATCGCGGGTGGGACGCCCGCGACACAGACCACCGCCAAGGCCTTCGGCCCTGACGATGCCGCCCGTTGCTGTCCTTTGCCCTCTGCCATCTGTCCTCCAGTGGCTTTGCCACCTGTACTCATGGCAAGGCGGCGACGCGGGGCCAGCCATTGTCCCATACCATCGTGGAGATCTTCAACTCGGATCGGCCGGTCTTGCCCTCGTAGGCATGAAAGACCAGATAGTCGCCGCTGATGTCCTGGAGCACCGCTTCGTGTCCCGGCCCGCGCCAGTTCGGCGTCGTCGCCTCGATCACCAGCGTGCCGCCGCCTTCGGTCATGGGCACGCCGGCCTGGTCTACGTACGGGCCGGTGACATTCCGCGCGCGTCCGACCCGGACGTTGTAGGTGCTGTTCACGCCCCGGCAGCAGAAATCAAAGGACGCGAACAGATACCACCACTTGTCGTGCCGGACGATGAACGGGGCCTCGATGGAGCCCTCCAGCCCACCGGTGCGGGGGCGCCGCGCCAGATTGTAGAGCGTCGTATCCGCGGTGGAGAGCTTGCCGGTGCTCGGGTCGATGCGCCGCATCATGATGCCGCCCCAGAAGCTGCCCCAGCACAGCCATAGGTTCCGCTGGTCCTGGATCACAAGCTGGGGGTCGATCGCGTTCCAGTCGTCCTGGCCTGGATGGGACCGGACGACAAGGCCCTCGTCCACCCATTTGTAGTCCGGACTGTTCGGATCGAGCGTCCGGTTGGTCGCCAGGCCGATGGCGGAGTTGTTCTTGCCGAAGGTGGAGACGGAGTAATAGAGATGGTATTTGCCGTTGAAGTGAGAGATGTCGGGCGCCCAGGCACTGCGTGCCCCCGGGATTTCTTCCGCAGCCCACGACGGCAAGGTCTCGAACACGGAGCCACAGCGCGACCAGTGGTACAGGTCCTTGGAGCAGCGAATCGGCAGAATGCCGGCCCGCCGGTTGCCGGTCGAAAACACGTAGAACCTGTCTTCCTCGCGGATGATGACCGGATCGTGGACCGCCAGGTCACCCGAAAGCGCGAGCATCTGCGGGGCAGAAGGGACCGTGGGGCTCGCCGTGCTTCGGCAGGACGCCCCAACCACCAGAATTCCCGCCACGACGGCGCAAGCGACCGTTCTGCGCGTTCGTGAGCCGGTAAGGACCGTCGATTCCGCAAGGCATCGCATGGTGCACCCTTGTCTCGAAATCCCGTGCGTTCTGCAGGCCATCACCACGAGGCAACGAGACTACCCGCTCCGCACTACGGCCCTATTATGTCCTCCCTCGGCGGCGCTGTCACGCCGCGCGGTGGATTTTCGTCTGGGATTCGCCCCGTGGCTCGGCGGCCGGCACGATCTCCGGCATCGGCTTGGCCTTGGCGGCTTCATCCACCGAACAGAACCGCGGCGACGTGCGCCGACACTGCTTCTTCGGCTCATCCAGCCACGGACAACCGGCACATTGCTCGTTCATCTGCTACCCCTCTATCTGTCGTTTGGTTGTTTTCGCACGTTAGACCGCTGTCGGTACGTTCTTTCTTCGGAGTCCTGATGTACATACGGGTGTCCCCCCCGGCAGGTACCGACAGGATAGAAAAAATTATCTTAGCGTTCGACAAGGCCCATGTCAAGCATCGAGTAACCACAATTCTCATTATGCTTGCCTGAAACGGGGGACGGCAAGGCACATACAAGGCCAATGATCCCGCCCGCCGGCCCCGTCAAGCCGCGATCTCCTTTCCTGAGAATCCTTATGCTGCCTTGACTTCGCACCGGCTTACACAGGAAGAAGCACAAACGATGTGCCAGAGAGACCCGCAGAGACTATATTCTCGCAAGTCCTTGCTAAACCACAGCTTACACTCGCATTCACGCCAAGCAACCTCTCGCTGGCCGTTACATTTGTGTAGACACACTGGGCATCAGGTACATTTTTGTAGTACGCGTTCGGTCAGTGCGGCTCATGCTTTCGCCTTGAGTTCGTCGACGCCGACAGCCAGGTCGTCATTGTTTTGTGAGTCCCCGGCACAAGCTCCCCACGCGGGCTGAGGCTCTCGCGCGATGTCATATAGCCCCATCATTGGCTCACCAGCCTTTAACTTGACCCACGTTTGAGCGTGTCTTTCTACGCAGAGAAGCGTCGGAGCAAGCACGGTCAAACAAGTTGGCCGTGCCACCAAGTTCCACGGGCATTCTTCCGTTGCACACCGGCCGCCTCCCTATCGTCGTTTATGTTGGTTGACGTGCGGGAGCTGTGGTATCATGTCTCGCGGTTTTGGGTGACGCAACGGCCGCGAGTCGGTGTGATGTCGCGGCGGGTCACGCGATGGATAGACAGTGCTTGTTGGGTGAGAGGGCTGATATGGACCGAGAGAGTTCGAAGGTCACACGAAGGCAGTTTATCGGCAGGGCGGCAGGGGCCGCGGTGGCGTTCACGATCGTGCCGCGCTATGTGCTCGGTGGTGCGAAATTCGTCGCGCCGAGCGAGAAGGTCTACATCGCCATCATCGGTTGCGGCGGGCAGGGTCGGACCAACGCACGCGGCCTGTTCGAAGAGAAAGACGCCCAGATCGTTGCCATCGCCGACCCAAGGGAGCAGGCGGATTACGAGCAGTGGTATTACAGGGGTGTGGCGGGCCGGCTGCCGGTCAAGGCGGAAGTTGAGAAGCGGTATGCGCGGGACAATCCCCAGTTCAAGTGCAAGGACTACGTCGATTTTCGTGAGCTGCTGGACAAGGAAAAAAACATCGACGCGATCCTGTGCGCCACGCCGGACCACTGGCACGCGTTTGTGACGGTCGCGGCCATCCATCGCGGCAAGCACGCCTACTGCGAGAAACCGCTGACGCACAACGTCTACGAGGCCCGCATGGTGGCCAAGGTAGCCAAAGAGGCCGGTGTCGCGACCCAAATGGGTAACCAGGGCCGCAGCGACGAAGGCAATCAACTGACATGCGAGATGATCTGGGATGGGGCTATCGGCGAGGTCCGCGAGGTCCACGCTTGGAGTAGTGCCGGCGGCTGGACGAGCAGTCGCGGCCGGCCGAAGGACACGCCGCCGGTGCCCCAGGGCTTCGACTGGCAACTGTGGCTTGGACCCAAGGCAGACCGGCCCTATCATCCGGCGTACGCCCCGTACAACTGGCGCGGCTGGTGGGAGTTCGGCACGGGCTGCGTCGGCGATATGGCGGTGCACAATCTGGACCCGGCATTCGCGGCCCTGAAGCTAGGCCATCCGATCAGCGTCGAGGCGGTCAAGACCGACTTTGTTGACTCCGAAGTCATCGGCGGCAACAACCACGTGGTCTGGGAGTTCGGCCCGCGCGAGAACATGGGGCCGGTGACGGTGCACTGGTACGATGGCTCCCTGCAGCCGCCGCGGCCGGCGGACTTGGAAGCAGGCCGGCGCATGGGCGAAGGTGACAACGGCGTCCTGCTCATCGGCAGCAAAGGCACGATCATGGGCGGCGGCTGGAGTAAATCGCCCCGCATCATCCCGGAATCGAAGATGAAAGCTTACGGCCGGCCGCCGAAGGTCCTGCCCCGCAGCCGGGGCCACCATCGCAACTGGCTCGACGCCTGCAAGGGCGGCCCGCAGGCGATCAGCGACTTCAGCTACGGGGCCCGGCTGGCGGAATTCATTCTGCTCGGCGACGTCGCGATCCGCGCCCAGAAGAAGATCCTCTGGGACGGCCCGAACATGAAGGTGACCAACGTGCCCGAGGCCCAGCGGTTCGTGCAAGAGCCGTACCGTCCGGGCTTCGACCTGGAGAAGATGTAGAGTACCCTCGTTGATTTGTCATCGGGTGGCGGCCTCAGACTGTTGCTGAGGCTGCCACCCTCTGCTGATTGACCTCTTCGCCACCCTCCGGCCCCTCGCGAAAGCGGCCCAACAGCCCACAGGATTCCAGTCGTACGATTTGACATGCGTTCGAGCATCCGCGATACTACCCTTTAGGAGACCATCAGAGTCCACCTGAAGCAGGTAGACGGGATCGCAAGGAGAACTATGGGCTTTCTCCAAGGACGACGGCAATGATTACGAGATTGAGAGTCAAGAATTTCAAGGCGCTACGAGACGTTGAGGTCCAACTCACCCGGCTTCACGTCCTTATTGGGCCGAATGATTCCGGCAAGACAAGCATTCTCGATGCCTTCGCCGCTCTCTGCCGGAGCGTGGACCACACTCTATCCGAGGCCTTCTTGGGATACTGGAAGGGTTCAGAACTGGTTTGGACCGGCAAGTTTGGTTTACCTGTTACGGTCGAAGTAGATTTCGATAAAGGCACAATCACTGGCTACGCATTCAGGGCCCTGTTCGCCGAGCGCTATCGTAGGGAAGCCCTAGTTGACGACGAGATCATCAAGAGAGAGGGACATACGCCTCTCACCTCATCTGATTTGGGCACGCTGGGTCGAGAAGAGGGTAGCACTCGCGTCAAACGCGCGTCGGAGGATTCGAGCTGGAAGAACCCGTACGTCACTGAACTGCGAGCCGTGAAGAACAAGTTGGATGGGGTGCACTACTACCGCTGGGACCCCAGATTTCTGGCGTTGCCGGTTGCACCGGACACCAAGCGTAGTTTCAGAATGGAGCCAAACGGATTTGGTCTAGCCCTATGCCTGGACAATATACTCGGTGATGATCCAATGCAGTTCCTCCAGTTGCAGGAACGCTTTGCCAAGGTGTTTCCACACATCACGTCGGTGAGACTGAGTCCTGAGAAGCACGCCTATCGCGCTGCGGTAGATGACCCGAACGGGATCACAATGCTTCAGGAGGCCGATGGCAAGGGGCTGTACTTCAAACTGAGGGACACAGACCAGTGGGTTCCGGCTTCGCAAGTCTCTGATGGGGTACTGCTTGTCCTTGCGTATCTCGCGATTCTGTACCTGCCTCAGGAAAAGCGACCACGGGTGTTACTTGTCGAAGAGCCGGAAAATGGGATACATCCCAAGCGCCTTCGCGACGTGTTGACTATTCTGCGAGAGCTTGTGGGTGAACAGTCGCACACGCAGGTGGTTCTGACCACACATTCACCCTATGCACTGGACTTGTTCAAGCCCGAAGAGGTGACGCTCTGTACCATGCAGGACAACGGCGAGGTGAAGACCACGCGGCTTTCCGAGAGCCCGACGGTGATGAACCAGACCGATGTCTTCACGCTGGGAGAAATCTGGACCGCCGAAGGCGACGAGGCAATCGCGCGAGCTCAGGAGACGACCGGGGAGAGCGCCACATGAGGGTACTAGTGGTGTCGGAGGGCCAGCACGAACAGGGCGGCGCACTGGAGAACCTCCTTCGAAGGCTGGGTGGCAAAGAGGCGCAGTTCGTTTTTGACTGTGTGCGGAGGGATGACATCCATGCCCACCACGGCAAGGGACCCGGATACATCAAACGCGCTTTGCGTTGGCTCAAGGAGGCAAAGAGAAGGGAGATGGACGCACTGATTCTGCTCGTCGATCAAGACAATCCGGAATATAGGAGAAGCGAGCAGGTTCGGGAGGCACAGGAGTACTGCAATCCGCAGGTACCGGCATTCAATCTGCCTCGCGCCATGGGGGTCGCGATCAGGATGTTCGATGCGTGGATGCTGGCGGACGAGAAGGCTCTGACGGAGGTTCTCGGGTGCCGCGTTGCGAAACAGCGTGATCCAGAGACCGTTGATAAGCCCAAGAAGGTGTGTGAGAGCCTACTCGAAAGCGGTACGAACCAGATGGCTCAACGCGAAATGTACGCGGAAGTAGCCCTTCGACTCGACATCGACGTTTTGATCCGGCGATGCCGGAAGGGATTCAAACCGTTCGCAGAACACGTCAGAAGAATGTTTGGACAGGAGAAATGCTCATGACTTATGGCTTGAGGCAATCTGAGATGGTTTCACGGCGTGAATTCTGTAGGGTGGTGATGGCAGCGGCAGCAGTCCCCTTTGCCGGATCGTCCGTTGGGGCGGCTCAGGGAGCGAGCGGGGTCAAGTTCTTCAAGAACTTTGCGCCGGGGCATATTGGGGTCAAGGCCAATCAGCAGCAGGCATTAGAATATGCCGTCAAGTATGGGTTCGGAGGGATCGCACCCGCGGAGAGTGAGTTTGCCAACAAGTCGGCGGCCGAGATTAGCGAATGGGTCGCGCTGATGAAGCAGAAGGGGATTCGGTACGGGGCCGCCGGGCTGCCGGTCGAGTTTCGCCGGGATGAGGCGCAATTCCAGAAGGATATGGCCCAGTTGCCCAAGCGGGCGGCTCTTTTGAAGCAGTTGGGCATCACGCGCGTGGCGACCTGGATCACGCCGGGACATAACGAGCTGACGTATCTGCAGAACTTCAAGATCCTCGAGACGCGGTTCCGCGAGGCGGCGAAGGTGCTCAAGGACAACGATCTCCGGCTGGGCCTGGAATTCGTTGGGCCGCGCACCTCCCGCGAGAAGTTCCGCTTCCCGTTCGCCTGCACGCAGGTGGACATGATGGAGTTGTGCGAGGCCGTCGGCACGGGCAACGTGGGTCTGCTGCTCGATAGCTGGCACTGGTACACGTCGCACGGCACGGTGGAGGAATTGTCACGGCTGTCCAACAAGGACATCGTCCACGTTCACGTCAATGACGCCCCGTCGGGCATTGCCGTCGATAAGCAGATCGACACCACCCGCAAGCTCCCTGTGACCACCAACGTGATCGATCTGAAGGGGTTCATCAATGCCCTGGTGAAGATCGGCTACGACGGCCCCGTCGAGTGCGAGCCGTTCGACCAGGAACTGCGGAAGATGGACCAGGCCGCGATCGTGCAGACGACCGCCGAGTCGCTCAATCGGCTGTGGGGCTTGATTGCCGTGTGACCGGACTTGGTATCATGTCCGATATGAACGGCAGTGGCCAAGCGGATAGGACCGAGTCGCAGGCACCCCGGCGGTTCGCTATGGCGTTTCCGGTCGGATCGCCCGGTATGCCACGCCACACCGCGCTCGCTGCCGGACCGTCGCGACCTCAGTGAGTCCTCAGCCACTCCTTGTCCCTGGCGATCTGCTCGTCGAGAGCTTGTAGTTGGGCGGGCACGGAATAAAGCTGGAAGCCGCTGGCGACGGGCACTCGGTTCACTATGTCGCAGTTGGTGGCATTCCACTCGGGTTCTCCGCCCGCCGGGTGCGAGGACTCCGGATTGCCGCCCAGCAGGGCTGCCCTGCGTGCTTCCGACTCGCTGATCCTTTGTTCCACCATGCGTCTGATCTCCGATTGGCTCAGAGGGGGCGGCGTCGGTCGGGACGGCTCGCCTTGTGGCGTGGCGGGCGGTGTTGGCTGCGGCGGGCCGCCCGCAGGGGGGACTTGACCACCGATGGGCGGGCCGCCCGGGAGAGGGACAGCTCCCAGCCCGTTCAGAGGGCCCTCGAATTCTTTCCCGGGCGTCTCCCGGCTGAACTGGAGCTCGAAGTAGATCCAACCCCAGGCCGTGGTGTCCAGCCAACCCAGGGACTGGGTCCCCAGCGGATCGATGTAGCCCAGCGGGTTTTGCAGGGCATACGCGTAGGGGTTGAGGCTCCGCAGTTCCGCCAGCATCGGCCAGATCGTGTCGCGCGTGAGGAAGCGGGCGGTGGACGGGTCATAGTAGCGTGCGCGCATGTGGTAGAGACTTCCCACAGACTCCCAGCGGACGCCGTGACGCCCCACAAACGTGAACGGTTGGTCGCTTGAGCCGCTGTGTGCGAGCAGTTGGCCATAGGGGTCGTAGGCGTAAGCGTCGCTCACCGCACCGCTGTCGTCGGTCAGGAACAGCGTCGAGCCGATGCGGTCAAAATGATAGAAGCGGACGGCCCTCATGCCGGCGTCAATCGAGTAGAGCAACCTGCCGCCCGGGGTGTAAACATAGAAGCGCTTGTATGAGGTCCCTTCCTTCTCCGCGACGACGGGAGAAAGCCCCAGAGCGCGGTTGTAGTGATAGGTGGTGGTTACCCCGCCCGTCGTGCGGGTTCGCAGGTCGCCCAGGCCGTTGTAGGTAAGGGTGGCCGTGCTGCCGCCGGCCGTGATCGCGGTCAGGCGGCCCGCGTCGTCATTAGGTGAAGGCTCGGCCTGGTGCGGCGGTCAGGCGGCCGCGACTGTCCGAGCCATACCCGGGGCTGCTGATCTGGGAAGCGTCATCGTAGGTGAAACCGATCGCCCGTGAAGTTGACTCCAGCGGCGTCCTTCCCGTCGTGCTCATGAGGTTGCCGGCCGGATCGTAGGTGTAAGCCAAGCGATTCCCCCCGCCGTAATCAGCCCCGGTCAGCCGGTCCGCCTCATCGTAGGCGTATTCGATGGTCCCGGCCCCCATAGGAACGTTCATCACTGCCTGGGTCGGCTCGCCTTCGGCGTTGAGCGCGTACTGCTGGTCGCCTCGGGTTCCATCCTGGATGCGGATCACCCGACCCACGGAGTCATAGGTGTAGGTCGTGGTTAGGTTATTGGACCGACGAGCCATCACCAGCCGGCCATCGGCGTTGTAGGCGAACTCCATCCAGGCGCCGCAGAGGCTGTCGCTGACCCGCGTCAGCAGGTTGCGGGAATCGTAGGCATACGAGACCGTGGCTTGACCGTCGTAGGTGACGGTGGCAAGCCGCTGACCGTGGTCATACGTCGCGGTGAAGGAAGCGGTCCCATCCTGGCTGTCGATGATGTCGCCCCGGTTATCATAGGTGAGCCTGAGGTCATTGGCCGTCAACAATCGTCCCGCGTCATCGTGGATGAAGTCCAGCGTCAAGCCGGCGGAGTACGCCATGCGCGCGGTGTTGCCGCTTGCGTCGTAGGTCAGCGTGGCCGTGCCGCCGCCGGGGTATGCGATCTGCTGGAGCCGCCCCTGGCTGTCATAGGCGTACGTGCGCCGGTTGCCGAGCGGGTCGGTGTCCGAGGTAAGCCGACCCATCGGCGAGCCGCCGAAATCCCAGGACTTGCCTCGCAGGTCGGTGATACGAGTCAGCCGGCCCAACGCGTTGCGCACGTAGGTGGCGGCACCGATGAGTGGTTTGCTGCCGCCGGCCAACCGCCCGGCGGCATCGTAGGCGTACGTTGCGGTCCGGCCCATCCGGTCGGTGGCCGAGGTCAGACGTCCTCGTTCATCATACGTGAACCGGGCGGTGGCTCCCGACGAGTCGGTGATCCCGGTGGTTCGGCCCAGCTTGTCCGTCCGGAAGGCAGCAGACAGGCCGGAGGGCGCGGTGAACGATTGGGGCACGCTCTCATCGTCATAGGTGATGGTCCAGGTGTTGCCGGCGGGATCAGTAATGCCGGTCAACCACCCACGGGGATCGTAGCCGTAAGTGGTCATGTTCCCGTTGCGATCCGTCGCCGTCTTGACGCGGCCCAACGCATCGTATGAGTATTGGGCCGCATGGCCGAGCGGGTCGGTCCGGCTGGTCACCCGGTCCATCAAGTCGTACGCGCTGCTGGTCGTCTGCCTCAAGGGATCGGTGCGGGAGACCAGATTGCCGTTCGCATCGTACCCAAACTCCGTGGTCTTGTCCTGTTCGTTCGTATAGGAGAGCAGGCGGTCGTCGGGGCTGTAGGCGAGCCGGACCGTGTGGCCATCAGGACGCGTGATCTGCCGCCGTCGCTTGAAGCCATCATAGTCATAGCGGGTGACGCCGGTTTCGGAATCGGCGCTGGAGGCCAAAGTGCCGTCGGCGTTGTAGGTATGGGTAATCACGCCGCCGTTGGGGTTGGTGACCGCCAGAAGTTGCCCTCGTGCCTCGTAGGTAAAGGACCATCTCTGGCTATTCTGATCCACCTGGGTGAGGATGTTGCCCTTGGCGTCATACGTGAACCGCTCGCGGCTGCCATCGGCATAGGTGACCTGGACCAAATTGTAGAAGGTGAACGTAACCGTCTCGTTCGTGAGGGGATTGGTGAAGGTCTGCGGCTGTGCTTCATACGTAAAGACCGTGGTGTGGCCCTCGGCGTCTGTGTATTCGGCGATTTTGCCGGTCTCCGGATGATAGGCGACCCGAGTGGTGTCTCCCAATCGGTCGATGACCGTGGTGAGGCGTCCGAGCGAGTCATAGCGAAGGTCGGCGCTGCGTCCCCTCTGATCCGTCCAACCGGTGAGGAGACGCTGGTATTGATGCGTGTGACGGTACTTCTGGCCCAGCGCGTCTGTGATGGTGGTCACGGCGTTCACATTGTCGTAGCTCAGCCGGGCCACGTTGCCGTAGGCGTCGGTTTGCGCCACAACGCGCCAGGGCCAGTCGGCCTCACTGCCGCCCGGCATGGCCTCATGCTCGTAGGTCTGGGTGTAGGGCGTGTTGCCTCGGGGCAGGGTTTGGCCGGCCAGCGCCTGGTTGCGGAGCGATCCGACGTAAGAGAACGTGGTCTTGTGGGCCGCGGCGTCGGTGATGCTCTTGAGCCGCATACCGGAGTCCTGGCCCGTGAACACCTCATACTGGAACTGGATCGTCCGGCCGTTCTGGTCCGTCACCTTGCTCAGATGGGGGTACTTCCAGTTCGTCGCCGGGTTCTGGTACGTGAACTCCAGGGACCGTCCGAGCCCGTCTTCGACGCGGCTGGGATGAATATATATGTTGTCCTGCGTGTTCGTGAACTTCAGCGCGTTGCCCTTGCGGTCCTCAAGCCGCACCAGGGCGCCGACCTGGGCTGTCCCGTTCATAGCGGCCGCCTTCTTGAAGGTGTAGACCCTGCCCGGAATCGGGTCCAGGAGGTAGTAGTACCCACTCGTCTCCTTCAACTGGTAGATGACCTCCTCACCCACCACCTGCCAGGCGTTGCCCTGCTTCTCGAATTGGACCGTGTTGCCCTGCAAATAGAGGACTTGAACAACATTGGGGTCTCGGCACAGGGCGATGTAGTAGTTGTGCGTGAAGCTATCCTCACCAAAGGGGTCATTGTAGCCGTACCTCCACTTCTCAATTCGGGAGGCATAGTAGAGAGAGAACTCCAGGGGCAGCGGCCCGCCCAGGTTCATCAGGGGCTTGGTGAAGTAGTACTCCCCGATGGATGTGGAGATCGGATCGTTCCCGTGCCCCGCGTGGCGTGCGCCGCCGGAGGTCGTGTCGCCCCAGGCCCCCTCCCCTTCGCCCAGAGCGATGAGGCGACCGCCGGGGAATGCTTCGGGTCCGCCGCAGGCCAGCGACGTGAAAACCAACACACTCGCGAGGGCCAGGCAGTGGAAAGCGGAATGTAGACGCCGTGACCTGTACGTCTCTGTGAACATAGAACCTCACCTCATTGCTAGGGGCGCATGCCATCATCGGATGAGATCCCTGCCACCGAGACGCGCCCCACCTGCAAATTTGATGCAATCGGACGACCGATCCCTCCAGGGCCGGTCCTTGAATTCAGGCGCGATTCACATTTGTGATTATAGCTTCTCCCCCGGGTCTGAGCAATGGCTTTTCCCGTCGTTCTCGCCCAATGCAGTCTGTCGCGGCGGCGCGCCGGACGATTCACCCCGCTTCGGCCCGCTGGGTTTCAGGGGGAAATAGGGCGGTTGGAGTCAATAGTCCTTGAACTGATTCATCCACTCGGGACAAGAAGTTGCTGGTGTTCTGCCAAGTGGGTCTGCGGGGTTACTTGGCCTGTTGTATCCTGGCCCAAGCAGGCCTTTCGTGTCGGAACCTGACCGGCGGATACAAGACCTACAGTGCTGTTCAGGCAGTCCGCCCGAAAGCCGCCGGATGGAAGCCTATCCCGCGGTAGACTGTTGCGTGGCTGGGTGGCACGGACAGACTCGTTTGTCCGTGGATCTATCGAAAGGTCCGGTCCGGCCGTAAGACACCGACAAACGAGTTTGTCGGTGTCACCCGCCTTATCGTCTTGCCCATGCGGCGCTGGTCAGGAAATCGCGCGAGGTAATTAGCTGCACCTTGACTCCATACATTGCCGTGAAGGCGCGAATGGTGGAGGACTTCGGCTGCCATTTGATCTCGAACGCCTGCACTTGGTCCCCGGTCTTGATCACCAGATCCACTTCCGACTGCGCTCGTGAACGCCAGAAGAACAGTTCGCTGGCACAGTTTCGCAAGAGATTGTATTTCGCCGCTTCGGCGATCACCCAGTTCTCCCACAACACTCCAATGTCAGGGCGAAGCTCTTCGGTTGAAAAGGCGTTGAGGAGAGCGTTGCGAACTCCGGTATCCCAGAAGAACACTTTCTTGCTGCGCGCGATCTCTTTGCGCGGATTCGTGCTGAAGGCGGGCAGTCGAAAGACTACGTACGTTTCCTCCAGCAGATCCAGATAGCGCTCGACCGTCGGTCGGGACATCTGCAGTTGCGTGGCAAGCTCATGAGTAGAAACCTCGTTCCCTGCCTGATGTGCCAGCAGGGTGAGCAGACGCTTGATGAGGTCGGGCGCTTTGACCAAACCGGTCTGAAGGATGTCTTTCCAGAGATAGTCCGAACTGAGATTTCGCAGTAGGCTCGCCTTGTCTTGCGATAGGACGACCTCGGGGTAGGACCCGAACGCGAGCGACTGCATGAGGAAAGCCTTCAGCGACGAAGCGAACTGCTCTTGCAGAATCTGAGGCGTGTACGTGTCCGAGTACCAGCTTTGAGACCGCAGTGATTCTTCGAACACCAAGGGCGGTAACAGCAGCTTTTCGTTGCGCCCCGTCAAGCTTTCCGCCGCTTGGTCGAGGAGGTTGAGGCTGGAGGAGCCCAGCAGAAGGATTTTCACGGGCAGTCGGGCATCGTGCCACCCCTTGACGATGCGAGGGGCACCGGGCAGACGTTGGGCCTCATCCACCACCAGGACATCAGGGTTCCCCAAGCTCTTCAACGCGTCGAGCGGTGATAAGGCTGCTGCGGCCAGGAACCGCTGCTTGTCGATTTCGATGTCGAAATTGAGGAACAGCGCGTTGCGACCAGCAAGAACGTGCTCGACCAGCGTAGTCTTTCCTACTTGGCGGGCACCCAGGATGACCCCAACTTTCGATCCATTCAAGATATCCGTCAGTATCTGCTCGGCGATTCTCTTTACGTACATAATGCGCATAATAACATGCGATTTGGCTAAGTCAACTATACAAAATGCGATAATCTAGTAGGGCCGGACCGTAGGAGTGTGGAACCCATGAATGCCGGAAGGGGGCCATGCGCTCGGGCGCACGGTTTCCGTTGGAGTGGAGTGGAGCGGCCGGCTGCGGTTACTTCCTGGCGGCTTGCTTTTCGCGGCGGTGGATGATGACGTCCTCGGCCAGCTTGGCGGGGACTTGGGCGTAGTGAGACATCTCCATCGAGAAGGTTGCCATGCCCTTGCTCAGGCCGCGCACGACCGTGGCGTAGCCGAACATGTTGGCCAACGGGACCTGGGCCCGCACGACGGCGCACGTGTTGCGGGCTTCCGTCTCCATGATGATGCCCCGGCGGCTGTTCAGGTCGCCCACGACGGCGCCCTGGAACTCGCGCGGCATCTCGACCTCGACCTTCATGATCGGCTCCATCAGGCAGGGCTTGGACCGGCGGAACGCCTCGGCAAAGGCGTCGCGGGCGGCAATGCGGAACGCCATCTCGCTGGAATCGACCGGATGATACGAGCCGTCGTCGAGACACATCTTGCAGCCGACGACCTCGTAGCCCGCCACCGGCCCTTTCTTCATCGCGGCCTGGAAACCCTTGTTCACGGCGGGGATGTATTCGCCGGGGATACGGCCGTTCGTGACGTTGTCCTCGAATTCGTAAGGCAATTCATAGCCCGCCGGCAGCGGCACCAAGCGGCCGACCACGTGGGCGAATTGGCCCGCGCCGCCGGTCTGCTTCTTATGGCGATAGTCGAACTTGGCTTCGACAGTCGGAGACTCGCGATAGCTGACGCTCGGCGCGCCGACGGTGACATTCGCTCTGTACTCACGGCGCATCCGCTCGATGTAGATGTCGAGGTGCAGTTCGCCCATGCCGGCGATGATCGTCTCGCTGGTCTGCGGATCGGTCGAGACGCGGAAGGTCGGGTCCTCTTTCATGAACCGGCTCAGGGCCTTGGCCATCCGCTCCTGGTCGGCGTTGCTGGCCGGCGTGACGGATAGGCTGATCACCGGATGAGCCACGTAGATGCTTTCGAGCGAGTAATTGATCCCCTCGCCGCAGAGCGTATCGCCGTTGGCGCACTCGACCGCCAGCAGGGCGATGATGTCCCCCGGGCCGGCGTCGGTGATGTCCTGACGGTCGTTCGCGTGCATGCGCACGATCCGCCCGACGCGCAGCGTGCGATTCGTGCGGGCGTTGCGGTACTGACCGCCTTTGACGATCGTGCCCTGGTAAACGCGAACATAACTCAACTGCCCGAAGGGCTCATCGGTGATTTTGAAGACCATCGCGGTCAACGGGGCCTCCGGGTCGGCGGCCAGCGGCGTCTCCGTACCCGCGTTGTTGTGGTCGCGGGCGAAATAGGAGCACTCCAACGGACTGGGCAGGTAATCGCACACGGCGTCCAGCAGCGGCTGCACGCCCTTGTTCTTGAAAGCCGAGCCCATCATCAGCGGCACGATGTCCCGATTGATGGTTGCCTCGCGGATCGTCTGGCGGATCATGTCCTCGGCAATCGGCTGCTCTTCCAGGAGCCGCGCCATCATCTCGTCGTTGTACATGCTCAAGGCTTCGAGCATCTGGTGCCGGGCCGTCTCGGCGGCCGCTTGGCAGGCCGGCGGAATGGGTCCGCGCACGGCCTCTTCGCCATCCTCGCCCTCGAACGTCACGGCTTCCATCCTGATCAGGTCGATCACGCCCTCGAAGCTCTCGGCCAGGCCCAGGTTCAACTGAATGGGCACGACGTTCAGGCCGAGCTTCTCCCGCATATCCCGGCAGACCCGCTCCGGGTCGGCCCCGCAGCGGTCCATCTTGTTGATGAACGCGATTCGCGGCACGCGGTAGCGTTTCATCTGCTGATCGACGGTGAACGACTGGCTCTGCACGCCGCCGACGGCGCACAGGATCATGATGGCCCCATCGAGCACGCGCAACGACCGCTCGACCTCGACAGTGAAGTCCACGTGGCCGGGCGTGTCGATCAGGTTGATGCACTGGCCGCGCCAGGCGACCTGCGTGGCGGCCGACTTGATCGTGATGCCACGCTCCCGCTCGAGGTCCATGAAGTCCATGGTGGCGCCGCCCTCGCCGTCGTGCACCTCCTGCATCCGGTGAATCCGTCCGCAATAGTACAAAATGCGCTCGCTCAGGGTCGTTTTGCCCGAATCGATGTGCGCCGAAATCCCGATATTCCTAATTCTGCTGATCTTTTCCATAGTTCTTCAACGTTATCGGTCAAACCAACGTCCTACTCCAGTCCTTCTTCGTATCCCTGCTCGCCCCGAGGCACCTGTACCATCGGCCCATCCGATGTCTGCTCGCTCATCGGTTAGTGAACTCTCGTGAACTTCGAGCACTACCGTAGATTCCAGGTGAGGCAAGTAGCTGACCGCTAACCCCCCGTCCTTCACCAGAGGAAGCGAGAAAACACAAAGTATACCCTATCCTCCGCACGAACGCAACAGGAATCTCCCCCATTTCTACGAAAATCCGAGGCGCAGGTTCACCGCCTCGACCCCCTCCCCATACCTGCATTTTGCGCGGAGCTTGCACAATTTGCAGGGATCTTTCGGGCCAAGACCGGGAAATGCCTGGCCGGAGGCGGCAGCCGAGCCCATCATCACTCTGCACCACCTATGTGTTCCACTGGCCCCTGCTGCTGGGCCTGACCGGCCTTGGGCTTACCTCTGCGACCCGATCCCAGCCGGAGGAGGCGATTCCGTGGGGCGGGTGGCTCCTGTTGGTTTCCGCCGCCATATCGGCATTGCTCCTGTGGGTCCCCTTTATCTACGAGAACGGCAAAAGAGCCTTGTCGCTCCATCTTGCGCCACTGCAACAGGAGAGACTGGTGGTTCACTTGAATCCTGAGCCCAAACGCCTGGTCATCCGCCGTAGCGACGACAGTGGGTCGGCCAAGACGTTCTCGCTTGTGAATGACGGCCGATGGGCGTACCTGCGATTTGACGCGTCACCGCCGGCCGGTCTTGACTTGGAGATGGATATACTCTCGGACGAACCTGTTGAAATCCGGCTTGCCGGCGTAAGTACAGGCCTGCCGTCCTTCCCCGGCATCGTCACGCAGCCTCCCGGTTTGACAATCAGTCCGCCGGACTATGGTTTGGACATACCTACCGATTTCACAGTTGTGCACAGGAGGATACTCCTGCCCGTCGTACGCGGGACGAATGAGTAGCAGCGTCCCCGATTGCTGCCTGCCTACACCGCGCGGGCAACTTACGCTCTCATCACCTCGACCGGTGCAAGCCATTCACCTCCAGCCCCGCCGTTTTCCCAGCATCCTTGTACCGTATCGGATATCCTGCCATAGCGTTCTCATGGAAACGTCTCCGCCCATGTTCCTCCGGACATCGATGATCATCGCCTGGGCGTCTTTGAATGCCTTCACAATCCCATCGATAGCCTGTCTGGTGGCATCCGGATTGGCGAAACGGTTGAAGTGCAAGTACCCCACGTCATCTGCAGCCCATCCGTAGGCGAAGATGCCGCCGCCCGTTTCCTGTAGTTCCTTGACGAAGTACTTCTTAGGCACAGGGCGCTCGGCCATCATCTTCTCGAAGGCGACGTAGGGGTTGGCACTCCCTCCTGTTCCAGAGAAAAGCTGCCACAGATATCCCGCGGAAAAGAAGCGATCGGGATTCTTGGAGGTTAGCGTGACATGATTATCGTTAAGGTGTCCGAGCAGGCCGGACAAGATTTGGAACAACTCGTCATCGGTCGTCGCGGCGCTCACCTTCGGGCGATAGACACGATAGAGTGCCTTCCAATCGACTCCTTTGGCATCGAACAGGGCGTACTTACTGTCGAAAGTCTTCCAGAGGTGTTCGAACGACGTCTCGGGAGACCTCGTCTGTGGCGCCGCTTTTTGTGCTTGGACTCCTGCACCAAAGCCCAACCGACCTTGGAGTAAGCCTACAGTCAATACGGTCAAAACGACCTTCGCAATTCTATTCTTCATTGTTCAACCTTTCCTTTCGAACTCTTCGTACAGTACCGTCAAGAGACCTCCTATCGCCTTGTTCTTCAGCCATGAGTCCGCCGGCTCGCCCTTGGTTGTCCTATTCGCATCTCAAGGCCGTCATCGGATCGACTCGCGCGGCCCGGCGGGCAGGGATGTAGGAGGCCAGGAGAGCCACAGCGAACAAAAATGCTGGTACTAGCACAAACGTGGCCGGATCACGGACGCTGGTGCGATAGAGCATACTGGACATGAGCCGGGTAACGGCCAAGGCGCCGACCAGGCCGGTGCCAAGCCCCGTCAGCGTCAGGATAGAGCCTTTCCTTATGACCAAGATCAGGACGTCCTTCGCTTCTGCACCCAAGGCCAGTCGGATACCGATTTCATTGCGTCGCTCGTTGACCGCGAAGGTCATGACGCCGTAGAGGCCAACCAGGGCCATAAGCAGGGCTACACCGCCCATGACGCTCAGGAGAATCATGGAGAATCGTTCCACACCGATCGAATCCTGGACGAGTTGATGCATGGTATTGACGGACAGAATGGGCTGGCTGGGATCGATTTCCCGAAGGGTCCGACGTGCCGCCCCGGCCCATTGGAGAGGGTCGCCTGTGGTCCGGATGGAGACAGTCATGTCGTGTTGGGCCAGTTGCGCCAACGGGACGTAGACAAAGGGTGAGAAGCCCTCGCTGCGCAGGGTGCGAAGTTTGACATTGCCCACCACTCCCACGATCGTCCATGTGCGACCCCAGAAGGTGATCCCCTGACCGATCGGATCCCTGTCTGGGAGGCGCCGGCGCACGAACTCCTGATTCACGATCGCCACCGACGGGCCCGACGGCCCATCCTGCGCAGCAAATACGCGTCCCTGCACCAATGGGATGTCCAGACAGCAGAAATAGTCATGGGAGACGCTCCGTGTCTCCGCATCCTGCCACCCCGGTTTGCTCACGACTTGGACCGAGTAGTTCCTGTTGATAGAACTCATGGGTGCAATGTCGACCGCACCCACCGCCTGGACACCGGGCAGGGCTTCCAGCTTTTCCAGGGCCTGTTCGAAAAAGGCCACGCAATCCCCTTCGCTGCTGGTCTTTGGACGCACCACATGCAGGACCAGAAGGCCCTTGGCATTGAAGCCCGGATGGGATTGCTGGATTCTCACAAAGCTCTTGATGAGCAGACCCGCACCTGTCAATAAAATTAAGGCCAGGGCCATTTGCGGTGTGTGAGGATAAATCCTGGCGGGCTCAGGCGGCCTGCCGCTCGGATTTCCAGTACGTCTCCCACAGACCACTACGGTAGATGCAAGCCAAAGCCATCATCGCCTCGGCGTTGGGCT
>Ga0315280_10001895_pt1 | contig 34953 bp, 33 predicted proteins | sample YL17G06_40_MG_FD_203697 | JGI IMG/M metagenome (GOLD analysis project Ga0315280, IMG submission 203697) | Sediment microbial communities from Yellowstone Lake, YNP, Wyoming, USA - YL17G06_40 | ecosystem: Environmental > Aquatic > Freshwater > Lake > Sediment | place: USA: Wyoming | collected...
AAAAATACTGGGGGACGATAGCCTGAGGAAAAAAATGGGAGCCGCCGGGCGGCAGAGGGTGGAGAAGCTCTTCACCTGGAAAGCGGTGGCCGAACGCACCGTGAAAGTTTACCAGGAGTTTTAAGGAGATGGCCTTGAAGATCGGCCTTTTGAGTTACCGGGGAAACCCTTACTGCGGAGGCCAGGGGATCTACCTGACTTATCTGGCGAACGAGCTGGTGAAGCTCGGCCACGAAGTGCACGTCATCGTCGGCCCTCCCTGGCCCTTATTTCTAAAAGGAGTTGCCGTCCACCCGGTGGAGAATTTCAACTTCTTCGGGAAGAAAAAAAAATTCCTCCCCCCGGGCAACCCTTTCAAAATTTTCTCTCCCCTCCATTTTTACGAGTTCAGCGCCTCGCGCTTCGGCGTCTTCCCAGAGATCAAGGCCTTCAGCTTCCGGGCCTTCTTCAAGCTGCGGGAATTAGCCAGGGCCCATCGCTTCGACATCCTTCACGATAACCAATGCCTGGGCTACGGGATGCTCCTCTGGAAATCGTTGGGCATCCCCGTCGTCTCCACGCTTCACCATCCCCTCTCCATCGACCGGGCCGCCTGGTTCGAGCAGCCCGCGAACCTCAGACAGAAGGTGAAGCGTGTCCTTTATTACCCTTTACTCATGCAAAAGATCGTCAGCAACCGTTTGGACCGGATTATTACTGTCTCCCACGATTCCGCCCGGGAGATCACGAAGGCTTTCGGCATTCGCCCAGAAAAAATCCGCGTCGTCTATAACGGCCTCGACAGCCAGGAATTCGCCCCCATCCCCGGGCTGAGCAAAACTCCCAAAAGCCTGATCTTTGTCGGAAACTCCGAGGACCGAAAAAAGGGGTTGCTCTACCTTCTCCAGGCCCTTCCCTCTCTTCCCGAGGAAACTTCTCTGACGGTCGTGGACGGGGGCGCTCCCCAGCGGTCTTTTGCCCCGTTGCTGGCGGAAAAATACAAGATCAGTCATCGGGTCCATTTCACCGGGAAGATCGGCCCCGGGGAGTTGGTGCGCCTCTATTGCCGCGCCGAGATCGCCGTTGTCCCCTCCCTGTACGAGGGGTTCGGGTTCCCGGCAGCGGAGGCCATGGCTTGCGAGCTTCCTGTGGTGGCCAGCACGGCCGGGGCCCTCCCGGAAGTAGTGGGAAATGATGGAACTGGGATTCTCGTGCCGCCGAGAAATTCCTCAGCCTTGGCTCAAGCCATCAACTTCCTTTTCAAAGACCCCCACCTCCGCCGGAAAATTGGAAAAGCCGCCCGCCGCCGGGTACTCCAACTCTTCACCTGGGAGAACGCTGCCCGCCAGATGGTCGAAGTCTACCGCGAGGCCATCGATGCTCACCGTTGACTTCCGGCGGCTAGGCATCCACAAAGGGGACGTTATCCTGGACGCTGGCTGCGGAGAAGGCCGGCATGTTTTCGCCTGTTTCCGGCACTCCTGCTCCGTCCTGGGAATGGACCTCAGCCAGCAGAGCCTTCTTAAGGCCCGCTACGTCCTGGCTCAAATGGGCGAACGCAACGAGGCCAAGGGGTGCGCCCTCCTGCTGCGGGGCGACGCCCTGCGTTTTCCCTTCCAGGGGGGAACCTTCGATAAAATCATCTGCGCGGAGGTCCTGGAGCACGTCGCCGATGAGCGGCTGGGAATTGCCGAGCTGGCCAGGATTCTCAGGGTCGGGGGGAAGATCGCCATAACCGTTCCCACCCTTTTTACGGAATATTTCTATGCCAAACTTTCCCAGGAGTACTTCCGCACCCCCGGGGGACACGTGCGCAAGGTCATCCCTCAGGCTTTAGCTCGCTCCATGGAGGAGAATCGCCTGCGCCTCTATGCCGTAGGTTTCGCCCATGCCTTCCATTCTCCCTACTGGATGCTCCGCTGCATCTTCGGCCTGCACAACGAGAAAGCCGCCATCCCCTTGGCCTACCGTAAATTCCTCCACCTCTTCCTTTTCTCCAAACCCCTGCGATTCTTCGAGAGACTCTGCAATTACATCTTCCCCAAATCCATCATTCTTTACGCCCAGAAGTTCAGCGGGAAGGATTCATTCACCGCGGAGACCGCAAAGAGCGCCGAGAAGGGAATAACAATAGGCAGTAGGCAATAGCTAAATAGCCCATAACCTCTTGCCCATTGCCTGAACGATTATTTTCTGCGCTCTCAGGGTGCTCGGCGGTGAATTTTTTTAGGGAGCCAGCCAGGGGCAGAGGGCCCTAATTTCCGGAAGGTGCCTGAGGGGAGGGAAGGTTTTTTCCCGTGATGGCATGTCCAGTTTACTGGGCGTCCCGATCTCTTCTCCACCCTCGGATTCCGGGGTCACTGTGGAGATTTGAAGCCGGTCGGAAAAAGTTAACCCTTTGTCCATCCGCAGCAGGCCTTCTTCAGCTAAGTCCTCGAGGAAAGCCTGAAAGACCTCCTTGGCCATGGCGTCCAGGCCCTTCACCTTCCCCGTGCTCCTGATGGGGTTGTGTTTGTGGTCCATTTCCCCCATGAAGACCTGAATCACATGGGTAAGGTCATTGCCGTTCCCGCGCAGGTTCACCCGGTTCAGGGCCAGCGAGGTGAGGATCTTCGTTTCGATCCCAAAGTTCTGCTTGAAAGGAACCGAAAGCCAAAAATTCAACGTCCCGGCGATCTCCCCGGAGAGGAAATAGAGCAGCTTCTTCATGGGGTTGATAGCCGGGTAGTCAAAAATAGAGATGAAGGGCTTGACGAAGCCGTTGAGCCTTCCGCCGAAGGGCCGATGGTAGACGATCTTGGCGACCTCGATCTCCTCAAACCAGAGAATAGCCCCTACGGGGTCGATGACCCAGCGGGGGTTAAAATATCCTTCTTTGATGTCCGAGTCGATGAACTCGATGATGGCCTTGGGGTTATTCAGGCCTCTCACCGCGCAGAGGTGGTACAGCAAGCCCCTCATGGACAGGCCTTTGCCCGAATCTCCCCGGGAGGAGTCTTTCATCCGATTCCATTGGGCATAGAAAACCTGGGCCCCATATTTCTTGGCCATCAGGGGCACGTCATCGTGTTCACTTCCTCCAAAGGCGATCCAGATCTCGTCAATGATCCGCCCCATCAACGGCTGGAGGATCTGAACCTCCCGTTCCAGGGTCAGCAGCTCCTCATCGCCGTGCGCGGGAAAGACTACGAACACCGGGGTGCTCTCTTGCCTCTTGATCTCCTCTACCCTCTCCCGGTCCATGGAATGCATCCTCAGCAGCGAGAGAGGCGGCAAAATCTCCTTTCTCCCCATCTTTTCTGGATCGATGGCCTCCATCGCTTCGATGATCGTCATCGCGAATTCGCCTGCTCCTCCCTCACCCTCTCCAGATCTCCCACAATTTTTCCCGACTGAGAAGAAGATACCTCCGCTCCGGGGAAAAGATTTCTAAGGTAATTGTCCCATCGTAACCGAAATCCTTTAACAGCGGGATGATCTTCCCCCAGGCGATGCTCCCCGCCCCCAGGGGGAGGTGCAGGTCCTCGCTTCTCCCAAAATTATCAGAGAGGTGCACGTGGGCCAGCCGACCACGGAAGGCCCGTAAAAACTCCTCGGTGCGGTTCCGCTCCACGTTCAAGTTGGCATGGCCGACATCCAGGTGAAAGCTCAGCTCGGGGATCTGGGTGAATGCCTCTTGAAGTTGCTCCACCGTGTTAAAGGTCCGGTCCATGTTCTCAAGCAGGATCTGAATGCCCAGAGGTCGGGCCAGCTTATCGATCTCCTGAAGAGACTGCAGGTTTTTTTGCAGGGCGCCCTTCGAGCCTATGGCGAAGAGAATGGATTTGTCCGGATGGACGGTCATTTGCAAGGCTCCCAGTTCGGCGAAAACTTCCAGGCCCCAGCGCATCTCCTCCAGAGCTGCTTTGCGCAGGCTTTCATAGGGGGAAGCCAACGGCAGATAATAGGCCGTATGACCGATAATCCCCAAACCGGAATCTTTTAGGGCGCTTTTGGTCTCTCGCACTTTAACCTTCCTGGCCTGGGCAAGCGGGGGCTCTAAAGTTAAATCCAGGAATTCAAAGCCGTTCTCTTTCGCCCAGGCGATCTCGGCGAAGAGGTCGAATTGTGGATTGTTCATCATCCCGATCTTCATGAAGCCTTTCCCTTCTATACAGAGCGACATATATTTTTGCGCATATTTACAATAGCCTCATATAGTCTGTCATTCCGGGCTTGACTTAGCCTGCCCCGTACTTGATACGGGGGAATCCAGTCTGCTTTCTGGATTCCCGCTTTCGCGGGAATGACGATTTACGCGCATTTATTTATGTCGCTATGTATAAAAACCAGCCCCAATAAGCCCCCCACTTTAAAAACGCTGATTTCCGGAAATGGAGGAGGCACTCAAAAATTGGAAAGAGCGTATCCCAAAAAGGTTAAAATAGTCAACCAAAAAGTGGAGTCCACACTGATGGATATGCCGCCAGAATATAAACCGAACCCAGGTCGTGGGAGAAGGCAATTTCTTATAAGCAGAAGGAGATCTCTGAAAAAGTGAAAAAGGGGGCTCTGAGCGGCGAAAATCCACCTTTTTCAGAGGGACCTCAGAAGGTAAAGTTGACAATCCTGCAGATATCGAGTATATTATTTAAGTTATCTCAACATAAATTTCAAAGTTCGCTTCCCTTAAATAAAAAATCGTATATGTTCATCGCAGAGAGCGCCGAGATCGGGCGATTAAGTTTTAAGAATAATTTTTCTCTGCGTTCTCAGCGCGCTCTGCGGTGATCGGTTAGAAAGAATGTACGAAGTCAAGATCAAAGGGGATTTTTGTGCCGCCCACATTTTGCGCCAGGTCGGTGGCAAATGCGAATCCCTCCACGGCCATAATTTCATCGTGGAGGTGGCGGTGGAATCCGAGTCCCTGGATGAACTGGGAATGGTGGTAGATTTTCGCCTCCTTAAGGAGAAGACCGGGGCAATCCTGGCGACCTTGGACCATCGTTACCTGAACGAACTGCCTATCTTCAAGGAAAGAAACCCCTCCTCCGAGAACCTGGCGGCTTACATTTTTGCCGAGCTCTCCCGGCAAATCGACCTGGGGTCTCACCGGGTGAGCTGGGTTTCGGTCTGGGAATCGGAAACCTCCCAGGCGATTTATCGCCGGCCGGAAAAATGATCGACATCCAGAACCAGAGAGACCACCGCCACGTGGAGATCAATAAAGTGGGGGTGAAGAATATCCGCTACCCCATTACTGTGCTGGACAAGCGGAACAAGGTCCAGCACACTGTGGGAAACATGAATATGTTCGTCAACCTCCCCCATCATTTTAAAGGCGCGCATATGAGCCGCTTCATCGAAATTTTGAACGAATATCGCGGCACCATCAATATCAAGGCCATCTCCACCATCCTGGATAAGATGAAAGAAAAGCTTAACGCCCAATCAGCTTACCTGGAAGTGGAATTCCCGTATTTCGTCGAAAAACGAGCGCCCATCTCAGGGGCCAAAAGCCTGATGGAGTACACCTGCCATTTTCTGGCCTCTTTAACGAGCGGGCACCACTCCCTGATTGTGGGAGTGACCGTTCCGGTCACTACCCTCTGCCCATGCTCCAAGGAGATCAGCGAAAAGGGAGCCCACAACCAGCGAAGCCTGGTTACGGTGAGAGTGGCTTTCCGCAAGTTTTTCTGGATTGAGGACTTGATCAGGATCGCGGAGCGCTCGGGCAGCGCCGCGGTCTTCTCCCTGCTCAAGCGATCCGATGAAAAATACATCACGGAGAAGGCATACGACAACCCCATGTTCGTAGAGGATGTCGTCAGGAATATTGCCCTGCGGCTCAACGCCCACCCCAATATCACCTGGTTCAGTGTAGAATCAGAGAACTTGGAATCCATCCACAACCACAATGCGTACGCCTGCGTGGAAAAGAAAACGGAGTAAGCCATCTCCACCAGGGCCTGGAAAAGCCACCAGGGAAAGAGGTCGGGCGGATGAAAACGCAGAGGATAACGGCCGGGCGAGCCATGAAGAGCCACAGACCCTGGGGAAGCTACACTGTTCTCGACCATCAAGACACTTACAAGATCAAACGAATTGAGGTTCTGCCGGGCAAAAGGCTCAGCTATCAGAAACATAAGAAGCGGGCCGAACACTGGGTGATCGTCGGAGGACAGGCCCAGGTGACCCTCAACGGGAAGGAGGTGGATCTCTCAACCGGACAGTCCATCGACATCTCCCGAGGAGCAGCTCACCGGATTGCCAATCCCGGCACGGATCTTTTGACCTTCATCGAAATCCAAAGGGGCAACTACTTCGGAGAGGATGACATCGTCCGTCTTGAGGATGATTACGGCAGGGCGGAGAAGAGGAATTCGTAAAGGGCTTTTTCCATCCCTTGTTTCTCCCATACGCATTTATGGATCTCGGGCAGGGACTTCAGTTCGGCGAGCTTCGCTGGCACAGGCTGGCCGCTGATCATCGAGAGCTCATTGAGGAGCAAGAATTCCTCCTTGCCTGACGTGTCCCGCCCCAGGGCTTTCAGGACAGCACGACTGAACTTGAAGGGGCTGGCTGTGGAGGCCAGTAGGGCAGGTGTGCAGTCACCGGTCTCTTCCCGGTACTTTTGCAAGACATTGTATCCCACGGCGGTGTGGGTATCCATCAAGTATCCTTGCTTTTCGAAGACACCCTTGATGGCCTGGAGGGTTTCTCCGCTGTCCGCAAAACCCCCATAAAAAAGGGATTGGAGTTGTTCCCGGGCAGTTGAGGAAAGAGCATACCAACCCTGGACAGCCAAATTTTCCATCCATTCCAAGAGCACACCAGCTTTTCGTCCCGCCAGCTCGAAGAGCAAGCGCTCCAAGTTAGAAGAGATCAGGATATCCATGGAGGGGGATGCGGTTTTGTAGAATTCCCGCCGTCGATCATAGACCCCCGTGTGGATAAAATCCGTGAGGACCTTGTTGAGGTTGGAAGCACAGATCAGTCGAGAAACCGGCAACCCACACCGCATCGCATAATAGGCTGCGAGAATGTTGCCGAAGTTTCCCGTGGGAACGCAGATATTCACCGGCTGGCCGGGATGGATCTTCCCGGCATTGGCCATCTCCTCATAAGCTGTAAAATAGTAGACGATCTGGGGAGCCAGCCGGCCCCAGTTGATGGAATTGGCTGAAGATAGCCTGAAGTTATGGGCTGTTAGCGTTTTATGAATGTCCGAGTCGGAGAAGATCCGTTTGACCCCGAATTGGGCATCGTCAAAATTCCCCTTTACGGCGCAGACCCCGACGTTAGCCCCTCTCTGCGTCACCATTTGTAGACGCTGGATCTCACTGACTCCCTCATGGGGATAAAAAACGAAGAGTCGCACGCCGGCGACATTGGCAAAACCTTCTAAGGCGGCCTTGCCCGTGTCCCCGGAAGTGGCCACTAAAATGACGACTTCATACCTTTCTGGTTCGGCCTGGAGGGCGAAAGAAAGCAAGTGCGGCATAAGCTGGAGGGCCATGTCTTTGAAAGCCAAAGTTGGACCGTGCCAGAGCTCGAGGACCGTCGTATCCCCCTCCAGAAATCTGACCGGAGCGGTAAAGGGTGAATCAAAGTTCTCGCCGTAGGCAGCTTTGCAGGCCAGGGAAAGTTCGCCTGCGGTGTAATCGGTGAGAAAGGCCTGCAGGATTCTAACCGCCCGGGTGGCATATTGGACGTCAGGGCCGGGGAAAGGGCCTGGGCCGAGAAAGGGGAAAGTAGATGGGACATAGAGACCCTTGTCCTCAGCGATGCCCTTCAGGATGGCCTTTTTAGAAGAAATAGACGGAGCAGAACCGCGTGTGCTCACATAGTCCATGGAAATATCCGGGATAAGCGATCCGCAAATAAATTCTAAGGCTTTCTATTGTCGTGTCTCAGAATTTTGTTTCATAAATCCTGAACTTTCAGATGGCCAAGGTGAAGGAGCGCTGCGCTGGCCAAAATGAGGCGGTGATCTCTACCTGGATCGAGCGGGGCGATGCTTCTTCTTAGATTTATAAGTATATCCACATGATTGCCGCCCCGCTTGATTCTTTGGGGAAATAAAGTGATCCGTTTAAACGATGCTTTTCCCCAGCCGATTTTGCCTGGCGGGCATCGCTCCTCCGCCCAGGCCACGTCAAAGTTTTGCAAATAAATTGTGAGACACGATGAGGCTCTTGCAAAACTCGCGAATCCCGTGCGAGGCCGTCACCCCGGCGGAAGCCGGGGTCCAGAACGCATTGAAAAGACTGGATTCCGGCTTTCGCCGGAATGACGCCAAATGACTTTTGCAAGAGCCTCACGATAATAATATTTAAGGTTATTGGTCATTCATCCATCGGGTATTGGGTATTCTCCCTCTCGGCGTTCTCGGCGTTCTTGGCGGTGAATGTTTTCCCTTTTACACTCCCAATTTTGTCAGAAGTTCCCGGGAGACCTCCTGCACTCCGGGGCGGCCGTCCAACTCGATAACCTTAAACCGGGCTGCGCCCTTCTTGGCCTTCTCTTTAAAATAATCAACTGCGGCCAAGGTGCCATTTCCTTTGTTATAATAAATCTCGTGCCGCTTCCCGATGGCCACTTCATCCTGATCATCGGACCTCGTCTTCAACTCTCCCTCACAGACCCGGCAAATTGATTTTCCATCTTTCTGCGCAGGCTTAATGCCCTCGATAAAAATGTTGTTGGGGTGGTTGTTATCGTTGACGCAGAGTCTCCGCCCCGTGATGCGATTCTTGGCGGTCTGGCGGTCCAGCACGATCTCCACCACGTAATCCAACCCCAAACCCGCTTTCGTCAATGCCTCATCGAGCTGTTTCGCCTGATTGACGTTCCGCGGAAAACCGTCGAGCAGCCACCCTTTCGCGCAGTCGGGCTGTTGCAAACGATTCAGGATCATGGGGGTGGTGATGCCATCAGGGACCAGTTCCCCCCGGTCGATATATTCTTTTGCCTTTCTCCCCAGTTCTGTCTCCCTGGATATATTCTCCCGAAAGATGACGCCAGACTCGACATGTTGAATGTTAAACTTTTTCTGTAGAATCGCCCCCTGCGTTCCCTTTCCGCTTCCGTTGGGGCCGAACAATAGGATGTTCACTCTTCCCCCTTTCCGCCTTTTGGGCTGTAGAGCTCCCGGGTACCATAGCAAATGGGACGAAGGATTGCAAACCGTGCCCTTATTTCCTTTTAAAGCCTAAAGACTTTAAAAATTCTTCGTGAATTCTCCTGGTCCTTTCCACAGGCCCCTTGGCCGGGAATCTCTCGTAGAAGCCCTCGGCCCGGAAGAGCCTGGCGGTTTGAGCCCATGGTTCAAGGAAAATCCGGAAAGCCTCCTCACCCCTGTCCTCCCAATCGTTCAGGAAGGTGCCTTCCTTCATCAGATCACCAAGCACCCTTATGAGGGCTTTCAAGGTAACCGCCTCGGTTAACCTGTAATTCCGATTTCCCCAGACTTCAGCCATGACCTCCCTGATGGCTTTCAGATAATCCCTGAATAGAGAGTATGCCCGTTCCGCTTTCAAATTAAATCTCTTCTTAAAGAAAGTCAGGTGATTCTCCACCAGCTTGGATATTTCGTTGAAGAGCTCTGATTGTAAGATCCATTTCTCCTGGCGGCTGCGCCCGCCCAACTTGTTGATCTTATACCGTAAGGGAGAATCCGCCTCTTCATAAAGATGATGGACGACCTTGGCGGCAAACTTATTCTCTTCACTGGTCTTGAAGGTGACCCTCTCGTATAAATCCACCAGATGGGATTTGTTGATCCGGGTGTGGGTGGAATTGATGATCACGAACATCTCGGCGGCGAAATCCTCACTCTTCTTATCAAAGATGATGCAGGGGACCTCAATCTGGTCAATCTCATCAGGATATTTCTGGCGGAAGAAATGAAGGCCGGCCAGCCTGTGCTGGCCGTCGATGATGATGAATTTCTCCCGCGGTTCATCCAGGTCGCCCATCGCCTGATATTTCCCGATGGGTTCAAAGCGGAGTTCCTCAGGAGTAAAGAGCAGGATCGACCCGGGAATTAAAGGCTGGGAGGCGGTCTCTTTGTAGAAAGAGAAAATCTCTCTAACTTTCTTCCGGATAAGGCTTCTTTGAAAAGCTTTCTCGCTCTTTTCGATTGCCGAGATGAACACCCCGATATCGTCTTCAACCGTTGGCTCTGCCTTGATCCCTTCCCCCTCGAAATAATACCTGCTGAGAAACCTTACCTTCTCTAAGAGGTCGTCAGCCTTGTAGCTCACAAAATAAAAGGTTCCGTCTTTCTGCTTTACCCTTGTAGCCAGCATCGCAAATCCTCCTTTTTAATATGGAATTCATCCCTTACCCCATAAACAGCCTTTTCTATATTTCTTTTATCGCATCTCGATTGTGCCCAAACCCGACGTTCTCTGCGCTCTCCGCGGTGAAGGAATATGAGAGAAGGATCACCCTTTGGAAGGCTTATGAATGCATTTCATAAGCCGGAGCAGGTGGGGCAAAACAATTACGGTAATGCCGGTCAAAAGAAGAGCGGCGGTGAGGGGACGGCTGATCATGGCCCAGACGTCCCCCCGGGACATAAAAAGGGATTGCCGGAGAGTTTTCTCCAGCATAGGCCCCAGTACCAGCGCCAAGATCAGAGGGGCCATGTCGAATTTAAGTTTCCTTAAAATGTATCCCACCCCCCCCATGCCGAAGAGGATATAAAGGTCGAGCAGACTGTTATTGACGCTGTAGGTGCCCACTAAACAGAGCAGCAAAATAAGACCCATGAGAAGATGCTGGGGCAGGCGAAGGATACTGGCAAAAACTCCTACCAAGGGAAGGTTGAGGATGAGGAGCATTAAATTGCCGATGTACATGCTGGCCACAACTCCCCAGAAAATCTCCGGCTGCTGACTCATGAGGAGCGGCCCGGGTTGCACGCCGTGAATGATCAGGGCTCCTAAGAGCATGGCCGTTGCCGGGGCAAAGGGCACGCCCAAAGCTAAGAGGGGCACCATGGCTCCGGCAGTGGCGCTGTTGTTGGCCGACTCCGGCCCGGCCACCCCTTCGATGGCCCCCTTGCCAAATTCCTGGGGATGTTTGGAGATCTTCTTCTCCAGGGCATAAGAAGCAAAGGTGGACAGGATCGCCGCCGGCCCGGGAATCAACCCGATAAAGAAACCCACCCCCCCTCCCCGGAGCATCGGAGGGAATGCCCGTTTCCATTCCGCAACAGTCGGGAAAAGCTCGCGGAACTTGACCTTGATCATCTCGGGGATGCCGGTAATGCGCTCGGCAATCATTAACACCTCCCCGATCCCGTAAAGACCCATGGCCACAGGAACCAGTTCTACACCCTGGCCCAACTGCAACTGCCCAAAGGTGAAACGCGGCAGACCGGAAATCGGTTCCATCCCCACAGTGCCCAAAAGGAGACCAAATCCTACCATGAGAAAGGATTTGATCGCCGAGCCCCCGCCGAGCTGCGACAAAAAAATCAAGCCCACCAGGGTCAGGGCAAAATATTCTGGGGGACCGAATTTTAGGGCTACCTCGGCCAGGGGGGGAGCAAAGAACATCAGGGCCACAATTCCCAAAGTCCCCGCGACGAATGAGCCCACGGCAGAGACAGCCAGGGCTGCCCCGGCCCGTCCCTTCCTGGCCATTTGGTATCCATCGATCGCCGTCACGACCGAGGCTGCTTCCCCGGGGACGTTGACCAGGATGGTGGTCGTAGAGCCGCCATACATGGACCCGTAATAAATCCCCGCCAGCATGATCAGGGCCGTGGTCGGACCGAGGGCAAAGGTAGATGGAATCAGAAGGGCCATGGCTCCGATGGGTCCAATGCCCGGCAGCACTCCCACCACCGTCCCCACCAATACGCCGAAGAAACAGGCCAATAGATTAGGGCCGCTGAAAGCCACTCCAAAACCATATGCCAGACCCTGGAGAGAGTCCATATTAAGAGAAAAGAATGCCCCGCGGAAGGGGAACATCCAGGACAGAGGCGAAGAGATAGTAGGAAATAGCCGCTGTCAGAATGGAGATCAAGACGATCTTCTCCCAACTCCTAAGCCCTAAGAACCTAAGAATCGCCCCCATCAGAACGGCGCTGCAAACCGTATATCCCAGGGGTTTGAGAAGAACAATAAAGAAGACGATCGTCAAAGCCACTGCCACAACCCGCTTAAGGTCCTTTCCTTTGGGGAAGGCTTCCTCTTTCTCCTGCTGGGTTTCTTTTTGTCTAACCGACCGGATAAAGAGGGGAACGCTTAAGGCAATGAGGGTGATGCCGACCAGAAAAGGATAAAGCCCTGCCCCCGGGCGGTCAGCCGATCCCATCGGAAGGTTGAGGCTTCCGGCCAGGTAGGCTCCCCCCAGGACGAGAAAACAGAAGAAAGTAACCGGCAGGGCTCGGAGGGTCAATTCTACTTTCCTTTCAGTTTAAGGAGGTCTACAAACTTGGCGTTGCGCTCAAAATCCTGCATCAGACGCTTCTTCAGGTCCTGGGGTCCCTCATAGGAAATGTCAAAACCCTTGGCTTCCATGGGCTTCTTGAAAATCGGGTCTTCCATGGCCTTCTTGAGGGCATCGTGGAGGATGGATACGATCTGGGAAGAAAGGTCCTTGGGCCCGATGACCAGATAGTAGACACCCATGGTGATGTCATAGCCGATTTCTTTAAAGGTGGGCGCATCCGGGAAGAGGGGGTTTCGCTTCTCCTCACAGACAGCCAGAACTCTTAACTTTCCGGCCTGAACCTGGGCCAGGACCTCCCCAGGATGCTGGGAGATGGCCTCTACATGGCCTCCCAGCAAAGCCGGTACGCTCTCGGCCCCGCCGGCAAAAGGAACGGTGGTCAAATCAATCTTGGCCATCCCCTTTAGCTGTTCCACGTCCAGGTGGGGAATGGTGCCGATCCCAGGATGCCCCACGCGGACCTTGCCCGGGTTGGCCTGGGCATAAGCGATGAATTCCTGGATATTTTTCCAAGGGGCATTGCTCCTTACGCTGAGGCAAACCGGGAGGTTGACTAACTTGATGATGGGGGTGTAATCCTCCGGAGAGCCGTAAGGAAGCTTAGTCCGGTGGGGCTGAAGGGTCAGGACTGCCACGGCGGTGATCCCGATGGTGTATCCATCGGGCTTGGCTTGAATAATCTCCGCCGCCCCAATGGTTCCCGCAGCCCCCGGCCGATTGACCACGGCCATAGGTTTGGGGAAATACTTCTTGGCTGCTTCTGTGAGAGCTCGCGCCGTCATGTCCATGGCCCCGCCGGCCGGGAAGCCGCAGAAGAAAGTCACTGACTTCTCCGGATAAGCTGCCAGGGAGGCGGTCGGCGGGAAGAAGTTGAACCCGGCGATCAGGGCAAACGATAAGATGAAGCATACAATTCCCTTTTTCATGATCTCCTCCTTTCGCTGGAATTTCTTACCCATTCACCGCAAAGAACGCAGAGAAAAAATCCCAAGGATTCAGCCATCAGTCAAAGAATTTCTTTCATTATATTCTTTTTTTGGCTGAAAGCTGACCGCTTTATTTCCCGGTCGTTGATAGCTAAATATTGCGTCTCCCCTCAGCGTCCTTTGCGCTCTCTGCGGTGAACTGTCACTTGAAGGTTTACGGAATCTCTGGGCCAAAATCATTCAAAGAGGTCTAACAACACTGCGCCGTCAGACTGGGCCGGAGGGGGGACGCCCAGGGCGTAGGCTACAGTGGGGGCAAAATCCACCAGGCGGATGGGCTTCGCCCTTCGCCGATTCTTCTTCACCCCTCCCCCGGCCATGATGAGCATGGCCTCCATCGTCCCCGTCCCGTATTTCGCGTTGGGCAAGGCAGAGGAATGGACGGCCGCATAATGGGGATCTTCGAACTCGCCCAGGCTGCTGCGCAACACTGCGGAAGCCTCATAGCCGGCTTTCAGGGCGTAAATCACGTCGCCGGCGTTCGGGCCACAGTGCAGAAGTGGTTCGGCATCTTCCCGGCGCAAGGCCAATACCACCGGGTGTTTTCCAGTTTTGGGGTCGACGATACTGTGCAGAAGGTGGATGATCTCTTCTCTTACCCTTTCGTACTCCTCTCCCGGTTCCACAATCCCCTGGGGATCCCTCCCCTTTAGATTGACGTAGACTTGAACGCCCCAGCCATATTGAGCATAGGCTTTTGTCTTCGACCAGTCGATGATCAATTTCTCCTCGCCTTTTTCGTCCTTTTGCCGGGTGACGGAGGCCAAGCCGGCATTGATCAAGATATTATTGATCATCAACTCATTAAAACTGGGAGTGATGCCGTGGTCCGAGATCACGGCAAAGAGGGTCTCCTTTGAGGCATATTTCATCAGGGAACCGACCAGCCCATCCATCAATTCGTAACAGCGGTCAATGATGCCCCGGTAGGAGTCGGCCCTTTCCCGGTCATAGGCAAAACAGGCCGGGTCCCACTGAAAAAACTGGTGTTCGGAAAAATCGATGGGATGCCACTGCATCATGAAAAGGTCCCATTTGTACCTGGAAAGGACATAGTGAACTGCCTTATTCACCCACTGGGTATGGTACTCGATATTCTCCATAAAAGTCTGATTGTCGATCCAGCCCAGGTATAAGGGCTGCATACCCGTGTACTCGATGAAAGGCCCGCAGCCTTCAATCAGCTCTCGGGAAAGGGATTTGGGGTAGGTGAACTTCTCCGTCGGGTAGACCTGGCTGATATACAGCTTGAAATGCTTCGCATCCGGACTGAGCTCCATCAATTTCATACGGAAGCTTCCGCAGATCGGCCGCCCTGGAATTTTGAAATGGGCGATGAGGAAATCGCTCCACTGCCCCACTTTCAAGTTGGCCACGGCCTTGGAGGCATCACGCCCCGGCGATACTAAGACCCGGTCATAGCCTTTCCCCTCCGAGTCGGTCAGCAGGAGATAATATTTCACCTCCCCAGGGCCGGGAACGATGGCCATCTCAGATTCCAAAAGGGGAGAGGCACTCGGCGGGGCCTTCACCCAGCCTTGGGCCAGCTGGAAAGCAATTTTGTTCGCCGCCCGGTATTCATCGGTGGTATAAACCCGATTCGGGTGAACGGCCACTTTGGAACTTCCCCAGTAAAATTGAATCAAACCCGAAGGAGCGCAGTGGCCATCAACCTGGTAGCCATTCTTGATCTTTGGCGGCCAGGTCCCCGGGTACTTGAAAAGGAAGACTTTTTTTTCCAATTTATCCATTACCTGCCAGAGTGTCTCTGCCCGGTTGAATTTTCCGTCAAAGGCCGAATGCACGACGTCCAGAGGCTCCCCCGGCACATGGATGGTCATGTCGTAGACCCCGCTGGTCCCCGGGTGTGCCCCAGTCTGGATGACATTCCAGTTGGGCTGCGTAGCTGTTGGATATTCTCCCCAGGCAACGCTGGTGGTTCCTTGCTTCATCAGTTTCTTAATGTTCGGGAGCCTTCCTTGCTTCAAGAGCCTCTCGACGATGGGTAGAATCATGCAGTCGATTCCGATGATCATGCCTTTTTTCGCAAGCGCTTTCACAGCCATACGACCTCCTTTTGCAGGAAATCGGGAGAAATTTGAAAAAATTTAATCTATTGATAACATATGCAAAAAGGTTGTCAAGTTTAAAAAAAAGGAGGGATTGCCAGACCCAAATAAAAAGTAAATTTAAAAGCGAAGGGGGGCAAGAATTTACCCGATATTGACAATCCCTTGGGAAATTTGGTATTCAGAGAATGTTCGCCTGCTCTGCAGTTAGGGCGTACAGAAATAAAGAAAGGTTGCTTCTTCCATGAATCAGAGGAAAAAGAAAACCATTATCTCGGCAGCCTCCTGGCATCCAGACCAGGTGAAGCTGCTGGAAAATATGGGGATAATGGTCAAAGTCATCCCAGACAAGGCGGATGCCCTCTTCCACGCCGAGGTGCGGGACTCAAATGCCTTGATCGTTGGGCTGCCGCCAGTCGCCCGTCAGACCATGGAAAATTCCCCCCACCTGGTCATCGTTGCCCGCCATGGCGTGGGCTACGATAACATTGACGTGGATGCGGCCACGGACCTGGGCATCCTGGTGACCAACACTCCGGGAGTAAATTCAGACGCTGTGGCTGAATTCACCTTTGGCCTCCTCCTGGCCCTCGTTCGCCAGATTCCTCGCGGATGGATGGAGATGAAAAAAGGGGGCTGGCGCCACCCCCAATACTGGGGCATGGACCTCCGGGGAAAAACATTGGGCATCATCGGACTTGGGCGGATTGGCAGCCGGGTGAGCAAGCTGGGGGTCGCCTTTGGCATGATAATTCTGGCGTGCGATCCCTACATCCCTGACCGGAATTTTCGAGATACCGGAGCTCAGCCCGTCTCTAAAGATCAGGCCATCTCTCAGGCAGATTTTTTGACCTTGCACACACCGCTGACCGAGGAAACGCGGAAAATGATCGGCAGCCGGGAGCTGGCCATGATGAAGCCCACAGCCATCCTGATCAACACCTCCCGGGGAGGGGTGGTGGATGATAAAGCCTTGATCAAAGCCCTGGATAGCGGCGCGATTGCCGGGGCAGCGATCGATGTTTTCGAAGAAGAACCTCCGAAAGATCGAGGGTTGGTCGAACATCCGAAAGTTTTGACTACACCCCATCTGGCCGGGTTAACCACCGAGGCAATGTACCGCATGTACATGGTAGCTTCCCAGCAGGTGGCTTATGCCCTGAGAGGGGAGAGGCCGCCCCATGCAGTGAACGAGCCGAAGAACCCGCGGTACCTGAGGAAAGATTAGTTCAAAAAGGGGGAGGGGAATATGTCAAGTCTGGACCGCATCAAAGGTGTCATCCCCACACTGATCATGCCTTTCGCCGATCAGGAGCAATTGAATGAAAAGGCGCTCCGCCGGCTGATCAACTTTCTGCTGGACAAAGGGGTTCACGGGCTCTATCCTCTGGGCTCCATCGGGTCCGGCCCGCTGCTGAACGTAGCCGAGAGAAAGCGAGCAGCAGAGATCATCGTGGACGAGGTCGGGGACCGTGTCCCGGTGATTTTGCACATCGGCGCTCCGGACATTCGGGACGCCATTGATTTGGCCAAGCACGCCGAAAAACTCGGGGTGGTGGCCATTGCCAGCGTCCCCCCGATTTACTACAAGCATACGGATGGAGCCATCAAAGCTTACTATAAGCGGATCCTGGATGCTGTCCGCGTCCCCTTGTTCGTCTATAATTTCCCGGCCAATGTAGGCTATTCTATCTCTCCCAAGCTTATGTCCGAGCTGGCCGAGATGGGCCTTAAGGGAATGAAAGACAGCAGCTTCGATTTTGTTCTCTTCACCCGTTTCATGATGGCCGCCAAGGCCACGGGCAAGGATTTTATGGTCATCCAGGGGGCGGCGCCCCTCTTCTTCCCCTCCCTGATGATCGGGGCCAAAGCCGGGATCTCAGGCCCGTCCAACGTCTTCCCAGAGCTGGTTGTGGACCTTTACGAAGCCGTCGTCCAGAAGGATTATGAGACCGCAACCCAGCTCCATTTCAAGCATGCTCGAGTCATCGAGATCATGAACACGGGGCCGGTGATTTGCACCCTGCACGAGATGCTGCGCCTGCGCGGGATTGAGATGGGCAACCCCCGCACACCCTTGCAGCCCTTGAATTCCGAGGAGAAGGCCAAGGTCAAGAAGGACCTCCAGCAGATGGGGCTCATCTGAACGAAAGAGGTTGACCTGTCTTTGGGCATCGCCCGGGCAAGCAGGGGAGGGTTGGGGCCAGGGAACAATGGCCAGGAAGTTTTCTTCCCTAATTTTCTTTCTTTTTTCCTTCATGTTCCTGAATGGGCTTTCGGCTTTTGCTCAATCAGAACCCCAAGGGATCACCGACCCTATTCGAGGGAAGCGCATCGTCATTGACCCCGGGCATGGGGGAGAATACCATGGAGCCATTGGCAACGCCGGCCTCAGAGAATCCGAAGTCAACCTGGCAGTAGCCCTTCACCTCTGGGGAATGCTCCAGGCCGCGGGTGCGGATGCCGTGCTCACCCGCACCGCCAATGTGAGCCTTCTTCCAGCCGAAGGAGGGGGCCTTAATGAAGACCTGAAGGCTCGGGCGGACATGGCCAACCTGCCCCCAGCCCATCTCTTCGTCAGCATTCATCACAACTCGGACATCTATCACCCCGAGAAAGACCAAAGCGAAGTCTATTTCAAACTTACCGACCCCAACCCCTCGCTGGATTTTGCCAAGGAACTGAATAAAGAATTTCAAAAGCGTCCGGGGTTGCCCAAAAATCTTCTCTTGGGGGGGAATTACCGCGTCCTCCGTCTCTCCCAAGGACCAGCCGTCCTGGGAGAGGCTTGCTACCTATCGAACGAAAAAAGCGAAGCCAAGCTCCAGACTCTTTCATTCGTCAGAGAAGAAGCTGAAATCTACTATGCCGCCATCCTCAACTATTTCCAAAAAGGCCAGCCCTGGATATATGCTTTGTATCCCCACCTGGTCGTCCTCTCCCAGGCCAGGCCAATGATGGAAGCTTTCCTCCGTGATTCCGAAGGGGGAGGGGGCATCGATCCCTCGACGATTCTCTTTACCCTCAACGGCAGAATTGTCGAGCATCGCTTCGATTCTGAGTCCGGCAGGTTGAGTTATCACCCGATGATTCCCCTTTCCAATGGCCCGCATTCATTCAGAATCGAAGCCCGAAATTTTCTGGGCAACGCGGCCATGGCGAAAGAGGCATTCTTTTCCGTCTCCCTTCCCCCCGGCAAAATCCGTCTCCAGATTTATCCCCCTGAACTTCCCCCCTGGAAGGATGGGTTGTCGAGCATCACCGCCGAGGTCTTTGATGAAAACGGGAACCCCGTAGCAGATGGGTGGCCAGTAGAATTTGCCGTGACCAAAGGAGAGATAATCCACTCCGATGCCTCGACGAGAAACGGGAAAGCGACGGCCTACCTCATTCCTCCTTCCCCCATTGCCCCTGTTTCACTTTTCGTGCGTACCCAGGGAGCCGAAGCCCGAGAGGAGTTGAAACCCGGGAAGCGGGCCACGGGGATGCTCATTCTGGATTTCAAGGATGAAACAGGGAATCCCTTAAAGGAGGTCCAGGTTTCTCTTAAGCAGGGGAAAAATCTTTCCTCGGACGGAAATGGCCGGGTGATCTACCTTCGCCTCCCTGGCGGAAAGGTGCATTTCACCGCCCGGAAGCATGGATATGCCCCGACGTCAGCAGAGATCAACGTTCCCCAGGGGAATACGGTAAAAAAATCTTTCTTCCTCAAACCGCTGGAAGGGGGAGCGTTGTTCGGAAAATCTTTCATTATCGATCCTGAATTCGAAGGGGAGGAAGAGGAGAAGATCGGCCAGGCCCAGATCGAAAGCGCCAGAGCCAACCTCACCGTGGCCAACGCTTTGAAGTCCCTCCTGGAAAAAGCCGGTGCCCGTGTGGCCTTCACTCACGCCTCGGCCACCCCTTTCACAGCCCTGAAAAGGCTCCTGACGACTTCTCGTTGCGACGCCGATTATCTCATCATTCTGGCCCACCGAAAAAACCATCCTCACGTCGGCCATTATTATCGCAGTCCGGTTGGGGAGAATTTAGCCAGGTCCATTCGCCGGGCGATGCTTGCCGGCCTTGGGTACAAAAAGGTTGATCTGGAGGAGAACCTGGATTATCTGATCATCCAGAGCAGCATGCCCGCGGTTTTCATCAATCTTTCGCGGCCCGATGGGATGGGTTCAAGGACCCGAGCTCAGAAGGAAGTGAAGGCCATCTACCGGGGAATCGTGTCCTTTATCAAAAAAAGCGAAATTCCTTAGAGATCCGGTGAATTCAGTTTCCCCCAATTTCTCGGGGATTTGCCTGACCCGGGGAGGGGCCGCTGAGGATCTTTCTGAGAACTTCTTCATGCACTTTTTTAACCAGGGCGATCACCTGATCATCTTCCCGGAACTCTGTATCCCCCCGGGGAATGATGACCTCTTCCCCGCGGATGATCGAGATAAAAAGGGTTCCTTTGGGGAGGACAAGCTCCTTGATCTTTTTATTGATCACCTGAGATGCCGGCGAGATGTAAGTTTGAACGATCTCTACATTCCCTCCGCGAATCGTCAGCAGGGGAATGAGCAAATCGGGGGCTTTGACCTGTTCTTGAATGAGGGCGTTGATCAGCCTGGTGGCACTCACCGTGGCATCGATTCCCAGGCTCCAGAAGGTTTCTTCGTTGCGCGGGTTGTTCACCCGGGCGATCGTTCGCGGGCCAAAGAACATCATCTTGGAAAGCTGGCAGATGACCAAGTTGTCTTCATCGTGGCCCGTGGCCGCCACGATGGCATCGGCGCGGTTAGCCCCGGCTTCGGTCAACGCCTCCATGGTCGATCCATCCCCCGGCATGATGGAATCGCCAAGTTCCTGCATCAGGGCCGCGACCTTCGCCTTCTCTTTCTCAATCAGCATGACCTCGTGCCCCTGGGAAAGAAGAAGTTTGCTTAGGTGATAACCGACTTTGCCAGCTCCCACGATGATGACGTACATGGCCCCGCTCCTAAAATCAGAATTCAGAATCCAGAATTGAGCAGCAGCTTGACTTCGGACTCCTGACTCCTGGATTTAATCTGCGTTCATCTGCGTCCGAAAAAGGAATTTCCTTTGCCGTCAAGTCTTGAACATCGACAGGATGGCCTCTAAGGCCATGCCCGTCGGGCAAACGGTCTCCAGACCGAGCTCGCGGTAGGCCCCGGCCACGATGGGGTCGTAGATGCGGGCGATCACCCTTGGCACCTTAAACTTGTTTTTCGCCCACTGGGCGAGCATGATGTTGATATTGTCCTTGTCCGTCACGGCCACGAAGGCATCGGTCTTTTCTTCGAAGGCCCGTTGCATGTTCTCCTCGAGGAAACCGCTGCCCGTGAGGCACTCCCCTTTAAAGTTGGGGCTCATTTTCTTGAAGGCATCCTGGTCCCAGTCCAGGATGACGATCCGATGGCCAGCTTCCGCAAGTTGCTCGGCCAGCCGAGAGCCCAGTCTCCCACACCCCAAGATGACCACCCGCACTTTTTTTTACTCCTTTGTAAAACCTCACCGCGGAGTACGCCGAGACCGCAGAGAAAAAATCGTAAGGCTTCAGCGGTCAGCCTTCAGTCTTCTCTGCGTCCTCTGCGCTCTCTGCGGTGAACCTTATCACTTTTTCTACGCCTGCGCCTCTTTCGTGACTCGATCAATCACCAGTTCACAAGGCGCCCTTCGCAGGAGGACATCCATCGTCCGGGTGAAGGTTTCGTAAGCCAATCCCATCCCCGCCCTCATTCCGACGACGATCATGTCCACTTCCTGTTCGCTCGCTGCTCGCACGATTTCCTCGCCAGCCACTCGGGCACGGAGCACCTGGACTTTTGAAGGGAGTCCGTGAAGGTCCACAATGGTCTTGGCCATCTTTAGAGCTTCGTTGGCTTTGACCTCCGCATCCGGCATCGGTGCTCCTAAAGGCAGCGTCCGCGGGACCTCGAGGAGGAAGGCAAGGAGAATCTCGGCCTTCTGGTCCTGTCCCAGGCGGCAGGCCAACTCCACTTCCCGGCCGGCAAACACCGACCCCAACGTGGGAACCAGAATGCGCTTGATGGCTCCCACGGAGACCCGCGCTTTGGCTACCGGTGCGGAAAGATACGGAGGAACCCTAAGCATCCACCAGATCAACCCACCCATGGAAACGGCGAAAACCACTGCCAAGAGTGCGCCCAGAGGGTGAATGGCGATCACGGTTTCTCACCTCTTTTAAAGAAATAGTTCCAAAGGTACCTCAGGCGAAAGATTCCAAAGGCCAAAAAAGCTGCCCCCACCCCCATGCCCAAGATCAGGCCGGTTTCGGCTACCGAACGGATTAAAATGACCAATCCCAAGATAAAAAAGAGGAAACTGGTAAAAATCTCAAAGTAGTTGCGCAGGGATAACCGCCGAAGAGTCCGTTCATCGCCCAGTTGCATTCTTCCTTCTCCGATCCCTCTCAGCCAAAGCAATCTTGTATTTCTCCAAAAGCTCAAATTCCTCGGCAGACTCCAGAACCTCCATCTGGTGACTTTCCCAATGGTGCGGAATGCTTTTGAAAATGGAGAGGCCGGAAGTTCTTCGGTACCAGGCATAGTAAAGGAAGCATAAAAAGATCCAGGCTGGACCGGCAATCCTGCCGATGGCATGGGTCAAAATCACTTCAAACAATATTGTCATCACCCCCAGCATCCCGATGATCCCCAGGATAGGAAAATTCACTTTCCTCCCCTGAAAATTTATTTTCAGGTTCAGAGGCATCTGATACGGCCTCGGGGAATAGGGATCGGAGAAGCGCAGCTTGATCAGGGCAATGAAGACCATGGTGTAACCAACGGTGGCGCCAAAGGCGTACATGTTCCCCAGAGTGTCCAGAGCGCTGGCGGTGAGAAAGGAAAGGATAGTCTGGATCACGCCAATCATAGAAAAAACGACGATTGTCCGCACCGGCGTTCGATATTTGGGATGTACCGCATGAAACCATTTGCTGATGATATGGAATTGGCTCAGGGAATAGGTCAGTCTTGATGCGCCCATGATCCCTGTATTAGAAGAGATGAAAAGGATCAATGCCCCCAGAAGGGCAGCAAAGGGGCCAGCCACTAAACCGACGTATGGGATCGCCTTGGCCAGGACGGCCACGGGGTTATCCAGGTGGATTTTAAAATCCTGCCAGGGCAAAACCCCCAGTCCCAGAACGGAAAAGGAAACCGCAAAGATGAAGACCGTGAAAATGAGAGAAATGGAGGTACGGGGAACAATGGTTGCTGGCCGGCGCGTTTCCTGGGCGGCCTGGGAAATGGACTCCAGGCCGACGAAAGAAATGATGGCCAACGACGATCCATACATAAAATCCCTGAGGGAAGGGAACTGATTCTGCCATTGATAGACCAGCATATCAGGTTTCCAGGCGAAGAGAAACCCAAGAATGATCAAGCTCGATTCGGTAAGAATCACCACCACACCGATGATCTCATTCAGAAGGGAGGACTCTCTCATCCCGCGAATGTTGAGCCAGACGAGAATGGCAATAAGGGCCAAGGTTTCCAGGCACCAGACCGGGTTGACCTTGGTAAAAGGGCCGATGTCGATTACAAATCGCTCGATACCGAAGCCAAAGAAAACGGGTAGAAAAAAGTTCATGTAGCCAGCGGATGCCACAGCGAACAGGGCGATGTCAATCGTATAATCTAAAAGCAGGGCCGAACCGGCGACAAACCCCCAAAAATCTCCCAACCCTCGAAGAGTGAAGTAAGGTCCCCCTCCGGCCACGGGATAGGCGGAGGCCAGCTCCGTGTAAGCCAGGCCAATCATGATGTAAACTAAACCTGCCAGAGCGAACGCCAGCCCCGTCGCACCCTGGGCATACGCCATTACCAGGCCTAAAGCCACGTAGGTGTCCGCCCCCACGTCGGCAAAACCCCACATGTAAGAGCCCCAGACGGTCACGTCGCGCCGCAGCTCCAGTTTCTTCTCTATTCCTGCTTTCTCCTCAGTCCCCTTACTTTGATCGGCCATTGACAGTCCCAAAAAACCGAGGAATCTTCCTCCCGCCTTCGGCGAATCTCCCCCGAGATGTTAGGGTGATGGGGCATGGGCCTCGTCAATGGGAGCGAGGCCAAGAGTCATCCACCAGCCGCAAGGGCATATTGCTATCCGCCCTGCAGATCACTGGTATCGTTCCGGGTGGGCCCTCAGTTCGGCATAAAAATCAGCAACCATCCCCCCGAGAGAATATTCTACCTTCCACCCCCACTCTTTCTCCGCCTTGCTGTCGTCAAAGGTAACCCCCTGAGATTTGCTATGATAGGTTACGGCGAAAGGATCGGGCTTGTAGTTCAATACCGCCTTGGGGAAATGTTTTTTTACCTCGGCCACCAATTCCTCGGCGGAGATCAGAGGCTTGATCCCGGCGAGGAGGTAGCAAACCGTCTGGATGGCTTCCTTGGAAGCCGCCTCCAGTAAAACTAGGGCCCGGGCTGCATCTTTAAAGTAGATAACCGGGCAGCGGGTGTGGGGCTCAACGAAGATGTTGTAGGCTTCTCCATAGAAGGGCTTTTCCACTGTCCAGGCGTTATAGATGGAGACATGAGCAACCTTTGCTCCCGGTCCGACGACGGAAGGGAAACGCACCGCCCGGAAGTCAATCCCATACTTTGTTCGGTAGAACCTGCCCAAGAGTTCCCCGAAAACTTTGGTAGTCCCATACATGGTGATGGGGCGCTGCAGGGTGGAATCGTCGATCACCGGGCCTTTAATGTCCAGCCCGTAGGTGGCCGTGGTGCTGGTGAAGATTACCTTCGGGACCTTGAACAGGCGCGCGGCCTCCAGGACATGATAGATTCCGGCGACATTGCTCGAGAAGGAAGCCTGGGGGTCGGCATTGGACGGCACGGAAAGCATCGCCCCCAGATGGAAGATCACTTTCGGGGCACTCTCTTTAACAGCTTCAAGGACTTTGGCAAAATTCCCCAGGTCTGCCTGAATCCCCTTCACCCGATCTTCGATCCCCAGGAAACGATGCGGCCGGGGAAAATTATCCAGCACCCAAACTTCCTGCCCTTTTTCCACGAGCATTCTCGCCAACCTGGAGCCGATGAACCCGTACCCTCCCGTAATCAGAATGGACATGTCCCCCTCCTCGAAATGTTGCTCGAAGGATTTGATCCTATCCAAGAGACTTCTCAGATGCCCGAAAGCATTTCCTTCGACCTTGGAAATGGATATATAGATAGCATGAACCCAAGAAATTGTAAATAAGGGCTCAGGGAGAATTTGCCACCTTGGCTTTTTTCTGCTCTGCCTTTCCTTTTTTCTCTTGTTTCTCTTTTTTCCCCTTCATTTCCTTTTCCGCAGGAACTCCTTCCTCCGCTTTCTTCTCGGGCTTTTCCCGAGCCGCTTTCTCCCCAGCCAATTTTTCCACCTTGGCCTGGGCCTTTTCCCTGTTCAATTTCTCTTCCGCGGCGATTCTGGCCAGCCGGGAATCTGCCTTCCGGATCAGGGCTTTAATCTTTCGCATCGTTGGGTCCCGCTGGATGGCCTCGGCTTCTAACCCTTTCTCTTGCAGAAGGGCCAGGCGGGCTTTGAATTTGCCCTGGGCAGCCTTTTTCTGGTTCTCAATATATATTTTCCCCCTGAGGTTCATGGCAGTCTCCTTGATCAATAAAAAATATCTTTCTATTTAACATGGGCCCCGCGTTGGCGGCAAGAAAATTATTCGTTAGCCATGATTGATGATCTCGCAAAAAGTCGGAAACGCCGTCACTCCTGCGAAAGCAGGAGTCCAGACGCCGTCCCTGCGAAAGCAGGGAACTATTATTGACCTGGATTCCTGTTTTCACAGGAAACCATGGATTCCCGCTTTCGCGGGAATGACGAAAATGGGGTGAAAAGGATTTTTTACGAATCCATCATGATTGGGAACCTGAAAATCATTGCCATAAATTTTATTTGTGATAAATATAAAATTTCTTGCAAAAGTCATTTGGCGTCATTCCGGCGAAAGCCGGAATCCAGTCTTTTCAATGCGTTCTGGACCCCGGCTTCCGCCGGGGTGACGGCTTCGCACGGGATTCGCGAGTTTTGCAAGAGCCTCTATAGATTGTGATTTTTTAGGGGAGGAGGATGGGTCAATGCTGGAAAAGATATTTTCCCTGAAGGGCAAAGCCGCTTTGATCACCGGCGGAAGCCGCGGCATCGGGCGGTCTATCGCCCTAACTTTTGCGGAAGCCGGTGCCGATGTGGTGGTTTCCAGTCGGAACAAACGCCCCCCGGAGCTGGAGAAGGTGGCTGAAGAGATTCGGGCGATGGGTCGAAAGGCTATGGCCATTCCCGCCCACGTGGGGAGAAAAGAAGATGTCCAAAACCTCGTGCAAAAGACATTCCAGGAGTTCGGCAGGATCGACATTCTCGTGAACAATGCCGGGGCCAACCCGGTTTTGAGCCCCATGGTGGACCTCGAAGAGGAGGCCTTTGAGAAAGTCATGGAGGTAAACCTGAAGGGCGCCTTCTTGATGAGCAAAGCCGTGGCCAAAGAGATGATCAAGCGGGGAGGGGGGCGGATCATCAACATCAGCTCCATCAGCGGCCTCCGTGCCCGGGCGGATGGAACGGGAGCTTACTGCATCAGCAAGGCGGCCATAAACATGATGACCCAGGTGATGGCCCGGGAGCTGGCCCCGCATAATATCCTGGTGAACGCCATCGCCCCCGGTTCTATCAGGACGGAATTCAGCCGGGTGAACTGGACCGACCCCGAGCGTCGGGCCCAGCGCATCCGGGAGGTCGAGCTCAAGAGATTTGGCGAGCCGGAAGAGGTCGTGGGCCTGGCTCTCTTCCTCGCTTCAGAAGCCAGCTCATTTGTCACCGGAGAGATTATCCGGGTAGACGGGGGGCAAACCATTTAACCACTATGAATATTTTCACCACAGAGATCGCAGAGAACGCCGAGATGGGAAACGAACAATATGCCAGCACCAATAACCAAACAAATTCCAATACCCAATATCCAAACTTGGTGTTTGGAGAGGCTCTTGCAAAACTCGCGAATCCCGTGCGAGGCCGTCACCCCGGCGGAAGCCGGGGTCCAGAACGCATTGAAAAGACTGGATTCCGGCTTTCGCCGGAATGACGCCAAATGACTTTTGCAAAAGCCTCTGGAATTTGGTGATTGCAGTTTAATTTGGCTGCTCTCATGATCGCTTTTTCTCTGCGATCTCCGCGTGCTCTGCGGTGAATGACTACAAATTTACAACTGAAAGGAGAAAAAGATGGCTACCCCGACGTATGAGATCTACGCCCTGAAGTACGCCGGTCCTTTCGTCAGGCCGGCATCGATGGTCACCTGGTTCATGGATATGGATAAGACTACCCTGATCAATTACTACATTTTTGCCGTCAGGGGAGCGGGGGAGACGATCGTCGTGGACTGCGGCTGCGCGCCGAAATTGGCCGAAGCCCGGGGACTCGCCGGCTACGTGAACCCGGTGGATGTCCTGCAAAGTATCGGGATCGACGCCAAAAAGGTGAAGAAAGTTGTGGCCACCCATATCCATTTCGACCACATCAGCGGGGTGGGACTGTTCCCCCGGGCGACGATTTTCCTCCAGGAAAAAGAGTTCAATTTTTGGATCAAAAACCCCCTGGCGAAAAGAGCCCCCTTCCTCCATACCACTGACCCGGTGGGTAATCGGTACCTGGCAAAGTTAGAGGGCACGAAGAGGCTGGAGCTGGTAAGGGGGGATAAAAGAATCCTGCCGGGAATCGAACTGCTCCTCGCCCCGGGGCACACCATTGGCCTTCAGGTGGTCGTCGTGAATACCGTCAAAGGGAAGGCCATTGTCGGCTCCGATGCGGCCCATCTGTTCTCCAGTTACCGTACAGACATTCCCAGCGCGATCATCACCGACATGATCGCCTGGATGAAGAGCTACGATAAGATTCGGGCCAAAGCCTCATCCATAGACCTGATCTTCCCGGGCCATGACCCGGCATTATTGGCCAACTATCCTAACGTGGCGAAGGATGTGTCGCGGTTGGTTTGATTGAAGGAACGGGGAAGAATTCACCGCAGGGATCGCCGAGAACGCCAAGAATATTAATGGAAACGCATTAATAGAGACTGTTACGGAAAAAAATAGATGTCATTCCTGCGAAAGCAGAGCCTGCCCCGCACTTGATGCGGGGAATCCAGGTTTTATGGTTCCCTGCTTCCGCAGGGACGGAGTCTGGATTCCCGTTTTCACGGGAATGACAATAAGAGCGCCTCATTTCTGACTTTTTACGATCATACTGAGAGTGATTGACTTTCATTTCTTCCCCTGTTGGATCGCTCAAAAATTGATAGGTTTCATTTTTGTTATCCAATACTTATAGATTTTTTCGTAACAGTCTCTAATAGAAATGTCATTGCGAGTGAAATGAAGCAATGTGCTCTGCGCTCTCCGGGGTGAATTGTTTTTAAGGGGTAGCCCCTTTTCGGCCCAGAGCGTATGCTTTCTTTTTCGCCGCCTCGTTTTTATCGATCTCCCCTCTGGCCGAGGCGGAGGCTTGAACCACGCCCACCCATTGGAGCTTGGTGAACTGGCAGGTGCTCTTGAAGCTGTGGACGATGGGATCGGCGGTGGACACGTCCGGGTCTCCACAGACCGTGATCAGGCCGATCCTCTTCCCCTTCATCTTAGGATAATAGGCTTTGTGCCAGCGCCATTCCGCGTCGAAGAAGGCACACCAGCGGTCCAGGTAGGCTTTCATCTGAGCGGTCATGGCCCAAAAATAGACCGGCACGCTGTGGAGGATGCAATCTGCTTCTAAGATCTTCTGGTGGATCTCCAGCATGTCGTCCTTGATGGCGCAGATCCCGGTTTCGTTGCACTTTTCACAGTTCAGGCATCCGGAAATCTTCTTGCGGCAGAGGACGATCTTTTCCACTTCTGCTCCGGCTTCCCTGGCCCCCAAAAGAGCTTGCTCCAAAAGGATGTCGCTATTTCCTCCCACTCTCGGGCTTCCTAAAATTCCCAGGACTTTCATTCCTTCCTCCTCAATCCAACGCTTTTTTCACCAGCCGTTCCCATTCCCGGTCCACAGTCTCCTGGATGGTATGCACTTCGTCATCCGTTAGATGGTTAAACCGGCCCTGAAGGCGGAGGTATTCATCCACCGGCAGGTTTTTCGGCTCCACGTTAATGTTATATTGCTCACCCCGCTCCACTTCATAAAGGGGGAAGACCCTGGTGTGAACAGCCAGGCGGGCAATTTTCACCGCCAAGGAGGAGGGTACCTTCCAGCCGGTGGGGCAAGGGGAGTAAATGTGGATGAACTTGGTCCCGCGGATGCCCTTGGCTTTGCGGATCTTGCGCATCATATCCTCGGGAAAAGCCACTGAGCATGTGGCCGCGTATGGGATGCGGTGGGCGGCCATAATTTCCATCATGTTCTTCTTGGCCTGTCCCTTCGGGTGATTGACCGGTGTCGTCGTCGTCCATGCCCCCAAGGGGGTGGCGGAACTCCTCTGGATGCCCGTGTTCATGTAGGCTTCATTGTCGTAGCAGAAGTAAAGGATGTCGTCGTTCCGCTCGGCAGCGCCCGAGAGGGCCTGGATGCCAATGTCAAAGGTCCCCCCATCGCCCACCCAGGCGGCCACGGTGGTCTCCATGTCCCCGCGCATCTCCAGGGCGGCTTTGATGCCCGAGGCTGTGGAGGCTCCAGTTTCAAAAGCCGTGTGAATCAAAGGCACCTGGACAGCGGTATAGGGAAAGGGCCCGGCGAGGATCGACCAGCAGCACGCCGGGATTGCCAGGATGGTTTGCTCTCCCAGGGCCTTCAGGGCATAGCGCATGGCCATCGTCGCCCCGCAGCCCGCACAGGCCAAATGCCCTGAATACATCAATTCTCTTCGTTCATACATAATCAGCTCCTCATCCCCACCCAGACGCTCTGCTCTTCCGGCTCGGGTCGTTCATAGGTCTGGTAAACCATATCATTCAACACTTTGGGAGTCACATCCCTCCCGCCCAACCCGGCGATGTAACTGAAGATGGGCGGCCGGGCCTTCTCGTTGCAGAAGGCTGCCCGGATCTCATGGGCGAAAATTCCTCCTACCCCGAAGGAGACATTCCGGTCCACCACTGCCACCTTCTCCGCATCCCGGAGCACCTCCCAGAGTTCTTCCTTGGGAAAGGGGCGAAAGAGGCGTACTTTCACTATGCCCACTTTTCGCCCTTTCTCCCGCAAGGAGTCCACGACCACCCGGGCCGTGCTGGCGATGGTCCCGGAGGTTACCAAAATCAAATCCGCTCCCTCGCACCGGTATGCTTCGATCAGTCCATACTTTCTCCCGAAGGATCCGCCGAACTCTTCATCTACCCGCCGGCTGACTTCTTTGCCCTGGAGCATGGACTGCTGCATCTTATACCGAAACTCCATAAAATATTCCGGAGGGCTCAGGCAGCCAAAAGAATGCGGGTCTTTGGGATCCAGGCGAAACTCGGCTTGATACCGGGGGAGAAAATCATCCACCAAGCTCTGCTCGGGGATCTCTACGGGTTCCGCGGTGTGAGAGAGGAAGAAGGCATCCAGGACTAGCATCACCGGTAAACGGATCTCCTCGGCAATTTTGAAGGCCTGGATCACGGTATCCAGGACCTCCTGATTACTCTCGCAGTAGAGTTGCAGCCAGCCGGTATCCCGCTGGGAGAGGCTGTCACTCTGCTCGCCCCAGATGTTCCAGGGAGAACCCAGAGCTCGACTGACGTTGGCCATGACGACGGGCAGGCGGGCCCCTGCGGCCCAGTGGAGCATTTCATGCATCAGGGCCAATCCTTGGCCGGAAGTGGCGGTGAAGGTGCGAACTCCGGCGGCCGAGGCCCCAATGCAGCAGGCCATGGCCGAGTGTTCGGATTCTACCGGAATAAACTTGGCTTTTAACCTTCCGTCCGCGCAGAGCACAGAGAGCTCTTCGACTATGGTCGTCTGGGGCGTAATCGGGTAGGCCGAAATCACTTCAGCCCGGGCCAGCATCACCCCCCAGGAAACAGCGTGGTTGCCCACCATAATCTTTTTCATTTCCCTTCCTCCTCCATGACCAGGGCATCCCTCGGGCACTCCTCCACGCAGATTCCACATCCCTTACAATGGTCATAATCAATGACGTTTGGCTCCTCCTCTCCCTGTTTTAAGATGGCCACATCCGGGCAGAAGATGTAACAGTTGTCGCAGAGGTTGCAGACCCCGCAGTTGAAACAACGGTTCGCCTCTGCCACGGCGGTCTCCTCGGAAAAGCCCAGGTTGACTTCTGCGAAAGAGCCGAGGCGTTTGGAGATCTGGGCTTTGGGCATTTTGGAACGTTTCTTATAATCAAAATAATCCAGGTTCAGGTCTTTCAGGCTTACGGTTTTCAAGCTCAAAGGAAGGCGCAGACTCTCTTCTTGCAGGTAACGTCTCATCGAAAGGCTCCCCCGCTCGCCGATGCGCAGGGCCTCGAAAAGGTCCTCCCATTTGCGCTTCTTCAGGAGGCAGTCGATGAAAATGGCTGCCCGTTTGCCGGAGCCGATCGCATGGACGACCGTTCGCGGCTGGTGGATGATGTCGCCGCCGGCAAAGACCCCTTTGTGCTTTGTCGCTCCTCGTTCGTCGGTCAGGACGGCATTCTCTTGCGTCTTGACCGTCTTCGGCAAGGCCGAGAAATCCGCTTCCTCCCCGATGGCTGAGATCACCTGATCAACCTGCAACATGAAGTTCGAACCTTTAATCTCCACCGGCCGCCGACGGCCATCCTCATCCGGCGGCCCCAGGCGGTTCTTCACGCATTCCAGACGGCTGATTCTTCCATTCTCCGCGATCAGGCAAACCGGGGATACCAGGTAGGAAATCTCAATCCCTTCCTCTTCGGCCTCCAAAATCTCACTCAAAAAGGCGGGCATCTCCTCCCGTGTCCGTCGATATAGGATGAAGGGCTTGGCCCCCAAGCGGAGGGCTAAACGCGCGGCATCGAAGGCGGTGTTCCCACCGCCGATCACGGCCACCCTCTTCCCCAATACTACCTCCCTGCCCAAGTTGATATTTTTTAAAAATTCCAACCCACTCATCACACCTTGGGCATCTTCGCCTGGGATCCCCAGACGTTTACTCCGATGGTTGCCCATAGCCAAAAAAATGGCCCGGTATTCCTTAAGGTCGCTCAGCAAAAACTCTTCCCCCAGCCGGACATTAACCTCGGCCTTCACTCCCAGTTCCAGAATCTGGTCAATCTCTTCCTCCAAAACTTTCTTGGGAAGCCGATATTCCGGGATTCCCACCCGCAGCATTCCCCCCAGAACGGGCAGGGCTTCGAAGACCGTGGCTTCATAACCCATTCGGGCCAGGTGATAGGCGCAGGTCAAACCCGCCGGCCCGGAGCCGATGATGGCCACTTTCCCTTCCCGCTTCTCCAGGGTCCGGGACAACCTTCTTCCCTGTCTGGAGGAAGCATCCGCCAGGAAGCGCTCTAAGGCATTGATGGATACGGCCTCATCGAAATCCCCCCGGTTGCAGGAGGATTCACAGGGATGGAAACAGACCCGGCCGCAAACCCCCGGAAAAGGATTCTCTTCCTTAAAAAGCTCCCAGGCCTCCAAAACCTTGCCCTTCCCGATCAGGACCATGGCCCCTTCGATATTCTGGCCCGCCGGACACCCTTCATGACAAGGGGGAATCTTATTCTCGAAGCGGGGGCGCAGGTACCGCCAGCTCCCGGTCTTGTTCCAGGTCATCGGGGCGAAGGAGATGGCATGATAGGGCATATCCTCTTCGCGCTTGAAAATGATCTGCTCGGACATATTCACTCCTTAAAAAACGAGGAAAGAGTTATGAGTAACAATTTTTTTACTTTTTACTTTTTACTTTTTACTTTTTACTCTTCCCTCTTCACTTTTTACTATCTTTTATGCTTTGGCCCGCTCAAAGGCCTCTTTTGTGGCCGCCACATTGCCGGCCTTGTTCGCGGGCACGAATTCTTTCACCGCTTCGATCACGGCGTCCACCGAAACCATCCCGGTGATCCTGGAGAAAGCCCCTAAAATGGCCGTGTTCACGATGGGAGCCGTGGCAGAACCGAGCTTGTATTCGATGGCGATGCGGTTGGCGTCCACTGTGGCCACTCGAAACTTGGAGAGGCGCCCAAAGGCTTTGGGCGGGCAGTCCGTGTTGATGATGATCCAACCATTCTCCTTCAGCCCCGAATCCACCTGAGTGCTCTCGATCAGGGTGGGGTCGAGGATGATGAGGTGGTCCGGTTCGTAGATATAGTTGCGAATGCGAATGGGCTGATCATCCACCCGGGTGAAGGCCATCACGGGGGCACCCCGGCGTTCCACCCCAAAGGCCGGGAAAGCCTGAACGAATTTCCCCTCCTTGAAAAAGGCCGAAGCCAAGACCTCCGAGGCAATCACCGCCCCTTGACCTCCCCGGCCGTGAATCCGGATCTCGATCATGCCAAGACTCCTTTTCTCTCATTCTTCCGAATAAATCACCACGATTCCCTGGGCTTTCTTGCTCCTCAGCGCCCGAAAGCCATGAGGAACGGCCGCATCGAAATACAGGCTGTCCCCTGCCTCTAAGGCAATCTCATCCTGATTGTAGTGAAAGGCCAACCGCCCCCGGAGGAGGAAGAGGAACTCCTCCCCCCGGTGATGTAAGAAAACGACTTCCTCTTTCTTCTTGGCCTCAAACTCCACCAAGAAAGGCTCCATGTGCTTGGCGCTCTTCGTGTAGGCTAAAGCCTCGTAGGTATATCCGCTCTCCCCGTGTTGGGGATGCAGGCGGCGGAAGACCCGCTTGCGTTCCCCCTTGCGCACCACCACCGCCCGTTCCTTGGCCTCCTCCTCGCGGAAGAAATAACCAATGTTTACATCTAAGGCCCTGGCGATCTTGAGAAGGGTGGCGACTGGCGGAGCCACGGCGCTGTTCTCGATTTGAGACAGGAGAGCAATGGATAACCCGGCCTTCTCAGAAACCCTCCGCAGGGTGTACCGCTTCCTCAGGCGCAGGTCCTTGATCTTCTCCCCGAGCTGCAATCGTCTGACTTCCAATTTTACGTTCATCGCAGGGCCTTTGCCAGAAGCTCTACCGGGTGAACCACCTCCACCTCCCCCTCCCCCTCTCTTAAGTTTCCGTAGATCTGCAGGCGGCATCCCGGACACCCCGAGGCCACAATCCTTGCCCCGGTTTCTTTGATGAATTTGACTTTCTGTCCGCTGATCCCTGAGGCGATATCGGGATACTCCCATTGGAATGTTCCTCCCCCCCCGCAACAGACGTCCGCCCCGGCCATCTCCACAAACTCCATTCCCGGAATGCGCCTCAACAAGCTCCGGGGCTCTTCCTTCACTCCCTGGCTGCGCAGCAGATGGCAGGGGTCATGGTAGGTCACCCGGGCTTTGATCGGCTGGAGAAATTTCTCCAGGTCAAAGCCCACCAAATATTGGGAGATGTCCATGATCTTTCGGCCCAAGGCCTCGGCGGACTCGGAACCCTCTCCCATTTCTTCCAGGATATGGGGGTATTCTTTCTTCAGGGCTGCCCCGCAGGTGGCGCAGTCCACGATTACCGCATCCACATCATCGCGGTTAAAAAGCTCAAGGTTGTTGCGGATGTTTTTCAAAGCCATCTTTCGGGCGCCGGCCAGAAAGATCGGCAGGCCGCAACACATCTGTTCCTTGGGAACGATCACCTCCACTCGCAGGCGTTGCAAAATATTGATCACGGCTCGGCCGACATCCTCGAAGAGATAATTCGTTGCACAGCCTGTGAAATATAAGACTCGCCCCCTGGGCTCGGGGACGGCGATGATTTCGGGATATTGATCGCGCAAAGGCTTCTGATTCAACCGCGGCAGCCTGGAATAGGGGATTGTCCCCACCTTTCCACCTTTTGGCAAAAGCGGCAGAAGGGTGTTGCCAAAGATTCGTCCCCAGAATAAGAAGAAAGGCAGCAAGCGACGGCCGGTCAGGAGGTTGAAAAGGACCCGCTTTTTCCAGGGCAGCCCGAACTTTTCCCACATTTCAGCCCGCATGGCTTTCATCAGCCGGTCCACTTTTAGGCCGCTGGGGCAATTCACCGTGCAGGTCTCACAGAGCAGGCAGGTGAAAAGGATGCGCTGAAAGTTCTCCGAAGGCTCTAATTTCCCCTCTAAGATGTTCTTGATCAACTGCACCTTTCCCCGGGGAGAGGCGGCCTCGAAGTAAATCTGTTTGTACACCGGGCAGGGCGTCAGACACAGCCCGCACTTGATGCAGTTATAGACTTCTTCTCGGACCTCTTTGGCGATCATGCTTCGTGCTCCAGAAAGCTGCCGGGGTTCAAGATCCCCTGCGGGTCGAAGGCCTTTTTGACGGCCCGCATCATGCTCAGGGCCACCCCGCTCAACTGCCTGGGCAGATACTTGGCTTTGGCGATGCCGATGCCGTGCTCCCCGGAGAGCGTACCCCCTACGGACAATGCGTAGTCCACGATCTCATCCA